>Ga0255776_10003179_pt1 | contig 17858 bp, 13 predicted proteins | sample 071ome_19_FD_179974 | JGI IMG/M metagenome (GOLD analysis project Ga0255776, IMG submission 179974) | Coastal salt marsh microbial communities from the Groves Creek Marsh, Skidaway Island, Georgia - 071413AT metaG (version 2) | ecosystem: Environmental > Aquatic > Marine > Intertidal zone >... | reverse complement strand
CCCGCGAATTTTGTGGTGTGTTGGATACCCTGCTGCTGGCCCGCGAGATGTTCCCCGGCTCCCGGGTCAGTCTGGATGCCTTATGTAAGCGCTATGATATCGACAACAGTCATCGGGAATTGCACGGCGCTTTACTTGATGCTGAGATTCTCGCCGATGTCTACCTGATGATGACTGGTGGGCAGACGGATCTGGCCCTGGCGGTTGAAGACGACAAGCAAGATGGTGTGGCCGATATTGATCTCGATGCTTCGTTGTTGAACGCCGCGGCATTGCCCGTGATTCGCGCCAGCGAGAGTGAACTGGCGGCTCATGAGCAATTTCTTGATCTGGTCGATAAAAAGAGCGAAGGCGCACTCTGGCGCCGCAATTAACGTAAATCGTGTCTAAAGCCAAAGGCTGACGGCAATATAACCGACGGTAGTCATTACCAGGGTGTAAGGCATGGCCATTACCACCATGGTGCCGTAGGACAAGCGAATCAGCGGAGCGATGGCTGAGGTCAGCAAAAACAAAAATGCGGCCTGGCCATTGGGGGTGGCAACGCTCGGCAGGTTGGTCCCTGTATTGATCGCGGCGGCCAGTAATTCAAACTGCTCGCGGCTGATATTGCCGGCATCGAACGATGCCTTTACTTCTGATATGTACACCGTAGCAACAAACACGTTGTCACTGATCATCGATAAAATCCCGTTGGCGAGAAAAAACGCTCCCGGCTGCGCCGATGGTGCAACATTATTGGTATCGAGTATCCAGCTAATAATCGGGGTGAACAGGTGCTGAGTATGAATAACGCCGACGATCGCAAAAAACACCACCAGTAAGGCGGCAAAGGGTAATGCCTCTTCGAAAGCTTTGCCCAGCTGGTGTTCTTCGATTACCCCGTTAAACGACGTCAACAGAACAATAACGGCCAGGCCAATCAGCCCCACTTCTGCCATATGAAAGGCCAACCCCAGTACCAGAAATGCCGCTACAAGCCCCTGAACCCAAAGTTGTGCCACTACCTTGGGATGCATATTCTCTGACTGCTCGCGATTGTAGTCTTCGAGAATGAGGCGAACGTCGTTTGGCAGCAGTGTGCCGTAACCGAACCAGCCGGTTTTTTCTAGTACCAGGCAAGTCAGCAGGCCTGCAACCAGCACCGGCATGGTGACGGGGGCCATAGTGAGGAAAAACGCGGCGAAGTCCCAGCCAGCAACCTGTGCAATCAGCAGGTTTTGCGGCTCTCCAACCAGAGTGCAGACGCCACCCAGTGCCGTGCCGACGGCGCCGTGCATTAGCAGGCTGCGCAGGAAAGCGCGAAACTGCTCTAAGTCTTCACGATGCTGAGCGCGCAGTTCATCATCGTTGCCATGGTCGTGACTGTGATTGAAGTGCTTGCCGGAGGCTACTTTGTGATACACGCTGTAAAAACCGACAGCCACACTGATCAGAACGGCGGTTACCGTCAGTGCATCAAGAAAAGCCGATAGCAGTGCGGCGGCGATACTGAACAAAAGCGACAGCAGTGCTTTGGAGCGAACACCAAGCAAAATCTTAGTAAAGGTAAACAGCAGCAGGTCTTTCATAAAGTAGATGCCTGCCACCATAAAGATCAGCAGCAACAACACCGGGAAATTGGTTTGTGCTTCGTGGTAGATCACCTCGGGTGACACCATGCCCAGAGCAATTGCCTCCAGAGCCAACAGACCACCGGGTTGCAATGGGTAGCATTTGAGTGCCATGGCGAGTGTGAAGATAAACTCAAGAACCAGTGCCCAGCCGGTAATATAGGGGCCTGCGGTGTAAAGCAAGACGATATTAGTCGCCAGAAAGGCAAGGATGGTTTTCTTATACCAGCGCGGGGCGCTGCCAAGGAAATTAGTGCCAAAGGCACTGATAACAGAGGCGCTCATGTGATCTTCCGGGGGAGAGGGGGTCAAAAGACGCGCAATGTATCCAGTTTGTGAAGAAATGCAACAAAACCTTAACAATTCTACCGACTGGACGGTGTGAGACACCGTTGGTCAATCTCCGGGATTTTGCCAAAAATGAGGCGTATATTGCTGTAATAACTGAACTAAACGTTTCGCGCTCGGACTGTTAGTGGGTAGAATGGCAGCAAATACAACAAAGAACGACCCAAGCATGGCGGATATAACAACAGGAAGTGAGGTATCACACTTCGCAGCATCTCTGAATCTGGTTAAGGCGGAAATCGCCAATGCCCTGGATCAGGCGGCGGTGCAGCTCGATGCCTATTCAGACAATGGAAGCAGCGATAGCCTGACGCTTTTCTTAGAAGAAGTTCAGCAATTGCGTGGCACCTTTAAGATGCTCGATTTCCGTGCCGGCGAACGCATTTGTGAAGAGCTGGCAGAAACCGGGCGTGCTGTGCGCTCGCAGAAAGTGAACGAAACCACGTTGTCGGCATTTACCCAGGCCATCGTATATCTCAAGCGTTACGTCGAGTTTGTTGCCAACGGTGAACAGGTAGCGCCCAGCCTGCTGATTCCGACCATTAATCAAATACGTAAGCAACGTGGTGAAAAACCGCTGCCTGAGGCTTACTTTTTCCTGGTGAACCTGCGCCCGAAACTGGTTCAAATGCCAGCCGATAGCGATGCCGCCAGCTTCCCTTATCGACGCGCTCGTCAATTGTATCAGCTGGGGCTGATCGGCCTGATGAAGCAAGAAGGACGTCGCGGACCTGTTCAGGTCATGCAGCGGGCAATCAAGCGTTTTGAAAAAGCAAGTCGCGGCGGCGCTTCGTGGCCGTTCTGGTACGTGACGGTCGCTGCACTGGATGCCTTGTCTCAGGATGCTTATGAGGTGAGCCCGCAACGTCTGAGCTTACTGGGAGCGCTGGATCGTCAGGTACGAAAAATCCAGGACAGTGAAGGTAAAGCCTTTAATGAGAAGATGCCCGACTGGCTGCTAAAAGAACTACTGTATCTGGTCGCCCTGGCGAATGCCGATACGCCCGCCATCGAAGCGGTTCAGCAGCAGTTTCATGTCGGCGAGGGTGTCAAAGAAAGCCAGTTAGCGCAGGCGCGCCAACGCTTGATGGGGCCTGACCAGTCGGCGATTGACTCGTTGTCTGAAGCGCTGCAGGAAGAGTTGCAGTCAGTGAAAGATCTGGTTGACCTGCTTGAGCGCACCGACACCAGTGCAGAAAACTTCAATGAACTGATTACCAGCCTGTCGCGTATCTCGGATACGTTGCAGATTGCAAACCTCGCAGAAGCCTCTGAGCAAACGCGACGACTGTGCGTTGCATTAAAAGCCAATGGCCTCGACGGCATTCAGGAGCACATGGCTGCGGTGGCCGATGGTATTATCCGTATTGAGCAAGAAATGCGCGGTATGTCGCAGAGTGGCCTGGAGCATGACTCGCTGGTTGATCCTGTTAGTCTCGCCGAGGCAAAAATTGCGGTGTTGTCTGAGTCCATGACGGCTATGACGATGATCAAGCGAGCAATCGGCTCCTACGTCGACTCCGGCGGCGAACGCCTGCATGTGAAAAACATTGGTAAGAGTCTGCATGATGTCGCTGGTGCGTTGATTTTCCTCGAGAAGGGCCATGTTGCGGATATTCTGCATGATCTGGAAGGTTTCGTGACTCGGCGTTTGCTCGAAGGCGTGAACAACCCGTCTGAACAACAGTTGGAAGCCTTCGCTGATGCCATTACTGCGATTGAATACTTCCTCGACTCTATGATCGGCCAATCCAGCGGTTCTGAAGATGCATTGAAACTGGCCAAAGAAAGCCTGCAAACACTAAGGGATTGATATGCTGCAGCCCAGTCTGACGGTGCTTTTGGTTGTACTGATTGTTATAGCTGTTTTCGTTATCGCCATCGCCTGGCGTGGCCGCGAGTGGTTTATCTACTGGATCAAAGGCTCCATTGGCATGCTGATGCTGGGTTTATGCATCTTTGCGGTGTTCACTCTGGTTGATTTATGGAGCTACCGTCAGCTTCAGCAAGAGCAGCCACTGGCAACATTAAGTATCTATCAACTCGGAGATCAAAGCTTTGATGTCACTCTGGCAGAAACCACTGGCGAGGAACACCGTTTCAAGTTGGCTGGTGATCAGTGGCAGCTGGATGCCCGATTACTGACCTGGACCGGGCCGATAGCCGCAGCCGGTGCTCAGCCTCTGTATCGCCTTGATCGTATTGCCGGTCGTTATTTGTCGCTTGAGCAGGAACGAACGGCCGAGCGAACCGTGTATCCGCTATCACAATCGCGTTGGTTTGATCTTTGGGATTCACTCTATGAGGCCGGACTATGGCTGGATGCTCAGTTCGGTAGTGCGGTCTATATGCCGCTGACCAACGGCGCGGTATTTGCGGTCCACTTAACACCGAAAGGCTTGATCGCACGACCGGTTAACGATGTCGCAGAAGAGGCGCTGCAAAACGACTGGTGAATATTGGTTGCTATAAGCCGTAACACAAAACAAAGATAATAAAAAAGGCCCGCTTGGGCCTTTTTTATTGCACGCTATTGCATGGTTGCCATGCCAGGTGGCCGGGTTATACGTCAATCAATACAGCAAAACGACCTTTTTGTTGTTCATTCAGGTGGTGCGCGTGGATTTTGCTCATAGTGCCTTTCTGGCAGTACAGCAGATAGCGGGTATCGCTATCCAGTTCATGGGCTTTGTTATCAATCTCATAGAAGGGGATTGTCAGAACCTGGTTGTTGGTAAGGTGCAGCGGCGTATCCTGTGCTTCGTGCGGATGACGAATGTCGATAACAACATCATTCAATGATGGCGTGGTAATCAGCTCAACCGATTCCAGGCCGCTTTCGTTACCAGACAATACGTCGTCAATGCGTTCAATTTTGGTCTGTTCCAGGGCTCTTTCGAACACGCCGAAGTCAAAATTCTGCTCAGTTTGCTCCACCTTTTTGATATCACCGACGGTTGTTGGCTTAACAGAGATCACGCCGCAGTACTCTGGCATAGTGGCGGCGAATGCCTCGGTGCCAATGCGGCGAGAGATGTCGATAATCTCAGGCTTATCCATCGCTGCCAGCGGCCGCAGCACCATGTGGTCGCATGCCTTGTCAATAACGGCCAGGTTGGTGATGGTCTGGCTGGCGACCTGTGCAACCGCTTCACCGGTAACAATGGCCGGAAGACGTAATTCGTCAGCGATGCGGGAGGCCGCACGAAGCATCATGCGCTTTAACACAACACCCATCTGACTGACATCAACGTGTTTGAGGATTTCTTCAACCACGCCTTCGAACGGCACTGTGATGAATTTAACCCGGTGGCTTTCGCTGTAGTTAGACCAGAGGTAGTGTGACACCTGCTTAACGCCGATCTCGTGGGCGCTACCACCCAGATTAAAGAAACAAAAGTGGGTTTTTACGCCGCGTCGGGTCATCAGGTAGCTGGCAACGGTGGAGTCAAAGCCTCCGGAGATCAGAGACAGCACCTCACCCTGTGAACCCAGCGGGTAACCGCCGATGCCCATGTATTGGTGGCGGACCACCTGGACTTTATCGTTACGAAGTTCCGCTTTAACGATGATTTCGGGGTTTTTCAGCGACACCGCCTTGGCATTGGTTTCCTTTAGCAGGCCGCCGCCCATGTAGATCTCAGCCTGATGAGACGTGAAGTCGTGGTCGCCGGCGCGCTTGATACGCACGCAAAACGTCTTACCGCTTAACTCCTCTGCATAGGCCGCTTTGACCTGTTGGTAGGCTTCATCAAGCGTGCTGAATTCATGTTCAACAATTTCCAGGGCTGAGCCAATGCCAGGGGTGTGCGTCAGAATCTGCACCGCCTTACGATGAGACGCCTCATCATCATGATTCATCACCACCACCAGGCTGTCCCAGCGATTCTGTACATCCACCGACATTTCTTGTTTGCGAAACAGCGTTTGCAGATTTTGGCGCAGAATCTTGGTGATTTGTTTCCTCACCGGGCGTGACTTGATGGTGATTTCTGGGAACAGTTTGATGACGAACTTCATGAGCAGCAACCGGGTAATGCGTAAAGGGCGCGGATTATATAGTAACCAGTGCTTCAGTGGCAGCTTTGTTCAAAACTCAGCTCATAGTTAAGTATGAACCGAAGGCGGTTTCAGGTGTGCCGCAAGCTCACTTCATATTAGTGTCACAACAGGCAGCGATTCTGCCTGTGCACGTAATGCAAAAAAGCACTGAAGGAGTAGAGCATGACGAAGCGTATCGCATTGGTTACCGGTGGTACCGGTGGTATTGGAACATCGATCTGTAAGCGACTGCATGACGATGGCTATCAGGTGATTGCCGGGTATTATTCGGGCGGTCAGCACGAAAAGGCTCAGGCCTGGCAGGATCAGCTCAAGAGCGAGGGTTACGACATCGCGTTGGCTTACGGCAATATTCGCGATTATGAATCTTGTGAAGCCTGCATTGAGGGCATCAAGAAAGATTTCGGCACCGTTGATGTGCTGGTAAATAATGGAGGTATTACCCGCGATACGACGTTGCGTAAAATGACCCCGGGTCACTGGGATGACGTGATTGCTACCAACCTGACGTCGGTATTTTATATGACGCGACTGGTCATCAACGATATGCTGGAGAAGAAATGGGGGCGAATCGTTAACATTTCTTCAATTAACGGCGAAAAGGGCCAATTTGGCCAGGCCAATTACTCGGCCGCAAAAGCCGGCATGTACGGTTTTACCAAGGCGGTGGCACAGGAGGTAGCCAGCAAGGGGATTACCGTTAACACCGTATCGCCGGGTTACATTGCCACGTCCATGATTATGGATGTGCCGGAAGAAATCCGGGAGCAGATTCGTCAGGGGATTCCGGTTGGACGTTTCGGCGCACCAGAGGAGATCGCCCGGGTGGTAAGCTTCCTGTCGGCTGAAGACGGCGGCTTTATCACTGGTGCCAACATCTCCGCCAATGGCGGCCAATACATGCATTGATAAAGTACTGGTCTTATACAAGCCTCCTGCGGGAGGCTTTTTTGTTGGTGTTGGTGTTGGTGTTGGTGTTAAGGATGTCTTACTGGTACTCAGGTTTAAGTTTTTTATGGCGCGCGCTGGCATGGCGCTCGCGCATTTCGGTGTCGATATAGCGGTCAGTGGTCGCCATGCTGGCGTGACCAGCGTCCTCTTTGACGTGTTCCTTGGGGCGGAACTTAACGTCTTCTGATATTCCGGTATGGCGCAGCCAGTGCACGGTCGCGACTTTTAACTCCTGAGCTTCATCCTCCATGCCTTCCTGGCGCATTCGTTGATAGGCTGCGTCAAAGCATTGCTGCACCAGATAACGAATTTGGCGGGTGCTGGTAACGGGGCCGCGCCCTTTAATGCGGCCGATAATCGGATGTTGCTCGCCCACGGTTGGCAACGGTGTCAGGCCCAGATGGCGGCGGTAACGCTTCAGTGCGTCCAGCATGTCATCGGAAACGGTCACCATGCGTACTTTATTGCCCTTACCAATGACCCGTAGCCACCAGTTCTGATCCCGGTCCTGCTGAAAATCGCCCATCACCGGCGTGCCGCGTTCATCGGCAACCAGTTCAGAGATACGTAGGTACATGCCAAACAGACATTTCATGATAAACAAAGAGCGCTCATGTTCGTGCGGGTCTTGTTGGGCGCGCTGCTCCATAGTTTCCATGATGTAATCCCACTGCAGGTTTGAGATGCGGCGAATGGGTTCCTGATAGGCATGCTTCTGCAAGTAGCGGCTGCGCTGACGAATAAGCTTGATCGGGTTGATTTCAACGTAATCTTCCTGCTGCAGATAGTTGAAGTAGGTCGACAGGATTGAAAAAATCGCCTGCAGGCTCTTTTGTGACAAGCCAAATTCATCCGACTGGGTGCGTTTGTTCTGCTGGGCAACAAAAGGGCGCCAATCCGGGTTGGCAACACGTTCACCCTGGTGATTACGGAATCGGGCCACCTGTTTGTCGCCAATCCAGTTGGCGGGCGGTTTCTGACAGAAGGCCAGAAAATCCTCCATCTCCTGGCGGCGCAATTCCGTCACGCTCATGCCGCGGGTAAACCAGCACCATTGCAGCAACCGTTCAACTTCCCGACGATAGCTATTGAAGGTGGCGGTGGTGCCGCTATAGCTGGATAAAAAATTCAGGGTATTGATGAGATCTTCATAGGCGCCAGCAACATCGCGCAACTCCGGCAGACGTACCATTGTGGCCCGGGCGTAGTTCAGCGGGTTGCCAATGTGGTCAGCCTGATCGAGTAGTGGGGAGGGGGACGATGCCTTCACGCCATGGTTTCCTGAATGCGGTTATTATCGGAAATATGGGACATTGTGGGCAACCCGTCTGCTCAGATCAAGGGTCTGCTAAGACACAACGACGCAAAGGCACTCTGCATGCTTTATCAGACCAGAGCCGTCGCTTTGATTTGGGCCGTCACTTCAACACCGGGCTTCAGGCTTAGCCCGTCGCAGCTTTTTGCAGTAATCAGCGAATACAATGTCAGGCTTCCTGATGTCAGTGTGATCAGGCTGTACGGATGCTGGGGTGTAATGCAGCTAACGGTCATCGTTAGTCGGTTTTGTATGCTGCAGTCGTGAGTGTCCGGGTCGTTCAACGCAATACTGACATCGCGCGCGTGGATCAGAATGCGCTGACTGGAGCCCGGCTGAATCTCGCCTGGCGATATCACAGCGAGGCTATGTTTGCCCACCTGAAGCTGCGACATCTGCCAGTGAGATTCGTAGCTGATGACCGTGCCGCGCCAGATAACCACCGGCTCGGGCGTCTTATTGTCGCGGTTGGGCGTCTGCTCAGAGGTCATTGGCAACCAGTTTTCCGGAGCGCCCTGATAACTGAGCTGACCGCGCTCAAGTACCAGCAGGTGGTCTGCCAGGCGCGATACTTCATCCAGGCCGTGGGTGACATAAAGGACCGGAATATCGAGCCATTGAAACAGCTCGCTGAGATAGCTCAGCAGTTCATGTTTATGATCACGATCAATGGCTGACAATGGTTCATCCAGCAGCAAGAGTGCAGGATTGGTTACCAGTGCCCGTGCAATGGCGACTCGCTGACGTTCGCCGCCGGACAAGTGCCGAATGTCTCGCGACATTAACGCTTCGATGGCTAACACCTGGTAAAGCTGCTGGCAGCGTTCCGCTGGCATGGGCTTGTTGGCTCGGCGATAACCGTAGGCAATGTTGCGTTCGACGCTCAGGTGAGGAAATAACCGGGCATCCTGAAATACATAGCCAATATTGCGTCGCTCCGGCTTTATAAAGGTTTGCCGGTTTTGCAATATCTGTTCGCCAATAATAAGGTCGCCAGTGTGAGTGTGTTCAAGGCCAGCCATCAATCGCAGCAGGGTGGTCTTGCCGGAACCTGAGCGGCCGCATATTGCAGTCACTCCCGAGGCGGGCAGTTGAGCTGTGACTTGCAGTGCAAAGTCTGTGGTCAGGCGATGGTCAAACGACACATGAATCATACGTCAACGCCAGATAGTGGTGCGGCTGGACGGCCTAAAGCCATACAGCAGCAAGAGAATGATAAAAGAAAACGCCACTAACAGTCCTGAAAGCCAGTGTGCGCGCTGATATTGCAGCGATTCAACCTGTTCATAAATCTGTACCGACAGCACCTGAGTTTCGCCGGGGATATTACCTCCAATCATCAGCACCACACCAAATTCACCCAAGGTATGGGCAAAGCCCAAAATGGCTGCGCTGATAAAGCCCGGGCGCGCCAGTGGCATCATGATGCTGAAAAAGCAATCGATGGGTCCAGCCCCCAGGGTTCTGGCTGCTTCCAGCGGTTCGCGGCCAATGCTTTCAAAGGCATTCTGGATCGGTTGGACCACAAACGGCAGCGAATACACCACCGACGCCACCACCAGACCGCTGAAGGTAAAGGGCAGGTAGCCAATGCCCAGTGCCTGGGTTAGCTGGCCGACCGGGCCGTCTGGCCCCATAGCAATCAGCAGGTAAAAGCCCAGCACCGTTGGTGGCAGCACCAACGGCATGGAAACCAGTGCGGTCATCAGGCCACGCCAGCGACTACGGGTAGTCGCCAACCATAAGGCCAGCGGCGTTGAAATGAGCAATAGCAGCATAGTAGAGATCAGCGCCAGCCTGATGGTCAGCCAGATGGCCTGCCAGTCGTCAGGCTGTAATTCAATCAGCCAGGATTCAGTGGTCATATGGTTCACCGTCGTTAATCCAGTAGCCTGCCTGGCGAATCAGTGTTTGTGATTCGGTGCTGCGAAGATGATCGACAAACTGTTGCGCGACATAATTATCGGAAGTATCAGGGCGGGCTGTTTTTAGCATCACCAGATCCTGGCGAATGGGCTGGAAGTGGCTTGCTGGTATTTCAATATAACGCCCGGGGAAGCTATCAAGCACCTGGCTGAGGGCCACCAAACCATAATCAACCGTCCCTGAGAGTAGAAACTGGTAAGCCTGGGAAATATTCTCGCCGGTAATCAGGCGAGCCGACCGTGCGGCATTGAGGAACTCAAGGGTTTGCTGAGCTGCCAGGCCATACGGGGCAAGTTTCGGATTGGCGATGGCGATGGATTTCGACGCCAACTGATCCAGCGCTGGTTCGCGGTGCTGCACGGAGGCCAATACCAGGCGACCACTGGCATAGGTAAATTGACTGTCTGGATAGGCCAGATTCTGCTGAATCAGACGCCGGGGCTTATCCTGATCGGCCGACAAGAACAGCTGGTACGGTGCGCCATGACGAATCTGGGCGTAAAGTTTCGCCGATGATCCGGATGCGATTCGCACTGTATGGCCTGACAACGATTCAAAGCCGGATACCAGCCGTCGTGCCGTGGCCAGGAAATTTGATGCAACGGCTATGGTGATGGTATGCGCAGCACTGGCATCCGATGTCTGGCGTTGGCCGTCAGCAGATGATTGGCTGGCATACGTAATCGTATGAGTGAACAGCAGGATCGTCGTGAACAGGATGTGGCTTGAGGTCATGGCGCGAGTCTGGTGGATTTTTTGCTGTAACTCAAGCGCCAGTTTAAGCACCTGTCAGTGGCTTAGGCTGGCAGAATGCCGGAATTTAATCGGCTTGAAAATGCCCGCTCTGCATATTCCGATAATACCAATTATCGGAAATATAAGGAGGCGTTGCGGCCTGCCTCTGGTTAAGTTACTTCGGGGCACCCGCTTCGGATGTTAAAATTCCTAGCCTAAGTAAAACTCCCAGATACATTGCTTTATTCATATAAATCAGTTTCTTATAAGTGATTTGTAATCTTTATTCGATGTCGTATGTGGTGCTGCCCGGGTGGCAATCATTACGAAATCAGGTAAACTCCGCGCCCTTTCAAAATCAGTGCAGCAGGTATCGATACGCTATGTATTCAGTAGGTCAACGTTGGATTAGTGAAGCCGAAACGGATTTAGGCTTGGGTTTAATTCAGGACGTTGATTTCAGAATGGTGACGGTCTACTTCCCGGTCATCGATGACGTGCGTACGTATTCGAAGCAAAATGCCCCTCTCGCGCGCGTTCGCTTTAAGCCTGGCGATGTGATTCCGCTTCAGGATGGGACCTCGATGACGGTGGCAGAGGTTCAGGAACAGAACGACATCATCTTTTACGGTGATGAAGATCGATTCGTACCTGAGACCCACCTCAGTGGTCAGATCCAGCTGAATCAGCCTACCGACCGGCTGTTCTCTGGTCAGATTGATAACAACAACCTGTACGAACTGCGTCAGATTGCACTGCAACGTCTCAGCAATCTGCGTAAGCGCCCTTTTTACGGCCTGCTTGGCGGCCGCACCAGCTTATTACCTCACCAGTTGTACATTGCTGAGCAAGTCACTCAGGACTCGATTCCACGCGTATTACTGGCGGATGAAGTGGGTCTGGGTAAAACCATTGAGGCGGGTCTGATTCTGCATCGCTTGTTGCTGCAACAGCGTATCTCCCGGGTCATGATCATGGTGCCGGATCACCTGCTGCACCAATGGCTGGTTGAGATGATCCGCCGCTTTAATTTGCGTTTTACCATCGTTGATCGGGCGATGGTCGCCGAAAACCGCCTGGCGGCGATGGAAGGCGAAGCCAGCAATATGTTTGCCGACAGTCAGCTGTTCTTGTGTCCGCTGTCGATTGCGACTCAGGAAGGTGTGGCGGCGCAAATTCTGACCTCCTCCTGGGATATGTTGGTGGTCGATGAAGCTCACCATCTGGAGTGGGATGTTGACGGTCATGACGATGCTTATGGCCTGGTCGATCAGGTCGCTGCGGCAACACCAGGTCTGCTGTTGCTGACGGCAACTCCGGAACAACTGGGGATTAATGGTCATTACGCCCGCTTACGACTGCTGGATCCTGAACGCTATCCAAGTCTTGAACAATTTCTGGCGGAACAGCAGCAGTATCAGCCAATCGCTGAGTTAGCATCCGCGCTGGCGGCAGATGACGCCCTGAGCAGCGACCAGCAGTCAACATTGGCGGATTTGTTGCCTGATCTGGCCAATTCAGGAGACAAGTCTGCGCAACTGGAAACACTGATCGATCGTTGCGGTCCTGGTCGGGCGCTATATCGTAATACCCGCCACGGCGTAAGTGGCTTTCCGCAACGTTTGCCGAGCATCCACTATTTGCCGGTGCCGGATTTTGCCGCCGATACTGTGGCCGGTGACGATAACCTCGATGCGCTGTTATTTCCGGAGCTGGGTGTTAACGGCTGGTGTGACAGCGATCCTCGTAGTCAGTGGCTGGTCGAGATTCTGGCGACCCACAAAAAAGACAAAATTGTACTGATCTGTCATTCAGCACAGACCGTGCTGGATCTGGAAAAATTCCTGTGGGAAAAACACGCTACTCCGGCTGCGGTTTTCCATGAGCACATGGATCTGGTCGAACGTGATCGTGCAGCGGCCTACTTTGCTGACCACGAGCAAGGTGCGCGCATTTTGTTGTGCTCTGAAATTGGCAGTGAGGGCCGTAACTTTCAGTTTGCCCATCACCTGGTGCTGTTTGACCTGCCGTTTAACTGCGATTTGCTCGAACAGCGTATCGGGCGCCTCGATCGTATTGGTCAGAAACATGATATTCAGATTCATATTCCGGCCTTTGAGGGCCACGCCAGCGGACGCTGGGCGGCTATTTTACAGCAGGGGCTGGGCGCGTTAAGCCGCCCTAACCCCGCAGCTCAACCGCTGCTTGAGCGTCATAAGACGAGTATTGCCGATGTTATCGTCAACGGCACGGATGCGACGGCGCTGGTTGAAACGCTTGCGAAAGAATGCCAGGCGCTGCTGAAGTCGCTGGAAGACGGCCGTGATCGCCTGCTGGAACTGCACTCCTGCCATCCGACCAAAGCGCGTGAGCTGGCGCAGGAAATGACCATTACCCACATTGAAGATGAAGCCGATCTTAACGATTTTGTTGAGTTGTTTGCCGATGCTTTTGGTCTGGAGCTGGTTGATCTTGGTGGCGAATGCATCACCATTGCGCCAGGTGATCATATGCTGGTGCCGGATATGCCGTACCTGCCGGAAGATGGTTTTATGGCAACCACCAATCGCGATGTGGCGTTGTCGCGTGACGATGTTCAGTTCCTGAGCTGGGAGCACCCGTTTATCGACCAGGCGCTTGAGCTGATCTCCAGCAGTACAGCGGGGAATGCGGCGGTTGGATACATCGAAGATCATGGTCATAACACCGGCGATTGTTTTATTCAGCTGCAGTTTGTTGCCCAGTGTGCTGCCCCAAAAGCGCTGCAGGTTGAACGCTACCTGCCGCCAAACGCGATGCACCTGATGATGACCCCAACCGGTGACCTGAAAGTCAATGAGCCAGAATCGCTGCCGGGCTTTGCCCTGCCGCTGAAAAAAGGCACCGCGCGTGGCTTGGTTGAGCAGAAAGAGACCGAGGTGCAGCCGCTTATTCATAAGTTGGAAAAGCTTGGCTCTGGTCAGCTGGGTAAGATGGTCGAACGTGCGCTGGTGAAAGCTGAAGCAGCGTTTGATGCCCGCCTTGAGCGATTGGCGGCGCTATCCAAAGACAATCCAAACATCCCGGAAAGTATCGTCACCAGCGTTAAGCAGGAGCGCGACGCGGTGCTGGCGGCGATTCGTGATTCACAGCTGGTACTGGACAGTGTCCGACTGGTGTTCTGCGGCTGAGGCGCATGCTCGCCGTCAACAAGTGACAACCACTAAAAAGCCGGCATAACTGCCGGCTTTTTAGTGGTTCGGTATATTGCGCTTTTACACCTGTATCGGAGCAATCTTAATCGCGCGGCGACCTCATGGTAACAAACTCTTCGGCAGCGGTTGGATGGATGCCGATGGTATTATCAAAGTCTGCCTTGGTTGCGCCCGCCTTGATGGCAACCGCCAACCCCTGAACGATTTCGCCGGCATCAGCTCCCACCATGTGGGCACCAATGACCTTGTCGCTGCTGCTTTGGACGATGAGCTTCATCAGGCTGCGCTCTGGCAGACCGCTGATGGTGTGTTTCATTGGCCGGAAGCTGGACTCAAACACGGCAATGTCATCACCGTACTGTTCCCTCGCCTGCTCTTCGGTAAGGCCAATCGTTGCAATGTTCGGCTGACAAAACACCGCCGTTGGGATGTTATGGTAGTCGAGCGCCGACGTGTCGTCGCTGTACAGCTGAGCGACCAGTCTCATGCCCTGGGCCAGTGCCACCGGAGTGAGTGCCGGGGTGCCAATCACATCGCCTATCGCGTATATGTTTTCCGCAGACGTACGGAAGTGGTCGTCGGTGATGATTGTGCCGTTTTCGCGAGTGCTAACACCAACCTCTTCCAGGCCAAGGCCGTCGGTCATAGGGCGGCGGCCGGTGGCATACATCACCGCATCCACCAGAAGAGTATCACCCGACTTCAGGGTCACGCTGAGCTCGCCGCTGGCAAGCTTCTCAATGCGCTGAATATCGCTGTGAGTCCTGATCTTTACGCCTTTGGCGGCAATTTGTTCGGCGGCGAAGTGACGAATCCCCTCATCGAAGCCCCGCAATATCTGATCACCGCGGTACAGTAAGGTGGTGTCAGCACCGAGGCCATTAAAAATGCCAGCGAATTCAACCGCGATATAGCCACCGCCGACAACGATTACCCGTTGCGGGAATTGCTCCAGATAGAACGCCTCATTAGAAGTAATCGCATGCTCCACCCCTTCAACATCGGGCTTGAAGGGCCAGCCGCCAGTGGCGATCAGAATCTTATCGGCGCTGACTGTGTTGTCACCCACCAGAACCGTGTGTGCATCAATAAAGCGTGCACTGCCGTGCAGAATATCAACCCCAGAATTTTCAAGGAGGTTATTATAAATATCGTTTAAGCGGCTGATTTCATTGGTTTTATTGTCGCGCAGGGTCGGCCAGTCAAAATGTTGTAACTGACCTTCCACGCCAAAGCCTCTGGCTTCGTGAAATTTTTCAGCGTACTCCGACGCATAGACAAACAGCTTTTTAGGTACGCAGCCGACGTTAACGCAGGTACCCCCCAGGGCACGGCTCTCAATCACTGCCACTTTAACCCCTTTGGCGGCCGCCATGCGCGATGCGCGCACACCGCCAGAACCGGCACCAATAACCAACAGCTGATAATCTCGTTTCATAGTAAACCTGATATAAATTTGCTCATGTAGGTGGTCGTTCAGCGCTCGGTGTGTGGCATTTACGGTGTCAGGGTGGCGCGGACATCGACCCAGCCCGGGCTGTCTTTGCGGTCTATATTGATCTGGCTGACGCGAATACCGTGCGTGGCCTGCAATTGCTCAAACCAGCTGATGGCCTCGTCGAAAGCAACTTTGTCGATCCAGATGCGCAAGCCACTGCCGTCCTGTTCGTAGCGGCTCAGGGTCACTCCGGCAGAACGCGCTTCTCGAGTAACTACAGACAATATTGGCCCGCCAGAAGTTCCTGCACCACCAAACTTATGGGCATTTTCAGCAATGCGGTTATAACTGCTGATAGCCCGCTCAAGACGATTCTCAAGGCTGCGCTGATCGTTGATTAGTGGCGCATAGATCAGTACGAATACCAGTGCGGCAGCAACAAAGATGCCCACTCCTTTTACTACCAGCTGATCGCGGGCAGGCAGTGCCTGGTACCAGCCTTGGGCAGCCTTAACTTGCGGATGGTTGCGCAACTGATCGATGATTTGTTGTGCCTGACTCATGCCGCTGCTCCTATTTTCAAGCGCCCTTTAACACCGTCTTTATCATTGGTGGCGGATGCCACTTCGGCCAGTAAACCTTCCTGTTCCAACGCCTGCTTCAGGGTCTGTAATTCCGCCAGCGAACCGGCCTTCAATTCAATCACCAGTTCATTCAGCCGATCGTTAAAGCGCATGGATTGCAACCGAACACTCTTTTGCAGGCCTTTGGCGGCGTACACTTTGGACGTTGTATTAACCAGGTAAATAAAGCCAGCGCCGCCTTCACTTGAGCCACCGGAGAGCTTTTCCCGGAACTGGCGGTCGAGCGAGCGTATACGTTCACCCGGGAATAGCTGCTTATAGAGGCTGATCGCCGCCTGTCGCACTTCGGTTTCCTGCTGTTGCAACGCCTTGTTATCAATAAACAGATAACCCGCCAGCAGTACCGCCCATACAGCAGCAATGGACGCCAGCGGACGCCACCAGGCTGCTGGCTTATCTTCTTTGGCTTCCCGAATCTGATACTCGCCGACCATCAGACTGGTCAGCTTCTGTTCCAGCTGCGCCTCCAGTTGTTCGTCACGGCGACTGGCTTGCAGTTCGATGGTGGCAAAGGCCTCAGGAAAGCTGGTTTCAAGGTTGCTCTTCAGCATCTGAGCCTGATCCAGGCCATCCGCCAGAATCAGCAACTGATCGCCCTGATGGTCTTTGAGCACGCCCTCTAACACAGGCGTAAGAGCACTGGCCTGTACCCAACCTTCAAACCGGCCGGGCAGTAATATTTGCCAGCCACCACTGTGGCTGCGCAGCAACGGCTGCAATGGCAGTAATTGTGTTTCCGGGATGATGTCGCGCACCTGCAAGTGGTGCAGCTCACATTCATCGATCAGCTGGGTAATCAGCTCGCGGGCAACGGCATACGCACGAACTTGCTTGTCATGCTTGCCGGCCGGCACCACCAGGTAACGATCGATGTCTTCGATGAGGAACTCTTCCAGTGCGAACGGTAGCGCTTTCGCCAGGTTGCGGTTGCTGACCCCGGGCATCGACAGCCAGTGGCTGGAGTAATTGGTGGCGGATAACAACAGCCGTACCGGGGTGAGGTCCGGTTGTTGCTCGGCCCACTTCCCCAGCTCTGTACCATGCTGGCTCAGGTCGCAGTGTATATCGCCAATAAGCCAGCAGCCTGAACTTGCCTGCCACTGTACTTTTTTTGTTTCCATGGTCTGTCACTCTCAGTTAGAGGTGGCTTGTGCCGCTAATTCGGTTCCCGGCACCACTGGCCCGGGCTTTTCTTCTCGTCGTGAATAATCACGATACAGGGTCGTCATACGTGCATCCGCTTTATCACGACGTATCAGTGCTTCGCTGGTGGCGTAACGCTCGTTAAGGTCGACCCGGGCGAACATTTCAAAGTATTCGCTGAGGATGCTGAAATCGCCTTTCTGCCATTTCGGTTGATTGTTGTTGCCACTGCCATTGGTTGCGCCGCTGGTGCCGGAATTATTATTGTTCGACTGCGGCTGAGTATATCGCTCCAGTATCGATTGATTCCAGAAATCATCCACACTACTGAAGCCGTCATCGCCACGAGCGCTGACCAGCGATTGGCCATCCTGCAATGTCAGGCCACTGTCGAGTGAAGCCAGCACAACCGCGCTGGCGGTATTGACGTTGAGCTGTGCCGTCGCCGGCAAACAACTGATGTACGGCAACAGTGCCTGATAGGCTTCC
>Ga0255776_10003178_pt1 | contig 17862 bp, 18 predicted proteins | sample 071ome_19_FD_179974 | JGI IMG/M metagenome (GOLD analysis project Ga0255776, IMG submission 179974) | Coastal salt marsh microbial communities from the Groves Creek Marsh, Skidaway Island, Georgia - 071413AT metaG (version 2) | ecosystem: Environmental > Aquatic > Marine > Intertidal zone >... | reverse complement strand
GATTGTTATTGATGGAGGAGGGCAGGATGTTTTTAAGGTTGTTGAATTGACTCCAGATATTGCTTTCTTGTCGGTTGAAACAAACATAATTGGAGCTGAGATATATATTGATGGTCAATTATTTGGTGAGACACCTTTTAGAGGAAACATAACATCAGGTAATCACGATCTTGAGCTTAGTTTTGAAGGGTATCAATCATTCAATCGCCGCATCAATGTTCCCCCCGAAGAAGAGCTTATTATTACGGATATTAATCTTGAATTAGCACTCTTTGAAATTGAAATTAATTCAGACCCTGAGATGGCATCGATCATTATTAATGATAGTTATGTTGGGGTGACGCCGATAACATTATCTGTGCGGTCAGGAGAGAATCTAGATATAGAAGCTAATAAACTTGGATATCTATCTACGTCAGAAATCATTGAGAATGTAAATGGATCCTTATTATTAGATCTAACCTTAGACCCTGATCTAGCAAGCATCGTAATCACCGGGAACCCAGAGGGTGCAGAGGTAATTCTTGATGGTCAATCCATAGGAAACTTACCTATTTCTTTAGAGGTTCTGGCATTACCCCATACACTTAGAATTCAGGCTGAAGGTTATATTCCCAGAGAGGAGAGAATCGAACTTCAGAGCAATGCTTCCTACTCTTATAACTTTAATTTGGAGTTATTAAATCCATTAACCGGAGACGGATACGCCCAAACCCTTAGAACATTTCAAGACCAAGAGCTCAGGCTCGTCTTGCCCAAGATATTTGAGATGGGTTCTTCTAGAAGAGAGCAGGGAAGGAGGTCTAACGAGATTTTAAGAGAGGTAGAAATATCAAAGCCTTTTTACGTTGGTATTCGTGAAGTTACCAATGCTGAGTATCGTGAGTTTCGGCCAGAGCATAATTCCGGTTCATTTGGAGGTGCAACGCTTAATAACCCCAACCAACCAGTTGTTGGACTTACCTGGAATGAGGTTGCTGAATACTTAAATTGGCTGAGCATCCAAGATCAATTACAACCCGTTTATGAGATGATTTCTGGTCAATATAGGCCAATGATACCTTTGAGAAATGGATACAGACTCCCCACAGAGGCAGAGTGGGAAAGGATTGCAAAATTTAATAATAGCGATAGTGAAGAACAGCAGCTCTTTCCTTGGGGCAATGATTTGTTAGCATCAGATAGGATCGCTAATGTTGCTGATATTTCTACAGCAAGGGTCTTTCAAAATATTTTTAATAATTATTCTGATGGATATATTACAAGCAGTGAGGTAGATGCTTTGCCGCAAGATGGCTGGGGTTTATTTGGTATGGGAGGCAATGTCTCTGAATGGGTGCAAGATGTCTATTCGGTGCCCATGACAACTGAGACCCTTGAGATTGATCCAGTGGGTCCTTTGGATGGAAGTTTTCATGTTTACAAAGGTGGAAATTGGAGAAGTGGTACACTTAGTGAGCTAAGAGCGAGTTTTAGAGGTTTTTCTGAAAGTTCTCATGACTATTTAGGTTTTAGAATTGCAAAAAATGGACAATAGAATTAAAAATAAAAATATTAAAATTATTAGATCATTGGTATTGCTACTCATTTCTTCATATGTGGTTGCGCAAATAATTGATGGTTCTAATGCAGAAAATAACAGTTCATCTAGTAACCAAATAACACCTATGCGCTCACAAAATCTTGAAGATATATTTACGCCTTCTCAAGATATTAGAGCTGATGAGGAAATTGTATTTCCGGTAGATATTTAAGGAGTCTATATGCGCAGATTTTTTTCAACTGAATTTATATATCAATTATTTGCATTGATGATCTCTATCATTATTGTTCATGGGATGTATGTAGGGATTGTGAGGCCTTATGCTGATAGGGATCTAGCTGAGCAAGCAATAAATATGCAAGAGGATGCTGAATATATAGCAAATAGATCGATATGGATAGTGATTCAAGATTTCGAGCAGGAGGCATGTTTTATTCTAATGCTTTGGGCATTCGCTATTTTAGGTTATAAGGCAAGCAATGCTGTTAACGAGAGAAAACTGATCGATCTAGAAATGTTACCAGATCACACAGGAGAAAAAATTACACCCGAGTCGAGCAGGGTCATTTCAAAGACAATCAAAGAGCTGCCTCAGTCTTACAAGCGATTATTTTTGTCTAAACTTTATATTGCAGCACTTGATAGATTTGCCTTCACCTCAAGCATCCAGGATGTCTCTAGTTTAACCAATAAGATGTGCGAGAATGAAAATGAACGATTTGATTCAGAGCTCTCAATGATTAGATACATCGCCTGGGCCATTCCTTCTGTAGGCTTTATCGGTACTGTGCGGGGAATTGGAGAGGCTCTTGGTCAGGCACATCGGGCCGTAGACGGGGATATTGCAGGAGTAACGCAGAGCCTAGGGACAGCATTTAATTCCACCTTTGTCGCGCTACTCATATCGATAGTGATTATGTTTTTACTGCATCAACTCCAATCATTGCAAGAGCGCTTGGTTTATGAATATTCAAGTAAAGTTGACGAGGATCTTATTAATAGGATGCAATCCCTCGATTAATTAGATGGCCAGAAGAGCTGTTAATGTTTTTTCGTTATCCTTTTTGGATGCCATGACTTGTGGTTTTGGTGCAGTCATTCTCTTCTTTATGATCATAAATGCGAACATGGACGAGAGAACTCGGGTCGCTCTGGAACTTAATCAAGACCAAATAGAACGTTACCAATTAAGACTGAGTTCTGCAGAAATTACTTTAGAGGAAGAGCAGGAGAATGTCATACAGCTACTCGAAGAGGTTGCTGCGTCAAGTGCATTTAGGGATCAAATGATTGCTGAATTGCAGGAAGCAGTTATCGAGCTTGAGGTATTGATTGCCGAAAATCAGGAGCTACAAGATTCTGTATCATCCATTGAGGAAGAAATTGAATCTCTGCAAAATGAAAATGAGGCCCTTTCCGCAAACAGCATAGACGCAGATAGGGTCGGCGACCGAATCAGGGAAGTTAGGGGGGATGGCAATAGACAATACCTTACTGGATTAAGAATGTCTGGGCAGAATATCGTGATCTTGATTGATGCTTCAACCAGCATGTTAGCAAGAAATCTTATTGATATTTTTAGAATTCGGAACATGGATAGAGACTCACAGGTTTCTGCAAAGAAATGGATACAAGCAGTTGATACGGTTGACTGGTTAACGGCTCAAATTGATCCCGGCACAAATATACAAATTATTGCTTTCAATGAGTCCAGCTGGTCATTGTTTGAAGGGGGGGTCGATCAATGGCACCAAGTAAATGATGGCTCTCAACTAAATGATGCGGTAAATCGCCTAAGAGAGACAATACCTACCGGAGGCACAAGCCTGCATAGTGCATTTAGCAGTGTTAGAAATTTAAATCCAAAACCAGATAATATTTTTTTATTGGTTGATGGCTTACCAACCATCGGTGAAATCGAACCCCAAAGACCGGGTGTTTCAGGAAGAGAGAGACTTGAGTATTTTTCTAGGGCGGTTAGACAATTACCAAGAAATATCCCAATGAATGTCATTTTGTACCCTATGGAAGGAGATCCTCAGGCAGCACCGGCATACTGGTTGCTTTCGCTCAATACCGGTGGATCGATGATGGCACCATCAGAGGACTGGCCATGAGAAAACGAAGAGAGAATGAATCAACCTCATTGTCTTTTTTAGACTGTATTTGCTGTGGCTTTGGTGGGATTATCTTGCTACTGGTAATTACTAAAATGTTTGAGCCCGTCAGGCTGTCTGAGGAAATTGAGCAAAGCACCGAAAGCTTGACGCTAATTGAGACACAGCTCGATGATGTGGTGAGAATGATCCAGTCACTGCAAGAAGAAAGAGAGGATCTTGAAAATCTTATAATGAATCAAGAAGATGAAACAGAGAGGATAAATACTAGACTGGCTCAAATTACCACGGAATTTTCAGAAAATGAGGCAACAGCAAGAATCTTATCGGATACTGCAGGACAGCTGGCTCAGGCAAGACAAACACTTTCTGATGAAATGGCATTGCTCTCAGAAAGACAAGAATTCATTCAGAATAATGTGATAGGTGGTATTCCTGTCGACAGTGAATACATTATCTTTATTATTGATACTTCAGGAAGCATGAGAAGATATGCATGGAGCAGGGTAGAGCAACAGATCAGAGAGACTTTGGAGATTTATCCCGAGATACAGGGCATTCAAGTGCTCAATGATATGGGCGATTATCTTTTTAGGAGCTATCGTAACGAATGGATACCGGATACTCCTGGAGGTAGAGAATCTATTATTAATGCATTGAGGAGTTGGAACTCATTTTCTAATTCCAGCCCACAGGAGGGAATCATTGAGGCTGTAAGTACTTTTTATGATCCGGAAAAGAGAATCAGCATTTATGTCTACAGTGATGATTTTTCAAGCGGATCTATTAATTCAGTTGTTCAAGAGGTGGCACGTCGAAATCAATCTAATTCTGAAGGATTGCCTTTGGTGAGGATACATGCCGTTGCATTTCCAGTCTACTTTGAAGTCACGGGAGGGGAGCTCTTAACGGCAGCTCGATTTGCAGTTTTAATGAGAGAACTATGCCAAAGAAATGGTGGAACCTTTGTAGCGCTACCATCTATCTAAATAACATTTTTTTTACATAATTTATTCACTATTCATCTTCAGATAAGAACTATCCTTTTATAAAAATTAGGAGGTTCTATGAAAAAAATTATCTTTTTATTATCACTAACCATCTTCTCCTTTGTTCAGGCTAATCCTGTACATGAATCCGAGCGGTTAGGCTTAGGTTCAGGTATGGTTTTAGGGGCATTAGCTTGTGGGCCAGTATGTAGCGTCATTGGCAGCACCATAGGTATTTACTATGGAGAGCAGGATGATCTAGAAAAACAAAGAATTAATGAACTTGAAGCGAGAGAAGATATGCAAAGTTCACAAATTTCAATATTAACAAGCGAGGTAAATCAACTTTACAGTCATAATCAGGAATTTCGAAATAATATCCTTAACTTATATCAAAGCTTATCAAATGATTTTTCAGAAGATCTTTTATTTTCTTCAAATGAATCAAATTTATCGCAAGCAGGTAGCGTCAAACTTGAATCATTTGTGAATATCATTCAAGCCATTGAAGAGTTGAGTATGTTACCAGCCAAAGTAACTATCTATATTGATGGTTATGCTGATTATCGAGGTACCCAGGATGAAAATTTGAGACTATCAGAAGCTCGTGCATTAGCAGTGAGAGAATTTTTGATAGAAAACGGAATCAATCCAAATACCATAGTTACAACTCCTTATGGTGAGTCGCAAGCTATTTATAGCAATGAAAACCCAGAGCTAATGGCTTTTGATAGAAAAGCCAATATTTCCCTAAATGTTGAGCTCATTACAGAGACGAGAGCCCAAAATATAAATTAGCAATGGGAATGAAAACACTGTTGGGATCTAGAAGGTCTCAGCAGTGTTTTCTATAATAGGCCATGAGAAAAATATATTTAATTTATCTTATAACGCTTTTATTAGGATGTTCTGAGGATTCTGAAATTCAATATCGAATACTTAAGGATTCATCTGGCAATGTCGTGGAAGAGGAATGCATCATTAATGGAACAATTCAGGTTGATCCAGCTCCCTGCCAAGCCTATCTCGAGAGGATTTGACTGCTTCCACTAAATGGTAACCCATTTACAAGCTATGTACTAAATTCGTTCCAAGCACTCAATAGCTTCATTATATTTTTGATTAATCATTTCCTTGAGTTCAGTCAATCCTATCGCAGGAAATATTGATTCATTAAGGACAATCTTTTCTATGGGAATATTGTAATAATTGAGACATTCAATGGCAGTTTGTAGGTGTGATATCGCCCCAAGATAATTTCCAGAAATCAATATTACTGGGATATTCAAATCTTTAATCAGATCTAAGTTTGTCTGATCTTGCGTGATGGGAGACATAAGCCCTCCTGCACCCTCAATAAATTGAAACTCACATTTTTTATCAGGTTGGCAAAAATCTAATACATCATCGTATTTGATAACTTTTCCTTCTTCGCGTGCTGCTATATGGGGGGAGACTGCCCCAACAAAATACCACGGGGTAACCTTTATAAAATTTTCCATGGTTAGAGGTAACTTTAAAGATTCCAATATTCTGCCTGTATCAGAATTATAGATATTGTTCTTATCAATGCCCGAGAGTATAGGCTTGAGGGCGCGTACACTAATTTTTTGTTTTACAATTCTTTTTAATAGGCTACAGAAGTAATAGGTTTTACCAATATCAGTACCCGTACCGGTAATAAATACATTATGAGACATAATCTAAAAGCACTTCAGCACATCTTTTAAGTGAATGTTCATCATGAATAGCAGAAAGTGAAAACCTCAATCTAGAGCCATTCTTAGGCACCGTTGGGGGTCTAATTGCGGGAACAAAAAATCCAAATTTCTTCAGATGATCACTAGCATTGATCGCATCTTGTTCGTCATTAAACTTAAAGGGAAAAATTGCTGAATCTGAATCTATACCAATGGATTGCTGAAATAAATCAATCTTTTCGCTTAAAGTTTTTACAATTTCACCATTTTCTCTAATTTTCTTTAATGAGAGATTCGCTGCGGCAATGACGAAAGGTGGAAGGGATGTTGAGTAAATAAGTGTGTTTGCTTTATTTGTAAGAAGATCAATTACACTGGTATTTGCACATACATAGCCCCCATAGGAACCAATAGCCTTTGAGAGGGTCCCTGTCAAAATAGTATTTGAAGGCAGTGCATGTCCGAACGAAGCTCCTTTCCCATTGTTTATTACTCCCAAACCATGTGCATCATCTATCATTAATGTTGCGTTGTGCTGACTACAGATTTCCTGCAGATGATCGTAAGGGGATAAATCTCCATCCATACTAAAAACACTCTCTGTGACGACAAGGCAGTTACGATAATTTTTTCTATATTTTTCAAGACGATTGGATAAAGAGGTTAATGAATTATGCTCAAAAATTTTTAAAGTTGATTTTGTAAGCTTTGCTGCACTAAATAATGAGTTATGACTTAATCGATCCAGCAAGATAAGATCATCTGAACCCATTAGAGATTGAATTACTCCAAGATTTGCAAGATAACCACTCCCAAAAACCAGACAACCTTCACTATTCTTGAAAGTTGCTATGGAGCTCTCAAGTTCTTCATACAGATCATGATTTCCTGAAACAAGTCGGGATGATCCTGATCCAATGCCATGGTCTTGAAAAATTCTCTGGGCCTGCTGGATAATCTCTTTATCTATTGAGAGCCCTAGATAATCATTGCTGGCAAAAGACACATAGGACTTGCCATTGATACTAACAGTTGGTCCTTGAGAGGATATTTTTGTCAATGTTCTGTATTGATTTTTTGCTTTGAGAGACTGAAGAACCTCACTGATCTTTTCTTTAAAATCTGAAGAATTACTCACGTTAGACTGAGACGATGAAATGCGAAAGCTCTTCGACCTTGGCGGTGACAAGTTGCGTATTATTTTTAGTTTCAATGTTTAGACGTAACAATGGTTCAGTATTTGACGCTCTCACGTTAAATCGCCAGTCCTCAAATTCCATCGAGATGCCATCGATTTCATTTATTTGGTTAGCATCTTTATATTGATTTTTAAGTTCAGTAATAACTTTAGCAGTATCTCTAACTTTAAAATTAATCTCTCCTGAGGCTGGAAATGACTCAATTCTATTATTAATGAGCTGTGAAAAACTTTTCCCCGATACAGAAAGGATTTCAGCAATAATAATCCATGGAATCATACCGCTATCCGCATAGGAAAAGTTTCTAAAATAGTAATGTCCGCTCATTTCTCCACCAAAAATAGCATTTTCTTCCTTCATCTTTCTTTTGATAAAAGCATGACCGGATTTTGAAAGTATAGGCTTCCCCTGGTATTGATCGATAATTTCCTCCGTATTCCAGACGACCCTTGGCTCGTAGACAATCCTTTCGCCAGGATTATCTTTTATAAAGTGCTCGGCAAGTAAACCTACCAAGTAATAGCCATCAATAAAACGTCCATTTTCATCAAAGAAGAAGCATCGATCAAAATCGCTGTCCCAGGCAATTCCAAAATCCGCATTATTCTCTATCACCGCACTGCCCACAATTTTCTGTTGCTCAATCAGCATAGGGTTTGGCACATCATTTGGAAAATCAGCGTCAGGAAAATTATTTAGCTTAATGAACTCAAAGGGTAACTTAGTCTCAAGCATATCTAAGTAGGGCCCTGCACAGCCATTACCTGCGTTTGTAACAATTTTTAGGGGAGCCAATTTTTCTGGATTGCTATAGCTCATTAGATGATTTATGTAAGTTGATGAAATATCAACCTGCTCATTTTTTCCTAATATGTCAGACGCATATTTAAGATTCTTTTTGGAGTTTATTATGTCCTTAATACCAAGGAGGCCACTATCACTTCCAATAGGCACCGCATTTTTCCTAACAAGTTTAATACCGTTATAATTTTTTGGATTATGGCTCGCAGTGATCATGATGCCACCCTCGACCTCAAGATTACTAGAGGCAAAATAAACCATTTCACTTCCACACAGGCCAATATCATAGGTATTGACCCCCATATTATTTAAGGCATCCTTCATTGCCTTATGGATTGAGGGGGAGCTTGAGCGAATATCATGACCGATAACAATCGCAGTTGCATGGAGAAAAGTAGCCATTGCCCTTGCTACATCCGCAGCTAAGCTCTCGTCAAAATTTTCTTGATAGACCCCTCTGATGTCGTAGGCTTTAAAGCTAGAAAAATCCATAATTTTTAATCCTTCATTTCATTTATAATTATAGTTTATTTAAAATATAAAACATGATTGATCACCTTTGGCTGCCTTACACACAAATGAAAACCCAAGAGAGCTTTATTCATGCTGAGGAAGCTTATGGTACGACGATTATATTAAAAAATGGAAGCACACTGATCGATGGTATTGCCTCGTGGTGGACAGCATGCCATGGATATCGTCACAAGAAAATTGAGGAACGGGTGATCGCTCAAATGAAAAAAATGCCTCATATGATGCTTGGCGGAATCGTGCATGACCCTGCACTTAATTTATCTAAAAAGCTTACAGATTTACTCGATGCCCCATTGGAGCATGTTTTCTTCTCGGAGTCCGGTTCAGTTTCTGTTGAAATTGCAATGAAAATGGTTATCCAGTATTTTCAAAATTGTAAGCAACCAGAAAAAAAGAAATTTATTTCATTTAATAATGGGTATCATGGTGATACCTTTGCGGCCATGTCAGTTTGTGATCCAAACGAGGGCATGCACGCAAGATTTAATGATAGCCTCATTAAGCAGTATGTCCTCGATATTCCAAGCTCTCAGCCTGACTTCAGTCATTTAGATAATTTTATCGAGAGTGTCTCCGATCATACAGCTGCCATAATCATTGAGCCTATATTACAGGCAGCTGGCGGTATGAAATTACATGATGTAGGCACCTTAGAGAGAATTGCAAGGCTTGCTAGAAAGCATAACCTGATTGTAATTTTTGATGAAATTGCTACAGGCTTTGGAAGAACTGGCGAGTTGTTTGCTTATCAGCACACTAATATAGTGCCCGATATTATTACCTTATCAAAGGCGCTTACTGGTGGCACGCTACCATTAGCAGCAACTGTTGCGAGCAAAAAAATTTACGAATCCTTTTTAACTGAAGATTATGAAGATGCTTTTATGCATGGACCAACTTATTGTGGTAATCCACTTGCATGCAGCGCCGCTTTGGCATCTATAGAGTTATTTGAGGAAGAGCCTAGAATAGAACAAGCGAAGGAGATTGAAGCATTTTGTAAAGCCAGCTTGAGCGATCTATTAAAGTACTCAATAGTAAAAGAAATAAGATGCATGGGTGCGATGGCTGCCATTGAGTTAAGCAGACCCACTGATTTAATTCAATTAAGAGCTTACTTCCTCGAAGAGGGTGTTTGGATTAGGCCTCTTAGTAATGTTATTTATATTATGCCTTCTTTAAATATAGATAAGAGCTCTTTAGAGAAGCTGATTAAAGCGATAGAGCAAATAATACAAAAAATAAATTAGAACATAGCGGAGCTATCAACTTCTTTATCAGACTCCTTGTATCTGTTTGGGATAAAATCACCAGTCACCATATGCTTATATGACTGACCTGGTGGAACCATTGGCAGTACACTTGCCTCAGGATCTATTAGTACCTCAAGAAATGCAGGACCTTTATGCTCAATAAACTGTTTCAGAGCTGAATCAAGCTCCTTATTTTCTGTGACCCTAAGTGCAAGATCAAATCCATCAGCCTGTGCAGTTTTGATAAAGTCTTTTTTTCTAAGTGATTTGTCGCTTGCTGACATTCTGGATTGATAAAACATTCTCTGCCACTGCATAACCATTCCATCTCCAAGATTATTAAGCAGTAGAACTTTTATGGGAAGATTATAGGAAGAGGCTGTCTCTAATTCACCGATATTCATTCTGATGCTTCCATCTCCATCAATATCAATAACTAAAGCATCGGGTCTCGCGAATTGAGCACCAATTGCTGCAGGAAGGCCAAATCCCATGGTCCCCATACTGCCTGATGTTAACCAGAGACGTGGCTTATGAAATGTGGCGTATTGGGCAGCCCACATTTGATGTTGACCGACACCTGTTGAAATAATGGCATTACCCTTCGTTAGTTCATTGATCTTTTCAATAACAGCATAAGGCTGGATGAGACTACTGTTCTTATCATAGTTCATGGCATATTTATTCTTGTTTTCTTGGCACTCTTTAAGCCAAGCAGTAAAATCTAATCCTAGATTGCTATCGTTATGATATTGATTTAGGTCGACAATGGCTTGTTTGATATCACCCAGAAAATAAAAATCTACCCCCTTAACTTTATTGATCTCCGAGGGATCAATATCAAAATGCATGATTGTTTTTGCTGTCGGTGCGAATTCAGGCGGATCTCCAGCCACTCGATCATCAAATCTTGAGCCTATGGCAATCAGTACATCACAGTCATCAATCGCATAGTTTGCATAGGCTGCTCCATGCATTCCCAACATATTGAGACAATTTTTATGTTCTGTGCTAATAATGCCGATACCCATAAGGGTCGTAACAATCGGTATATTTAGATTTTCACAAAGTGCTTTTAGTTCTTCGCTGATATTGGCATGAATACTGCCACCACCAGCATAAATCAAAGGTTTTTTTGAATCCTTTAAAATGGCATAAAAATCTTTGCACTGCTCCTCAGACATTCTATTTTTGCTTATTTTTTCAACGCGATCTTTATAGCCCGATAGGTCCAATAAGTTATCCTCTTCGAAAAGTGAAACATGATTTTGGATATCTTTAGGAATATCAATTACCACCGGTCCCGGTCGTCCCGAGCTCGCAATGAAAAAAGCCGTCCTAACAGTAGCTTCTAATTTTTCTGGATCTGTGATTAAAAATACATGCTTTGCTATAGATCCCATTAAAGAATTTACAGGAGCTTCCTGAAAAGCATCTGTCCCTATAGCTCCAGTAGATACCTGACCAGAAATTATAATCATCGGTATTGAATCTGCCATTGCATCCCTGATCGGGGTCACGCAATTTGTAGCACCTGGCCCTGATGTCACGATGACAACACCAGGTTTGCCGGAAGCTCGGGCATATCCAGATGCCATGAAACCAGCTCCTTGCTCATTAGCTGGAACAACCATTGGGAGTACTTCACTTCCATCTGCATGTTTATTAGTCTGGTTAAATCTAAAAACTGCATCAAATACAGGTAATATGGCACCACCACTATACCCAAATAGTGTATCCACACCCTGATCGGCGAGAATTTGAACTATTTTATCCGCCCCACTGACCGATTGATTGCTCAGCGGGTGTTTCTCAGTACTCATATTTAATATCCAAATTTAATCCCATATTAAATCAAGTCTTTGTTTAGATATAAAGACTAAATCGGAAAAAGATGCTGATTATTAATTTTTAGGATATGCAGGTAAAATACGGCTGTGAGAAATATTATATCGATATTGATTAGAAACGAGGCGGGAGCATTAGCACGAGTTGCTAATTTATTCTCCAGTCGCGCCTATAACATTGATAGTTTAAGTGTCGCACCCACAGATGATCAAAGTGTATCAAGAATCACTCTGGTTACTTTCGGTTCCCAAGACATTCTCGATCAAATAATCAAGCAGACCAGAAAGTTAATTGATGTTATCAGCATTATTGATATGACTGATGATGACTACCATGAACGAGAGTTTGCACTCATTAAAATTGAAGTCGGTTCAATATCCAATGATAACTTGAACCTATTAATGGATAACTATGGCGCTTCAATATTATCGGAAAAAGATAATTTCTACACACTCGAGATTATTTCTTCAAGTGAAAAAGTTGATGAATTCATCGGAGCCATTACAGCAAAAATACCGATTGATAGTATTGTGAGAAGTGGAGCATTAGCCATCGCTAAGGGTAAGCCATTGCTTCAAAAAAACTCCTGATGGTCTAAAAGCATGATTAACAAAGCTTCTGATTATTTGAATGCCTCTGGGCGTATAGTCATCAAATTAGGCAGTGCGCTCTTTTTTGATGAAGCGAATAAGTTTAATCAAAAATGGCTCCAATCCTTTTGCCAAGATGTTCTATTACTCAAAAAGCAAAATAAAGAAATTATTATCGTTGCATCAGGGGCAATAAATTTTGGCCTAAGAAAATTAAATAAAGAGAGAGACGATCATGATCTAAACCTATTACAAGCGGCAGCATCTATTGGACAGATAGAGTTAATAGGTGCTTTTAAGTCAATATTTGATGACGCAGACATACCGACCGCACAAGTACTTTTGACGTCTGACGATTGTGATAATAGGAGAAGGCATTTAAATTCCCTAAATACGTTGAGTAAGCTACTTAGTGAAAATGCCATTCCTATCATTAATGAGAATGATACGGTGGCAACGGAAGAGATTAAATTTGGTGATAATGATCGACTCGCAGCTAAAGTAGCCCAGATGATCTCTGCTGACGTGTTAGTCCTCTTTTCGAACATTAAAGGACTTTGCTTAATTGAGGATGGAAGGCTAAATGAGGATAAAATAATTAGTGAAATAAATAGGATAGATCAAGATATAGAGAATCTTGTTTTGGCTCAAAAAACGAAAGGCAGTGCTGGGGGCATGAAAACCAAAATTGATGCTGCAAAAATTGCTACACAATCTGGGGTGCATATGATCATTGCAGATGGTCGTTCCGAATATCCCTTATCAGCTTTATTAAATGGAGGAGAATGCACACTTTTTAAGGCAAACACAACCCCATTGCGAGCGAAGAAACAATGGATACTTTCTGCCATAAATATTAAGGGAGAGGTAAGGATAGATGATGGTGCATGGCAGGCATTAAAGAATGGGAAAAGTTTACTGCCAAGCGGTATTTTAGATTGTGATGGCTCCTTTGATAAAGGTGCAATTGTAAATATAATCAATGATGATAGACAAATCATTGCGAGGGGGATTACTTCCTATTCAATTGCAGATCTAAAAAAAATAAAGGGCCAGCAAACAAGTGCAATACACTCCATTCTTGGTTTTGCAGCTAACAGTGAAGTAATCCATCGGGATAACCTAGCAATCATTGGATGATATGACAGAAGACCTTAAAAAATTAATTTTCCAAATTGGCAATGATGCAAAGTCAGCAGTCCAAAAACTTGCAAGAATTGATAGTGCAACCAAAAAAAGAGCAATCAAAGCTGCAGCCATGACCATAAAGGATGCAACCTCGGAAATTATCTCTGCTAATCTGCTTGATCTTGAGAATGCAAAACAAAAAGGGTTATCAGAATCAAACATTGATCGATTAATGCTTAACGAGGAGAGAATTAATAGCATAGTTACAAGCTTGGAGACGATTGCTGATATGGATGACCCAGTTGGTAGAACACTTGATTCATGGGACAGGCCTAATGGCATGAAAATTTCAAAAGTCACTGTTCCGCTTGGCGTGATCGGGATAATTTATGAGAGTCGTCCGAACGTTACCGCTGATGCAGGGATTTTATGCTTAAAAAGTGGCAATGCCGTAATTTTAAGAGGCGGTTCTGAGGCAGTACATAGTAATCAGGCAATCCTAATCGCTATGATGAAAGGATTAGTTGCGAGTGGAATTCCCGAAAAGGCTATCCAATTAATTCCAACACAAGATAGATCAGCGGTTGAGATGATGCTCAAGGATATGGTTTCATTCATTGATGTGATTATACCTAGGGGAGGCAAGTCGCTTATTGCATCAGTTCAAGAGAATGCAAAAGTGCCGGTGATGGGACATCTTGAGGGTATCTGCCATACCTACGTTCACTCCGATGCTGAGCTTGAAATGTCAGTTTCAATTATATTAAACGCTAAAATGAGAAGAACCGGTATATGCGGTGCCACCGAGACCGTATTAATACATCAAGATGTTATTGCTTCGCATGCTCCAGCAATTACCAGATCTTTGATGGAAGCGGGTTGCGAGGTGAGAGCAGATGAAAAAATTGCTCCCTATGCGGTGGGATGCCAAATTGCGAATGAATCAGATTGGGGTAAAGAATTTTTATCTCCTATCATTGCCATCAAGTCTGTCGATAGCATAGAGGAAGCAGTAGATCATATTTGTCAATTTGGATCCGGGCATACTGAGTGTATCATTTCATCATCAAAAGAATGCGCTGAAGTATTTTTTAATAATATCGATAGCGCGATACTCATGCATAATGTCTCAACGCAGTTTGCTGATGGAGGCGAATTTGGACTTGGGGCAGAGATCGGGATTGCGACCGGGAAAATTCATGCCAGGGGTCCCGTTGGCGCCGCGCAGCTAGTGAGTTATAAATATCAAGTTTCAGGAAGCGGTCAAATTAGACCTTAATCAGAACTTACAGGCTCTAAAAAGATTCTAGGTTTATCACCCAATCTTGAATATTCGTGCTCTCTTCGAAGCTCAATGAGTGCTTTATCTCTCTCTTCTTCAGAGTTATACCATCGATAAGATGACCAGCCCTTTCCCAGTATTAGATTGAAGGTATCCTCACTATAAAGACTAAACTTGATGCCAAATTTTCCCGAAGACTGGACTTCCTTTACGAGGTTATGCTGATTGCTAATCATTTTAATTTTCGCCCTTAATATGATTGATATGTATCTCTTGTTGCGGGAAAGGAATTTTTATTGAGTTCTCATTAAAAGCTCTATAAATCATAGTATTAAGTTCATGCTCGTTTTTTCCTCTAAGAGCTGGTTGTTCGCACCATGCAAGTAACTCAAAATCTAAACTAGAGGGACCAAACTTTCTAAACCTAACCCTGGGCTCTGGTGATATACAAATTTCATTATGGTCTTTTGCACATTGGACCAAAATCTTTTCTACAAGATCTATATCAGAACCGTAAGCAACACCAACTGCTATTCTAATTCTAAACTTAGTGTAGGGGCCTCCACTCTCATTGATGATTTTGGCATTACTCATGACATTATTAGGCACACTAATTTCAACATCATCTCTGGTAAGTATTCGTGTGCTCCTCAATCCAATATTCGTGACCTCACCACGCTCTCCAGTATCAAGATTAATATAATCTCCAACCTTGTAAGGGGTATCCGCCAAGATAGACATGCCTCCAAATATATTGGCAAGTGTGCTTTGCGCGCCTAAGGATAAGGCCAGACCCACGATACCGGCAGAGGCAAGCAATGCACTGACATTAATCCCCCATGAGAGAAACACAAAATATACTGATGCAAGAAATAAAATAATTTTTGCTGAATTATCAAATAGAGGGACAGTGTGAGGTTGAATAAAATCATATTTCCCACGAGTTTCTCCAGCGATAATTAAAAAAGAGCGAGTTAGGTTGACTGTAAAAATAAACCAAAAAATTGTGGTTAAGGTACCTAATACTGAAAAATATAATCCAGTAGCATTTATTGGTAGGGTTGTTGTCGGCAACATAATTGAACTGATAATCAAAAGGAGCGTTAGGAAAATAGGTCTTTTGAAAGTTTCAACCAGCTTTGTTGATCCATCGTTAAATTGTCTTTTAAACAACGGTTTAGTAATAACATTAATAATTCGCTCGATAAGCCAAGCAAAAAGAATCGCGATTAGGATTATGATAAACCCCTGAATCCAGGCATTAGGTACAAGCGAGGTAAACCATTCAATGCTTTGATTTGCTACGAGATTGATGGGATTATTTTGTGCTTCTTCCATATTTAAGGACTCAAATTATACCGATTTATTTACTCTAAGCCTAAAAATACATCTTTGCACTAGGAGAGTGCAAGGATTGTGAAATTAAGACGATATCAGAAGTAAAAATTATATATAAGTTATTGAATTATATGGAATTATCTAATTTTGGCATGGTAATTGCATGTACTTAGGTAAGAACAATTTTATGGAGTAACTATGAAAAATCTTTTTAAAACATTAATTATTACTTTATTTATCACCCCCATGGCAGCCAATGCGCAATTATCTGCAAACGCAGGTTGGGTCAGTGATTACTTTTTTAGAGGTATTTTCCAAGCTGGATCATCTGCCTCCGCAGGCGTAGATCTAGAAGCTGGTGGGCTTTATGCCGGTACTTGGGCTGCAGATGTTGGTGACGGGTTGGAAGTAGATCTTTACGCAGGATTTGGAACATCTGTTGGAGATCTTGGTCTGAGTGCTGGATTTACTGGGTATTACTACACCGGTGACTTTGATGATACCTATGAAGAAATTAACCTAGGACTTTCTTACGGTGCATTTGCTCTAGATTATGCAGATGGTACCTGGGATGGATTCGGCGAGCCCGCTGATTATGCCTACACTTCATTAAGCTATGCCGCTGAGAACGGTTTTGGCATTGTCTATCATTCACATGATGGTGGCAATGCATACCTTGAACCATCATACAGCTTTGATTTAAGCGGCATCGATGCATTTATTGCGCTTGTGATCGGTCTTGATGATAGCGAAGAAGGGATAGTCTTTGGTATTGGAACATCTTGGTAAGACTCAAAGGAGAAATATTATGAAATTAATAACAGCGGTTATAAAGCCCTTTAAGCTAGAAGACGTTCGTCAAGCCCTGTCTGAAGCAGGTGTTGATGGCATGACGGTTTCAGAGGTGAAGGGGTTTGGAAGACAAAAGGGTCACACAGAACTCTATCGTGGTGCTGAATACACAGTTGATTTTGTACCAAAGACAAAAATAGAAGTTGCAGTTTCTGATGCCTCGGCTGATCAAGTAGTCGAAGCTATCGTTACAGCGGCAAAAACTGGATCAATCGGTGACGGTAAGGTATTTGTAACTGAGCTCAGAGAAGTGACAAGAATTCGTACCGGTGAATCAGGCGATCAAGCACTTTAATAGGAGAAAATTATGGAAATTGCATTTTCAATAGATACACTTTATGCAGTACTTTGTGGGGCCCTTGTCATGTTTATGGCGGCAGGGTTCACCATGCTAGAGGCGGGCTTAGTACAAAAGAAAGATGTATCTGAAATCGTCACAAAAAATATCGGCTTGTATGCTATTGCATGCATTATGTATTTAGTTTGCGGGTTTGTATTAATGTACCCTGCGGGAGCATACATTGAGGGTATACTTCCGGCCTTTGGTACTTCACTAGGACTGTCAACAGCGCTACCCCTTGAAGAAATCGGTATGGAATATGGAATGGATTATTCCCAGCAAGCCGACTTCTTCTTTCAGGTCGTGTTTGTTGCAACCGCGATGTCAATAGTCTCTGGAGCGGTAGCT
>Ga0255776_10003173_pt1 | contig 17879 bp, 19 predicted proteins | sample 071ome_19_FD_179974 | JGI IMG/M metagenome (GOLD analysis project Ga0255776, IMG submission 179974) | Coastal salt marsh microbial communities from the Groves Creek Marsh, Skidaway Island, Georgia - 071413AT metaG (version 2) | ecosystem: Environmental > Aquatic > Marine > Intertidal zone >... | reverse complement strand
TCGATAACATGCGTGCTACCTATTCCTAATTCTGTGCTTACGAAGATCGGGTTAACCGACAATCCAGGTGTCTTTACTGCCGCCGCCCTGTGATGAGTTCACCACCAGCGAGCCTTTTTTCATCGCCACCCGGGTCAGACCGCCAGTCGTGACGTAGCTGCTCTCGCCTTGCAGAATGAAAGGGCGTAAGTCCAGATGACGCGGCTCTACCTTACTGCGGCCCACCAAGGTCGGCGCCGTCGACAACGCCAGTGTTGGCTGCGCAATGTAGTTACGCGGATTGGCCTTAATCAACTCAGCAAAGTGCTCACGCTCTTTCTTGGTACTGTGCGGCCCGACCAGCATGCCGTAACCGCCGGATTCATTCGCCGGCTTAACCACCAGCTTATCGAGGTTAGCAAGCACATACTCACGCTGTTTATCGTCGTAACAGAGGAAGGTTTCAACGTTTGGAATCAGGGGCTCCTGATCAAGGTAATAGCGGATGATGTCTGGCACGTAGGCGTACACCACTTTGTCGTCTGCCACGCCGGCACCCGGCGCATTCGCCAATGCCACATTGCCTTTACGCCAGGCGCGCATCAGGCCCGGGACACCCAACACAGAATCGGGCTGGAAGACTTCCGGGTCGAGGAAAAGGTCATCAATGCGACGATAAATCACATCCACGCGCTCCAGCCCGGAAATCGTTTTCATGTACACGCAATCGTCTTTGCCGACGACCAGATCGCTGCCTTCCACCAACTCCGCGCCCATGCGCTGCGCCAGAAACGCATGCTCAAAGTAAGCGGAGTTAAAAATACCCGGGGTCAGTACCGCCACGACGGGGCTATCGCCCGGACGCGGTGACAGTGACGCCAGCATATTAAACAACGCTTCGGGGTAATCGCCGACCGGGGCAATACTGACTTTCTCGAAGACTTCCGGCAGCACCCGCTTCATGATTGAGCGGTTCTCGAGCATGTAAGACACGCCAGACGGCACCCGAAGATTATCTTCCAGCACGTAAAACTGGCCATCGCCATCGCGCACCAAATCGGTGCCACAGACGTGCGCCCACACCCCAAAACGGGGGCGGATGCCTTCGCATTCCGGCCGGTAGTTTTTGGATTGTTTCAGTACAAACTCGGGAATAATGCCGTCTTTGATGATGCGCTGCTCATGGTAGAGATCATCAATAAACATATTCAGCGCCTGCAGCCGTTGCTTCAGGCCGGCGGCTGTTTTTTCCCATTGATTGGCGGAGATCACACGAGGAATGATGTCGAACGGCCAGGCGCGGTCGATGTTCTCGCCGTCCGTATACACCGTAAATGACACGCCCATATCGCGGATGGTGGCGTCAGAGGCCAACATACGTGACTGCAATTCGTCTTCGGTCAATGTGCTCAGGTAATTCGCAAGTTGGCGGGCCGGGACTCTCGGGTTACCGGGGGAGCTGATCAGCTCATCATAAAACCCCGGTTCTAATTCGTACTGCTTCCAATCAATCGACATCGTGTCTGGTTCCACTCTCATTGGGGGCGGGCATTACGCGTAGCACTGGCAACGCACAGCAAGCGCCTATTCAGGCACCACACTGTTAACTCAGCAATACATAAGCCTCCCACGGACTGATTTGTCCACATTGTCAGACGTGGCGTTATGACACTGGGTTCCCGGTCACACAGCGAATTTTCGCTGGGCTGCTAGACTTTAGAGGTTAACCAAACAGGCCAGTTTATTTACGAACTGGTGTATTCGACGGTGAGCCCGTAAGGAAGCACGGACACGATGCCATGGTGTAACCATCACATCGCCACATGTATGCCTATCCTCTGCCAGGAGCGTATCTGATGCAGCGGCGTTCGCTTGCCCAGATGTTGCGGCATTGGTCACTGCTGATGCTTGCCCTGATTACGACGGGGCTGGCCTATCTGCTGTTGCAATTACAACTGTCGCAGTTCGATAGTGACTGGCGTCAGCGCATCCTGTTTGAAATGGAATCTTTGCGTCACACGCTCGAGCGCGAATACGACCCGGGGCAACGGGTACTGCCGGAAGCCCACTTCAATCGCGCTAACATCGATCACGCCATTGAATATCTGGCCATTCTTAATGAAGCCGCCGACGCCGCCCTGCTAACCACCAATCCCAAAGAGAACGCTACCGAGTTCAGCTATCGCTTAAGCGCGTACTCACTCAATGCTGGCAAACGCAAAGTTCAGGTTGAGCGGATTCAGTCTGGGTTTTACGCCCTGTACCCACTCACCTTCTTTGACAGTCAGGCACAGGAAGAAAGAGAGGGATGGTTGTTTGCCCACTACGACGCCAGCCACGATTACGAAGATCGCCTGCGCTCTTTGCTGAAGAAAGTCCTGCTGATTGCCGTTGTCACCGGGTTGTTTCTGCTGATCCAGCACCAGATCATCAGCCGCCATATTTTTCGTCCCGTCAGGCGCCTAATAGGCCTGACGGAATCCATCAAAGAAGGCGACTATCGTCAGGAACTCGAGACAGAAACAACGGTTGAAATTGCGCAGCTCGAGCAAGCCTTCAACGAACTCAGTGACCATCTGGCCGATACACAGGCAAAGATGCAGCAACAGCAGGCTCTGACCTCTGCCTTTGCTGCCGCTTTCCCTGACGTGGGTTTAGTGTTGGATCGCAATGGCATCATCAGCGGTCGCTTCGGTAATCGCAAAAGCCCAGCGAAACGCTTAAATGAAGACCTGATTGGCACGCCGTTTACGGCCTGGCTCAACCTCTCCGCTGCCGACATCATCCGTAATGCGCGGCAACGGGCCAGTGATCAGCGTGAGCTGGTGATTTCCGAATTCGAACACGACGACCTGTACCTCGAATCGCGGCTGGTACCGTTACAGGAAGCCGAGGACATCGGCCCTCATATGATCTGGCTGATACGCGACATCTCTGAGGTGAAGCGCAAGCAACAACTGATTGAGTATCAGGCCAACTACGACCCGCTCACCGACCTCGCCAACCGCCGTATGGCGTTGCATCAATTGGAGCAACGCATCCATCAATGTCAGGCTCAGAATGCCTGGAGCGCGGTGTTGTTTATTGACCTCGACCACTTCAAAACCATCAATGACTCTCTCGGTCACCCGATTGGCGACCGCTTGTTGATCGACGTTGCTCATCGCCTGCGTACTGCGGTCGGCCCCGGTGATCTGATTGCACGCCTCGGTGGAGACGAATTCCTGGTGATGATGGGCAGTGCCGAAAGTGAACCGGAATGTGCAGAGACCTTAGCGATGCAACAGGGGCAAGCGATCCTCGACGCCATTCGCCAGCCGTTTAACATCGATATCAATAAGTTCCACCTGACGGCGAGTATTGGTATCGCGGTGTTCCCATCGGCCGAAAACGGCGCCAACGACCTGATTCGTCAGGCGGACACCGCCATGTACTCGGCCAAACACGAAGGCCGTTCGCGTATCTCCCTGTTTAACCATCGCATGCAGGAAGAAACCCGAGAACGCCTGCACCTGTTTAATGACCTCTATCAGGCCATTCGTGATAACGCCTTCACTCTGGTGTTCCAACCACAGCACGATAACCACGGTCGCGTTACCGGTGCCGAGGCGCTGTGTCGTTGGGTGAACAATGGCAAATCCGTGTATCCCGACGTCTTTATTGCCGCCGCCGAAGAAACCAACCTGATCCTGCCTCTGGGAGACTGGATTCTGAATCGTTCCTGTCAGATGCTGAGAGAATGGATACGCACGAATCGCTTACCTGAAGGGTTTAAACGTCTGGCAGTGAACATCAGCCCTGCTCAGTTTATGGCACCCGACTTTGAAACCAAGCTCGAGGAGGCCATGAGCAACGCCGAGCTAGCGCCCGGCAGTATTGAACTGGAGCTGACGGAAAGCCTGTTCATGGGGGATAAGCAACTGATTCGGGAAAAGATGCAGCGCCTCAGCGAACGCGGCTATACCTTCGCGCTGGATGACTTCGGTACCGGGTATTCATCACTCAGTTACCTACAGAAACTGCCCATCAACAAACTGAAGATTGACCGGGCATTTGTCATGGACATTGAGCTGGACGGTAAGCGAGCGAGTATCGTCGACGCCATCATTCAGTTGGGCCGTAACCTGAACATGGAAATCATCGCGGAGGGCGTAGAAACTCACGATCAACGCGACTACCTTGCAGATCAGGGCTGTTACAACTATCAGGGATATCTGTTCAGCCGCCCATTACGAGAGGACAGTTTCCTCAACTATCTGGCCGGAGACGCGGAAGAAAGCGATCAGTAAGTTGATCGGACAGGTGTGCGGACGATCGCAGTATTCCGATCCATCAGGATAAAACCCTCACTCAAATAACGCGTCCAGAAACGACTCATTTGAAGATACACCGATATAGATAGCCCTAGTCAGATCAGAACAGCCGCTGTATCCCCACGGCGATACTGGTGAGGCTCGCATCGGCAGCGGGTATCGAATCGTCGTTGGCCACATTCCATTGCAGATAGCGGTAACGAAATGTCGTGGTGAGTTCGGTGTGACGATCCAGATTGGCGACGATGGCCAAGCCAGCATTCAAGCCCTGCGCGCCATTATCCGCCCGATTCGTGTTGAGAAATGCCGACTCACGGCCGTAATAGCGGTGATACCCCATGCCCAACAGCAAATACGGGCGTACACGTGGATGAGGACGGCCCACCTGATAAGGCAACCAGAGGTCGCCATCGAAGCCTGAAATTCGCCAGTCTGCTTCGGGATCAACAAAGCGTGACCAGGAAAACTCAAACCGAATCCCCTGGGCACCGACGCCCCCGAGTTTTGCGCGCACGTACTTAGCATTGAGACTCTGATTCGCGACCAGATTCTCATCGCCGACGCCGCGCTCAGCGTCTACGCCAAGATACCAACGATCCCGACCGGAATAGTCCGCTGCCTGAACCGATAAGGTAAAAAATAGAAGCGCCAAACCCCACGCTGAATATGTCATGCCTGTGTGCCTGTAATCACCCATACCACTGTCGCATGGCTGAACGTTAAAGCCAAACTCAACAGGCTAGCGGCCGGTAAACGACAGGCACAAAAAACCCCGCCGGAGCGGGGTCTTTTTGCGATCTGAAACTTAGCCGTGGCCCAGTTTCTCACGCAGCTGCTGGATGGTACGCAGCTGAGCAGTAGCTTCAGCCAGCTGAACCAGAGCACGAGAGTAATCAAACTCACCGCCTTGGTTTTCCATTGCCTGCAGGGCGTGCTTCTTAGCTTCCAGCGCGGCCGCTTCATCGATATCGTTGGCGCGGACGGCTGTGTCAGCTAACACAGTCACGCAATTGGGCTGTACTTCGAGATAACCGCCAGAGACGTAAACAACCTCTTCAGATCCGTCTTGTTTCAAGAAACGGACCGGACCAGGCTTCAGCGGAGTCAGCAGTGCAGTGTGGCCAGGTTCAATACCCAGGTCACCCAATTCACCGTGAGCTACTACGCGCTGTACCAGGCCAGAGAAAAGGTTCTCTTCGGCGCTGACGATATCGCAGTGGACGGTAATCGCCATAGTCGTATCCTCAGTGTGAGAGGTAAGTGTCGCCCGCGTTAGCCGGCGACCTTACCCGCCCAATTACATGTTTTTCGCTTTCTCGATCGCTTCGTCGATGGTACCAACCATGTAGAACGCTTGTTCTGGCAGGTCGTCGTACTCACCTTCGAGGATGCCCTGGAAACCACGGATGGTTTCTTTCAGAGACACGTACTTACCAGGCGCACCAGTGAAGATCTCTGCCACGTGGAATGGCTGAGACAGGAAACGCTCGATCTTACGTGCACGGGCAACCAGCTGCTTATCTTCGTCGGACAGTTCGTCCATACCCAGAATCGCGATGATGTCTTTCAGCTCTTTGTAGCGCTGCAGAACACCCTGAACGCCACGGGCGATGCCGTAGTGCTCGTTACCGATAACCAGTGGATCCAGCTGACGAGAGGTAGAATCCAGCGGGTCAATTGCTGGGTAAATACCTTTAGCCGCGATGTCACGAGACAGTACAACAGTAGAGTCCAGGTGAGCAAAGGTGGTCGCTGGTGATGGGTCAGTCAAGTCATCCGCAGGTACGTATACCGCCTGGATCGAGGTGATCGAACCAGCTTTAGTTGACGTAATACGTTCCTGAAGAACACCCATCTCTTCTGCCAGAGTTGGCTGGTAACCTACCGCTGAAGGCATACGGCCCAGCAGTGCGGATACTTCAGTACCTGCCAATGTGTAACGGTAGATGTTATCGACGAACAGCAGTACGTCTTTACCTTCGTCACGGAACTTCTCAGCCATAGTCAGACCAGTCAGTGCAACACGCAGACGGTTGCCTGGTGGCTCATTCATCTGGCCGTAAACCATTGCTACTTTAGACTGTACTTTGTCGTCGAGGTTAACAACGCCAGACTCAGCCATTTCGTAGTAGAAGTCGTTACCTTCACGAGTACGCTCACCAACACCTGCGAATACAGACAGACCGGAGTGTGCCTTCGCAATGTTGTTGATCAGCTCCATCATGTTTACGGTTTTACCAACGCCGGCACCACCGAACAGACCAACTTTACCACCCTTAGCGAATGGGCAAACCAGGTCAATTACCTTGATACCGGTTTCCAGCAGGTCAGTAGAGTTTGACTGCTCGTCAAACGAAGGCGCCTGACGGTGAATTTCGTAACGCTCTTCTTCGCCGATCTCACCACATTCATCGATCGGGCGACCGAGAACGTCCATGATACGACCCAGAGTTGCGTTGCCCACTGGTACACGGATAGGTGCGCCAGTGTTAGTTACTGGAAGGCCACGCTTCAGACCTTCAGTGGAGCCCATTGCAATAGTACGTACTACGCCGTCACCCAGCTGCTGCTGAACTTCCAGGGTAGTTTCCGTGCCATCAACGGTCAGGGCGTCGTAGACCTTAGGTACGCTGTCACGTGGGAATTCCACGTCGATAACGGCACCGATGATCTGTACGATAGATCCGCTCATTTTCGGTTCCTCTTAATCTTAAACCTTTGTTCCCGGGCTTATACAGCCGCGGCACCGCTAACGATTTCTGAAATTTCCTGCGTAATTGCTGCCTGACGAGCTTTGTTGTAAAGCAAGTTCAGCTCATCAATCATGCCGCCCGCATTATCTGTGGCGTTTTTCATCGCCAGCATACGTGCAGCCTGTTCACAGGCATTGTTTTCAATTACGCCCTGGTACACCTGGGACTCTACGTAGCGAACTAACAGGCCATCAAGAATCTCTTCTGGCGCAGGCTCGTAGATGTAACCCCACTGGCGTTCCAGCGTATCGTCGTCTTTCGCCTCCAGTGGCAGTAACTGCACTGTATTAGGCGATTGCGTCATGGTGTTCACAAAACGGTTATAAACGATGAACAAACGATCGATCTTACCTTCGTCGTATGCGTCCAGCATTACCTTAACCGATCCGATCAGGCTGGCTAACTCGGGTGCATCGCCCAGCTGGGCTTTTGCTGCAACCACGTTGCCACCAAAACTGTTGAAAAACAGACCGGCTTTTGAGCCGATGGCACAGAAATCAACTTCTACGCCTTTGTCTTTCCAGTCTTTTGCTTGCTGTGCAACACGCTTGAACAGGTTGTTGTTCAAACCGCCACACAGGCCACGGTCGGAAGACACCACGATATAACCAACACGCTTGATCTCGCGGTCTTGCATATAACGATGGCGATATTCAGGTGCGGCATTGGCCAGGTGACCGATCACATCACGGATTTTATCCGCGTATGGACGGCTCTGTTCCATGCGCATCTGAGCGCGACGCATTTTACTTACAGCAACTTTTTCCATTGCTGAAGTAATTTTCTGCGTGCTTTTTACGCTCGATATCTGCTCTTTAATCTCTTTTCCGACTGCCATAGCTAAGCTGCCTTTACGTTTTCAGTGAATCCAGCTGGCGATTCAGTGAATCGCCAGCAGCGGACTTACCAGGTCTGAGTGCTTTTGAATTTCTCAATCAGCTCTTTCAGACCGGCTGCGATTTCATCGTTGAAATCACCCTTAACATTGATCTTCGCCATCAGCTCAGAGTATTCGCTGTTTGCGTAGCTCAACAGGGCGGCTTCGAACGCCTGAATCTTGGTCACTTCAACGTCTTCCAGGTAGCCTTCGGTGGCAGCGTAGATAGACAGACCCATCTCAGCGGTAGACATCGGTGCGTACTGACCCTGTTTCATCAGTTCAGTAACGGCTTTACCGTGCTCCAGCTGCTTACGGGTAGCTTCATCAAGGTCAGAAGCAAACTGAGCGAATGCCGCCAGTTCACGGTACTGAGCCAGTGCCAGACGGATACCACCGCCAAGCTTCTTGATGATCTTGGTCTGTGCTGCACCACCTACACGAGAAACCGAAATACCAGCGTTCATCGCAGGACGGATGCCTGAGTTGAACAGGTTGGTTTCCAGGAAGATCTGACCGTCTGTAATCGAGATCACGTTGGTCGGTACGAACGCAGATACGTCACCGCCCTGGGTCTCAATGATTGGCAGAGCAGTCAGGGAACCAGTCTTACCTTCAACACCGCTTACCTGCTTAACGTAGTCAGCGTTAACGCGACATGCGCGCTCCAGCAGACGGGAGTGCAGGTAGAAAACGTCACCTGGGTATGCTTCACGGCCCGGTGGGCGCTTCAGCAGCAGGGAGATCTGACGGTATGCCCAAGCTTGCTTGGTCAGGTCGTCGTATACGATCAGAGCGTCTTCACCACGATCCAGGAAGTATTCACCCATCGCACAGCCACCGTAAGGTGCCAGGAACTGCATTGCTGCAGGATCGGCTGCACCAGCAGCAACGATGATGGTGTGATCCAGAGCGCCGTGCTCTTCCAGCTTACGTACAACGTTAGCGATAGAAGACTGCTTCTGACCTACGGCAACGTAGATACACTTAACGCCAGTGCCTTTCTGGTTGATGATGGCATCGATCGCCATCGCCGTTTTACCAGTCTGACGGTCACCAATGATCAGCTCACGCTGGCCACGGCCTACCGGCACCATAGAGTCAACCGCTTTGTAACCAGTTTCCAGTGGCTGGTCTACGCCCTGACGTGCAATAACGCCTGGTGCAACACGCTCAACTGGAGCAGAGGTAGCAGTCTCAATCGGACCTTTACCGTCTACTGGGTTACCCAGAGCATCAACAACGCGACCCAGCAGGGCTTCGCCAGTTGGTACTTCCAGGATGCGGCCAGTACATTTAGCGGTTTGGCCTTCTGCCAGACCTTTGTAGTCACCCAGGACAACGGCACCAACGGAGTCACGCTCCAGGTTCATTGCCAGGCCGAATACACCGCCTTCAAATTCAATCATTTCACCGTACATGGCGTCAGCCAGACCGTGAATTCGAACGATACCGTCAGATACAGATACGACGGTGCCCTCGTTCTGGGCTTGTGAAGTCACATCGAGACTTTCGATGCGTTTTTTGATGACTTCACTGATCTCAGATGGATTCAGTTGCTGCATGCATCGTCCCTCAAACTAGGATTTCATCGCTTCGGCTAACTTGGACAGCTTTCCAGTTAGCGAGCCGTCAATTACCAGGTCACCGGCACGGATGATGGCGCCACCGATGAGTGACTCATCGATTTCGCTGCTCATACGTACTTCGCACTTCAATTTGGCTTTTAAAGACTCGGCCAGCTTGGTTTGTTGTGCGTCGGTCATTTCAAACGCGGTTGTAACTACTACATCAACCGTGTTTTCGAGTTGTGCCTTCAGTTCTTCGAAAAGAGCTGATACTTCTGGCAACAGCGCCAGGCGCTTGTTTTCTGCCAGAACGGCTACCAGGTTTTTGGCTGCTTCATTCAGCTTGTCGCCACATACGTCAAGTAGTGCCTGCGCTTGCTGTTGAGCGGTCAGGGAAGGATGCACCAGGATCTTTTCAAGATCGCTGTCCGCTGCGAAAGCGGCGAGGATGCTGAGGTCATCAGACCATGCATCCAATGCGTTCTTCTCTTGTGCTTCAGCAAACGCAGCTTTTGCGTATGGCCGAGCGAGAGTTGTTAATTCAGCCATGCCAACCTCGCTTACAGTTCGTCAGCCAGTTGATTCAGCAGCTCTTCATGAGCGCTTGCGTCAACAGACTTAGCGAGAATTTTGGCTGCACCGGCAACTGCCAGCTCAGAAACCTGAGCGCGCAGTGCTTGTTTAGCGCGATTTGCTTCCTGCTCCACTTCAGCGCGGGCAGCAGCAACAAGGCGCTCACCTTCGGCACGAGCCTGTTCTTTGGCTTCGTCGACGATCTGGTTAGCACGCTTATTTGCCTGTTCGACGATTTCAGCAGCTTGCTCTTTGCTTTCACGCAGCTGGTCGGCGGCTTTTGCCTGGGCCAGTTCCAGATCGCGTGCAGCACGGTTAGCTGCATCTAAACCATCGGCGATTTTCTTTTCGCGTTCTGACATGGCGCTGGTCAGTGGTGGCCAGACAAACTTCATGCAGAACCAGACGAAAATCGCGAAGGCAATCAATTGACCGAGGATGGTCAGATTCATGTTCACGGCGATTTACCTCTTACGAATTCGTTGTGGTGTGGTTGCGGGAACACGATCAGTGATCGTGTTCGCCTTAGCCAGCTACAACGAAGATCAGGTACATCGCGATACCAACACCGATCATTGGCACGGCGTCAAGCAGACCAGCCATCAGGAAGGTTTTGGTTTGCAGCTGAGGACCCAGCTCTGGCTGACGTGCAGTACCTTCCAGCAGCTTACCGCCCAGCAGAGCGAAGCCGATACCAGTACCCAGGGCACCCAGACCAATCATGATTGCAGCAGCAATGTATACGAGTTCCATTTGAGACTCCTAAAGGTTTAGTTAAGTAAGTTAATTAAAGGGTTAAAACCGTCTGTTGATTTCGCCTTAGTGGTCTTCGTGAGCCTGACTCAGATATACAATCGTCAGAACCATGAAGATGAACGCTTGCAGCGGAATCACCAGAATATGGAAGATTGCCCACGGCACGTTCAGAACCCACTGGAGGTAGAACGGCAGCAATGCAATCAGAATAAACACAACCTCACCCGCGTACATGTTACCGAACAGTCGCAGTGCCAGAGACAGTGGCTTGGTCAGCAGACCCAGAACTTCCAGGAACAGGTTGAACGGGATAGCGATCGGGTGATTGAACGGTGTCAGAGACAGCTCTTTAGCGAAGCCACCTACACCTTTAACTTTGATGCTGTAGAAGATAATCAGCAGGAATACGCCCAGCGACAGACCCAGAGTACCGTTTGGATCGGCGGTTGGTACGATTTTGAAGAACGGCAGGCCCGCAGCGTGTGCGATGCCCGGAATCACGTCCACTGGAACCCATTTCAGTGAGTTCATCAGGAATACCCAGACGAAAATGGTCAGGGCGAGCGGTGCAACCAGCGGGTTACGACCGTGGAATGTTTCTTTCACAGTGTTGTCGACAAATTCAACAACACTTTCAACCACGTTTTGCAGTTTGCCTGGCACACCAGAGGTGGCTGACTTCGCCGCTTTACGGAACAACCAAGCGAACAGGATACCCATCGCCAGAGACCAGCCGAGAGAATCGACGTGGAATGCCATGAAGCCCATATCGGTCGCTTCTTTGCCGCTCAGGGCCATGGTCCAGGTTGCTTCAGTCAGCTCAGTCGTTGTGCCGTCTGCGTTTTCGCGAACGTAGCCTGCTGGCAGTTTGCCATAGGTCAGGTTCGTCAAGTGGTGGGAAATATACTCTTGGGAGTTACCAGCCATCGTTCACTCTCAGATTTAAAGGTTTATAAATTGGCAATTCTTGCTGAACCAATCACATGGCTCAGCTGCACTGTCATAAAGCTAACGAACAGTGCCAGAACATTCAGAGGCTCGACGAGTTGGAAGATGACACCAAAACACAACGCCGTGAGCACAAACTTCCAGGCTTCACCCTGGTAAAACGACTGCACAACCTGAGTAGCTGCTCGTGCACCGGTGTAGCGGAATGCTCGCCAAATAAAGTAGGCATTGGGGAGTGCGCAAGTCAGTCCTCCCAGCAATGCTGATTTGGCGGCTACATCGCTGTGTAACCAGGCCAGAGCGGCGATGATCAAGGACAGGCTCAGTTGAAAAATAATGATCCTGTGCACGGGTGGATGCGGTATCGAAGACAACCTGTTTTCCACCTCTTTGATGCTAATAATGCAACGCTCTATTCAAGCAACCCATTTTCAGGGCGCGAGGATTATAGGGGTTGGGGGGCTTGGCTTCAACAGCCAGAACACCGAAAGACCCGTAAAGCCGTGCGAAAGCGTGGGATTATCTGAAGAAAGGTCTTATCTGGCCCACGGCGACTTAGCGCGGGCGCAAATCCACCGACACGCCAGGTGCGCGGGTTGGTGTTGGCGATGGGATAATCAGGAGTTTTGCGGCAGGATTGTTCGCGGAAGGTTCAGTTAACGCGCGGGAATCCGGTGTGCGGCTTGGTGCCTCTTCGTCACCGTCGGCCTCATCGGCGCGGGTTTTTTCCAGTCCAGTGAGGTAATCCACCCGGGTTTCCTTTAGTGCACTGTCATCCAGCATCGGCATGATACGAGGCGTCGCAAGCACGTCGGTAGCCAGCAAGGTGATAGAGCAGAGTAGGGTGGGGGTGAATAATTTCATAACGTCTCCTGAGTTCACTGTCAGTGTAGTCAGGAGACGTGGAGGCCAACGTTGGTTGTCAGGTCAGGCAGGCACTATTGGATGTGGTTAAGGATGCCATCCAGTTCGTCGAGGCTGGTGTAGTTAATGACCAGCTTACCTTTGCCTTTAGCCGAGTGCTGAATGGCCACTTTGGCACCAAGGCGCTCACCTAACATGCGTTCGAGACGTTGAATATCTGGGTTCACGGCCGCTTTTTCTGCTTTACCCGCGTCAGCCGCTCCTTCTTGCAGGTTACGCACCAGCGCTTCGGTCTGACGTACCGTCAACGCGCGAGCGACAACGTCCGCTGCAGCTGTGCTCTGAGTGTCGCCAGACAATCCCAACAGCGCGCGGGCATGACCCATTTCAATGTCGCCGTGTTCTAACAGGCGTTTTACATCGTCATTAAGGTTCATCAGGCGCAGCAGATTAGCCACGGTTGCGCGATTTTTACCGACCGCTTCTGCCACTTCCATTTGCGTCAGCTCAAACTCGTGCTGCAAACGATGCAGGGCCATGGCCTCTTCCATCGGATTCAGGTTTTCACGCTGGATGTTCTCAATCAAGGCCATGGCAATGGCGGCTTCATCGGCAACGTCACGGATTAACGCCGGCACACGATCCAGTTGCGCTAACTGACAGGCGCGCCAGCGGCGTTCACCGGCAATGATCTCGTAGCGGTCCTGTTGCTCTGGCAATGGACGCACCACAATCGGTTGCATCAGGCCCTGTGCTTTGATCGATGCCGCCAGTTCTTCCAGTGCTTCTGGCTGGATATCACGACGCGGCTGATAACGGCCCGGCTGTATCCACTCCACCGGCAGATGACGTAATTCACCGTCACTGTCGGTTGGGGTTGCAGGGGCATCGCCCTCTACTGGGGTGGTCGGAACCGCGTCCGATTTTGTGCTTGCCAGAAGGGCATCCAATCCGCGGCCCAGGCCGCGCTTCTTTTTAGTCGCCATGTGGTTCCGTCTTATTTCATGCGCCGGTTCAATTCACCGGCCAGTGCCAGATACGCCAGGGCACCTTTAGAAGATTTGTCGTAGTGCAATACCGGTAAGCCGTGACTTGGCGCTTCTGCTAAACGCACGTTACGCGGGATCACCGAGGTAAATAGTTTGTCGCCAAAGTGCTCTGTCAGTTGCTCAGACACATCTTTGGTCAGGCTGTTGCGTGGATCGTACATGGTGCGAATCAGACCACTGATCTCAAGCTCTGGGTTCGGGCCAGACTGGATCGACTGTACGGTTTGCAACAAGGCACTGAGACCTTCAAGCGCGTAATACTCGCACTGCATCGGAATCAGAATGCCCTGAGCCGCAACCAGCGCGTTTAACGTCAGCATGTTCAGTGATGGCGGGCAATCAATCAGAATGTAGTCGTATTCTGTACGCAGTGGCTGCAATGCGTTCTTCAGACGCTGCTCGCGACCGTTCACTTCCATGAGTTCAACTTCGGCCGCAGTCAGATCGCCATTGGCAGGCAGCACATCAAACTGACACTCCGGCGCTGGCTGACGCGCCTGCGCCGCGCTGCAATTCGCAACCAGCACATCGTACATAGAGCGCTCAAGCTCGTGCTTATCGACACCACATCCCATGGTGGCATTGCCCTGCGGGTCCAGATCAATCAGCAGGACACGACGCTTGGTCGCCGCCAGAGACGCCGCCAGATTCACGGCCGTGGTCGTTTTACCGACACCGCCTTTCTGATTCGCAATCGCAAAAATGTGACTCAACGGATGGGTCCTTATGACTGGGTAGGTACCAGACGCAGCAGATGACGCTCGCCGTCCACACCGGGGATCTGTAATTCAGTAACCTGCGTAACCTCATACTGGCCATGCAGGTCATCCAATTCTTGCTGCGGGAATTGCCCTTTCATCGCCAGAAAACAGCCGTGATCGGCGCGCAGGTGCTGGCACCAGTGGGTCATATCGGCGAGTGAGGCAAACGCCCGGCTGACAATCATATCGAAAGGTTCTGGCGGATGATACGCCTCAACCCGCCCATTCACTATGCTCACATTGTCGAGCGCCAGGCTGGTTTTTGCCTGAAACAAAAAGCGCGTTTTCTTGCCGTTACTGTCGAGCAGAGTGAAGCGCTTTTGCGGGTTCATGATGGCCAGCACGATGCCCGGAAGACCGGGGCCCGTGCCCACATCAATCAGGTTATCCGCGTCCTGAATCGCCGGGTGCACCGCCAGACTATCTAATAAATGCAGGGCGACCATGCCTGACTCATCGCGGATGGCCGTCAGGTTATAGGCCTTGTTCCACTTTTGCAGCAACGCTAGGTACGCTGACAGTTGCGTCATCTGCGCCTCGCTGACGTCAATATTGAGGGCCGCGGCTCCGGCCTGCAGTTGCTGCTGTGCTTGACTCATGTCTGTTATCCGACGGTCTGGAAAGGGCGCGAGTTTATCACAAGGCAACAGTGCGTTCGCCCAAGGTCGGTAGGCGATACCCGGTAAGCGCGCGTATACTCGCCGCTTCTGGGAGTTTTCACCATGCCAACGCGTTCACCTTTCTGGCCTTTACTCGCCGCCGCCACTGCGCTCATCGTCGTGCATGGCTTTGGGCGCTTTATCTACACGCCATTGATTCCACTACTAGTAAGTGATGGCTTACTTACTATCCAGCAAGCAGCGCAGCTAGCGACCTGGAATTACGTCGGCTATCTCAGTGGCGCCATGATCGCCTTGCTGGCTTACCAAAGCGGATGGGGGCGACTGGCGTTGTTGACGGGTATTCTCAGCAATGCCCTGATTACCTTGCTGCAGGTCGGCGGGGATTACTTTCCTTATATGGCCGGACTGCGTCTGTTCAACGGCATCGCCAACGGCGTGGTCTTTGTATTAGCCCCCGCGTTGGTACTGGAATGGTTAGCCGCCCGGAATAAAGCAACCTTAAGTGGGCTGATGTATCTCGGCGTCGGAGCAGGATTACTGCTTAGTAATCAGATTGTCGACAGCACCGCCATCTGGTTGCAGGGCAATGATCGCTGGATTCCGGCCGCCGCCGTCAGCATTCCACTGGCGCTCTGGTCAGGCATGTACCTGTTCCGCCTCAGCTCGGGCGATGCCCCCGTTAGCCGGGACGACCATTCCGCACTCTGGGACAAACAAAGCACGCCACTGTTCTTATCTTATTTTGGTGCCGGCCTCGGCTACATCCTGCCGATGACCTTTCTCCCTGCGGTAGCGCAGGAATGGAATATCGATGTCAGCCCCAGCCCCTGGTTGATCGCGGCCATTGCCTCGGTCCCCGCCATCTTCGTCTGGAATTCACTGGGCAATCGTCTCGGTGATCGCAATGCGCTGATTCTCAACTACGCCGTACAAGCCTTATCAGTCGCCGCCATTCTGGTACTGCCGCAGCAGGTAATTGGTTTGTGGCTGTGCGCAGGGCTGATGGGCGGCAGCTTTTTAGGCGCCGTCTTCCTGACGCAACGACTGGCCCGTGCCATGCACCCACATCAGGGACCACGACTCAGCGCCGCCTTAATTGCCTTATATGGTGTGGCGCAGCTCCTGGGGCCGATCGTCGCTGAGGCCGGCATTCACATGGGTGCGACGCTGGCGTCGACATTTATCTGGGGGTTGGGGGCGTGTCTCTGGGCGTTGGCGTTGATGCTGTGGGTGCCCGCACGCCCAGAGACTAAAGCTTCCTAGGATCAGGAAAAGGATTGAACCTCAGGGGCATCCTGATGCTCTGCCGACCAGGTGTCGTACGCGGCCTGCAAATTGATCCACATCGCAACGCCAGAATCCGTCGCGGCAGCGATACGCTGAGCCAGATCTGTTGAACAAGGCACATGAGCATTACAGAAGTTAGTGAGATGCTTGCGCGATACACCTAAGCGACGAGCCGCCTCAGAAATAGATAGCTCATAACGACTAAGGATCTGGTTCTTAAAAATCTCACCGGGATGCGATGGCTGAAAGGCAGGGCCTTCAACGCACTCTACATTCGTCGTCATCATTACTTTACCGCTCTGATATGTTTGCCGTGGTAGTCCAGATAGTCGACGAGAATTGCACCATCGCTTTCTATCTGAAAGGTTACGCGCCAATTGCCGTTTACCTGAATCGAGTAAACCCCGGCGGCCGATCCCTTCTTTTCTTCAAACGAAGGAAAGACGGCCTTCAAATCCTGAGGATGATGTGACGCGTGCATGACAGACAAAATGTCTCGAATTTTGCCAACGTGATCCGCCTTCACCTTACTGACGTCACCCTGCCAAAACCTTTTAAGCGCTTTGCTCCTGAAACTTTTGATTGCCATCGAATATCCTTATTCTCATAGCAGTGTAACCTAAAAGGTTACACTTTCAACTGCATTCCCACTCAAGCACTCATCTTGCCAGCCAGATTACGCTTCTTCAGGTGAATCAGAATCTGACTGATTGCCGCCGGGGTAATGCCCGAAATACGCGATGCCACGCCCAGAGTGGCGGGGCGTACCGTTGCCAGTTTCTGTTTCACTTCATTCGACAGACCACCGATGGCTTCGTAATCGAGGTCTTCTGGCAGCAGGGTGTTTTCATAGCGGCGCAACTGCTCGATTTCTTCCAGCTGACGGGCAATATAGCCGTCGTACTTGGCCTGAATCTCAACCTGCTCGGCGACCTGTGGCTCCGTCACGGCCTCACCTTTTAATCCAGCCACTTGGGCGTAGGTCAGCTTCGGACGCTTGAGCAGATCATGCAGGTTGTATTCACGCGCAATCGCACCTTCACCCATGCCTTCCAGCGCTGTGGCTTCGGCCGTATTGGGTTGAATCCAGGTGGTTTTCAAACGCGCCGATTCTGCCTCGATGGCTTCCCGTTTGGTGGTAAATGCCGCCCAACGCTCGTCGTCTACTAAGCCCAGATTACGGCCGATTTCGGTGAGTCGCAGGTCGGCGTTGTCTTCACGCAGTACCAGACGGTATTCCGCGCGAGAAGTGAACATACGGTAGGGCTCTTTGGTGCCCATGGTAATCAGGTCGTCGACCAAAACACCGATGTAAGACTGATCGCGGCGTGGAATCCAGGCGTCTTTTTCCAGTGCACGCAATGCGGCGTTGGCACCGGCCAGCAACCCCTGAGCACCGGCTTCTTCGTAACCAGTCGTCCCGTTAATCTGACCCGCGAAGTAGAGGTTATTCACAAACTTGGTTTCAAGGCTGTGCTTGAGATCCTGCGGATCAAAGTAATCGTATTCGATGGCGTAACCCGGGCGG
>Ga0255776_10003170_pt1 | contig 17887 bp, 16 predicted proteins | sample 071ome_19_FD_179974 | JGI IMG/M metagenome (GOLD analysis project Ga0255776, IMG submission 179974) | Coastal salt marsh microbial communities from the Groves Creek Marsh, Skidaway Island, Georgia - 071413AT metaG (version 2) | ecosystem: Environmental > Aquatic > Marine > Intertidal zone >... | reverse complement strand
CGTCCTCCACCGGGTCGGTGGTTGTGGTCGACGTTGATGTTGTCGATGTGGTCGAGGGTGATGTCGGAGTCGCCGCCAAGTCGCTTTCCGCCTCGGCTTGGTCGTCATCGGGCGCCACGGTGGTGTCAGGCACGGTGGTTGTCGATGTGGTGGGTGGCGCGACATCTGGGGCGTCGCCGACCACCACGAACTCGAGGCGGAGCGCGTCCTCGACAATGAAGTCGAGGTCTTGGAGGACCAATTCCACCGTCGAGGTGTCATCTGCTGCGGCTTGACCTCCCATGCCGCCGAGACCTGGCGCGAGAGCTACTGCGACGGCGAGGGTCACCACGACGGTTCGCGGCAGGAGTCGTGAGACGATCACTTGGATCCTCTGATGGCGGCGAGGTCGAACTCGGCCACGATGAGCCGCTCCGATCGTTGTTCGAATCCGAGGCTCTCATAGAGGTGCAGCGCAGCGGTGTTATTCACCGAGGTGTTCACCCAGACGTCGACACAGTGCGATCGCGCCATCCAGCGCATGGCGTCGGTGGCCAGCAAGCGCGCGAGTCCCCTGCGGCGATGCGCGGGGTCGATAGCGAGGCGTTGCAGATACCCGCTTCGACCTGTGCGACCGGAGATCGCGAATCCAATGAGGCGGCGGCCGGTTGTTATGCCCCGGGCACGAGCGGAGGCGGTCGCCGAGCGAGTCGACGACAGGGTGGATTGGTCGTGCCCCCACAGCGGCCCGAAGGCCGCGACATCGAGACGAGCAGCCTCATTGAGTTGCCGCTGGGTGAGTCGCCTTGTTCGGCCCGATGCGGTCGGCAGTGCCGCTATCGCCGCGTGCTCAAGCGGCCGTCGCATGAGCACCAACTCATCGATGGGAGTGAAGCCGAAGCGGAGAGCGGAGTCAGCCGATCCGGGAAAGAGCGCTGAGGTGCGCACGGCTCTCCGACCTTCCTCGTCGGCGCGCTCGACGAGCTCTTCGATATCGGAGGGCATCACCCGCCGCGTGTGATCGGTCGGTTGAAGCATCGCCACCGATGGGTCGAACGGCCAGTCGACTAAGGCGGCGCGTTCGGTGCGCGATCGGGCGGCGCGCTCCGGTCGAGGTTCGCGTGCCGGGGCATCGGCCACGAGCAGTCGATCGGAGGTGTCCACTGGGTTCGACGGTAGTGCGATGGATGCGCAGACGGTGCTCGGTCGCTCACCCCGGGTGCGGTAGGGGCGCAAGTAGCCTCGGGTCGAGATGGTTCCCGATCGCTTTGCCGCCGTGCTCGACGAGTTGGCCCCCCTGGCGGCCCGGTTCCGCGACGCTGGCCATCGCCTATACATCGTCGGCGGTTCGGTGCGCGACCTCATGGTGGGCCGAGTTGATCCAACGTCACCGCATTTCGACATCGACCTGACCACCGATGCCCGCCCCGACGCCGTGAAGGCCTGTGTGAACGGGTGGGCTGATGCGGTGTGGAACCAGGGGGAGAAGTTCGGGACGGTTGGCGCCCGTTCGGGGGAGCGCACCTACGAGATCACCACCTTCCGCGCCGAGTCGTACACCGATGACTCTCGGAAGCCGCATGTCGTTTTCGCTGACGACGTCGAGACCGATCTGTCGCGACGTGACTTCACGGTCAACGCGATGGCGCTTGAGGTCACCGGTGAGGGCACGCCAGCTCTGGTGGATCCCTTCGATGGCGCCCGCGACCTGATGACGGGGGTTCTTCGCACCCCACTCGGCCCTGAGGTGAGTTTCAGTGACGATCCGCTGCGGATGCTGAGGGCGGCGCGCTTCGTCGCCGGTCTCGAACTGCAGCCGACCGAGGAGTTAGTCACGGCGGTCCGCGAGATGGCCCCGAGGCTCGAGATCGTGTCGGCTGAGCGGATCCGCGACGAGTTCGACAAGTTGATCACCCTCGATCATCCGACGGCCGGTCTGTGGTTCATGGTGGAGACAGGACTTGCCGATCAGTTCCTTCCCGAGTTGCCCGCGATGCGTCTCGAGCACGACCCGATCCACCGCCACAAGGACGTGTTGACCCACACGTTCGCCGTGATCGAGAACGTGCGGCCACCGGCTGAGCAGCCCGCTGAACGGCCGGACTTCGACTTCAGGATCGTGCGTCTCGCGGCTCTCTTCCATGACATCGGCAAGCCGAGGACCCGCGGTTACGCGGAGGGCAAAGGAACGACGTTCCATCATCACGACGCTGTCGGTGCCCGGATGACGAAGAAGCGCATGACCGAGTTGCGCTACTCGAACGACGATGTCGCCGCGGTGGTCGAACTCGTCGCCTTGCATCTCAGGTTTCACACCTATCGACTCGGTTGGAGTGACTCGGCGGTGCGGCGGTACGTGCGCGACGCCGGCGATCTGTTGAACGAGTTGAACGTGTTGACGCGGTGCGACTGCACGACGCGAAATGAGAAGAAGGCGCGCACGCTCTCCCGACGGATGGATGAGCTCGAGGAGCGCATCACGGAACTCGCCGAGGCGGAGGAACTCGCGGCGCTCCGGCCGGAGCTCGACGGCGGGCAGGTGATGGCGCATCTCGGTGTTCCGCCCGGGCCGATCGTCGGGCGCGCCCTGGAGCACCTGCTCGAGATCCGTTTGGAGGAAGGCCTCGTCGGCGATGCCGAGATCAGGGCTCGCCTCGACAGTTGGTTCGCTGGGCAGCAGGGATGAACGGCCCGCTCGGTCGAGGGTGACGACGTTCATGTCGCTCTCCGCCCCTCTCGCGCTGGTCCTCTCCGATGAGGTCGCGGTCGGGATCGCGATCGCGGTCGGAGCGGTTTTCGTGGTTCTCGCCCTCGGATGGTGGTCGACCCACCGCGCGCTGTCAGAGCGGACCGGTGATCCGGCTAGGCACCTGCTCGACACCCTCCCGGAGGCGCTCATGGAGGTGGATGGAACCGGTCGTATCCGGGTGGCGAATCGCGCAGCCTGCGCGCTGCTCGCGCGCGAGGTCGACGATCTCGTCGGCGTCGACGCGGACACCGTGCTGGTCGATGCCGATCAGGGTGTTCTGGCGGACTGGCTGGCGATGGATATCGCGCCGTCGGAGGGCGCCGACGGTGAGCATGTCCCTCTCGAGGCGCGCGTGGAGCGGCCCGACGGTTCCCACGTCGAGGTCTCGATCACCGTTCACCCCGGTGCTGACGACACGCTGTTGCTTCGTTGGAGCGATCGGGCCCGCGGACTCGAGGAGCGGGAGGCGCTGGATCAGGCTCGCCACCGGTTCCAGCAGGCCTTCCAGTCAGCTCCGACCGGGATGGCGCTCGTGCGGCTCGACGACGGGCGCATCGTCGACGCCAATCAGTCGCTCGCCGACATGCTTGATCGTTCTGCAAGCGAACTTGTCGGGCGGACCCTGCGCGAGTTCACCCATCCCGACGATGTGCGTCAGGCGCAACCTCACCGGGCGCGCCTCGAGCTCGGTCTGGTCGACTCGTATCGACTCGATCAGCGCTTTCGTCGTCGAGACAACTCGTGGGTGTGGGCGCGGACACGGGTGTCGGTGTCGGAGGACGACGGCGTGCTTCTCGCGATCAACCACATCGAGGACGTCACCGAGCAGCGCCGCACCGCCGAGCAACTCCAGCACGCGGCACGTCACGATGAGTTGACCCGCCTCCCCAACCGGGCCTACCTCATGAGCATCCTCGAGCAGCGTCTCGCGGGAGCCCAGCCATCAGCGGTCGGCATCTTGTTCATCGACCTCGATCATTTCAAGGTGGTCAACGACAGCCTCGGTCATGTGGTGGGTGACGAGCTTCTGCAGGAGGTGGCGCAACGCCTGCAGACCGCGGTTCGCGAAGGGGATGTGTTGGCTCGCTTCGGTGGGGATGAGTTCGTTGTGGTCCTCGATGGTCGGGGTCGGGCGGTCGAGGCGGCGGTTGCTGCTGAGCGACTGCGGGAGGCAGTTCACCCGCCGATCACGATCGGTGATCACGAACTTTTCGTGACGGCGAGCGTTGGCTACTCAACCAATCACGATGCCGGCATGACCCCTGGTGAGATGCTCCGCGACGCCGATGCCGCGATGTATCGGGCGAAGGCCCGGGGCCGCGATTGTGTGGAGGCGTTCGAGGCCGGCGGTCATGAGTCGAAGGTGGCCGACCTCCGCACGGCAGGCGAGTTGCGTCGCGGGATCGAGCGCGGGGAGATCGTCCCCTATTTCCAGCCGATCGTCGATCTCGCCTCGGGCCGGACGACCGGTTTCGAGGTGCTCGCTCGCTGGCTTCATCCTGATCGTGGACTTCTCACCCCCGCGCATTTCCTCGCGTTCGCGGAGGACTCCGGTCTCCTCGTCGATCTCGGCGCGGCCATGTTGCGCGACTCGCTCGCTCAGTTGGCCGAGTGGCGGGCCGACGGGCTCGATTTCGCCTCAGGTTCGATATCGGTGAATGTCGGGAGCCGTCAACTGGTCGACCCGACGTTTCCGGCGCGTGTGGCTGAGGCGCTGGAGGACTCGGGGATCGATGCCGACTCGCTGTGGTTCGAGATCACCGAGACCGCCTTGCTTACCGATGCCCGCGCCGCCACCACCGCCCTTCGTGAGGTTGAACAGCTCGGTGTGCATATCGCGGTTGACGATTTCGGCACGGGGTACTCCTCGTTGACCTATCTGAAGCGGTTCCCGGTTGAGGCGATCAAGATCGATCGGTCGTTCGTCGCCGGGCTCGGTATCGACGATGACGACTCGACGATCGTGGAGGCGGTGGTGCAACTCGGTCGGTCGCTCGGTGTGACGGTGGTAGCCGAGGGCATCGAGTCACCGCTGCAGTTGTCACGGCTCCGCGAGTTGCAGTGCGATCGGGGTCAGGGATACCTGTTCGGTAGGCCGCGTCCTGCCGACATCATCGCCCGTGAGGGCGTCGGTACCTGAGCAGCAGATCGGCCTGCTCCCTCGGCTTCGAGCGGCGGCGGTCGGTTACCCTGCGCCCATGACGTTCTCGGTGGGCGCGCTTCGCGGGTCACCTGATCGCGGAGGCATCGTCGACCATCGACTGGCCCGCCGAATGCTGGTCAACCAAGTTCGTCTCGGCCGACTCCGACGCGATGAGGTGTGTGATGCGCACCCGGAGTTGATCCGCGCGGCCCGCAATGTCGGCACGGAGACCGAGACCGACTGCCCGATCTGTGAGGAGGCGCGGCTGAGGCTGGTGACTTATGTGTTCGGCCACCGGCTGCCCGCTCAGGGGAGATGCGTCTCGACGGCCCGGGAACTTCGTCAGTTGTCGGCCACGGGACGCGATCTGCGCGCCTACGTCGTGGAGGCCTGCACCGAGTGCCGTTGGCATCACCTCCTTCGTGTCCTACCGCTGTGAGGGCGCGAGCCCGATGGACCGCGATGGTGGTCGCGGCATCGCTCGTGACGCTCTCGTGCTCGGTCGAGCAAGACGTTGAGGTGGCTCCCCCTGATGCCGTGGCGCCCACCGGGTTCGAGTCGGCGTTGGTGTCGGTGACGTCGTTGAATGGAGCGTCGAGAGATGTGTGCATGTGGGTTGCGGACACTCCAGAGCGACGCGCTCGCGGGATGATGGGCGCCACCGGTTTCGGTGATGCTGAGGCGATGGTGTTTGTGCAGGACGCTCCGTCGACGGGGAACTTCTGGATGAAGGACACACTGATCCCGCTCTCGATCGCTTACTTCGACGCCGTCGGCGGTTTCCTCTCGTCGGATGAGATGACGCCGTGCACCACCCCGGAATGCGAGCGGTATCCAACGGCAGTCGGCTACCGGTGGGCGGTCGAGGCGCCGTCGGGTGCTCTCGTTGATCTCGGCATTCAGGAGGGATCGACGATCGCGGTGAGCGATCGCCCCTGCACGGGCTGAGGATGGCCCCGCGACCTGGCTGACTGTCACACCCCATACCGAGGATGTCGCCCATGAGCGAATTGGTCGTGTCGGGGCTACCCTGCCGTCGACATATCCACCCTGCCCCGACCGCGAAGTCGCCGGGGCCACGGCCTCCGAGAGGTGGCCACGTCCGAAGGGAGCAACGCAGCAGATGATGCGTGCCTATGAACTCATGGTGATCGTTGACACTGATGTCGACGAACCCGTAGCCCAGTCGTGGGTGAAGACCGCGACCGAGGCGATCGGCGCCGCCGGTGGCTCGATCCACGGCAAGCCCGATTGGTGGGGCAAGCGTCCCTTCGCCTACCCGATCCACAAGAAGGAGACCGGGTACTACTTCGTCATCGAGTGCCTCGCCCCGGCCGGTTCCCTCGATGAACTGGAGCGTTCGCTCCGTCTCGCCGACGACATCGTCCGCCACAAGTTGATCCGTCTGCCCGAGTCCGAGGCCGAGCGCCGCGGGATGACGGCTGCCGCCTGAGGCGGCACCACGAAGGGAGCCGAATATGGCATCGAACAGCATCACCCTCACGGGGAACCTCACCCGCGACCCCGAGCTCCGGTTCACCACCGGCGGTCGTGGGGTCGCGAGCTTCGGTCTCGCGGTCAACCGCCGCTATCAGGTCAACGGCGAGTGGCAGGAGCAGGTCTCCTTCTTCAACATCGTCTGCTGGGGTGACCTCGGTGAGAACGTCGCCGCCACCCTCACCAAGGGAAGCCGCTGCATCGTCTCGGGTCGCCTCGAGCAGCGCAGCTGGGAGACCAACGATGGAGAGAAGCGCTCCGTCGTCGAGGTCATCGCCGACGAGGTCGGTCCGAGCCTCCGTTGGGCGACCGCCCAGGTGGAGCGCACCGAGCGCTCCGGTGATTTCGGCGGCGGGTCCGGCGGGTCGTCCGGAGGGTCCTCCGGTGGCGGCCGCAGCCCCGACCCCGTCTACGGCGACGAGGAACCGTTCTGACGCCTGCTCGACAGGCACCCACATTCGAATCGATCAGGAGAATCCGACATGGCAAAGAAGCCCCAGCGCGGCGCGCGCAACCGCGACGCGAACCCCCGCAAGTTCAAGAAGAAGACCAGCCCGCTTGTCATCGAGAAGGTTGAGTACGTCGACTACAAGGACGTCGACTTGCTCACTCGTTTCATGAGCGATCGAGGCAAGATCCGCGGGAAGCATCTCAGCGGTAACGATGTCCAGCAGCAGCGCGAGGTGGCCAACGCCATCAAGATCGCTCGCGAGATGGGCCTACTCCCGTACGCCCGCCGGGTCGCTTCGGCTGGCCGTCAGGGACGGGGTCGTGATGGTGATCGCCGCGGCCGTCCCGCCGATGTCGACTCCCGCGACACCTCTGCCGCCCCGGTCGACGAGAACAACCTCGAGAACGATGACGTGATGGCCGACGACCAGGTCGAGGCCGCCGCTGTCGGCGCCGAGTCCGAGGAGGTCTGATCATGAAACTGATTCTCCGTTCCGACATGCAGGGCGTTGGCAAACGCGGCGACATCATCGACGTGGCCGACGGCTACGCGCGCAATTACTTGTTGCCCCAGGGCAAGGCGATCGTCGCGACCGACGGCGCCGTCGAGCAGGCGGCCAAGATGCGCAAGGCGCGCGACCTCCGCGACGCGAGCGATCGCGAGGCGGCGCAGACCATCGCGTCCACGCTGGTCCCGAAGGTGATCGCGTTGAGCGCGAAGGCCGGTGCCGAGGGCAAGCTCTTTGGCTCGATCACCGCCGCCGACATCGTGGCGGCGATCTCCGAGCAGACCTCCGTCGAGCTCGATCGCAAGCAACTCGAGATCGACGAGCAGATCAAGACCGTTGGTCAGCACGTCGTTCGTGCGGTGCTACACCCCGAGGTGTCCTTCCCGGTCACCATCGAGGTCTCCCCGGTCTGATGTGTTCCCCGGTCGGCGTCACCGTCGGTGGCGCCGACCATGATCGGGTGATCACGCCCCATCAGGTTGTCCACAGGGTAATCCACAGGGTTTTTCCCCTTCCTTCCCACAGGCCGCGACTGGGAGAGTGGTGTTCTGATGTCTGACGAATCACCTTTCCCCCCGATCGACGACGACGACTTCACCGGGGATTCACCTATTCCCATCCGTCGTTCATCTCGGCCCGGAAGCCGGCGTGTGGACAACCGTCCGCGGGGTTCCGCCGGTCGCGTCCCCCCTCACAACCTGCAGGCCGAGGAGTCGGTGCTCGGCGCGCTGTTGCTCGCGCCCGAGGCGATGGCCTCTGTCTCCGAGCAGGGGCTCAAGTCGGAGGACTTCTACCGTCCGGCCCATCAGCACATCTACGACGCGATCCGGGCGCTCTTCTCGGCTGGCAATCCTGCCGACACGGTCACTGTCGCCGATGAGCTTCGCCGTCATGGCCTTCTCGATGAGATCGGTGGCATCGAGGGTCTCGTCGATCTGCAGAACACCACCCCAGCGATCTCGAGCGTGGGGCACTACGCGAGAATCGTCCAGGACACGGCGATGCTCCGTCGTCTCATCCACGTCGCCGGTGACATCGCCGAGATCGCCTATAGCGAGCCGGACGATGTGACCAAGGCGCTCGATGAGGCCGAGACGCGCGTGTTCCAAGTCGCCGAGGATCGGGTCACCGACACCACTCGCCCGCTCGAGGATCTCTTCGATGAGGTCATGGAGTACATCCAGAACGCCTACGAGCGAGGCGACACCGTCACCGGTGTGCCCACCGGGTTCACCGATCTCGACGACATCCTCTCCGGGTTGCAGCCGAGCGCCCTCTACATCGTTGGCGCCCGACCCGCCATGGGCAAAACAGCGTTCGGGCTCAACATCGCGACGCATGTCGCTCAGTCGTCCGACAAGCCGGTCATGGTGTTCTCCCTTGAGATGGGGCACCAAGAGCTCGCTCAGCGCGTGCTCTCCAGTGAGGCTCGGGTCGATTCCTCGAAGCTGCGCACGGGCAAGTTGCTCGAGGCGGAGTGGACTCGGATCGGCAAAGCGATCGGACGCCTCGAGGTGCCGCTCTATCTCGACGACAACCCGCGGGTGACCGTGATGGAGATCCGGGCGAAAGCGAGACGCTTGAAGGCCAAGGCGGGCGGCTTGTCGCTCATCGTCATCGACTACCTGCAGCTCATGACGAGCGGTGGCTATGTCGAGAACCGCCAACTCGAGGTGTCGGAGATCTCGAGGAACCTGAAGATCCTCGCCCGCGAACTCGAGGTGCCGATCGTCGCCCTCAGCCAGTTGAGCCGTCGCCTCGAGGAGCGTTCCGATAAACGGCCGATGCTCGCTGATCTCCGCGAGTCGGGCTCGCTCGAGCAGGACGCCGACGTCGTGATGTTCCTCTATCGCGACGAGGTCTACAACCCCGACTCTCAAGACAAGGGCTCGGCTGAGGTGATCGTCGCGAAGCACCGCTCCGGTCCGATCGGAACGAAGCGGTTGGTCTTCTTGGGCCAATACACGCGTTTCGACAACGCGGCCCGCGGGGTCTGACGCCGACAATTTGTGACCCCCGTCTCGCGGCGTCCCTTCCCGGCCGGCGGGCGGTAGACAGACCCCATGTCAGCAACTCCTGCCGTCGAGATGCGCGGTGTCGTGAAGCGCTTCGGCGAGACGCTCGCTCTCGATGGGGTCGACCTCACGGTGCCGACCGGTTCGGTCTACGGGCTGCTCGGTCCGAACGGGGCTGGCAAGACCACCTCGGTGCGAGTGCTCACCACCCTCCTCACCCCGGATGCTGGCGAGGCGCGAATCGATGGCATCGATGTGGTCGCCGATCCGCACGCGGTTCGCCGGCGCATCGGTCTCACCGGTCAGTACGCCGCGGTCGAGGAGCGCCTCACCGCGCGCGAGAACCTCGACTATGTGGGCCGGTTGTTCCACCTGCCTCGTTCCCGCGTGAAGCAGCGCGCCACCGATTTGCTTGAGCGTTTCGATCTCGCCGATGCCGCCGATCGAGTGGTCAAGGGGTTCTCCGGAGGCATGCGTCGGCGCCTTGACATCGCGATGAGCCTCATCGCCGAGCCGTCGGTGCTCTTCCTCGATGAACCGACCACCGGACTCGATCCGCGCAGTCGCCTTGGCATGTGGGACGTGATCTCGGAACTGGCGGCTGATGGCACGACGGTGCTGCTCACCACCCAGTATCTCGAGGAGGCCGATCGGCTCGCCGAGCAGATCGTGGTGATCGATCACGGCCGGGTCATCGCCGAGGGCACCCCCGAGCAACTCAAGTCTCGGATCGGCGGGGCGATGCTCAGCGTTCGCATCGCTCGTCCTGAGAACCGCGAGCGGGCTCTTGGCGCGCTCAGCCCGTTGTGCACCGGTCAGGTCGAGGTGTCGCCCGATGATGTCGCCTTCTCGGCGCCGATCATCGCCGGTGACGGCGTCGTGCCGGGAGTCATCCGGGCGCTCGACGATGCAGGGGTCGACGTGCTCGATGTGGAGGTTCGCAAACCCTCCCTCGACGACGTCTTCTTGGTGCTCACCGGCCACACCGCCGGTTCGGAGGAGGAGTCATGACCAGCCGAGTGATGTGGATGCTCCGCGATTCGTGGGTGGAGGCTGAACGGCATCTGCGGATCATCCCGCGCAACATCGAGTTGCTGATCTTCGCGGCGATCCAGCCGATCATGTTCCTGGTGCTCTTCGTCTACGTGTTCGGCGGGTCGATCGTGATCCCCGGCTTCGACGACTACGACCAGTTCCTGATGCCCGGCATCTTCGCCCAGACCCTCGTGTTCGGTTCGGCGTTCACCGGTATCGGCCTCGCCGACGACCTGCAGAAGGGTCTGGTTGATCGGCTGCGGTCTCTGCCGATGAGCCGTTCGGCGGTGATCGTCGGACGCACGGTCTCGGATCTCGTTCGCAACCTCTTCACCTTCGCGGTGATGATCGCCGTCGCGTTGGCCATCGGCTTCCGGTTCACCGGCGGGGCGTGGAACGCGGTTGCCGCCACGGTGCTGCTGGTGTTGTTCAGTTACGCCTTGAGTTGGGTGCAGGCCATCATCGGCCTGAGCGTGACCTCGGTTGAGGCCGCGAACTCGGCAGGGTTCATCTGGATGTTTCCACTCACCTTCGTCTCGTCGGCCTTCGTCGACCCGTCGACGATGCCCGGGTGGCTTCGCACGGTCGCTGACGCGAATCCATTCACTCTTGTCACCGACGCGGCTCGAGCCCTGTACAACGGCAATCCGGTTGGTAACGACGCTTGGTGGTCCCTCGCTTGGTCGGTCGGGCTCATCGCGGTGTTCTCGGCGCTTGCCACCCGCAAGTTCTCTCGGTCCACCTCCGGCTGAGGCGGATCAGGTCTCGGCGAGGGTGGCCGCGGCGAGATCTCGGAGTTCGGTCAGCCGGATTTTCACCCCATTGGGGCCGTCGGTGATCGGGAACGCCGGCACGGTGATCACGGCGATGGGCACCTTGAAGCGGGCGAGTTGGTCCCGACAGGCGGCGATGATGGGTTCCGGCTCGGCCTCGGTGCCGTCCTCGGTGATGACGAAGGCGACCGGTCGTGTACCTGCGGGTCGCTCCACCGCCACGACCTGCGCTTCGCGGATGCCGGGAAGTGAGGTGATCACCTCGATGATCTCCTCGGGGGCCACGAGGAACCCGCCGAGGCGGAGTACGTCGCCGAGTCGTGACTCGTAGTGGAAGGTGCGGTCATCGTCGGCTGAGGCGAGGTCGCCGGTGCGAAACCAGCCGTCGTCGAGGTGGCGGCCGGTCAGTTCCGCGTCGATGATGTCGCCTCCCTCGGCGAGGTATCCGGCGAAGAGACTTGGCCCGCGAACCTGCAGTTCACCGTCGACGATCCGGTACGCGGCGTCGGGGGAGGTGAGGGTTCCACCGGGTCGGCAGCGCTCGGAGGCGGGCGCCGCAGGGTCGCGCAGTGAGAACAGTGCTTGGATCTCGCTCATCCCGTAGAGCCCGGTAAGCGTCATTCCCGCCTGATCGCCTCGTTCGACGAGGTCGGTCAGGCTCGAGTTGAACCGGGCGTATCCGCCGAGTCGCACTGAGGACAGGTCGCGTCCGGTCTCGAGCAGTCGGTGGAACATGTCGTCGCTGCCGTTCATGCAGGTGACGCGTTCCTGCTCGATGGTGGTGGCGGTCGCCTCGGCATCGAAGGGCTCGACGATGACGGTCGCGTCAGCGGCGAGAGCCCCCATCAGCGAGGTCAGTCCGAACGTGCCGCACATCGGCAGGGCGATGAGCACCACGTCCTCGGGTGAGAGGCCGAAGCGGCTGACGACGTCGTGGGCGTGCTCCACGATGCTCCGCTGATGGTGCAACACCATCTTCGGCTTGCTCGTCGTTCCTGAGGTGGTGAACACGACGAAGGGCGCGTCGATCAAATCGGTGGCGCCCGCGGCGCGGCCAGTGCCGCTCATCTCCGACGGAGGGGACACGCGGCGCGCGCCGGAGCGAGCGATGAGGTCGTCCGCCTCGGCCGTGGAGTAGCGCGTGTTGACCGCCACGGTACAGACGGCGACGCAGGCGGCGCCGAGCAGGCTGACGACCGCGTCGAGGCCGTTGGGCAATTGCAGGGCGACGCGGTCACCGGGCTGGATGCCCTGGTCGAGTAGCGATGCGCCAAAGGTCTCGGCGCGCTCGAGCACCTCGCTGGCACTCAGGCGAATGCCATCGGCGACGATGGTGGCTCGCGACGACGCGAGCAGACTTCGAATATCCCCAGTCGCGTTCACGCTGGGTCCGTCGGCGGGTGGACGACGACGCCCTTCTCGGTCTCGAAAATCGGAGACGGGTCGTGGAGGAGTTCATGGGCGTGGCGCCGCTCCTCCTCGGTGAACTCTCGGGTCGTCAGGCAGAACTCGACGAGGTTGGCCGATGGGTCACGGATGTAGATCGAGGTGCAGAACTCGTGGTCGACCTCGATGACCGTGTGGCCGTGGCTGGTCCAGCGCTCCCTCCGCTCGTCGAGGGCCTCGCGGGTCGGCGCGTCGAAGGCGACGTGGTTAACCCACCAGGGAAGCCCGGCAGCGGCGTTGATGTCGGTGGGGAAGTCATCACCGATCTCGGGGTCATGAATCTCCCAGAACGCGATCATTCCGTTGCCACCGGTGTCGTAGAAGAAGTGCTTCGACCAGCCCTCACCGTCACCTGGCGTGGGAGAGGCGACCACCTTCACGAGGTCGAACCCCATCACGTCGGTGTAGAAGCGGTGGGTGGCGTCGGTGTCGCGGGTGGCGAGAGCGATGTGGTGGAACCCCATGAGCACAGTGTGGCTTGCCAAGATGGTCACATGTTCCTCGGAGAGGATCTCCTCGCTTGGTTGATGCTCGCTCTCGGTGGCGCCCTGCTCGTCGGCCATGGTCTCGCTCTTGTGCGCCCGCCGAGGGTGGAGGGATCCGAGCCGCCGAGCAGACCCCCGCTCGCGCGCAGCATTTCCTTCGCCCTCATCGGTCTCGTGGCGGCGGTGTGGGCTCTCGCCACGCTGGTCTCGAGCTGAGCCGTGGCGTCTCCGCCGCTTCGGCTTCACTTCGTGCGTTCGGCCACCCGAGTGCGCGACCTCGATGAGGACGGTCCAGAAGTTGCCTTCGTCGGGAGGTCGAATGTCGGGAAGTCGTCGCTCATCAACGCCCTTGCCCGACAGCGGCAGTTGGCTCGGGTCTCAAACACCCCTGGCCGCACCCAGCTGATCAACGTCTTCGGTCACGCCGACGGGGGAACGGTGGTCGACCTTCCCGGCTACGGCTACGCGAAGGTGCCGAACCGGGTTCGTCGCGACTGGCCCGAGATGATCGAGGGGTATCTCCTCAATCGCGATCCTTTGGTGATGGTTTTCGTGCTGGTCGACGGGGCGATTGGTCCGACTCCGCTGGATGGGCAGATGCTCGAGTGGCTTCGCGAGAACGAGATTCCTCACACGGTGGTGGCCACCAAGTCCGACAAGGTGAAGTCGTCGAAGCGCCCGGCTCGACGGCGTGATCTCGCCGCGGGATGCCATCTTGAGCAGGGCGACATCGTCTGGGTGAGTTCGACGAAGGGCGACGGGGTGGAGCGGCTTCGCGACCTCGTTCGCCTGCACCTGTCCGGCTGATCGCTCGCTCCTCGACACCGATCGCTGATTCGAATGTGGCGCCCGTCACGCCGGGCGGCCAAGATTCCTCGCATGATCGAGCACTACTTGGCCACTTGGGACGACTTCACCGCCGAGGGCGGTCAGTTCGCGATGAGCGAGGTGGAGGTGAGGGGTGTGCCGATGCGGGTGTACACCCAGGCCCCGCCGTCGATGCGGTTCCTCTGGGAGCTCGCCGGTGGCTACGCCGATCGCGACTACGTCGTCTACGAGGACGAGCGGTACACCTACGCCGAGATGGGCGTGATCGTGCGGTCGCTCGCTCGCCATCTGGTGGAGGACCTCGGTGTTGCTCGCGGTGATCGCGTCGCGGTCGCCATGCGCAACTACCCAGAGTGGGTTGCCACCTACTGGGCGACGGTCTCGATCGGCGCCGCGGTGGTCGGGATGAATGCCTGGTGGACCTCCGAGGAGATGGAGTACGGGCTCTCCGACTCGCGTCCGAAGGTGCTCGTCTGCGACGCGGAGCGACTCGAGCGAGTGGTGCCGATCCTCGGCAACCTTCGCGCCACCTCCCCGTTGCATGTGGTCGCCGTCCGGACTGAGGGCGACCTTCCCGACGATGCTGACCACTGGTCGCATGTGGTCGACCTGGCTTCCGCGCCCGACGCCCTCCCGGCGGTTGAGATCGACCCTGACGACGATGCGTGCATCTTCTACACCTCGGGCACCACCGGGTTTCCGAAGGGGGCGCAGCTCACCCATCGCGGTTCGGTGCACAACGTGATGAACCTCGCGTTCATGGGACTGACGAGTGCGGCGGCCGAGGCGCGGGCCCGGGCCGCGGGTGATATCGATGGACCGCCGGCGGCCGATCCGGTCGGCGGTGCGGGTGGGCAGTCGGTGTACATGGCTCCGACCCCGCTCTTCCATGTGACCGCGAACAACTGTCTGCTTCAGCCCTGCACGCTCGTCGGCGGGAAGATCGTGCTCACCTACAAGTGGGATGCAGGTCGGGCCCTCGAGCTGATCGAGCGGGAGGGGGTCACGAACTTCTCTGGTGTGCCGACGATGAGCCGCGAGCTGCTCATGCATCCGGATTGGGCGACTCGCGATACCTCGACGATTCAGGGGATGGGCGGCGGCGGTGCGGCGTTGCAGCCGGATCTCGTCAAGAAGATCGACGACAACCTCTCGGGCGGCGCTCCGTCGACTGGGTACGGGCTGACCGAGACTCACGGCATCATCACCGCGAACGCCAATCGGGTGTATGTGTCGAAGCCGACCTCGTGCGGCCGGGTGGTGCCGACCTGTGACGCGAAGCTCATCGACGAGGAGGGCAACGATCTCGAGTGGGGTCCGGAGGTGACCGGTGAGCTCTGTGTCCGAGGTCCGATCGTGATCAAGGGGTATTTGAATCGCGAGGAGGCGACTGCTGACGCGATCCGCGACGGCTGGTTCCGCACCGGTGACATCGCCCGTATCGACGAGGACGGTTTTGTCCATCTGGTCGATCGCGCGAAGGACATGGTGTTGCGTGGTGGCGAGAACGTGTACTCAGCTGAGGTTGAGGCGGCGATCTACCACCATCCAGCTGTCGCTGAGGCGGCCGTGTTCGGTGTACCCGATGAGCGGCTCGGCGAGGAGGTCGGCGTCGCCATCCATCTTCGTCCGGGTGCCGTGTTGAGCGCTGAGGAACTGCAAGGGTTCCTGGCTGAGCGCATCGCCAAGTTCAAGGTGCCGGCGCACATCTGGTTCCTCGATGAGCAGTTGCCCAAGAACGCGAACGGCAAGTTCTTGAAGCGCGAGCTGAAGGAGCGTCTCGTCGGCGCTTGATCAGGCGGCGCGGATGGCGAGGGAGTCCTCGCCACCGTCGACCGTGATGGTGGCTCCCTCGACGGCAGTGCCCTCGAGGATCATCACGGCGATCCGGTCGCCGATCTCGCGTTGGATGACCCGCTTCAGCGGGCGGGCGCCGAAGGCCGGGTCGTAACCCTCGGCCGCGATCCGATCGAGGGCGGCCGGGGTGACCTCGAGGATGATTCGGCGGTCGGCGAGTCGGGCTCGAAGACGGTCGACTTGGATGGTGACGATGTGTCGGAGGTCGTCCTCGGTGAGGGGCCGGAACCTGATGATGTCGTCGACGCGGTTGAGGAACTCTGGCTTGAAGAACTCGCCGGGCTCACCGGGCAGGTTCGAGGTCATGATCAGCACCGAGTTGGTGAAGTCGACCGTGCGCCCCTGACCGTCGGTGAGGCGACCGTCGTCGAGAACTTGAAGCAGCACGTTGAAGACGTCGGGGTGAGCTTTCTCGATCTCGTCGAGGAGGATGACGGCGTAGGGGCGACGACGAACAGCCTCGGTGAGTTGGCCGCCCTCGTCGTAGCCGACGTATCCGGGAGGCGCGCCGATGAGGCGCGACACGGTGTGCTTCTCCATGTACTCACCCATGTCGATGCGCACCATCGCCCGCTCGTCGTCGAAGAGGAACTCGGCGAGGGCGCGAGCCAACTCGGTCTTGCCGACGCCGGTGGGTCCGAGGAACATGAACGAGCCGATCGGCCGGTTGGGGTCGGAGAGGCCGGCTCGCGAGCGGCGAACGGCGTTGGCGACCACGGTGACGGCTTCGTCCTGGCCAATGACCCGCTCGTGGAGGGAGTCCTCGAGATGGATCAGCTTGGCCATCTCGCTCTCGAGGAGGCGGGTCATGGGCACGCCGGTCCATTTGGCGACGACCTCGGCGATGTCTTCGGCGTCGACCTCCTCTTTCAGCATCCTGGTGTCGCTCTGCAGTGAGGCGAGGTGGTCGGTGGCTTCGTCGACCCGTCGTTCGAGTTCAGGGACTCGGCCGTAGCGGATTTCGGCGGCGACGTTGAGGTCGGTCTCGCGGTCGAGCTGGGAGCGCAGATGCTCAAGCTCTTCCTTGAGGTTGCGAATCGCGTCGATCGCCTGTTTCTCGGCGTCCCAGCGTTGGCGCATGGCGGCACTCTCGGCGTTGAGGGAGGCGAGTTCGCCGTGGAGCGCGTCGAGGCGTTCGCGCGAGGCGGTGTCGGTCTCCTTCTCGAGGGCGACCTGTTCGATCTCGAGTTGGAGGATTCGGCGTTGGACGATGTCGATCTCGGTTGGCATCGAGTCGATCTCGATCCGGAGTTTGGACGCGGCTTCATCGACGAGGTCGATCGCCTTGTCGGGGAGGAAGCGGTTGGTGAGGTAGCGGTTGGAGAGGACGGCGGCCGAGACGAGCGCGGAGTCTTGGATGCGGACGCCGTGGTGGACCTCGTAGCGCTCCTTCAGTCCGCGAAGGATGCCAATGGTGTCCTCGACGGTCGGCTCGCCGACGTAGACCTGCTGGAAGCGCCGCTCGAGGGCGGGGTCTTTCTCGACGTACTTGCGGTACTCGTCGAGGGTGGTGGCGCCGATCATGTGCAGTTCACCGCGGGCGAGCATGGGCTTGATCATGTTGCCGGCGTCCATCGCGCCCTCGGCCCCGCCGGCACCGACGATGGTGTGCAATTCGTCGACGAAAGTGATGACCTCGCCGGCCGAGTCGGTGATCTCCTTGAGCACGGCCTTCAGCCGCTCCTCGAACTCCCCGCGGTATTTCGCGCCGGCGAGCATGGAGCCGATATCGAGGGAGATGAGTCGCTTACCTTTCAAGCCTTCGGGAACATCGCCGTCGGCGATGCGACGGGCGAGCCCTTCGACGATGGCGGTTTTGCCGACTCCTGGTTCTCCGATGAGGACTGGGTTGTTCTTGGTGCGGCGGCTGAGCACCTGGATGACGCGGCGGATCTCGTCGTCGCGGCCGATGACGGGGTCGATCCGACCCTCGGCGGCTCGCGCGGTGAGGTCTTGGCCGTATTTCTCGAGCGCTGCGAATTTGTCCTCGGGGTTCTGGTCGGTGATGCGGTGCGATCCACGCACTTCGCGGAGCGCGCCCAAGAGTTCCTCACTCGTCACGCCGAGCCGGTCGGCGAAGGCGAGGAGGAGGTGTTCGACCGAGAGGTAGTCGTCTCGGAG
>Ga0255776_10003162_pt1 | contig 17921 bp, 14 predicted proteins | sample 071ome_19_FD_179974 | JGI IMG/M metagenome (GOLD analysis project Ga0255776, IMG submission 179974) | Coastal salt marsh microbial communities from the Groves Creek Marsh, Skidaway Island, Georgia - 071413AT metaG (version 2) | ecosystem: Environmental > Aquatic > Marine > Intertidal zone >... | reverse complement strand
TCTTGAGTACAGTATGAGTTGGAGTGCTCTCAAAGTTGGCGAAGCGACCTTACGCCGAAATCCCAATACGAAGTATGAAGGGACTCCATGCCTGCACTTTACCATGACCGCCCGGACCTACGGCATTGCCGACAAAATCTACAAAGTCCGGGACCAGATCAATTCCTACACGGATCTGAAGCTCCATAACACTCTTTATTACACCAAGAAACAGCAGGAAGGCCGTACCAAACGGGATGTAAAGGTCACGTTTGATCATGAGAAAAAGGAGGCCCTCTATCACAATTTTGGGAAACCTAACCCGAAACCGCTTAAAATTCGCGACGGGATTCTGGACCCACTCTCCATCATGTATTCCCTCCGCAACAAGAAGCTGAAGGTGGGGGAAGTCGTGAAATTGCCATCTACGGACGGAAAGAAGGTCATCGAGGTAGAGGTGGGCGTGTTGGACAAGGAGAAGGTCAAAGTGCCTGCGGGCAAATTCACTGCCTTTCGCCTTGCTCCGGCGACGAAGGATTTACGTGGAGTATTCAAGAAATCCAAAGATGCCAAAATCGAATTGTGGGTTTCGGAAACGGCCCCGCACTATCCTCTCAAAATGAAGAGCAAAGTCATTGTCGGCAGTTTTTCCGGCAAGCTGGTGAAGATTACGAAGCCTAAGAAGTAGGTTTTTGAGTCAGCAGGCAGACTGAATGGGCTGCAATGCCTTTGCCTTTGCCGATGTCGCCGATCTTTTCATTGGTGGTGGCTTTTATGCCGATGGCGGTCTTTTCCAGGTTCAAGCTTTCGGAAAGACGTTCTTTCATGGCATCAAGAAACGGGGAGACTTTGGGTTCTTCCGCAATCAAGGCACTGTCTACATTGACCAGTTTCCAGCCGCGTTTCTCAATTTCTTCCAGAACTCCAGTGAGGATCTTCTGAGAATCAATGCCTTCAATGCTGGCATCGGTGTTGGGAAAATAGTGTCCAATATCCGGGAGCCCGGCTGCGCCAAGAATGGCATCTGCAATGGCGTGGGACAATACATCGGCGTCGGAATGCCCGAAGAGACCTTTGTTGTGAGGAATGTTTACGCCACCGAGGATGAGCGGGCGGCCTTCGACCAATTGGTGGATGTCATATCCGATTCCGATTCGCATAACTTTTGAGGAAATTATTGGGATTGTTTTAGGAGGTATTCCAGCAGAGGAAGGTCGGCGGGAGTTGTCAGCTTGGGGTTGGGATCAAGATTCTCCATGAGATGGACTTTGCCGCCTTGCTCCGCCAGAGCGGAGGTGTCGTCGGTGAGTTGAAGGTTTGCCTCTACTGCTTTTTGGTAAGCTTCCCGGATCAAGGGGTATTGGAAGGTTTGTGGAGTTTGTAGAGCCCAGAGGTTTTCCCTGGACACGGGCTCCAGGGTGGAAGGGGCTTCGGAGGAGGCTCGTTTCAGGGTGTCGGTGACTCTTGTGGCAGGGCTGGCTGCCTGGTGTTGCCGGGCCGCATCGAGAAGGTTTTGGAGAAGCTTGGCAGAGATCAGAGGTCTGGCTGCATCATGGATGAAGACAATTTCCGGAGCATGGGGCTCCAGAGCCTTTAATCCATTGTGTACCGAGTGCATGCGTTCTGCACCACCGGGTACAAAAAGGAATTCAGTCGACGAGGATTGGGGAAGAAGAGCCTGGAGTTGAGCTTTGTGGTCTTCGTCACGATGTACAATGACGAGGGTGTCTACGACTCCTGATGCCAAAAACGTATCCAGAGAATGCTGGAAAACGGGTTTACCAGCAAGGGAGAGCAGGATTTTGTCTTCTGTGTAACCCTGCATCCTTCGGCTGGAGCCGCCGGCTAAGAGGATTGCGGCATTAGCCATTTGCGGAGAGTTGATGCTGGATTTCTATGGTTGCCTGTTGGGGATCTGGAGCCTTCAGAATGGGTCGACCCACCACGATGAAACTGGAGCCCAGAGCGGCAGCTTCCGGAGGTGTCATGATGCGTTTCTGATCTCCGGTGTCAGAACCTTTGGGCCGAATTCCCGGTGTGATTAGAAGGGGTGAACCTCCGAGGTTTTCTCTCAGTACCGAAATTTCGTGTGGGGAGCAAACCAAGCCATCCGCTCCGGACTCGATGGAGAGTTTGCCGAGTTTTTGCACTTGTTCCGGAATGGGGGTGGTGATCCCGACTTGGGCCAGAAGCTCTGGATTAAAGGAGGTCAGGATGGTGACAGCGATGAGCTTTGCCTCGGAGGAAGAGTCATCCCGGGCTTGCTTGGCAGCCGCAATCATTTCGGAGCCTCCAGAGGCGTGAAGGGTCAACATCTCAACCGGGCAACTGGACAAGCTTTTGATGGCACTGGCCACCGTGTTGGGAATGTCGTGCAGCTTCAGGTCCAGAAAGATGCGGTAATTTTTTTCGGCGATTTCTTCCAGGAGCTGTGGTCCGTAGCGGGTAAACATCTGGAGGCCGACTTTTACCCATGAGAGGGAGTTGTCGAGCCGGTCAAGGAGGTCGAGAGCCTGAGCTTTCTCTTCCAAATCGAGAGCAAGAATGAGTTGGCAGGTTTGGGTTTTCATTTTCTGAAAAAGCAGCAATGTGTGTGAGCTTTGTGATGAAGGTACAACTGTTTTCTCCAGCGAAGATCAATGTGTTTCTCAGTGTCCTTGGGCCCCGAGAGGATGGGTTTCATGACTTGCTATCGGTCGTGACTCCGCTTGATTTCGGGGATGAGCTGGAGGTGGAGTTGCTGGAATCGTCGCAGAAGGATGAGCTGATTTGTGATCATCCGGATGTGCCTTTGGGGGATTCCAATCTTGTGCTGAAGGCCGTGAAGGCATTTCGGGAAGCTTATTCATTTGGCAGAAAAGTGAGGATTGAGCTTCAAAAGAAGATTCCGATGGGAGGAGGTATGGGAGGCGGAAGTGGAAATGCAGCAGCTGTACTACATGGTATAAATGTTTTATTGGAGAATCCTTTGTCTGACTCCAAGTTGAGTGAATTGGCAGCCTCCATTGGTTCGGATTGCCCTTTATTTCTTTCCGGAGGTGCAGTGATGCTTCGAGGACGGGGCGAAATCGTGGAAAAGTTGCCCCCCGCCGCTTGTCGAATATTGGCGGATCGAGAGGTCTATTTACTTCTTCCGGGGATTGGCATTCCGACAGTCTGGGCTTATCAACGATTTCGTGAGTTGGGGGAATCGTCTTATGATTGCAGGGAAAAGATGGAAGAGAAAGTTCAGGATTTTCTGAATGGAAAGTTGGCTCTGGAGTCCTTGCTGCACAACAATTTCGAGCCGTTGGTTTATGATAAATTCCTTGGCTTGTCCGTGTTCAGAGATCGGTTGTTGGCATTGTCTCCGAAGGGAGTCTTGCTTTCTGGAAGTGGCTCGACCTTGTTTGTCATTGGCCCTGAAAATGGGTTTGGTGTAGGCATCGATTCTGTGTTGGAAGCAGCAGGTCAGGAGGCTTTCGGTGGGGATTTTGAGCTTGTCAAGGCTAGGACTGCCCCCTTTGAATCCGCCCCTTTTGTGCCCAGTCCCTGATAACCCCACATTTTTAAGGCACCTTTACCCCACTATATTTCATGAATGCAAATGACCCAACTGAGCAGGAATTGCTCCTGAAAGGCGTCAAGGTATCCCCTGGCGTTGCTCATGGTCCTGCATTCATTATGTCCGAAGTGGAGTTGGATGTACCGAATTATCAAATTCGGGAAGATCAGGTGCAGTATGAGATCTTCAGGTTCGAGCAAGCATTGCTGCAGACCCGTCAACAGATTACCGAACTTCAGGAGGAAGTACGGGAAAAGCTCAGCGAAGAGGAAGCTTTGATTTTTGATGCCCATCTTCTGGTTCTGGAGGACCGAGCTTTAATTGACGAGACCATGGGGCTACTCCGCAATGAGCATCTCAATGTGGAGAGTTGTTTTCAGCGTGTGGCTCAGCGCTATATCGATTTTTTTACGAACCTCGATGATGCTTATTTAAAAGAGAGGGTTTCGGATATCCGGGATGTGACCCGGCGTGTGCTTCGCAATATGTCCGGGGTGACGGATTCCAGCTTTGATGAACTGAAGGAACCTTGTGTCCTGGTGGCTTCAGACATTACGCCTTCTGATGCGGCCCAAATTGACCTGGATAAAGTCAAAGGCATCGTTCTGGAGCATGGTGGAACGACCGGGCATGCGGTGATTGTTGCCCGCTCAATGGGAATTCCTGCGATTGTGGATGTGCAGACGGCGACCCAAAGGATTCATGCCGGTGAGATTGTTTTGGTGGATGGCTACACTGGCACCCTCATTGTCCATCCCACGAAGGATACGCTCTTTCAGTATGACGAGATCCAACTCCATAAAGACAGTATCCGCCAAATCTATCTGCATGACTCCAAAGGAGAAAATGTCACTGCCGATGGTGTGAAATTTTGCCTGGATGCCAATATTGAGACATCCGATGACCTTGGTAGAGTAGAAGAGGCGGTGGCAGAAGGGATTGGTTTGTTTCGGAGTGAAGCTCTGTATTTACGTTCGGATCATATGCCAACGGAAGAGGAACAGTACCAAGAATACAGTATTGTTCTTAAAAACATGGGAGAACGGGCTGTTACCATTCGGACGCTGGATCTAGGGGGAGATAAGGTATTCCCTGAAACTATGAGATCGGACCATGTGGAGGAGAACCCTTTTATGGGTTTTCGGGCCATTCGTTTCTGCTTGAAACACAAGGATATTTTCAAAGTACAACTCCGGGCTTTGTTGAGAGCTTCTGTACACGGGAAACTGGAGATTTTGTACCCCATGATCAGTGGGGTGTCTGAACTTCGCCAGGCGAATGCTGTTTTGGAAGAGGCCAAAGAGGAACTTCGTGAACGAGGAGTTCTTTTCGATGAAAATGCCAAGGTGGGGGCGATGATTGAGATTCCCAGTGCCGCTCAAGTGGCTCGGGAACTTGCCCGGTTTTGCGACTTTTTCTCGATCGGGACCAATGATCTGACTCAGTATCTCATGGCTGTAGACCGGGTGAATGAAGAGGTGGCACATTTGTACCGCTCCTCCCATCCCTCAGTCCTACGTACGATCAAGCAGATTATTGATGCCGGGAATGAAGGAGAGATTCCTGTCAGTTTGTGTGGAGAAATGGCGGGGGTTCCTGCCTATGCTGCCTTGCTCCTTGGTCTGGGCCTTCGGGAACTGAGCATCTCTTCCTATAACCTTCCGGAAATTCGCTTCATTCTGCGACGTCTCAAAATGGAAGATATGGAGCAATTGGCTAAAGCTGCTCTGGGTTCCTGGGAAACCAGTCAGATCGATGCCCTCCTCGAAGATTTTAAGAAAGAGAAGATCAGTCCCGTGCTCAATACCGCCATAAACGGTATCCATGAGTAGTGTTTGGGTTCCTTAGGCCAAGGCGGCTTCCTGGTGTTGGGTGAGTTCCTCGATGCCTTTACCGCATAGGGATAGGATTTGCTGAAGTTGGTCTGCGGAGTAGGTGGCTTCTTCTCCGGTGGACTGGACTTCAACAAATTTTCCAGAACCGGTCATGACGACATTGGCATCGACTTGGGCGTCGCGGTCTTCGAGGTAGTCGAGATCGAGAAGGGCCTGTTCATTGACGATGCCTGCACTGACTGCGCCAAGGGAGTCGAGAATCGGGTCTTCCGGAATCTTTTCGTCTTCGAGGAGTTTGTTGACGGCGAGTCGGAGGGCAACGTAGGCACCGGTGATGGAAGCCGTTCTGGTGCCGCCGTCTGCACGGAGTACATCGCAGTCCAGCCAAATGGTGAAGCCGGGGAGTTTTTTGAGGTCGATGATGGCCCGGATGGAGCGTCCGATAAGTCGTTGGATTTCCACGGATCTGCCATCGAGCTTGCCTTTGTTCACATCGCGGCGTTTGCGGTCCAGTGTGGAATAGGGGAGCATTGAGTACTCAGCTGAGGTCCAGCCTCCTACGACTCCTTGGGCTTTCATCCAGGGTGGGACATTGTTTTCCACGGAGGCAGCACAGATGACTTGTGTGTTGCCAAAGGAGCAGAGTACGGAGCCGGCTGCATTGGGAGCAATGCCGGTTTGCATGGAGATTGGACGGAGTTGGTCAGGTTGGCGTCCGTCATGACGTTGAGTTGTGTTTTCGCTCATGTATGTGAAGAAAGTTATGCAGTTGCGGGAATGAGTTTGGGTTCTTGCCAGAGGTCGTGCTCTTTGATCAAGTCAATAAGACGGTCGACCGCTTCTTCTTCGGGGATTCCGGTTTTGACGCAGTCCTTGCCGACATAGAGATTGATTTTGCCCGGAGCCCCACCGACATAGCCGAAATCGGCATCCGCCATTTCTCCGGGACCATTCACAATGCAGCCCATGACGGCAATGGTTACTCCGGAAAGGTGCCCGGTGTGTTCCCGAACTTTTTGTGTGGTGGTTTCGAGGTCGAAGAGAGTACGTCCGCAACTGGGGCAGGCAACGAATTCGGTTTTGAAGTTTCTGGAGCGGACACCTTGGAGAATGTTGTAGGCCTGGTGGCGGGCTTGGTCTGGGGTGGCGGCAGTTTCCACGGAAATGGAGTTGCCGAACCCATCGCAAAGCACGGCACCGGAAAGTAGGGCGGCGTCAATCAGTTTGGAGGTGGGGTCGGCCAGTTCTTTCTCGTAGCGGTCCTGGAGGGTGTTTCGAATCCAGATTGGGGAGAGCAGGTGTACTTGCTGGATCGCGGTAAACAGTTCTCTGTATTCGGAGATGGGATGAATGCCGGGAGAAGCATTGGTCAAGGTGACCATGGGGATGGTTCCAGCTGTGAGGATGTCTCCGGCGAAGCGGTTGAGATCTTGTGCAGCAATTCCAATCGAGGCATGAAATCCTTGGCTCTTTGCAGTCTGGAGGTGGGAGAGTAAGGTGTCCTTGTCTCCAGACGGAATGTCTCTGTGAAGGATTAATGTGGGGGAAGCCGTAAGGGCGTTGTCAGGAGTGATTTGATCGATTAAGCCTTTGGTGTCGTCCAGCAGGAGTGCAGGGACGGCTCCAGCCAGGGTTTCCCGGAGTGTATCCAGATGCGGGAGTTCTTCTTCCCCTCGCAGTGTGAGGAGAAGGGTTTCAATGGGGGCTTCCTTGTTGTTGCTCTGGATCTGGGCAACCTGGTTTGTAATTTCCTGCGGGTTGGAGATGGGTTGGCCAATGGGAACAATCACCCGGGGTGGGTATTCTCCACCCAGTGTGACCTCTTCGGATAAGGTGAGGGTTTCAGTCGGGTGCCGGGTGTATTCAAAGGGGCTGATACCAGCTTTCTGGTGCTGGGGAAACAGCTCTGATTTGGTGTGTTCGCCTTCAGCCCATAGATTCTGGGCCAGTTTGGCCAGTTGCTGGGCCACGGGGATTTCGTTGACGGGATTCTCGGTCAGGGAGACGCGGATGGTGTCTCCAAGGCCGTCCATCAGGAGGGAGCCGATGCCGATGGTGCTTTTGATGCGGCCATCTTCTCCATCGCCAGCTTCGGTGACGCCGAGATGAAGCGGGTAATTCATTCCGGCCTGCATCATTTCCTGAGCCGCAAGGCGATAGGCTTCGATCATGACCTTGGGGTTGCTGGCTTTCATGGAGAGGATGATGTCGTGAAAGCTGTGGGATTCTGCAATGCGGATGAATTCCAGTGCGGATTCGATCATCCCTTTGGGGGTATCTCCATATCGATTGAGAATTCGGTCAGACAGGGAGCCGTGATTGGTACCGATGCGCAGAGTGCGGCCAAGTTCTTTGCAGCGCAGGACCAATGGAGAGAAGGCTTCATGGAGACGATCCAGTTCTTCGTTGTACTGAACGTCTGTGTATTCGCGAATCTGGAATTTTTTCCGGTCTGCGTAGTTGCCGGGGTTGACGCGGACTTTTTCGACGTGTTCGACGGCTTCCATGGCGGCCTGAGGAAGGAAATGAATGTCGGCTACGAGGGGGACATCGCATTTGTGGCGATGGAGCTCCTTGCGGATGTCCTCCAGGGCTTGCGCAGCCCGAAGGTTGGGGGCGGTAATGCGGACGATCTCGCAACCGGCTTCGGCAAGCTGTAAAGCTTGTTGCACGGTCGCCTCCACGTCTTTGGTGTCCGTGGTGGTCATGGACTGGACGCGGATTGGGTTGTCCGCACCGACCCGAATATCACCGATGTGGACTTCCCTGGTTTTCCATCGGTAGATGGGGGAGGGAGAGGATGTCATTTGGCTTCAGTTTCGGCAGGTGTCGCTTCAGGTATTTCCTGGGGCGCAGTGAAGATGGTCTCTCTGAAGTAGAGTTCGCGGAGGACTTTGATACGATGCTCTTCATCGTTGTCACCTTTCCAGCGAAGACTGTCGTAAACTCCAACGTAGATGATCATCGAGAAGAGGAGTAGCACGAAGGCGGTTTGTATGCGTACGATGAGGTTGATGGGGAGTCCATTTTTGCGAAATTTGGCAATGGTGGCGAAGAGAATGTGCCCTCCGTCCAAAACGGGGATGGGCAGGAGGTTGAGAATGGCGAGGTTGATGTTGAGGAGGACCGCGAAGACGAGCACGAGGCGGAGGTCAATATTGGCGTATTTGTGAAACACGCGGCCAATCCCGATGGGTCCACTGAGTTGCTGTACACCGATGTCTGAATTTTTGTTCAGGAGGGAAGAGAGCACTTGGAGAGTTGTGCGGATGTGTTGTTTGACTTGGGTAATCGGGTCGAGATGGATGAGGGTTTCTCCACCAGTTCCCAGTCCAAGAATGGGGCGAATGGGTGTGGGTATGATCTTGAGTTCTGCCTCAGCAGGAAGTTTCAGGTTTCGGAGGGTGCTGTCTGATTTGAGCGTGAGGATTCTTGTCTCGGAGTCTGCACTTTCTTCGAAGGATTTTTTGAGGATTTCCAGGTTGTTGATATTAGTGGAGGCAATTTGTTGTAGGGAGTCTCCGATTTTGGGTTGAAAGCTGTGAGCATCCGGGAGTTTTCCTTCCATTTCGTAGAGGAGCCATGTCGACGGGGCGTCGGTGGCGGGAAGTTCTTTTTGAGGTTCCTCATATTTGGGCAGGAAATGAAGAGTGATGGGAGTGCCTTCCACGGATAGGGAGATGGCAATGGTTGTTTTTCGTTCGGCGGCATGCATGGGTTCGATTTGCAGTTCCATGGGTTTGCCATTTCTCTCAATTCCCAGACGAATCGGCTCGAAACCATTCTTTTCCATTTCATCCCGCAGGGTAAGGGTGGAATAGGTGGGCTTGCCATTAATGGAGATGATGCGGTCATCCAGCTGAAGACCTGCTTTAACTGCTGGGGTTCCTTCGAATAAGGTGGTGACAATGTGGCTTGCGGGCATGATTCCGATTTGGCGAATTCGGTCTCCAGAGGCGGTGTTGATGGTGATGAGTTTCGGGAATACGTCGAATTCCAGAATGTCGCCATTGCGTTTGACTTTAAAAGTGGTCTTGGGGTTTCCGTTTTTGTCGCGACCGGCTCCAGTAACAATGCCGTGCTGTACTTCCATAAAATTGCCGACATCCTGGCCATCAATGGCGAGGATGAAGTCTCCGGGCAGAAGCCCCGCTTCATGAGCTGGTCCGGGAACTTTCTCTTCATCATCAAGCTCCATGGTTGGGGCAACATAACCAATGGTGGTGGTTTCCTGACCTTCCGAGGTAGGTTGTCCGATTTTCCACAAGAGTAATCCCATTGCCAGGGCAAAGAGTACGTTGAAGACGGCACCGGCGACAGCGACGTAGAACTTGTCGGAGAAACTGATGGGGGGGAGTTTTTCTTTATCGGCGTCCTCTTCAGACTCCTCTGTCGCTCCTTCCATTCTTCCCATGTCTGCCAGTTGGGGGAGGGCGACATAGCCTCCCAGGGGAAGGAGGCTGATGCGGAAGTCTACGCCATCTTTATTGGTCCAGCCAAAGAGTCTGGGGCCAAAGCCGATCGAGAAGCGTTCGATTTTGAGCTTTCTCCATTTGGCGGCTAGGTAGTGGCCGAGTTCGTGAATGAAGATGGAACCTCCAAAGAAGAGAATCAGGATGAAGATTCCTTTAAAATTACTGAATAGTGGTGCAAAGCTTTCCATTGTCGGAAGGGATTTGAAAAATTGTGTGGTGTGCTAGGACGTGAGTTGTTGGCTGGCTATTTTACGGGCCACTTGATCGGCTTCAAGGATTTCCTCCAGAGTGGCGGGATGTAACTTGGGCATTTGTTGAAGAGTCTTTTCAATAATTCCGGGAATATAATGATAGGGGATGAGTTTATCAATAAATGCCTGAACGGCAATTTCGTTTGCAGCATTAAATGTTGCCGGAGCGGCTCCACCGGCATTCAGTGCGTCTTTGGCCAGTCTGAGGCAGGGAAAACGTTTTTCGTCGGGGGGGCTGAAGTCGAATTGATGGGTTTGCGAAAAGTCGAGGGTGGGAAGGACGCGGGAGTGCCGCCGGGGATGAAATATGGCGTTCTGGAGAGCAAAAGTCATCTCCGGAGGGGAAAGTTGTGCGAGGATGGAGCCGTCTTTGAATTCCACCATGGAGTGGACGATGCTTTGTGGATGGACGACGACCTGAATCTTGTCCGCCGGCATGTCGAAGAGCCACCGGGCTTCAATGATTTCCAGGCCTTTGTTGGCCATGGTGGAGGAGTCGATGGTGACCTTGGGTCCCATGTCCCAGTTCGGGTGCTTCAGGGCTTGTTCCAGAGTGACATTTTGTAGTTCTTCCGTAGTGGCATTGCGAAACTGGCCTCCGGATGCGGTCAGGAGAAGGCGATGAATTTCGTCCGGGTTTACGTTGTGCAGGCATTGGTGAATGGCGTTGTGTTCGCTGTCTGCGGGAAGGAGAGTGGCTTTGTGCTCTTTGGCTTTTTGGGTGATGAGTTCTCCCGCCAGGACGAGGATTTCCTTGTTGGCGAGGATGAGACTTTTGGACGCTTCAATGGAGGCCAGGGCGGGTTGTAGGCCGGTGACGCCGACCATGGCAAAGAGGATGTGGCTGGCTTCGGGTAGGGTAGCGAGTTGGAGGAGACCTTCCATGCCGCCGTAAAGTTTGGAATTTGTGGGGAGCTTGGGGTGATTTTTGGCCTGCTGGTAGGCTTTCTCGCTGTAGATGGCGAGGTGGGGGACGTTAAATTCATTGGCAATGTCGAGGAATGGGTCGATGCTGGAATTGCAGGCGATTCCGAGGAGCTCCACATGCTCCCGGTGCTTGCGGAGGACTTTGAGGGTGCTGTCGCCAATGGATCCTGTGGCCCCCAGGAGAACGAGTTTTATGGGATCCGGTGTCATCATCATGGCAGTAATTGGAGAGTCGTGATGAGGAGGATGTAAGCCAGTGGAGCGGTGGGAATGAGGCTGTCGAGGAGATCGAGGCTGCCTCCGATGCCAGGGATGGTATTGCCGGAGTCTTTGAGTTTGGCCTTTCTTTTAAAACTGGATTCCAGGAGATCACCGAGTTGCCCCACCAGTGCTATGGGAATGCCGAGAATGGCTGCAGTCAGCGGTGGGAAGTGAAAGCCGAAGTTCATGTATTGGTTGGCAATGATGGCGGTGATTGCGGAGGCTGCCGCGGCAGTCAATGCTCCTCCAATGGTGCCTTCCCATGTTTTGCCTGGGCTGAGAACTGGTGCCATCTTGTGTTTCCCGAAACTTTTGCCAACCAGAAGAGCTCCCATGTCTGTGAATTTGGCAGTAATGATGAACCATAAGCATAGGTAGAGGCCCCCAGTGCCTGGCTCGAGATAGTAAATGAGGATGAGAAAGTGGAGGAGAAAGGGGATGTAGAGGATGCCGAGGGTTGTGGGTAGTAAGGTTTCTCCTGGGTATAGAATCTTTTTACCGAAGCAAAGGGTGAGGCCGGCGGATAGAAGGATGGCTCCGACTAGAGGGAGGGCTCCTATTAAATACTGGACCTGCGTAAGTTCCAGTAGTGGTTCGTAGAAATAATGGGTTGCTGGAAAGATTAGTGAACCTGCAAGAGTTCCAATAATTGGGGCAACTTTTTTACCTGCTTTCTTCCAGATATGGTAGAGTTCCCATTGGGCTGCCGCACTGAAGAGCGTAAGGATCAGGATCCCTCCATCAATTTTAAGAAAGATGATGGTGGTGAGAAGACTCCCCCAGAGAATCAGGGAGCTGAGAATACGTTTCTTCATTCGGAGGTGGAGGCAACGTTGCGGATTTGCTCACCGGTTTTTCCAAACCGGCGTTCGCGTTTCTGGTAATTTTCGATGGCTTTGATGAAGTTTGCCGGGAGAAATTCCGGCCAGCAAAGTTCTGTGAAGTAAATTTCCGAGTATGCGGACTGAAGGAGGAGAAAATTACTGAGTCTGGCTTCCCCGGAGGTGCGAATGATGAGATCGGGGTCGGGTATGCCTGTGGTGTAGAGATAGGATGCGAGGGTCTCCCAATCGAGGTCTTCCGGTTTTACTTTGGATTGAAGTGCATCCTGAGTATAGTTTTTTACTGCCTGAAGTATTTCGGACCTGGCTCCGTAGTTGAGGGCTAGATTGAGAACTTGTTTCTGATTATTCGCTGTCGCCTCCATCGTGTGGCGGAGGGTTTTCTGTACATTTTTGGGTAAATCTTCCACACACCCGAGAGTATTGAGCCGGACTTTATTTTTCTGCAGATCCGGAAGTTCTTTTTTCAGGTAAGTGTTGAGGAGAGTCATTAATGCGGCCACTTCCGCTTTGGGTCTTTTCCAGTTTTCAACGCTGAAGGCATATAGGGTAACGTATTTGATGCCCAGTTCTCTGGCTGTGTCGAGGATATCGCGTACGTTTTCCACTCCTCTTTTGTGACCTTCAATTCTGTTTTTCCCCTGCCGTTGTGCCCAACGGCCATTGCCGTCCATGATGATGGCAACATGTTTTGGAACCGGGTAGGCATCTGTCGTTGAATTGGGCATAAATTATACGAGGTGTGGCAGTAAAACGTGGTTTGTCGAGTTGTCAGTGGATTTTTTGTTTTTCTGTTGGGTTTGCGGTTCTAGCTTGTGTTCGTTTGGTGAGTCAGTACGGAAGTGTGTAGTTATGTATTTGGATGATGTTATTACTCGTGTAAAAGCCCGGAATCCGGGACAGGATTTGTTCATTCAAGCCGTGGAGGAAGTTTTAGAATCCCTGGCTCCAGTGATTAAGGAACATCCAAGTATTGAAAAGCTGAATCTGCTGGAACGTTTGACGGAACCAGAGAGGCAGGTCCTTTTTCGTGTGGCTTGGGTGGATGATAATGGGGATGTACAGGTTAATCGTGGTTTTCGGGTTGGGTTTAATTCCGGTCTTGGGCCTTACAAGGGAGGGTTGCGTTTCCATCCTTCCGTGACGCTTTCCGTGATTAAGTTTCTGGCTTTTGAACAAATTTTTAAGAATAGCCTGACGGGGTTGTTGATTGGTGGAGGAAAGGGAGGTTCTGATTTTGATCCCCGTGGCCGGTCCGATGGGGAAGTGATGCGGTTTTGTCAGTCATTTATGAGTGAATTGTTTCGGCACATTGGTGATCAGACCGATGTGCCCGCAGGGGATATCGGAGTTGGGTCACGAGAGATTGGGTATCTCTTTGGCATGTACAAAAAGCTGACCAATCGTTACGAGTTGGGAACACTGACCGGGAAGGGGACGGATTGGGGTGGTTCACATGGGCGTACGGAGGCGACGGGTTTCGGGTGTGTTTATTTTGCCAGGGAGATGCTGGCGATGAAGGAAGAGTCTCTGGAAGGGAAGGTCTGTGTAGTATCGGGTTCCGGTAATGTGGCTTTGTATGCGATTCGTAAAATCATTGATCTGGGTGGCCGTGTGGTTGCCTGCTCTCAATCTGATGGGTTTTTGTTTGATCCCAATGGGTTGGATTTTGATGCATTGCGAATGATCAAGGAGGTGGAGCGGGAGCGTCTGCAAAAATATGTGGACCTTTATCCTCGGGCTGAGTTTAGAGCGGGGGAGAAGGTTTGGGACGTTGTTTGTGATGCGGCTTTTCCTTGTGCGACGCAAAACGAGATTATGAAAGAGGATGCAGAGCTTCTGGTCGAAAATGGCTGTCGGCTGGTATGCGAAGGGGCAAATATGCCGACTCATCCTGAGGCTCTCAAAGTTTTTCAAAAGGCGGGAGTTTTGTTTGGCCCTGGCAAGGCGGCCAATGCCGGAGGGGTGGCCGTATCTGCGATGGAAATGCAGCAAAATGCAGGTTGGCAGTCCTGGTCCTTTGATGAAGTGGATAAGGAGCTTCGCCGTGTCATGCATGGGATTCACGACACTTGCCTCAAGCATTCTGCTTACTTTGGCCGAGAAGGCGATTATGTCATGGGAGCCAATATTGGCGGCTTCTTACGTGTCGCCGAAGCGATGAAGGCGATGGGCGTACTCTAAAGCCTGGCTGGTAAACCTGCATCGGCCAGGGCTTGTTTGGCTTCTCCTATGGTGTAGGTCCCGTAGTGGAAAATGGATGCTGCCAGTACGGCACTGGCTTTGCCTTGTTTCACGACTTCAACAAGGTGATCCAAATTGCCCGCCCCGCCGGAGGCAATGACAGGTACTTCAACGGCTTCACTCACTGTTTTTGTCAGCTCTATGTCGTAGCCTGTCTGTACTCCGTCGCAATCCATGCTGGTGAGGAGAATTTCTCCGGCTCCTAGAGCAACAACGGTTTGTGCCCAGTCTACCACGTCTATGCCTGTGGGATTACGGCCTCCATGCGTGTAGACTTCCCATTTTCCGGTTTCATTCGGGATGCGTCTGGCATCAATTGCCACGACGATACATTGGTTACCAAAGTGAGAGGAGGCTTCTTTGACGATGTCGGGGTTTTTTACCGCAGAGGTGTTCAGGCTTACTTTGTCCGCCCCCGCAGCCAGCATGTCATGAATGTCCTGAATGGTGCGGAGTCCGCCTCCAACGGTCAGTGGCATGAAGCATTGGTCGGCAGTTCTGGCGACCACATCGTGCATGATATTTCGATTTTCTGCTGAGGCATTGATGTCAAGAAAGACGAGTTCGTCGGCTCCTTGTTCTTCATATGCCTTGGCAGATTCCACTGGATCTCCAGCGTCCTGAAGGTCTTTGAAGTTGATGCCTTTTACGACGCGACCGTCTGCAACATCAAGACAGGGAATTAACCGTACGGAAAGCATGGTAAATTCGAAGAGCCAGTTTGAAGAGGTTAGGCGTCTTCAGAGTAAATGACTTGTGGCTCGAAGGAGATTGTCAGGCGGTATTGCTGATTTGGACGCATGACCAGAGAATGATCCCGCTTGAGAATCTGCAGGTAGTGGATGTTTCCAAAACAGGTTCTGTAGCGTGGGTCATTGGTGACTTGCTCGGGTTGTGCCCAGGAGGCGACAAAGTCATCTTTGACTACGATGGGTCGTTGGCCCTCGGTTCCCAGTTGAAGGGTTTTCGGGAATCGTTGTCGGGAGTGCGGTGCGGCGATCGGGATGATATACCGCATGCTATCCATCGTGACTTGCTTGTTTACAGAAAAGAGGAATTCGCTGGTGATGGTGTTGCCATCAAATGTCCAGTTGACTTTGCAGTTCCCGAAGTTGAGCATTTTCTTCTCTGTTGTGATGAGATTGGGTTGCTCGTAGCGGAAGTAGAAAGATTTACGAAGGCCGAGCCCGGTTACACAGTTTTTCCCATAATAGGCAGGAATGACTTTGTGTTCACCAAAGGTGAGTTCAGGCAACATGACCGGCAGGTAGCTATTGGAAGGCCAATCGAAAACTCCAGGGCAATGAGGAAATGCCAGAACGTCCGAGGTATCTGTCTCCGCAGTATTGGTCAGCGGGAGGTAAAGATGGAGTTTGGATTCTGGATCTTTGTAGATAAAAAGCCCCTGTTCTTTTCTGTGGGTTTTATCAAAGATGACAAAGCGTCCCGTCCGTTTTGCAGGAGGAGGAGGCAGATCAAAACTGACCTTTTTGAGACCCCTTGCAATCCGTGACCATTGGCAGAGGTAGCGGGCTGCATCAAAGTTGGCCATGCGGGTGGTGTGATTATCCGCAGTGTTTCTTTCTTCATCCCGAATATTCAGGCATCCATTCTCCTGGTCAAGGTAGGTGCTGAAGAAGAAATAGAAGAGGCGTCGAAGGTTATCGACGATTTTGGGAATGTCTTTCTCTTTGATCCATTCATCCCGAAGTGCCTGTAGTTGAAGACTGATCAGGTGCATTTGGCCATAAGCTCCAATGCCTCGTCCAAATGCCCAGCCTAAGCCGTCTTCACGGACAAGGCTCATGAAAAGGTTGAGGTATTTTTCTGCAACGGTACGAAGGCTCGGCAACTTGCGGTCCCGCAGGTGCATGTTGGCATGGAGCTGCAGGGCTTGTCGCATAATGACCAGGCTGGTCACTCCATAGAGGTTGAAGGCTCCACCGAGTCCCTCAGGTTCATCGTCAAAAAAGCCGTTGGAACTATTTTCGTGAACCCGTTCTACAAATCGATCAACCAGTTTCCCGGTTTCATCTTTTTTGGAGAGACCCATGCTGAAACGGGCGACCGCTTTGGCGACATTGAATGCTTGCTGATGATTGGTGTAGTCCGTTCGAGCCAGCAGCTTTTTATCGAGTTCCTCCCGGGTGATTTCCTGGAGGCGTTCCCATATTTGGTTTCTGTCTTTGGCAGGTCCGAAGGAGAGCAGACCGAGAGCAGAATAGGCCAAGCCATTTTCTGCTTCTTCGGGCATAAATGTTTGGGCTGTGATGCAACGGGCCGCCATGTCGACCAAATCCTGTCCATCCAGTTCAGTTTCTCCGGTAAGACGATAGAATTCACCAATGGCCAAGGCGACGTGGCCGGGTTCATCTAGTCTAAATTCTTCTCCCTCAACAGGTGTGAGGGAGCCGTCGTCGTTAATGGAACTGAGGTTGTGGCTCAGAATGGCTCTGGCCATGTCGAGGCATTGTTCCGCAAAGGTCTCCATGAATTTGCTATTATTAAATTATATGCGGGTGAGGTGAAAAAAAGGGGTGATGAAATGCCGGGGAAATTAGGGATTGTCAATGGTTAAGAGGTCCAGAAATTCCTGGTTTGTGTCAGTCTTTTCCATCCGTTCAATCAGTGTCTCGGTTGCATCATCGGGGCGAAGTGGTGCGAGGGCTCTTCTGTGGAAGCCGACCTTGGCGAGAACATCTCTGGGTAAGAGGAGCTCTTCACGGCGTGTACCTGATGCGTTAATGTTGATGGCTGGCCAAACCCGAAGTTCGGCAAGTTTGCGGTCCAGAACCATTTCCATGTTTCCTGTTCCTTTGAATTCCTGAAAGATGAGGTCGTCCATGCGGCTGCCTGTTTCAATCAGGGCGGAGGCGACAATGGTGAGGCTTCCTCCTTCTTCGGTGTTCCGGGCTGCGGAGAAGAGTTGGCGTGGTTTTTCAAGAGCACGGATGTCCAGGCCACCGGTCATGGTACGTCCACTGTTGCTACCAGCGGAGTTATGGGCACGGGAAAGCCTGGTGATGGAATCAAGCAGGAGGATCACATCCTGACCTGCTTCTACCAAGCGTTTCGCTCTCTCGATCGCAATGTCTGCGATGCGGATATGAGATTTGAGCTCTTCGTCGTTGGAGGAGGCAAAAATTTCGGCGGGAACTGTGCGTTGAAAGTCCGTGACTTCTTCCGGGCGTTCATCAACAAGCAGAACAATGAGTTTTACCTCCGGGTGATTTTCAATGGCTCCGAGGGCGATATCCTGAAGGAGTGTGGTTTTTCCGGTTCTGGGTGGAGCGACAATGAGACCGCGTGTTCCTTTTCCTATCGGGCAAAAGAGATCAATGATCCTGTTGGTCATTCTCCCATCTGTAGTTTCGAGCCGCAGGTGATCGTCCGGTGCAATGGTGAGGAGTTCTTGAAAGGGGAGGCACTCTTTCCGCTCCTTCGGATCAACTCCATCAATGGTTTCGACAAAGTTGACTTTGGGGCTCTTGAATTTGTCGGACTGGTTGGCTTTCCCAACCACATAGGAGCCTTTCTTTAATTTAAATCGCCGAACCAGTTCT
>Ga0255776_10003157_pt1 | contig 17927 bp, 16 predicted proteins | sample 071ome_19_FD_179974 | JGI IMG/M metagenome (GOLD analysis project Ga0255776, IMG submission 179974) | Coastal salt marsh microbial communities from the Groves Creek Marsh, Skidaway Island, Georgia - 071413AT metaG (version 2) | ecosystem: Environmental > Aquatic > Marine > Intertidal zone >... | reverse complement strand
CTCTCAGGCTGAGTTGTTCACCCAGATTCCACCGGGGCTATCGCACGTTGCGGAGGCCCTGAAGGCATTGGACCCGGACGCCATGAATGCGCGGGAAGCGCTGGACTGGATCTATTCAATGAAACAAAAGCTTGAGGACGAGAGCTGACTGGTTTTCAAAATTCTCACTTACCAGTATCCTTCGCGCTGGGATGAGAGAGGGTTCAATATGACATTTGTTGTTGGCGAAGATTGCATCAAATGCAAGCACACGGATTGTGTCGAAGTGTGCCCGGTAGATTGCTTTTACGAGGGCCCCAATTTTCTGGTCATCCATCCCGATGAGTGCATCGATTGCGCGCTGTGCGAGCCCGAGTGCCCAGTAGATGCGATATTTTCTGAGGACGAGTTACCCGCAGATCAGGAAGAATTCCTGCAACTCAATGCAGAGCTCGCCGAAATCTGGCCCAACATCACTGAGCGGAAAGAGCCACCGGCGGATGCTGAAGACTGGGCCGGCAAGCCCGGCAAGCTGGAATTCCTTGAGCGCTAACGAGTGGCGCTACGGTGCTGCGCCGCACCTTAACGTGACGTCAGTAAACTCGCAGGGTTAATCGGGCGCCCATTGCGGCGTATTTCAAAGTGCAGCTTGACCGAATCGGTGCCAGAGCTACCCATTCGGGCGATGAGCTTTCCCGCTGAAACTTGCTCGCCTTCCGCTGCCAGCAGTTCGTCGTTGTGGCCGTAGGCACTGAGGTATGTGTCGTTGTGCTTGATAATGATCAGCGCGCCATAACCCGTCACCCCGGTGCCGGCGTAGACAACGACGCCCGCGGCACTGGCGCGAACAGGGTCTCCGCGGGCGCCAGCCAGATCAATTCCCTTGTGCACATCCTCGGCGTATGACCGGGTAATATCTCCCTTAGCGGGCCACCCCCACCGATCCACCGGTGCATTGGCCACTGGCAAAGGCTTGGTTTTGGTTTTGGGCGTTGGCTGCGCCGTGGGCCCGGAGCTCCGGGTAGATGACTGAGAAACCGCCGGTGCCGCCTTTGTTGCTGCCGGTGCTGACACGCTTGCCGACCCAGCCGATTGAGACGGCGCAACGGGCGCTTCCCCCGGGGAGGCAGCTGCCTGGGTATTTGACGGTTTGTTCGCTTGCCCCTGCCCTATTGGATCAGTGGCATCCTTACCATCGGCACCAGCGCGCTCCGATACAGACACAGCGGTCACGTCGGGGGCGGCTGTCGCTAGCGATTGCCCTACCAAAATGACATAGGGCGCTTGAATATCGTTCAGCGCCGCGAGCGCCCGATAATCCATACCCAATCTGAAGGCGATGGCATACAGGGTATCCCCCGGCTGAACGGTGTAGTCCGGACCAACGGGCAAATCACCCCTGTCGCTCATCGAAATTTGTGTCGCACGCGTGACCTCGGGCGCAGTCCTCTCTGCGACACTGGAGCGGTCCTCAATCACCGCTGGGGGATGCTCAGCACAACCCGTCACAACCACACAGCACAGAAGCCGTTTTATCCTGCTGTGTGCTGCCTTACTAGCGGTTTGCATGCCCCGACACCCGGTGCAACGCCCACACCACAACCATGCCGAGAATAAAACTGCCAATGCAAAGCACCCATTGCGGATCTGTAATTGAAGAATGACTGGGCAACACGGGCCGGGTCCAGGCGGCGGAATCCGCGTCAGCGCCCAACCTCACCGCAGCTTGCCAGGGCCATACAGTCAACAACGAGCCCAGAAGAATACCGCTCAGGAACGCTATCACACGCAGACGTGCCAGTCGGAGTAGCCAACTCAACACTCGAGTAAAAGACAGTAATCCGAAGGCGCAACCCAGAGCAAACACCGACAACTGGACCAGTTGAACCTCCCTGACGGCACTCAGCACCGGAGCGTACATACCGAGTAACACCAGAATAAAGCTCCCCGAAATACCAGGCAAAATCATGGCACAAATCGCAATCATGCCCGCAAAAAATAACCCGGGTAGCCCACTCGGGAAACTCGCTGGCGGCATGGTCGCAATGAATACGGCAAACATCGCCCCCAGAGTAAACATCAGCAGGTGATCCAACCTGGCCACATTGACTTCGTCGCGGACCAACAGGATTCCGCTGATCAAAATCAGACCAGAAAAAAATGACCAGAGTGGTTGCGGGTAGTGCTCGAGCAACCAATGGATACCAGACGCGAGGGCGAATACGGCGGTGAGAATACCCGCGAGCAGCACCGCTAAAAATGGGCCGTCAAGCCGATACCACAGGACCCTTAAACGTCCGTGCAACAACAGAATCAGTGCTTCTTTGTCTGCAGCCACCAGCGCACTGATAAGCCGCTCATAAATACCGGTGATCAGGGCGACCGTGCCCCCGGATACGCCCGGCACCACGTCCGCAGCACCCATTGCCACGCCGCGCAAAAATATGCCCGCTGGATGATGCACTATCTGGAGACGCCGCTGATCATCGGGACGAAGTTCACTGCTTCCACGGCCTCCTCGATAAACCCCTCGTCGGTTGCAGTCACCATCATGAGCTGCTGCTTACGTCCACCAATGGGCAAAAGCAATCGCCCTCCGGGCGCCAGTTGCTCGAGTAATGTTTGCGGCAGGTGCTCGGGCGCCGCCGCCCCCAAAATCAGATCGAATGGTGCCTCGGCTGCCCATCCCTCGAGGCCATCACCGTGTCGCCAACGAACATTCCGGATCTTGAGCGCACGCAACTGCTTTCGGGCGCGATCCAACAGGGGCTTTATTCGCTCAACCGCAAAGACCTCTTCTGCTAACGACGCCAGGATTGCCGTCTGGTAACCAGACCCACTCCCCAGCTCGAGCACTTTTCTTGGACGACCCGCCGTGAGCGCTAATTCACTCATTTTCGCCACCATGTAGGGTTGCGACAGCGTTTGGTTATAGCCAATGGGTAGCGCAGTATCTTCATAAGAACGGTGCGCCAGCGCCTCATCAACGAAAAGGTGCCGGGGCACGCTACGAATGGCCTCCAATACCTCGAAGTGCGTAATGCCTTGCTCTATCAGCCGCTGAATTAAGCGCTCGCGGGTACGCTGCGAGGTCATGCCAATGCCAAGGTCACTCACTGGGCGGCGGCTCCACTCTCGAGTAAGACCACGGCGTGACAAGCGATCCCCTCCTCGCGGCCCACAGCGCCAAGGCGTTCGGTTGTCGTGGCCTTAAAATTGACCTGCCCCTCATCGACCGCGCAGTCAGCAGCAACACAGGCACGCATGGCCGGTACATGCGCGCTGAGCCGGGGAGTTTGCGCAATGATGGTGACGTCGATGTTATGCACTCTCCAGCCCAACTGCCGAATTTTTTCCACCACATGACGCAGGAGTCCGCGACTGTCCGCGTCACGATATAACGGATCACTATCGGGGAAGTGCTGCCCGATATCACCCAGCGCTGCGGCTCCCAGCAAGGCATCGCAGAGCGCGTGCAACGCAACATCACCGTCTGAGTGGGCCTCCAAACCTCGATCGCAATCGATCTTTACCCCGCCCAACATCACATGGCTGCCAGCACAGAACGCGTGAACATCAAAGCCATGGCCTATTCGCATCACGTGCCCCCCCTTTCCTGTCGCTGTCGCAGAATCAGCTCGGCAAAGGCCAGATCCGCCTCAACCGTTACTTTGATATTACTGGATGGCCCAGCCAACACGTGCACGCGACCGCCCGCCCGCTCTACCGCCATGGCCTCATCGGTAATAGGAATTCCCGCATTCAGGCAAGCCAACAGCGCCTGATGCAACTGTTCAAAAGGAAAAAGCTGGGGGGTTTGCGCTCGCCAAACATCGCCCCGATCTACGGTGTCAGTGATCCCGCCCTTATCGTCCACGCGTTTCAGTGTATCCGCCACCGGCTCAGCGAGAATCACACCTTCGCCACACCCACGAGCCCGCTCAATCAATCCAGAAAGCGACTCATAATCCAAACAGGGCCTGGCGGCGTCATGAACCAGAACCCAGTCGTCATCCGTCACCCTGTCGACCAGGGCCTGCAGACCAGCGAGCACCGAAGCCGATCGCTCCGCCCCTCCCGGGGTCGTCTCCACTCGCGCGTCGGCAAGGCTCTGAATCGCGTCGGCGCGCCGGTCAGAGGGATCCACGGCGACCATGATGCCCCGAATATCAGGAGACCGTAACAGTGCCCGCAAGGTATGCTCCAGTAGCGGTGCGTTGGCAATCTCTCGATATTGCTTGGGAATCTCGCCCCCGAGGCGACGCCCGGCACCTGCGCCCGGAACCACCGCCCAGATGCTGTTCACGGGCTCTCTTGCCCCTCGACAAATTGGTAATAAACCTCGCCGTCCTTAATCAAACCCAGGCTTTCGCGAGCATTTTTCTCAACCGCCTCGTCCCCGTTCTGAAGCGCCAATACTTCACGGGTGAGTCCCGCATTACGCTCTATCAGCTGCTGATTTTCTTGCTCGGCCTGCGCCAGTTGGTCCTGCAAACGGTCTGCTTCGGCCAGACCACCCTCTGCAAACCACAAACGGTACTGCAGCAACAAGAACAGCCCTGACAAACCGATAATAAGCCAGCGCATTAGCGCCCCATCAGAATATTTCTGCCGGGGTAAGGGGCGGTCAATCCCAACTCCGACTCGATGCGCAACAAGCGGTTGTATTTGGCGACCCGATCTGAACGACACAGCGACCCGGTTTTGATCTGACCAGCCCCTGTGCCCACCGCCAGATCGGCAATGGTGGCGTCCTCGGTCTCACCCGATCGATGGGAAATCACCGCGGTATAACCGGCTGCTTTTGCCATAGCGATCGCGGCAAGCGTCTCAGTTAAAGACCCGATCTGATTAAACTTAATCAAAATAGAATTGGCGATCCCCTCGCGGATACCGCGCTCAAGAATCTCTGTGTTAGTGACAAACAGGTCATCTCCCACCAACTGCACCCGCTCACCCAATTTATCTGTCAGCACCCGCCAACCGGCCCAATCAGATTCATCCAGCCCATCCTCGATCGAGACAATGGGGTGGTGGTCAACCAACGCTGCCAGATAATCGGCAAAACCACTGCTATCGAAGTCCCTGCCATCGCCTGCCAGATGATAGCGACCCTCCCGATAAAACTCTGACGCGGCGCAATCCAGAGCAAGCGTTATGTCCTCGCCCAGCACATAACCAGCGCTGTTCACTGCCTCTGCGATCACCTCGAGCGCGGCGGCATTAGAGGGCAAATTAGGCGCAAATCCACCTTCGTCCCCAACCGCCGTCGCCAACCCCCGAGCGGACAAGGTCTTTTTCAGATGATGAAAAATCTCCGCACCCACGCGCAATGCTTCGGCAAAATTCGGAGCGGAAACAGGCTGAATCATGAATTCCTGAATATCGACGTTGTTATCTGCGTGCTCACCGCCGTTGAGAATATTCATCATAGGGACCGGCAACGACAGGTTGGTGTTGCCCGCAAGCTCAGCCACATGTTGATAGAGCGGCTTTTTAGCTGAGGTGGCGGCCGCCTTGGCAACGGCCAAGGACACTGCAAGGATCGCGTTGGCACCAAAGCGGGCTTTGTTCTCGGTGCCATCAGCTTCGATCATGCGCTGATCGATTCCCGGCTGGTCCTCGGCATCGTGACCAATTAACACCTCCCTAATGGGACCATTGGCATGACCCACTGCAGTCAGTACGCCCTTGCCCAGATATCGAGAAGCGTCCCCGTCACGAAGCTCCAGCGCTTCCCGGGTACCCGTGCTTGCACCAGAGGGGGCGCAAGCGCTCCCGACGCTCTCGTCTTCCAGCGTGACCTCGGCCATGACGGTTGGATTGCCTCTGGAATCCAGCACTTCGAACGCACGCACATCGACGATCTCACTCACAAAGGGCTCCTGTTAAAAAGGTGTTTTAGCGAATAGCTAACGAAGGCTGGGCTTTGACTATGTCATCGACCGCCTTCACCTGCGCCAAAAAGGGTTCGAGCTGGGCCAACGGAAGGGCACTGGGCCCGTCGCACAAAGCCCTGTCCGGGTCCGGGTGCGCCTCCAGAAACAAGCCGGCAATACCCACAGCGACTCCAGCCTTGGCCAAGGTAACAACCTGAGCACGTCTGCCGCCTGAAGCTGCATCACCCGGCGCTCGTCGCTGTAGCGAGTGTGTCACGTCAAAAATCAGCGGGCAGCCACCCGTGACCTCGCGCATTACATCAAACCCCAGCATGTCCACCACCAGATTGTCATAGCCGAAGTTGCTACCCCGCTCGCAAACCATCAAGCGGTCATTGCCACATTCCCGAAATTTTTCGACTACATTCGTCATCTGCTCAGGACTCAGAAACTGTGGCTTCTTGATATTAATCGCCGCACCGGTCTTGGCCATTGCCTCCACAAGATCGGTCTGCCGTGCGAGAAACGCGGGTAATTGCAAGATGTCGCACTCCGCTGCCACCGGTGAGGCCTGGTCAGGGGAATGCACGTCGGTAAGGGTCGGCACGTCGTAAGTGGCTTTGACCTCGGCAAGCACCTTGAGCCCCTCCTCCATGCCGGGTCCACGAAACGAATGAACCGATGAACGATTGGCTTTATCAAAAGACGCCTTAAATACGTATGGCATGCCAAGAGCGCCTGCAGTGCGCGCAAAGGCCTCAGCGCAAGTGAGCGCGAGATCTCGACTTTCCAAGACGTTGATACCGCCGATCAGCACCAATGGCCTGTCATTTGCGAAGCAGCAAGGCCCCACCTCAACGGTGCGGTGAGGCGTTGTCATGCGCTGCCACCGCGCTGTTTGGCTACCGCCAGCGCCGTCTCGATATAACTCGTGAACAGTGGATGACCACCACGGGGACGCGACTTGAATTCGGGGTGAAACTGGCAAGCGATAAACCACGGGTGCGAGGGCAACTCGATAATCTCCACCAGTTCGCCATCGAGCGACCAGCCGCTCATTTTCATGCCCGCCTCTTCCAGCCGCGCCACGTAGTTGCTGTTCACTTCGTAGCGATGCCGATGTCGCTCGGAGATTTCATCGGTGCCATAGATTTCCCGCGTGCGCGTCCCTGCTACCAATTGGCAGGGTTGCGCACCCAGTCGCATGGTGCCGCCCAGATCCGACTGTTCGGACCGTTGCTCGACACCACCGTCGGCAGTCTGCCATTCCGTGATCAGTGCAATGATGGGGTGCGGCGTATCCGCTTCCATTTCTGTCGAGTGGGCACCCTCGAGGCTGCAGACGTGACGAGCATATTCGATCAACGCCATGTGCATACCCAGACAAATCCCCAGGAAGGGAATGCCCTGCTCCCGGGCGAAGCGCACCGCATCGATTTTTCCTTGTATCCCACGATCGCCGAACCCCCCCGGCACCAGAATCGCGTCCAATTCTCCCAGCAGACCGACACCCTTCGCCTCAATTTCTTCCGCGTCGATATATGCGATTTGCACCCGTGTATCGGTCTGCAGGCCGGCGTGATCCAGCGCCTCATTCAGCGACTTATAGGCGTCCACCAGATCAACGTATTTACCGACCATGCCGACAGTAACGACGCCCTGGCGTTGGCTGAACTCGCGCCTGACGACGTCCTCCCACTCAGATAAATCGACCGCCGGCTGGTCCAAACCGAATCTCTCGAGGATGTAAGCATCAAGGCCGCTGGCATTCAGATGCCCGGGAATTTGATAGATGGAGTCAGCATCCAACAGCGGTATGACCGCGCGCTCCTCCACGTTGGTGAACAGCGAAATTTTGCGCCGCGCGCTCTCATCAACATCAACCGAGCAGCGACACAGCAACACCTCAGGCTGCAGACCAATAGAGCGCAACTCCTTTACCGAGTGCTGCGTCGGTTTGGTTTTAATTTCGCCCGCGGTAGGGATATAGGGGATCAGCGTCAGATGCATCAGCAGCGCGTTAGTGCCACCCAACTCCAACTTCAGCTGTCGAACCGCTTCGAGAAAAGGCTGACTCTCAATATCCCCCGCGGTGCCGCCTACCTCGACCACCGCAACCTGCGCGTCGCCCGCGCCCGCAATCACTCTGCGCTTGATCTCGTCGGTAATGTGGGGAATCACCTGTACGGTGCCCCCCAGATAATCTCCCCTGCGCTCCTTGCGCAGCACCTCGTCGTATACCCGACCCGCGGTAAAGTTATTGGCCCGACTCATTGTGGCGCGGGTGAAGCGCTCATAGTGGCCAAGGTCAAGGTCAGTCTCTGCTCCATCATCGGTGACAAACACTTCCCCGTGTTGGAACGGACTCATGGTGCCGGGGTCGACGTTGATGTACGGATCTAGTTTGAGGAGGGTCACTTTCAGGCCGCGGGCTTCAAGCAACGCGGCGAGGGAGGCGGCTGCAATCCCCTTACCGAGCGAGGACACCACACCACCAGTAACGAACACATATTTCGTCATGGATTCCACCAAAGCAAGAGTGACCCCGGACACCTGTTCAGGTGCCTCTCGGGAACGACTCTCCGATGGACGATTAGTCTAACAGGAAGCCCCGAGGGGCTCAATTCAAAGTGCTGAAAAAGGGCGCCAACGCGGCTTGAGACCGGGACTACCACAGGCCCGATGGTGCACCGCAATACCCTCCAGCGGGCCCGCCGACAGCACCCAAACTGGATCATTATTGTCAATCAATACAGGGAGTTGTGATCGCCACCAGGGTGGCACGTTCATCTCCTGGAGCCACTTGTGGGTCGATTTTCGCGCCCGGCCAGGGGAGGCCAGCGAGGCAATATTCTGGCTGGGCTCCACTTTCAGTACCGCGCCCGGGCAAAGGGCGACACCGCCCTCCCCTGTGGTCCAAAGCAGCTCACCCCAGTCGCCTGCCGACGCCTCACCGACGATGATCGTCTCAGGCAGCCAAGGCTCCTGCTGGGGTTCCGAGACCTCGATGATCTGCCGTCGCCAGACTCTCAAACACCGACCGTCCCACCTGATCTCCGGTAACCGATCCGGCTGGGCAGTGAGCGCCTGACGCGCGAACTCCAGCAAGCGACGCCGGTCGGGGACGGCCGTCGAGTGCTCGCTGACCCATTGATGAATCTGCGCAGCCAGCAAATCAGGCGCAAGCTCGCCATCAATCTCCAGCGCTGGTTCTCCCATCACGGTTTGGGAGACCGGGAGCGGTAACTGGGTCAGTCGCCGCTGCACCTGAGCTTGTAACTGGGCTGCTCGAGATACCGTATCCCGATAGCCCGGCCAACGCGCCTCTACCGCCGGGATCACTACCTGGCGCAAATAATTTCGATCCTGGTCAACCTTGAGATTACTGGGGTCGGTCACAAATTCGATCCCAGCCCGGGTGACCGCATCGCGCAGTGCGGCGCTGGTTATCTCCAGAAACGGTCTGAAAATCACGCCTTCACCGCATGGACGTTGCCGAGGAATACCCGCCAGTCCCTTGGGTCCAGCGCCACGAAACAAACGCAGCATCACCGTCTCTACCATGTCGTCTGCATGGTGCGCCGTAAAAAGCACGTCGCCCTCTCGCAATACATGCTCGAAGGCGCGATACCGCGCCTCGCGGGCCGCCGCTTCAAGGCCGCGACGTTCAGACCGCACTTCGACGCACTCAATACACAGGGGAATTTCCAAACGGTCACAATGCCGCTGGCAAACATCGCTCCAGGCATCGGCATCTGAATGGAGACCATGATTGACGTGAATGGCAGAAATGGGAGGGCCGCCAGCCTCTGCGCGAGCGGCGTGCAGTGCATAAAGCAGCGCCACGCTATCGGCGCCACCGGAAAGCGCCACCCACCAGTGTGACGCGCTGATCACACTATCGGGGAGCGGCGAGAGAAATTCGTGCAACGGGCGCTGACCTCCTGTCAGTTCCCGTAGGACATGAGCCGCCGGTAGCGCGCTTCCAGCATGGCGTCTGTGTCCATCGAAGACAGGCGGTCAATCTGACCCAGCAGGTGGCGCTTGACGCGCGCGGCCATTTCCTGGGGATCACGGTGGGCGCCGCCCAATGGCTCGGCAATCGTCGCATCAACAATACCGAGCTCCTCGAGCTTGGATGAGGTCACGCCCATGGCAGCCGCTGCATCGGGCGCGAACTCCGAACTCTTCCAAATGATATTGGCGCATCCCTCGGGTGAGATCACAAAATAGGTGGAGTACTGCAACATCGCCAGATGGTCTCCAACCCCAATACCTAACGCACCGCCCGAGGATCCCTCCCCAATCACGATGCAGATTACCGGTGTCCTGAGGCGGGACATGACGGCAAGATTCTGCGCGATGGCCTCGGAGATGCCACGCTCTTCCGAGTCGATTCCGGGGTAGGCCCCGGGCGTATCAATCAGCGTAATGACCGGCATCTTGAAGCGCTCGGCCATCTCCATCAGCCGCATCGCCTTGCGATAACCCTCGGGTTTTGGCATGCCAAAGTTGCGATAGACCTTATCTTTGACCGCTCTGCCCTTTTCCTGACCGATGACCATGACTGGCTTCCCATCCAGTCGGGCCACTCCCCCGACGATGGCTTTATCGTCTGCAAAATGGCGATCGCCATGCAGTTCATCGAACTCGGTAAAGATCTCGGGAATGTAGTCCAAGGAATACGGACGCAGCGGATGACGCGCCACCCGGACGATGTCCCAGGCACTGAGGTTAGCGTAGATCTTTTCCGTCAGCGCCGTCGATTTCTCTCGCAGGCGCTCGATTTCATCACCAAGATTCAGGTCGGCATCATCTCCGACACCCTGGAGCTCCTCGATTTTCATTTCGAGTTCCGCGATGGGTTGCTCGAAGTCGAGATAATTGGGGTTCATAACGGACGTCCAAAGCCACGACACAGCGCAACAACTGTCAGAAACGCGAGTTTACAAAGGGTACGGCATAAGGTCACGCCCACTGTTAAAAAGCCCATTATCTGGTTACCCTGCCTCGCATGAGCCAGCTGGTAAGTCCTCCACCCCGATTGATTCTTGCGCCCATGGAGGGTGTGATGGACTCGATCATGCGCGAACTCCTCACCAGTATCGGCGGTTACGAACGGTGCGTCACAGAGTTTGTTCGGGTATCTCAAACTGTGCTCCCCAAGAGAGTTTTTTACCGCTATGCCCCCGAGCTTCGGTCGGATGGCCTGACCCCCTCTGGCGTTCCTGTTTATGTGCAACTGCTGGGATCTGATCCAGCATTGATGGCGGCCAATGCACGTCGCGTTGCCGCGATCGGCGCCCGTGGTATTGATCTTAATTTCGGTTGTCCCGCCAAGACCGTTAACCGGTCCCGCGGCGGTGCTGCGTTGCTACGAACCCCGGATCTGATCAGATCCATCTGTGTCGCGGTGCGAGACAGCGTGCCTTCGAGTATCCCTGTCACCGCCAAAATCCGGCTGGGATTTGACAGTGACGCAGAGTTGGAAGGCATCGTGAATGCACTGACGCAGGCGCCACTGAGCGAGCTGACCATTCATGCGAGGACCCGACGCCAGGGATACCGCCCCCCTGCACACTGGCACCGTTTGCGTGAAGCCAAAGCGCAGCTGCCTTTCCCCATCATTGCCAATGGCGAATTATGGAGCCCAACGGATATCGAACGCTGTGTCCGCATCAGCGGCTGTGACGCTTTTATGCTCGCCCGCGGCGCCCTTTGTCGACCTGATTTAGGTGCCGCCATTCACGCGCAGCGGCGGGGCATGGAGCCCGAACACTTTGCGTGGGAGCGTGTGCAACAACTGCTGATCTATTTTCTCGAGAAAAACCGCAACCAGTACAATCCGCGCTATGCCGTTAACCCGGTAAAGCAATGGCTGGTCTACCTCAAGGTTTACTACCCGCAGGCGGGAGCGCTGTTCGCCAAAGTCAAACGCCTGACAGACCCCGACGAGATGGGCACGGCGCTGGGCGCAGATCTTTGGGCGAAAGCAGCGTGACACAGCGATTGACCCCAGCTTAAGCTGGCGGGTGAGCGAATCCATCCAGCGAGCCTGCTTATTCCACCTGATCCGGAGCCCACAGGAAGCATATTAATGAACTCATCCGCGACTGCCACGGACGACCTCTGGGGTCACCCCAAGGGACTCTATATCTGTTTTGCTACCGAGCTCTGGGAACGCTTCTCCTTCTACGGCATGAAATACCTGCTGTTGTTGTATCTCACCAAATATCATCTTTTTTCCGATGCAGCGGGCCTTGGTGTCCTCGGCAGTTATGCATCGCTGGTCTACGCAATGCCAGTGCTGGGCGGGCTGGTCGCTGACCGCTTTATCGGAATGCGCAAGGCTGTCACCGTGGGGGGCTTGCTCTTGGTTGCCGGCCACTTGGGTATGGCCTTTGAGGGCGAGGCTGCCCGTGAAACTGCCAACGGCATTGTCCGCGACGAGGGTGCGCTGTCTATTTTTTATCTGTCACTGGCGCTGATTGTCGTGGGCGTGGGCTTCCTCAAGCCCAACATTTCCACTGTGGTGGGCAAGCTGTATCCCGAAGGAGATGCGCGGCGGGATTCGGGGTTCACCATCTTCTATATGGGCATCAATATCGGTGCGTTTACCGCGACACTCCTGTGCGGGTGGCTCGGTGAGGTCTACGGCTGGTCGTGGGGTTTTGGTGCCGCGGGGATTGGCATGCTTTTCGGCCTGATCTTTTTCCAGTGGGGGCAAAGATTTCTGGCGGGCCACGGCGAACCGGCGGACCCGACGCGACTCAAGCAGAGCTCAGGCTTGCCGGGGCTTAATATCGAGAGCGCGATCTATTTGGGTAGCCTCGTGATGGTGGCGATTGTTTGGTATCTGGTGCAACTCACCGATACGGTAGGGGCGCTGCTCGATGGCATCTCCCTCGCCGTTCTGACGGGGCTTGGGTGGTTTTTGATTGCGCGCTGCGACAAGGTCGAGCGCGAACGTATGTTCGTCCTTATCGTGCTAACGCTGTCTACGGTGGTATTTTGGGCGCTGTTCGAGCAGGCCGCCGGCTCTATGACACTCTATGCAGACCGGGCCACCGACAAAATGCTGTTTGGCGTGTCGCTTACCGCGGCACAATTCGGCGCGGCCAACGCGTTTTTTATTTTTACACTGGCGCCGCTGTTTGCCGTACTGTGGACGCGCTTGGCTAAGAAGGGGTGGGAGCCCAGCACCCCGGTCAAGTTTTCATTGGGTATCGCTCAGGCCGGCCTCGGATTCGGTGCGCTGGTTTATGGCGCCCAATTTCCGGATCAGGCAGGGATTGTATCGGCCTGGTGGCTGATACTGGCGTACCTGCTTCACACAACCGGTGAGCTCTGCCTCAGCCCGGTCGGGCTCTCTGCGGTAACAAAGCTTGCGGTACCCAGTGTGGTAGGAGTCATGATGGGAACCTGGTTTTTGGCCTCGGCTTACTCGTCCTATGTCGCAGCTCAAATTGCGACTATCGCGGCCCGACCTGCAAGCGAGGGCGCTGTAGACGTGGCTGAAGCTGCGGCAGGCTACACCGACCTCTTCACCCAACTCTTGTACATTGGGCTCGCTGGGGCACTGGCGCTGCTGGTTTTATCGCCGTTGCTCAAGCGGATGATGCACGGCGTGCGGTGAATTAACCCGATGCTGCAGCGATACCGCTTGTCTCCGTATCCGGCGCTTTTTTAGCGAGGCGCCACTGCTTCCAGTCGTAGCCGATGAGGTACAGTGCAGGCACCAATAACAAGCTGACGAACAGCGCAAAGAACACGCCAAACGCCAGCGAGAGCACGGCGGGTTTCAGGAACGCAGCACCGGTAGACTGTTCCGCCATAATCGGAATCAGGCCAATAAAAGTGGTGACGGTCGTCAGGAATATGGGGCGGAACCGACTGATCGCCGAGGTCACCAACGCCTCGGGCGGCGACATCCCCTCTCGCTCCAGACGCCGCACATAATCTATGAGCACGAGATTGTCGTTAATCACCACTCCCGCCGCCGCACCGATACCGAAATAAGAGAACATCGCCATGGGCAAGTTGAACAGTAAATGTCCAAATACGGCACCCATAAAGCCAAAGGGCATCGCGGTCATAATAAGCAGGGGCAAGCTGTAGGACCGAAAAGCAACCGCAATAAGCGCGTAAATCACGAATAATGCAATGGTGTATAGCGCTGCAATCTCGCTGTAAAACTCAGCCTCGGCCTCTTGTGACCCCCCTTTAAGAATCTTTAAACCGGGATAGGTAGCCGCGAGCACCGGCAGGTAGTCCTCCCTCACGGTTCGGTTAATCTCGCCCAGTGACTCGGGCTCGACTGTTGCACGAACCGTCACGACGCGCTCACCATTGCGACGGGTGATCCGCTGGGTCGACTGACCGACCTCAATGTCGACCACCGACAGCAAGGGCACCAACCTGCCATCCGGCGTGCGAATCCGCACATCCTCAAAAGTCGCCAGCGAGCCTCGATCCCGCTCGGGGTAGCGCACCATCACCCGCACGTCGCCATTTTCACGTGGCAGTCGCTGCACCTCCTCTCCATAAAACGCCTGACGCACCTGCATTGACACATCGCCCAGTGCTATCCCGAGCTTTTCTGCTCCCGGCTTTAACTGCAAACGCAACTCGGGCAATGCGCCCCATTGATCATCGCGGATAAAGAAGGTTTTGTCGTAGCTGCTCAGGTGTTGCTGCAGCGTGCTGCTGGCCGCCGTCAAGGTTTCGAGATCGTCGTGCTTCAGCAAGATCGTGATGCTGGCCTCACTGTCGCTGAGGGTGTAGTTCACTTTTACCTCATCAGCATCCGGGACATCGCCCACCAGCGTGGAGAAACGATCCGCCGTCTCCTTTGCGCTGAGGTGACGCTGCCCTGGCGGCGCCAGCTGAATAATCGCAGTGACCTCGCCTCGCCTCGCGACTGTCGCCCAGCTCTCAATCAACTCACCGGTGCCTGTTCCGGCCTTGGCCTCTGCATTGATTTCCTCTGCCAATTGTTTCTCTGCTCGCTGAAGCTGATCCAAAACTTCAAGTGAGCGATCGAAAGGCGTGCCAGGGGGCATACGTACATTGACGTAAACCTCCTCGTTCTCCACTTGTGGCGAGAAGAAAAATTTCACCCAGCCGCTGGTGTACAAACCGAGTGATACCAGAAAAAGCGAAAAGAACACCATGGTCGTGGTGTAACGGTGCTTCAGACAATAGTCCAAAAATGGGCGATACCGTGTGTCTGCAAAGTGAACAATCCAATCCGCGACCCGCTGCTGCCGAATTCGCCACTTGGAAGTGGGCGGAGTGCTATCGAGGGCGCGAAGATGACTGGGTAGAATCAGGAACGCCTCCAGCAGCGAGAATGTCAAAGCGAGCGTGATGACAATCGACAATTGCCGGGTGAATTGTGCTGTGACACCCGACACGAATAGCCACGGAGCGAATGCCACTATCGTCGTCAAGACGGCGAAGATTACTGGCCTGCTCACCGCGAAAGCCCCTGCAACGGCGGCCTCCTCGCCGCGCATTCCGCGCTGGTGAACGTGGTGATGAATACTCTCCCCCACCACGATCGCATCATCAACCACAATGCCAAGCACCAACAGAAAAGCAAACGTCGACAAGAGATTCAAAGACACCCCGTTGGCGGGCAACAATGCAAACGCGCCGAGAAAGCTGACACCGATGCCCACCGTCACCCACAACGCGACTTTTGGTTCCAATGTCAAAATCAGCACCAGGAACACCAGTATCAGCCCCAGGATTGAGGAACTGGCGATCAAGTCCATACGATCACTGTAAATATCTGCTTGATCTGACCACAGTATGAGTTCGACTCCACTGGGAAGCGCAGGACGCGTCTCCTCAATCCACTGCTTCACTGCGGCGCTCGCCTTCACGACTTGCATGTCGTCGGTCGATTTGGCCTGAAGCAAAATCGCCGGCATTCCGTCCAAAGTCGCCAGAATATCGTTTTGCTCAAACCCGTCGATGACTGTCGCCACGTCCCTGAGCAGAATTTTGCCGCCATCTGCTGTTTGGCGGATCACGATGTTTTCGAAATCATCCTGAGTGTCTGCCAGATTCTCAGCCCGGAGCTGCACGTCGCCTGTTTGAGTCCGAATTTCACCCACAGAAATATTCATGGAATCTCTGCGAATCGCGCTGGCAACCTCGGTAAAGCTCAACCCATAGCGCCGCAAGGCACGCTCCGATAGCTCTATCGTGACCTCCTCCCGGCGCGCACCAAATACATCAACCTGGGACAGGTAGGCCAAACCAGCCATATCATTGCGCAGCTCATTGCCCAGCCGGGTTAAAGCCCGCTCCCCGACATCGCCCACCAGAGCAACGCGGATCATCTCCTGACGCCACTCCCAGCGCCTGACTTGCGGGTTCTCTATATCTCTGGGGAAAGAGGTAATAGAGTCGACCGCATTTTTGACATCGTTAAGGAACGCATTGAGCTCGACATTGGGGTAGGTTTCTACCGTCAGCGACCCCGAGCTCTCGCGTGCTTCCGAGGTGACGCGGTAAACGTTAGACACGTTTTTGAGTGCTTCCTCGACCCGTTGGATGACCTGCTGCTCTACTTCCTTGGGAGAGGCTCCCGGCCAAATCATCTCGATCCTAACGACGTCGGGCTGAACCGAGGGAAAAGCCTCTTTTTCAATGCCTCTTAATCCCAGCCAGCCTGCGGTGAGGATAATGAGCATTAGCAGGTTCGCCGCGACGGGATTCCGAACCCACCACCGAATCAGACCTTCCATAAATTTGCCTTCAGGCCCCGTTATCTTTTGGAGGCGTGGTCGGGGTTGTTCGCTCGGCGATGCCGGCAGAGTCCATCGCTTGCAAGCGCATGCCTCTGACAGGGTTACGAATGGCGGATACGATGATCAGATCTCCTGCTTCAACGCCGGAGCTCAGGAGCACGGTGGATCGATTTCGGTGCACAACCTCCACCTTTCTCACATCCAACAAGCCCTCGCCATCCAGAACAAATACCTCGTCTCCCGCGCGGAGCCCCTCCGCCATAATTTGCACGGCATCGATGATGGGTCGACCTTCGATTTCGGCGTCGACATACAGTCCCACTGCCAGAGGCATACCCTCTCCGGCGCCACTGCCGTAGGGGTCCTCAACGCGAACGGTGCCGTAAACCGAGCGAGTACCGGGGTCAATCGCGGCGTCGAGTCGCGTTAATTGGCCCCGCCAATAATGCACGTCGCCCCCGATCACCGCTGACAGTGTTACCGACAATGCGTTCTCACCCTCCCCGCTAAATCCAATGGGGATCCCGAGAGAGGCCAACTGACTGTCTGTCAGCGCCAACCTCACCTCGGCTACGTCGGTGCCAAATACAGTTCCCAGCACCTTGCCTGGGCCAACGTACTGCCCGAGATCAGCGGACTGGCGCTGCACGCGCCCCGCAAAAGGCAGGCTGACTCGCGTTCTCTCAAGGTTGGTCTGTGCTAGCGAAAGTGCTGTTTGCGCAGCTTTAAGGGCCGCCTGTGCCCGCGCCACCTGCGGTTTTTTCAAAGCCAGGGGAGACGGATCTTTTTGTCCCGCGAGCTGCTTGCGCGCCACATCAGCATCCGCCAGTGCCTGCTCCAGATCGACCTTGGCCGCGGCAACACGCGCTTCACGCTCATCGACCGCTGCCAGATAATCGGTATCCTCAATTTTGAGGAGCACCTCGTCAGGCGCGAATGCTCCGCCCTCGATGAAGGCAGGTGATACAGACGTAATCCTCCCGCCCACCTGAGCGACCAATTCAGTGCGCACCCCGGGCCTGACTTCGCCATAGGCCACAACGGTAGGTCGTGATGTCGTGCGGATAGAGGGCACCACTTCCACACTGGTCGGCCTCGGCGGCTCTATGTTGGGTGCAGGCTTTGGCTTGGTCACCTGCAACAACACAAATATCGCAACGCCTGCAAGAGCCGCACCTATCGGCCAAGCCGCTCGCCTAACAGTTTGGGTGATCATATTGTCTCCCTTTTAGTGGTCATTGCGTTGCAGCCCTCTCATTGATGCCAACGCCGCGCGCAACACGTACCATCGTCCGTGGCAGTTATT
>Ga0255776_10003137_pt1 | contig 17979 bp, 8 predicted proteins | sample 071ome_19_FD_179974 | JGI IMG/M metagenome (GOLD analysis project Ga0255776, IMG submission 179974) | Coastal salt marsh microbial communities from the Groves Creek Marsh, Skidaway Island, Georgia - 071413AT metaG (version 2) | ecosystem: Environmental > Aquatic > Marine > Intertidal zone > Salt... | reverse complement strand
CTCTTTATAAAGATACCGACCTGTCAGACCGTCGAAGACTTCGAACAACTGCTGCCGTGGAATGTGACGCTAGAAACGGTAGAAGGGGTTAAGCCCGAAAGCTAGATGGGGATGGCTGATCGTTTACACTGAAAATAGTAGCTTCCAGTAGGTCTCCTACTAATTGATGTTTAGTAATATCAACCAACTGCGTTTCATCACCACTCTCCAACTTTTCTTTAGTAGCATCCAGCTCTGCCTGTAACTTAGCCGCGTGTTCCGGGCTGGAGCCTTGCAGATCAAGGCCTATAGCCTGATACTCACCAACTACCGTATTATTAGTTGATAAACTCCAACCATAGCGCAGATCAATCGGGGTCAGAGTAAGAACATCCTACAAGGCCAAAGCTAGAAACCAACTCAACAGCCAATTTCAATTTACTCTGACCCCATTGATCTCTTGACCCCATTGATCTCTGACCCCATTGATCTCAATAATACAAGAATCACCCCAAGAATAGGGAGTAAGACCTTGTCGTTGGTATTCATGTTATAAATTTATTAGATCAAAGTTATAAAATGGTGAAAAGCCTTTTAAAAACAGGCTGTCACCACATTAACGAATATTTCAAATATTTGTTGTTAACAGAGAGTAAAGTCACTTTCTCGGCCAAAACATCAAGCCAACGGCACAGAGTACAAAACTTATATCAACGATATAAGTCATGAAAGGATGATAATTTATCCTTGCCAAATATGCCGCCACAAAGGTAGAGATTACTGCCAAAAAGAAAATAATTTTCGAGTATTTTGTCAAAACTTTAAAAATGCTGTTCATAGTAAGCTTAAACGAACCTTCTGTTGGTAGATATCCACCTAATCGATAGGTAATGGTTATTTATAAATGTACCAGCTAGAGATAAGGCAAGAGCTAAACCAAAGGCCAAAATTGGACCTAAAGCTAACACTGAAATTGCTGCTGCAGTTAAGAATGCAATTGCAACTGTAACCATCAACTGACCTAGCAATTTAAACGGTGACAAGCTTGATCCATTCTGAAGAACATCGGCTATGGACCATATAACACCAAGAGCTGAAAGCTTTGATGCTAGCCCTGCGGCTTTCTTTGTTCGTGCCAGCTCGTCAGGGAACCATATTTTATCTTCGTTCAATTTACCATTCATTAACGTTTCAAAAAACGACAATAAACCCGATACCACAGCGAGCAACCAGCCACCATTGTTCCCCCCAGCAATTTTATAAGCACCAGCTCCAGTTGCAGGATCAATTATTATATAACCTTCTCCTACCCAACCATTGATGCTCAATCGCTGTTCGTGGGTGGTCACCACCTTACCTGCATTAACACTGTTACGTATTTCCTGCTCAACAGTTGAAGCTAGATTGATCTCATTTAAAGCAATATTGATATTTGATGAATCAATGGTCCAAATCTTTTGACCCTGAGTGTTAGCTATAGATATAGCTTTTACCGCACTTATTCCTTGCGCAGGTGCATCGTCAGTGGAGAACATTTGTTCTGGGACTAGATGCTCCATGGCACTATAACGGTTACCTACCAGCTGGCTATAATTTAAACGTTTTTGCTTATCGTTATCTTTATCAACATTTATATTAAATACACGATCTACATCCATTACTAACCCGGACTTTGTAACATTCCTAGGTGTTCCGTAAAAATAAGAAGTGCTTAATGAGGTTGAGAATTTACCATAGGATGGAGCTCTATAATTCACAACGCCAACCTGTTGGGCTGTTACATCGTCCTGAATATTATTCATGGCAAAGTAACTAAAGATCGTAGCTTCAAGAAGATCTCCGACTAGCTGGTGTTTGGTAAAGTTACCAATCTGAGCATTATCTCCGCTCTCAAGTTTCGCTTTAGTTATTTCCAGTTCAGTTTGGAGTTTAGCTGCGTATTCAGGGCTTGTTCCTTGTAAATCTAGGCCTATAGCTTGAAACTCACCTGCTATGGGCTTATTGGTTGAGAGACTCCAACCATAGCGTGGGTCGTAAAAGCCAAGTTGTTCATTTAGCTCTGTACCCATAGTGCCTATAGCTGCACTAGCAACAATCTCGCTATCAATAGTGAATTCAGCTTTTAGATTGATTTGATACCCTGGAAAAGTCTCTGGCATATCATCAGAATTTATTTCACCTGTATCTGGATCTGGCTCGGGGAGATAGCTTTCTATAATTTTTTCATCGTCTTCTGTCGCGGGTGAAAACGATAAAGCCAGTTTCTTACCTGCCAGTTTCACTGTCGGTTCATCAATAGAGATTAATGGATGATATGAAGTACCTATCTCGTATTTAAATCGATGGCGAAGATTATTAGGGACTTCAGAAAATTCCTGAGTCGTCACAATGTGATCATAGGGTAAACCAGCTGCTAAAGGCTGTGGATTAAGTACTCTAATTTCCTGTAGCCCTAATACTTCGCTGACTGTAGCTTCTGAGTTTTGATTTTCAACGTAATCAATGAGTTGTTGTTGATAACTGTCCAACCTTTGTTTGATAGTTTGTGACGATAAATTTTGATACCAGCCTTGATCTTCATTTATTGTTGCAGAAGAAGTTAATTCATCAACTAGAGCCTGACCATCAAAAGGTAGCTGCTGCTCAAGATCGTAACCTTCAACGAAGTCATACTGCTTAAAGCTTGGGTCAAGCGGAATCCAAGTATCTTTCGAGCCATCTTTCATGCCTCGGGACGGCATGAAATCAACAAAGGCTTCAACCCAGGTATGTTCCATTCTGAATAGCTTAACTTCGCCACCCATCACAATACCCACGTTAGGAATACCGCCTTGGCCCATTAGGTTACCTGCGGCGCTGGCATTATTCACGCCACCTACCCAGTTCATTACTTTCTCTGCAGGAATCTCAACCGTACCGTAAGCATATCGAGCAGGGATGTTAGACGCTCGCAGCAAAGCAATGGTTAGAGACGCGGTATCCATTGAGTTACCACGCTTGGTTTCCAAGGTCATTTGCGCGCCCTGAATAGAGTTGTGACTTGGAATGAAGCGGATGTTGTTATGTACCCAAGTGTAGATGTCTACCACATTGTGATTCAGCTCCGCAGCCAATGCTTGAATCTCTGGGGTGATTTGAGCATCGATGGTGGCTTCCAAGTCTGCCGCTACCGGCTGATTAAAGTTTTCCATGGTAGACAACACGGACGGGTCTAAGCCTGTTGAAGCAAGCTGCACATAGTTTGCGTAAGGGTCAACATCAAGATAACTAAGCAGATCAGTCTTTAGCGTCACCGGTTCACGAATGTCAGAAGACGGTGTGCCCCAAGGAAGGTTATTTGGATCTTCAGGTGTGTGAGTCTTTTCGAACTGTGCATCAGAAAGCTGTTCTGTAAGCGCTGAAAGTGCGGCTTCCTGATCATCGGCATCGTCCGTTTTGATCAAGGTATCCAAGTTGGCAGTCATTTTGGCGTATTGATCTTTTACTTTCTGCAACGCCGCCTGATGACGATCTTTGGCAATCTCAGGCAAGGCCAGCGATTCGATTCGTTGAGCTTCCGCTTCAAAACGAACAATTTCATCGTCATAGGCTTCCTTGATGCTCTGCTTCAATGCCGCTAATTCAGACACTTCACTTTGATTCACAGGAAGGTTTGAAACGATAAAATCGACAACCTTATCCAGCAGGCCTTTGTCTTGCTGACGTTCAGCAATGGCTTCAGGTAACTTGGTGGTTAAGTTTTCTTTTAACTTTTGCAGACGGTGAGCCAGCTTTTTAGCCGGCGTTGATTCTAATGTCTGTTCAATATTTAAAAGATGATCCGCGTATTTATTTACCTGGGATTCTACCGCCATGGCGGTAGGACTGAAGATAAATACAAAGTTGAAGCTGAGTAATACAGCTAATGCTGTCGTGCGCATTACCAAGACAGTACGTCGCATGGAGTCAATAATTGAGTTCATGATTTATTTCCCTTAATACACACTTACAGTTGCTGACCGATAATACGAATATGTTGATCAATGGTTTGGCGAACAGAGACTACATCGCTTTCAGAACCGTCCATTAACAAGCTGGTGGCGTTGATCATCAAGACTTGCGCCCCAAGGTAATCGCCATGATTCAGAGCTTCTTTTGCTGCTTTGAACTTGTAGTAGGCGGTACGGTAGTCCAGTCGGTACCAGTAATCCCAAGCCAAAGCATCCAACTGGCTGAGAGTGTTATCCACCGCTGGAGATGACGCAGCAGACAGATCAATCTGACCTCCACTCTGCTCCAGGTATTGGCCTTCAATATCAGTAGCCAGTGTCAATCCAATACTAGTTTGAGATACACCGGCAGGTAGCCTTACATAGAGTCGTGTTTGAAGGTCTGCATGCTCATCAATTGAGAAGTCCCACACCCAGTTTTCATGCGGTTGTTGACTGCCTGATAGCTGTAAGAAGTCTCCGGTTACCACCATTTCGGCACCTTCAGGAAGGCTCAATGAGGCTCTGCCTGTGGTAGCGCCACGGTGATTATTTAAAGTAACAATCAGTGGAATCACCGAACGATTTGTAAGCTCAAGCTGTTCCGGATGCACCTGTTCAAGCGCAGACGTCAGCAGAGTGGCAAATAGGGAACCCTCACCCGCTTCGGTGGCTTGCAACAACAGATCGAAACCGAAGAATGCACTCTTACCGTTTCCGTAATCATTCAAGGTAATGGCTCGACGTTTGAAGTTAGTCAGGTCAGACAAGCTGAATACGCCCTGATCCAACCACGACCAGTCTGCAAGTACGTCATCCCCCACCAGGGTGTATTCTGCAACTTGCTGTGCTGACTTCAATGCCACACCCGATACCCAATCATGCACAGGTAAGCTCGATTGATCGGCTGAACTCAGTTCTGAATCCCATAAGGTAATGTCTGTTGCCCAAGGGTGACGACCGATTACTGAAAGACCTAGAGCCGATTCAATCCATAGGTTGCGCTTATCAAAGGCGCCCGCCATGACCAGTCCACGGCCATTGAACACGGCTTCTCTTACTTCCTTCTGAACCAACCAAGGCAATAGAACACGCTCGGAAAGCAAGGCATAGACACTGTAATCACCTTGTCTGTGCTCACGAGTGAAATCTTCCGCGGTATGAACCAAGGTGTATTCCCAACCTTCCGCGTCCAGAAGTTTCACAAATAGCGCATTCTGTTCGTCCAGAGTTGGGGCTTGAATAGGCCCATACGGATCAACGGCGGTAAGATCGGTGTCACTTAGCCAAGGCTTATAGGCAAGCAATACAACATCTTCATACAGCTCACCGACCGTAAACGGACGATCACAACTGGTATCGATAGACCATTCTTTGGTCGTTTTCGAGAAGATGTTCTTAACCACCTTCACTTCAACAATGTATCGCCCATCCAGGTACTCATGGCTGGCGGAACCATTGATGAAGGTCTGGATCGAGCCTGATGCCGAGGCTTTCACTGCCAGATCAGTATCAGCGACTGAAGAGTTCAGTAGTACATCCAACTCAGTTACTTGCTGAATATCCAGCAGTTGACGATCTTCGTTGTACAGTTTGACTTCAATGCTTGAAGAGGTACTTAGTTCCGCACCAAAGTTCATTTCTACCTGAATGTCTTCAAGAGCAGAACATTCTCTAGGCGCATCAGTGAGAAGAAGAACTCGGCCTTTGCCACCCTGTGAAATATCACTGGTGACTTTCGGTGGTTGTACATTGAAACCGGCACTGCTTAGTACTTGCCACTGGTCATTAAACTTGGCTTCCAGTACACAAACATAGCCGCCATAGGTTAGAGGGTTGCCATTGAAGGAAGAAGCATCGATGGTTTCTTGCCAGTTATAAACACCCTCTGCATCCAGATTGTGAGTTCGGAAACGTCGCTGAACTGGCTCATTTTGATCGAAGAAGATCAGGCTGGTGGCATATTCCACATCGCCCGTTGCTACTGAGCTTCGGTTTGATATTTCAAAATGACAGGTATTGCTTCCGGTGTGATAGATCTGACTTTGATCTACTTTTACATCACCCACAATAGCTTGTGCCAGGTTACGCTCAACGGTGAAACTGGTCTGACTTTGAGTTAACAGCTCTTGAGTTGAACTGTCGCGAGTTAACCAGTACACCTGATAATCGCCTGCCAGAGCATCGCTTAAAGACAGATTGAATTGGAAATCCTGAACCGAGTTGGCAAATAAACTGTTGAGGCTTCGAGTGGCGTTCAACAGGGTATTCTGATCCGGGCCTACCACTAGCACTTCACTTAGTGTTGCACCGACCAGTGAGTTTGACGCTACATTCTGAATGCGAGCCAGAATGTCCACTTGATCCCAGGCACTGTAAACCGGTTTGTCGGTGGAGATTGAAGATACGAGATCAAACTCACTACCCGATTCAGTGACCACACTAAATAAGGCTTCCGCTTGACCGACTACTCGACCTGCATGATTATGCAGCTCAGCCAGTACGCGATAGTTGCCCGCCAGGATATTGCCAACATTAAAGTCTAACCCTGTTAGGGTCTTAGCTTCATTGGCTGTCAGAGATTCGTCAAAACTGCCCAGATTCTGTACCAGAATTCCGGCTTCATCGGTAATAGACAAGCTGACTGAACCGTCTGCCGGAACGGAATCCAGATTCGACAATACCGAAGTAATCACTACGGTTTCCTCTGGCTTGTACTGAATCTTGTCGGTGGTGGTAGAGACATCGAGGACAGATTCAGCAACGGTAATAAACCGAGAGCCTAACTCTTGCGAAACCAGGTTGCCGTTGACGTCCTTGTAAGTCATTTCAAGATCATGAATTACTAAACGAGATTCACCTGGTAGCAGATCCGTTAGCTCCAGATCAAAATTCAGGAATTCATTTTGGCCTACATCGAAGGTTGGGTAATGCCATTCAATGATGGACTTGCCATCTTCAACGCGGAAGTCACTTGGATTGACGGTGAAGCTGCTCATATCTACATCAATCTTGTCTGCTGAAATACGGTCAATGATTCGAACGTCGCTGATCGCCGGCTTGGTAACATTAACAACGACAGACAGAGGCAATGCGCTGGCGGCCTTCTGATCGGTTGCGGTAAACGTGAACAGGTGATTACCAATATCATCAATGGTTGGAGACCATAGCAGGCGTGCAGAACTTGGATTTCCTTGAACGGTACGCTCAAAGATTGCTTCCGCAGGAATGCCTAAGTTATTGATAAATACTTCATCATTCAGATCCGTGTCATTTGCCTGGATATCAATAACCAGTTCTTGACCTACTATTGCAGTCACATTGCTGTTGTTTAACGGTGTAGGAGGATGAGTAAATTCCGGCGGCTGATTATTTACAAAGTCTTGAAGGTTAATAATAAAGTCGAGTGCTACCGAGCTTTTCGGCTCGTCAGTCTCGCGGTCTATATCTTCCACTGTAACGGAAACAGCGTATAAGCCTAAGGACGCATTCTGGCTGCCTTCAGTCCAATCTATGAAACCTGTATCAGAGTCGATGGTTAATCCGGTTGGATTTCTACGGATGCGAGATTCAGATAAAGGGGTTAAGCGCCATTGAATCTTGTCGCCATCTTTATCCAATACAGGAATCGAGAATTGGCAGCTTCCTCTTGGGCACAACACAATCGGCGATAAACTACTAACCGGTGATGAATTCCCTTCAGACAGATCGACACGTGTCAGCACCCTAAATGAGGAGCTTCCAGAGTTACGCAGACTGCCGATACGACAACACATCGACATAGACGCAACCCAAGGATCACCATTTGATTTGGTGACTGATGGATAGGTGTGACGAATGACACCCGGATCACCGCCCGGCTCATAAGCCCGACCAATGATCCAGTCTTCCTGGGCATTCAAGGCAATCACTTCAAAGTTAAAGTTTTGGGAACGCCCGTCGCCAAAACTGAATCCAGCCGGTCTGAATGACTGGCCAAGATTCGGATTACCAAACGCACTGCGTCTGAACGCCACCACTAAACGAAAATCGACTGTGGTTGGGCTGATATCAGGACGTGGCTCCCAGGTAAAATGACCAAAACGGGCATGAGAAGCGAGTGCCTGCTGCGCAAAGAATGAAGAGCACAGCAATACACATAATAAAGTGACTTGTTTAAATAGAGCCTTCATTCTTATTCTCCATCCTTCCCTTGAACGTTAATTTGAACTTCAACCGTTCTCTTGCCACCAGGTAGCACTTTTTCTGGTAGTACATCTTGAGTCACATCCAGGCGAACGGTTGGCGGTACAAACAGATAGCCATCAACCAAGGCTTGTGGCGTGGTGCCAGACACTGTAGTGAGCTTCAGTTGGTAATCCCCACTTTCTGAGAATTGATGTACGAAGGTTGGCAGTTGTATTTCTTTAGTAAGCTCTGAAGGCGTTAGTTGAACGGTTTGCATTCCCTGGTTGATGACCTGACCGGTTGGTGACAGCAATTGGTATTGCAAATCAGAGCTTGCAGGCTGATTTGACGCATTCTTCAGGTTCAGTACCAAGCTAAGTTCTGGCGAGCTATCCAGTAAGGCATAACCTGGCGTGACGGACGCATGAACACTGGTGATTTTCTGGGTAGGCACAACATCAAATGACGTGGCGAATTCTGAAAGTACCTGGCTGGTCGTGCTGTCGAGGGCCTGAACTACTATGCTGTATTGACCTGGCAATTGACGACCTGTATTCCAGCTCATGTCCAGCTCAATCATGCGCGTTTCATTTGGTGCAAATCTTTCGATGGCATCTTCCAGGTGCTGCTCATAGTGCGCTAATGATTCAGGATCACTGCCGTCTCCCAACAATGGGATATCAACCGCCGGGAAGCTATCAATTGAATTCCCCTGGACATCCTGAACGACTACGTAGAGACGAACGCCTCTTTCACGAACGGTCTGGTTAGACACAATCGCTGATAATTGAACCTGCTGGTAAGCTTCATAGCTGGTGTTATTGGTATCTACACGATCAACGCTGATACCAGCGATGTCGGCTCGATAAAGATCAATGTTCACGGTAATGTTGCCGTGCGAAGCTAACGTGACAGGCACCGAGCTGAAGACAAAACCAGAGGCATTGGCACTGACGTCGAACTCCAGAACCTGAATCCCAGGCACTTCATAATAACCAAGGGCATTAGTTAAGACGGTCTGACCGGCAATGGACACCGAAGCACCTTCAACGCCTAAGCCTGTATCAGCATCAAGTACCTGACCAGAGACTTTGGTGGTTTCCAGCTCGTCTACTTTCTTAAGTTCTACCGTACCCAGATCAACAGTACCTTCATCAGGCAGCACCACTCGGGTAATCACTCCTTGATAGCCAGATAGACTGAATTCAAAGCTTTGTTCGCCCGCGGTTAAACCGGTGAATGTGAATTTGCCCTGAGTATCGGTTAACACATCCGTATTTAGGGTTGGGTTATGAACCGTTACGCCAGGTAGTACCTGCTGACTTTCAAGATCAATAACTCGACCGGTGAGTTCCAGTGGAAGCGGCTCTTCTGTTAGTTTTCTTAAAGGAGGAGAGAAACGAACTTTAGTCCCAGCGTTAATATCCACAGATGCGGAGGCTGGGTAATAACCTTCTGCAGTGACTTTAAGTGATAGGCTACCGGCTGGAACCGTTAAGCTGTAGCTACCTTGTGCATCGGTCAATGCTGAGATGACATCCTGATTAAGCGTAATCTCAACCAGTGCATTGGCAACCGGAACATTGTCTGTTCCGTCCATGATTGTGCCTGAAACCACCGCTGTGGTCGACGCAAGTTGCATAACAATCGCGCCGAGATCAATCAACTGACCTTTCTTGGTGGTTAGCGTTTGTGCGGATGAAACATAACCAGGCACTTGATAAGAAAGCGTGTAGGTATTTGGTTGTAAGCCCGTGATGGTGAAGACACCCGATTCATCGGTGATGACCGTCGTCGCGATGTCCGGGCTGATGCTGATTTCTACCGCGGATAAGGCTTGACCTGAATCCCCATCAATTAACTTACCTTTAACAAGCGCCGTATCCGGTGATGTTGGAAAGGTAATGTTGGCACTCAGATACAGTGCCTGCAGCGCTAGGGCGGTGGAATAGACATCGTTCTGCCAAGAACCATTATCGAACTGTTGCAGTATCAACCACTCTAGTGATGGCTTATATAGGTCGACATCGGTCGTTAAAGGCACTACCGCCAATAGGAACTGTGCAGCTTCCCAATCACTTGGCCAGTCAGCACCATTTTCTACTTTCGAAAAAAGAAAATCTCTCGCTTGGGAGATTTGATCGGAAATATTGAAGGTGTACAGATAAGGTTGCAGTGCTCTGACCACATAGGAGGTTAGAAACGCGGTGGAATAGGATTCATCTTCAAAGCTGCCGTCTGCATTTTGCTGATCGAGTAAGAAAGAAATGGCTTGTCCGGCTGTTTGACTGTTTTTGTTGGTAGTCAGAGCTATCGCGTTTAACACATAGGCGGTATCAAATACGGTGCTATCAAAACCGGTTTTGTGGCCGAATCCACCATCCAGATTCTGAAGCGCTAATAGATCGGCCTCTTCTTGATCTATGGACTCACCCAGTTTCAGTTTTAGCGTAAGTAACTTGGCGTAAAACTCTGAGGAAGGTTCTGCATTGTTAAGCACGTATTGCTTCAGTGCATCGAGATTCACTTGATCCAGTGAATTATTATTCGATAAGGCTATCGTCGCTTCTGAGGTTGCCTGAAACGGTAATGCGATATCCTGTTCGCTCGTTATTGAACCATCTGTTTGCTGTTGATGGGTTATCCAATCAAAGCCTAATGAGATGGCGTCGTTGCTGCCTCCATGTCCGAATAAGACAGTACTCATTCCTAAACAAACAAGAAAAACCAACTTTTTGTATAAAATATCCATATTTCCACCTAGCTATTTATGCGATAGCGCAATGGCAGGATTCTATGGACTAAAGACTTTCAAACAAGAAGGTAAGGAAGGGACTGCTAATTGTTTCACAAAATAAAACTAACAGTTCCATTTTTCGCAATAGTATTGACGGATTTGTTTATAGATAAATCTAGTAATAAGGCAGTTATTTCAGTGGCTTACTGTTAAGTTCGCTCTCTTGAAATACTCACAACCGCCTTATTAACTTTGAGTCGTTTCATTACTCGCGCTAAATGTTCACGGCCCTGAACATTAATCACTAGATCAACCACACGAATGCGGGCATCGTGTTCTTCAAGGGTAATAGACTCAATATTGGCGTCCGCTTCGGTCACCGAAGTTGCGATACTGGCCACAACACCACGTACGTTTTCGACGCCCACTTTTAGCTCAACAGAGAATTCTTGCTCAAGTTGTTTCTCCCAGGTGAGAGGAACCATCTTTTCAGAGTTGCCTCTGAATTCATTCAGGTTACGACAGGCCTCATTGTGAATCACCAAGCCACGGCCTGAACTCATATGACCGACGATTGGGTCTCCAGGGATTGGGCGACAACATTTGGCGTACTTGATGACCATGCCTTCTGTGCCAGTAATCATCAATGGCATTGCTACGGCGTCGGCGGCATTTTGAGGCTCGCTTAGCTCAGTCTCGGTCAGTTCCATCAATTGACGGGCAACCAAATACGCCATGCGATTGCCCAGACCAATCTCTTCCAGCAAATCTTCCAGTGTTTTCAGCGCGGCTTGTTCTAACCAGCTGTTAACAACCTTGGAGCTGATTTCATCCAGATTTAACTCAAAGTTATTCAGAGACTTGTTCAGCAAGCGACGACCCAGCTCCACAGATTCAGAACGTTTCTGATTCTTGAGGAAGTGGCGAATAGCACTTCGTGCCTTGGCGGTTACAACGAAGTCCAACCAAGCCGGGTTAGGCTGAGCGCCTGGCGACGTAATAATTTCAACGGTTTGACCGGATTGAAGTGGCTGGCTTAGCGGTGCCAGATGGCGGTCAATTCGACAGGCAACACAGCTGTTACCAATGTCGGTATGCACGTTGTAGGCAAAATCTACTGCGGTTACACCGTTTGGCATTTCCAGAATATCGCCCTTCGGTGTAAAGACGTAAACCTCATCCGGGAACAGATCCAGCTTAACATTCTCAATAAATTCAAGCGGATTACCAGCGTTCTTCTGAATCTCGAGCAGGCCTTTCACCCACTGACGAGCACGAGCATGATGATTATGGAACTGGCTGTTCTCTTCATCCGGCTCATTATCATTCTTATACAACCAATGAGAGGCAATCCCCATGTTCGCAACTGCGTCCATCTCTTCGGTACGAATCTGAACTTCAATAGGAATGCGGTACACACCAAACAAGGTGGTGTGGAGGGATTGGTAACCATTGGCTTTTGGAATGGCTACGTAATCTTTGAAACGATCCGGTACCGGCTTAAACAGGTTATGTACAAGACCCAGTACGCGGTAACAGCTATCTACGGTATCCGTCACGATTCGAAAGGCGAACACATCCATGATTTCATGGAAGGATTTCTCATGACGATCCATCTTTTGATAGATGCTGTATAAATGTTTTTGACGGCCTTCAACTCGGCCAATCAGGCCTTCGCGCTCTAAGCGGTCTTCAATATCGTGCTTGATATCAGCGACGATCTCTTCACGGTGCCCGGAAATCTTGTTCACCGCTTTTTGAATCATGCGGGCACGCATTGGATACATGGCCTGGAAGCAGAGGTCTTCCAGTTCTACGCGGAAATCATTGATACCAAGACGGTGCGCAATCGGAGAATAAATATCCAGCGTTTCGCGGGCAATGCGACGACGCTTGTCCGGGCGTAATGCGCCCAGCGTACGCATGTTATGCATGCGGTCAGCCAACTTCACCAGAATGACTCTAATATCACGAGACATGGCCAACGCCATCTTCTGGAAGTTTTCGGCTTGTGCCTGTTCTTTGCTCTCAAAATGAATTTGAGTCAGCTTGGAAACACCATCCACAATCTCAGTTACTTCTTCACCAAATTGCGCTTGAAGTGCGGATTTTGGTACTTCGGTATCTTCAATCACATCATGAAGCATGGCCGCCATCAGGCTTTGATGATCCATTCGGATTTCAGAAAGAATTTGCGCAACTTCGAGAGGATGGGTCACATAAGGCTCGCCACTGCGGCGTTTCTGACCTTCATGCGCTTGCTCAGCATAATAGTAGGCTCTGCGAACCAGATCGATCTTGTCTGGTGTTAAATAACTGGTTAGTTGTGTCGCAAAGTCATCTATCGTTAGCAATCTGGCAGACCTTATCGTAGAAAGTGTTCAAATAAGGAGTGTGGCGTCATTGGATATCGGGCGATATCTAATGGAGCACATAAAAAACGCCGACTCAGAGCAGTCAGCGTTTTAAAGGTATATTACTCAGCAGTAGCACGCTCTGCTGCTTCGATCATTGCTGGTGTCATAGTGCCTTCAGCAATTTCACGAAGTGCGATAACAGTAGGCTTATCGTTATCTTCAGGAACCGTAGGTTCTTTACCGCCGGTAGTGATTTGACGAGCACGCTTAGTTGCTACCATAACTAGTTCAAAACGATTGTCTACGTGATCCAAGCAATCTTCTACTGTAACTCGAGCCATCTGAGGGTAATCTCCGCTATCTTTAAACTCCCAATATTCAGTGTTGTGGAACCGAATACAGGGCTATGTAAACTGTGAAAGACCTTGCATTTTAGCTAAGCGACTGAACAAATACCAGACAATAAAGCCGCTAACCTTTTTATTTAAGCCAATAAATCCGACATTAGCTCTTTTTGAGCCAATTGCTGCTTACCAATTGTCAGGCGGTTGGCTGAGAAAATCGCCTGAAGCTGGCTCAGCGCTACCTCAAAATCATCATTCACTACCAGATAGTCAAACTCCAGATAATGGCTCATCTCAAGTTGCGCTTCTGATAAGCGACGAGCAATGACGTCGTCTGCATCGGAACCACGGCCGGTTAAACGATTACGAAGTTCTTCCATGGAAGGAGGTACAATGAAAACACTGATCGCTTCCGGCATCAGCTTGCGAACTTGCTCAGCCCCTTGCCAGTCGATTTCAAGAATGACGTCTACACCTTCCGTCAGTTTCTCTTCGACCACTTTCTGGGATGTACCGTAGTAGTTGCCAAACACTTCCGCATATTCAAGGAAATTGGCTTCACCGATTTGTACTTCAAAATCTTCTTTGGAGACAAAGTGGTAATGAACGCCGTTTTCTTCACCTGGGCGGCTTGGTCGAGTCGTGTGAGAAACAGACACCTGAATTTCTGGCTGACTTTCTACCAGCTTACCCACCAGACTGGTTTTACCTGCGCCTGACGGGGCTGAAATAATAAATAAGGATCCGCGTTTCATAATGCTCGGCTCTCACTGACGATTTAAAGCAAACTTAAAGAATAGATAACAACCTCAGAATAAACAGAGGCGGTTTAAAGTGGCGACATAATACAGGAAATAGAAAGATTCTAAAAAGTCATCATGTGACTTGAATCTTAATGGCTGAAAGCCTTAACGTGTTTATAAATATCAACGAGATAGAGTTTGAAAATGATTTCCCTTAATCTTGCTCAGGTAAAACTCCTTTTGTTTTTTGTTCTTTTAGCCTTTCTATCCGGTTGTGCCGGTATAGAACGAGCTATGACCAATCCTGATCCGACCCACCCCGCTCGTTATATCCAACAAAATAATTTAACGCATTCTCAGGTCGAACCGCAGTATCAATTGCGGATCTGTGAGGCCTACCTGTTAATGAAAGAATTTTCCCAATTTGACGAGTGCCTTGCTAGTTATAAACAACGGGTACCAGGGCCTCGTATCAAGCTCTATACGCCCAACCCTTTTGGTAAAACTTTCCTTTGGATGAATGAGGATTATTCAATTGCCCACGAATATGGCATGCGGGCGGAAGCAGCACTCGATCTAGGTAATTACCAACAAGCCTACGATCACGGCCTGAAAGCATTCAAAGCAACAAAAGGTTCGCCAACCATGCACAGACCTTTTTATGAGCCCGATGAAGATATCGTCAATATTTATCAGAGTTACTTGATGCCTCGTATCGCAGGCGTTATGACCATCAGCTCAGTTCGATTAGGCAAAGAACAAGAAGCCGCTTTCTATTTAAAGGAGCTTGAAAACGTTGATGTAAATAGCTTGGGAACAACAGGTATAGCGACTTGGAAGAAATCCTGGTTGGCTCGAAGTTATTTAACGGCTGGTGATTCGAAGCGTGCTTATGAAGCTCTGACCGGGGTATCGCTTTCTGGTACTCAGCTGTTCATGGAAACTATGACGTATGTGAACTATTTGAACCCTGCTTATTACGCGATGAAGTCGGTGACGGAGTTTGATGTAGCGGATGCGATTTCCATTGGCGAGCTGGAAGAGAATGCCATGATATGCCGAAGCTTGTATGGCATGAGTAAGTTAGACGAGGCCAAACAGTGTTATGGCGATATCTATGGTTATGTTGGCTTGCCCAGCTTTGGTAATGTCCATTTTGCGGTGTTGAATGATTTAGGTGCGATTAATGCTGAATTAAATGATTACAACGAGGCTGAGAAATACTTTAAGGAAGCCATCGAGCTTCTGGAAACCCAGCGTTCGTCGATCAGCTTGGATGGTCAGAAAATGGGGTTCGTTGAAAACCGTCTTGCTGTTTATGGAAAGATGGTGGCGACTCAATTGACGCTTGGAAAACCTGACGTGGCTTTTGAGTACGTTGAACGATCCAAATCACGAGCGCTGGTTGACTTACTGGCGTCCAAGAAACAATTTGGTAGTCAGACGACTTCACAACAACAAACCCTATTGTCACAACTTGATAACGCCGCCAATGATGCCTTTACCGTTCAGCCGTTAGAAGGGACTCGTAATGTTCGAGGGTTGAAGAGAAAGGTTCAGACTCAAGCGCCTAAGCTATCTTCTGTTACAACCGTTTCTGCTCGCTCCTTCAAAGAATTACAGTCGTTGATTCCAGTGGGAGAAACGCTGATCGAGTATTATCAAACGCAAGATCAGTGGCATGCGTTTATTGTTACATCCAACAGTATTAAGACGGTGGCTTTACCCGCCAAGAATCTTGCTGAGCCCATTAACGAATTTCGAAAAAAGATACTGCAGCCAAAATCAGGTAACTACAAAAACCAGGCGAATGCTTTATATCAGGCGGTGTTTGAGCCGGTTAAACCGCATCTGACCACCTCAAACATTACTATCGTCGCTCATGGTGAGCTGCATTATTTGCCATTCAATGCGTTATTCGACGGACGTCGTTATGTGATTGATCGCTACAGCTTGAGATTGCTACCTTCCACCAGTGTGTTGGATTTAATTCCAAATAACCCAATGAACAACGCTCAGTCAACGCTGATTCTGGGGAATCCGGATTTGGGCAATCGCCAGTATGATCTGCCCGCTGCCGAGCAAGAAGCACGACAATTGGGCCGAGTGGTAAAAGGCGCTGAAGTCTTGATTCAGAAGAAAGCCACCGAAACGGCTATTAAGCAGAAAGGTGCGGAGTTTAACCGTTTACACATTGCATCTCATGGTGAGTTTGATCCGGCTAATCCACTGACTTCGAGGCTGCTACTCTCTGCTGATTCGGCGAACGATGGCGTGTTAACCGTAAGTGATATTTATAACTTGGTTCTGAAAGCCAACCTGGTGACACTATCCGCTTGTGAAACCGGCTTGGGTGACATTAAAACAGGCGATGATGTGGTTGGCCTGAATCGAGGCTTTTTATATGCGGGCGCAAGCTCCGTTGTTTCCACCTTGTGGGTTGTGGACGATAAGGCCACTGAAAATCTGATGGTGAGCTTCTACAAGAAGCTGGAGCGCTCAAATAAGCGCGAAGCGCTGCGTTCTGCTCAACTTAAGATCAAGAATAACTACAACAGCCACCCGTTTTATTGGGCTGCCTTTCAACTGACGGGATTGGATTAGACGTGATTAATGGGAGTTAGGCTAGCATTGGCTAGCCTAATGGCAATCTGGATTACTGTTATTCGATGTTCTGGATCTGCTCGCGCATCTGCTCGATTAAAACCTTAAGCTCTACCGCGCATTGCGTGGTTTCCGTGACGATGGATTTTGACGATAAGGTATTGGCTTCACGATTCATTTCCTGCATTAGGAAATCAAGTCGACGACCAATTGGGCCTTTTTGATCCAGGACTCGATTCACTTCTGTCACGTGTGCAGCAAGGCGATCGACTTCTTCATCCACATCGGCTTTTTGAGCCAGAATCACAATCTCTTGCTCGATGCGTTGGTGATCCAATTCACTGGTTAACTCATCCAGCTTTTCCTGAAGATTGGTACGTTGGCGATTCAGAATCTCAGGCATTTTTTCGCGCACTTGAGCGACGATGTCAGACACATTGTCTAAACGGGTTTTGATGAACTGTTTAAGTTCAGCCCCTTCGCGAGCACGCGTTTCGGTCAATTCTGTAATCGCATCATTCAAGACCTTAGTAGCATCTGCAAGAATGGTTTTGCGATCCACTTCTGGCAGTACCTGAACACCCGGCCAGTTCAGAATCGTTGCCGGGCTAATGGAACCTGATTTAGGTAGCAGGTCATTTACTTTAGACAGGGCGTTAATGACTTCCTGAGCACGCGTTTCATCCACTTCAATGGCTGAATTGCTTTCCACGTTGCTTTGGATTTTCAGTTGCAGTTCAACCTTGCCCCGGTTTAGACGTTTACGAACCGTTTCACGCACTACCTGCTCGAGATCACGATAGCCATCTGCAAGCTTAGGATACACTTCCAGATAACGATGATTTACTGATTTCAGTTCCCAGGTAAGTGTGCCCCAATCGAAGCGGCCTTCTGCTCGGGCAAAGGCGGTCATACTGCGTGTCATAAAAATCCCTTGATAGATAGCTTTTTACAAATTGTAGCGGTTTTCTGGCAACACTTCAGCGTGATGTTATAATCTCGACCTTTCTATTCATCATTTTCTTTCCCTCATTTTCATAGGAAGCCACTATGCGCCCAAGCGGTCGAAGTACAGATCAA
>Ga0255776_10003131_pt1 | contig 17997 bp, 10 predicted proteins | sample 071ome_19_FD_179974 | JGI IMG/M metagenome (GOLD analysis project Ga0255776, IMG submission 179974) | Coastal salt marsh microbial communities from the Groves Creek Marsh, Skidaway Island, Georgia - 071413AT metaG (version 2) | ecosystem: Environmental > Aquatic > Marine > Intertidal zone >... | reverse complement strand
CGTGACCCAGGGTCTGCGTTTTGCTTACTCTGGTGTTGAAGCAGACAGTCCTGCTAAAACTCGTACTGATCTCACGATTGAGTGATTTCTAATTAATACTGGGACTCCTTCGGGGGTCCCTTTTTTTTATCTATAAATATGACGTTCCCCACACAATTTGATTCTGAGACCGAACTCTCCAGTGTAAACTCAATCCTGGGGATCATTGGTCAGGCTCCGATGACTGCGTTAGAATTTGATAACCCTGAAGTATCCTTGATTTATCAACTGCTTGGAGAAGCAAGTAAAGATATTCAAAACGAAGGTTGGGTGTTCAATACTGAAAAGCATTACCTGCTTCAGAAAAACGACGACAATAAAATTGCTATTCCTAACAACATGCTTCGTGTTGATTTGCACGATGGTGGTACTAGCAGGTTTTATGATACTGTCAAACGTAATGGTGTATTGTACGATAAAATAGAGCATACTGACATCTGGAAAGATGATGTCTATGCAGATATTGTTTGGTTCTTTGAGTACGAAGACCTACCTTCTGTCTTTAAACGCTACGCTACCTACAAAGCTGGTACCCGTGCTGCTACTCAATTGGTAGGTAACCCTCAATTGGTTCAACTTCTAGCTGCTCAAGAGGCTCAATCCCGAGCTGCTTGCCTTGAATATGAATGCAACCAAGGTGGTTACACTATGTTTGGGTTTGGCGACAACACTAGTTACACTTCCTATAAACCTTTCCAAGGACTTAATCGAGTAGTATGACAAGCATCGCGCAAAAAATTCCTAGGTACATCTTTGGGATGTCCGATCAACCCGATGAGCTTAAGGTTCCTGGGCAAGTTCGTGATGCTCAAAATGTATTACCAGATGTTACCTTGGGTCTACTGAAAAGACCTGGCACTAAATATATCAGTAATTTGACTACCACTTCACTTGGCAAGTGGTTTCATATTCACAAGAATAATCCACTGGCTGGATCAGAACGTTACATTGGACAGATTACCCGGACTGGTCAAGTATTAATTTGGGACCTTTATACTGGTGTAGCTCAGGACGTTACCTATTCAAGCATTCCTGTTAGTCCCGATTCATTAGAAAATTATGATGATTCAGGGAACACTGCTACCAGTGAAGATTATTTTATTCATCAACAAGACAATCAACTTCAAGTTCTAACTGTTAACGACTATACTTTTGTCACTAACAAAAAAGCTACGCCATCTATGTCTGGTGAAGCTATTAGCACTCGTCCGTATGAAGCTTTCATTGAAATCCGTGCTATCACTACTTCTCAGCCGTATCGTCTAGCTTTCAACGATCTTAATTCAGACGGTGATGACAACCTTGTAGAGACAACTTCCATCGCTAGTATGAGTGTCTCATTTGATGGTTGGGATGGTTACCTCCATACTGACCAAGAAAATGTTTGCCAACGTGCTGGTACTAACGTTCATGAGAACCAAGCGTTTGGTAGCGGTACTGGTGCTAGCTTCTACGGTCTTGTTTCCTGTCAGTCTGTAAACGCTCGGGATCCAATTGAAGGGGCTCCTAATATTGCTAGCCAATATTCAGTTTCGGTAGTTCTCACTAATGGCGGTACTGGTTATCAAGTAGGCGATTCCTATGTCGGAGAATATGGTATTCCTGGCAACCGTTATCGTTACACTGTAACAAGCATTGGACGGAGTACTGTTCGTGCTAGCATTGGTCTAGCTAGTTATACTGCTAGCAACCTGGAAGCTCATACTATTTTGAGCAACCTAGAATCATCTATTAATAATCTTACTGGTCTGACAGCAACTGTTATTGGTAATGGCATCTATGTTACTTCTAATGATCCTTTCACTGTAACTACTGATGACCCTACGTTGTTCAGTATTGTGTCTGCTACTGATGATGGTACTTACACTACTACTGATGGTCAAGGAAATACCATTGAACGTACTAATATTATTAGTGGTGTTAACAACGTTTCCAATCTACCTTATCAATGTAAAGACGGTTACATTGCTCGTATCCGAAATAGTTTTGAAGTAGAGGACGATTATTACGTTAAATTTATTGGTAACTTTGGTCAAGACGGAGACGGTGTTTGGGAAGAATGCGCTAAACCTGGCATTCAAAATTTAATCAACTCTGACTCTATGCCTCATGCTATTCTCCAGTTAAATGAAACTAGGGAGGATACTGATGGAAATTCTATTGGAAAGTTTTTGGTAGCACCGCTAACGTGGAACCCTAGAACTGCTGGAGATGAAGTTACAAACCCTCGACCTAATTTCTTACCACGTCCAGGATCAGCTTTTGGTAGACCAATCCAAAACATGTTGTTCTTTAGAGACAGGTTAGTTTTCCTTAGTGATGAGTATATTACCATGTCACGTACTGGTGATTACTTCAGTCTCTTCGGTAAGTCTGCTCTAGCCATTGCTTCTGATGATCCTATTAACGTTGCTGTTAGTAGCACTGTACCAGCTTTGCTTCACAGCGGTGTGGTTGTAGGTGCAGGTTTGTTAGTGGTCAGCCCTAATCAACAATTTTTGGTAAGAACTGACAACGATCTTTTGTCACCACTAACTATTAAAGTAAGTAACATTTCAGGTTATACAATTAACGCCAACACTAGTCCTATTACTGTTGGAACTAACGTTGGTTTCTTTAGTGACTCTGGTTTATACAGTAGATTCTACGAAATGGTTGATGTTACTATTGACCGTGATCCAGAAGTCATTGAGCAAAGTAAATCAGCTGGAACTCTTCTACCACAAAATTTAGAACTTATTGCTGACTCTCAAGAAAATGATTTGATCATGGCTTGTGAGCGGGATAGCAATACTGTCTGGTGTTATAAATATTTTAACACTGGAGAAAAGCGGGTGCTCGCTTCATGGTTCTATTGGACTATGATGGGTACTGTTGTTCATCATGCTCTAATCAAGGATAGCTACTATGCTGCTTTGGAAGACGATGATGGTACTGTACGTCTTGTACGTGGTGACATTCGTCCTTTAAAAAATACTACTACTTTTACTGACAACGATTTCCGTATTCATTTTGATTACTACGGTTCGGTGGAAGCAAGTGATATGTCGTACAATGAAAGTACTAACCGTACTACATTTACGATGCCTATCCCTTATTTTGAAGATGAAGATTTAAAAGCTTTTAGCATGGGTGATGAGCCTGGACGTATCGGTGACATTACTGTTGACGGTACAACGGGCAGTTTGCTAGGCGATTGGACCAGTGATCCTATTGCTTTGGGTTATACGTTTAATATGCGTATTGAATTCCCGACCATTTATCCTACTGGTAAGAGTGGTATGTCTGGAGCACTTCAGGCAGACACTCGTGGTTACCTAACTCTTAATAGAATCAAACTTACTTTAGGGGATTCTGGTTATTATGAAGCTGTATTGAAATCTTTTGGTAGAGCTGATCGTACCCTTATTCTTGAAAACGCTATTTTAGGACGTTATAAAGCTAACACAGCAGCTATCAGTGATATTGGTTACAAAACTATACCTGTTTACGATAAAAACATTAACTTTAATTTAGAAATTAATTCTAAACATCCTTCACCTACTACGTTGTATTCGATGGAATGGGAAGGAAATTACACTCCAATGTATTATCGAAGTGTCTAAGTACATTCACCCTGCTACGGTTGAGGCTGCTATTGAAGTGGCCTCTAACCTGCGCTACGAGGACCGCAGAGAGGTTGAAGAGGGTCACGGGTATGATCCCATGCTTGTGATCCCTGAAGCCGTTTCTAAGAGCTTCTGCGTGTATTTCACCGTGCCAAACGGCAAGACTGCCGGAATGGCTGGTATCCATTCTAATGGAGCTATCTGGATGCTATGCACTCCAGCCATTGATGAGTACCCAATCACCTTTGCACGTGAAGCTAAACGTTTTATTGAGAGCAGACAAGAGAAGATGCTCTTTAATATTGTGGATGCACGTAATGTTGCCCACGTAAAACTTCTCAGATTCCTTGGGTTTAAGTTTCTTCGAGTCATCGGACATGGACCCAATAACTTACCCTTTATAGAATTCTGTAGACTATGGAACCCATCTCACTAATCCTGGGTGGTTTGTCTGCTCTGTCTGGCGGTATGTCCGCTATTGGCAATTACCAGCAGGGACGACGCCAAACTGATGAAACTAATCGTGCTAGGCAGAACCAGTTTCGAGATCAACTAGCGCTTAAAAGATTTAAAGAAGAAAGAGAGGCGGCTCTCTATCGTCAAGAACTAGCTGATTACAGAGGCAACTTAGTAGAAACTGAGCAAACCCTTAGTAAAGGTTTGACTAGTGTAAGCAAAAGAGCAGCTGAACGTTATGGCGCAGCATCGTTTGCTGACGTTGATAGGGAAAGCAAACTTATTCAGACAGAAGGTCAGATCCTTGCTAACATGCCTTCTGGCGCTAGCCGCGATCGAGTACTGGCTATGGCTCGGGGCGCTAAAGGTAGAGATGAAGCCTTGATGATGGACAACCTGCTTCGTGCTAGGTTTGCTGACATCGATACTGCACAGGAATTGACCGACCAAGCTAATAGCTATCGTCGTCGTTTGTTCCAGAACCTTTCTCCTGCACCTGTACGTGGTCCTGATCCTACTGCTCCTGTTATGCAGTCTGGACCTTCTGCACTATCTTTGATTGGTGGTCTTGGTTCTGCTGCTTTGGGTGGTTTCACAACAGCTCTTAGTGTGCAAGGAGACTTAACTAAATTAGGAGGCGGCGGTAAAACAGGTGTGGCAGCATTTAAAGATGTTACCGGACCTAAATCCCCTCTTGGTAATGCATACAAAAATTTCTTAAGAACTAAGTAATTAACTATGGCTCAATATCAAAATTATGCGTTGGGTCCTAAGTTTGATCCGCCGACCCCAATTGACAACACCACCAAAGCACGTAAACGCTACGAGCAAGAGCTAAGTGCTCTGCAAGATTTTTTCAATTCTAACCGCGTTGTAGATCAACAACGTATTGAAGACGCTAGATTTGCTGGACAAAACTATGAAAAGCTAGCTCCTTTTGTTAAAGAGTTCGGAACAACTACACAAGCTTTTGTAAAAAAAGCTAATGAAGATAAAGTCATTGGTCAGTACGTTGACTCTGCCATGCGTGAAGATCCTCGCATTTCAGAAGTAGAGGGTCAGACGTATGAGTTTGGTAAACGAGCTGAAGGTACTAGCAAATTATTTTCAGGTGTTGCTAACGAGCAAGCATTCCTAAATGATGTAGCTGCAAGTCTTGATTCTGATGTTAACACGTTGCTTCAAAGTAACTACATGGTTAACTACAATGGTCAGCAGGTTCCTCTTTTTCAGCTTGCACAAAATCCTGCTACTGCAAGCATGGCAGTTGATTTTGCATTGCGTCAAGTCTACAAAAAACGTGGTGTTAACTACGCAACCAAAGCTGGTTTTGTAGAAATTCTAAAACCAATGCACCGTCAAGTGCTGCAGAATAGGACCAGTAACCTTGTTACTCAAGCCAACGCAGTACAACAACGTAGTAACCAAGCTAAATTACAGCAAGAAGCCAGTGCTTCTGCAGCTAGACTTGTTAAGCTATCCCAAGCAGGGCAGCTGCCTCCTGGAGCTGTTGATGCTGAATTTATCCGTCTAGCTGACAATGCTAGGAAACTTAACACAGGTCTTAGTGCTAGTGAAGCTCAGGTTATTATTCTTGAGCAAATGCTTGGTACACCTGAAAGAGACAAGTCTCTAAACACTCAATTGGAGAACGTTATTCTTCCTGGTGGTGGTCAACGCTTAGGAGATTTGTATTGGAAAACTTTTAATAAAGACGCAGATCGTCTTAAAAAGAACCAAGACAAATACGATCAAGAGCAAGCAACTGATCTTGCAGCAGAAAACCGTTTACAAGTTGAACGCTTTCTAGACTCTGGTGGTAGTTTCCAAGATGCTAGAAAATTAAGTAGAAGGCTTTACGAACAAATTCGTCTTATTGATCCTGAAGTTGCACAAAATTTTGACACCAATATAAATAATTTAATTGGTCGTCGAGGTTCTGAGTACTATAACGATATGGCAATAGCTATAGCTAATGGTGATGTAACGGTTACTGAAACTACCATTAAGACTTCAGGACTTCCTATTGAACAGCAAACTTCTTTGATCGATCGTCTTGACACTCGTAAAGATGTCAACGACTTAGTTGGTGAAGATGTTCGTGGTAAAATTAAAACTATTGTAACCGCTGCTAAAAAAGGTGCTGGCTTTAAACTAGATAAAGAAGGTCGCTACACTACTCCAAGTGGCTGGTTTAATGGTGGAGATATTGCCCCTATTGAAAACGCTGAAAGAAATATGCGGAATGATTTGTTCCGTGAACTTCAAAATTTTGCTAGCAGCCCTTCATATAAAAACTTGCCTAATGCAGCAGAACGTAAAATGGCTCTTGAGAAAAAAGCCGATCAACTTATTCAGGATTACACAAGTCCTGGAGGGTGGTATCAAGGTTTAGGTTTTCTCAGAGATGCTGAAAATAAAACTTTACCTAAAGATGCACAAGATAAAGTAGTTAACATGTTACGTCAACATTCTGATGTTAATAATCTTAGTTACTTTGCATCTCAGGAAAATGTGGTAGCCAAGGAAGCGTACTGGGATCCTGGTAAACCGGTTGCAACTTCACTTAAAAACGCTTATGTAAAAAGTGGCGGAGTAGCAGAATCTAAAATGCGGATTCTTACTTATTCTGAATTAGAAGAGTATGGTAAAGCTTTTAATGAAACTGGAGGCTGGCCCGCTGCATTTACTGAATTAGCTGCAGGTTTAGGTTATCATCCTATGCAACTATGGGAACAGCAAAATAGAAGCATTAAATTACCGTCGGATGTTGAAACCAGAATTCAACTTAACAAAAAAAGCGATCCGACTAAACCTGTAGGAATAACTCCTGGTCCAAAAATTACTGAAGCAGAAGCTAAAACTCTTTCATTCGGCACCTCACAATGGTTACAGAATACAGGCATGTCAGAAAACGCAGGTTTTGTGGCTTGGACCTATTTCGTCTATACACCTAAAGCTCAGTGGGAAGCCCTAGTTAAAGAGATGAAAGCTGATGCTGGTTTGTGGAATATCCTTTCCAGCCCTTACAGGACAAAACGTCAAAACACCACCGCATTATTTAATTGGTTCGAGAACCGTAATCAACAATGACTCCTGAAGAACTACTACAGAGACAGCGAGAAGCTGAAGAGTTTCAGCAACTTTTAGAAACTCAAGAGCAAAAAGCTACAGATGAGGAGCAACTTCAGTTTGAGAAAGACACCAGGGACTTCGGTCCTGAACGTGCATCTATGGAAGCAGACAGACCTGACAGACCCGAGGGTCTTCTGACTGCTGCGGGTAACGTATTTAATGCTGTTACTCAGCCTGTCACGTTAATGGATGAAACTCTCAAAGCTGCAGAGAATCTTACAGAAGACGTTCCTATTGTTGGACCTGCTGTAAAGACTTTATCCGACATTCAACCGAGCCGAGAAGATGTGCAGCAGTTTGTTGCTGATAACATTCCAGGCGGTAAAGCTATTGTAGGATTGGAAGCTGGCGTTCAAAGCGGTAAGATGCTTCCTATGTCAGCGATCACCTCACTGACTGGGCAGGACATGCCCTGGAACGAAGCACCTACTCTTATTAAAGATGATTTTATTGCTAAGTCTGTCTATGATATTAGCAAGCTTGCTACTGCTACTGGCATCTATGGACGTTTCTTAAAAGTTCCTGGTGCTAAGCGGATGATGCCTGAAGCAATCAGGACTAATCCTATTTTCCAGAAATACCTACAAGGTAACATTACTGACTCAATCATCGAGACTATTGCGTTTGAATCTCCTGATGACTACCTGCTGGCACGTACAGCTGCTAAAGGTTATGGTCAAGTAGCTAACACTCTTGGCATGGACGGTGAGGAAGTTACTCGTCGTTTGCTTGAAGGTGAAGGACTTGGCTATCGTAGCTGGGGTCAGATCAGTAAGTTCATGCATAACCTGGGTATGAACATCTTTGTTCCTAGGTTTGCACGTAAGATCTGGGAAGGTCCCATGTCCCCTATCCGTGATACGTGGGACACGGTGTTTTCTAAAAACATTAAACTAGTTGCAGAAGAAACGGGTGTCCCTCCCTCTGCTGTGGCAGATATTGTAGAAGACCCTGTTCAACCCCCTGCTCCTAATCGGTATGTGGAACCTTCTGAACAGCAAACTGCAGAAACTGTTAGCAACACTGTTGTTAAAGATTCTGTAAATGGTGTGAGTCCTACTGGCTTTATGGTCAATGCGACTCGTCCTATCAAAGATGCTGACATTCAGAGCACTCCATTTTACAACACTACTGACGCTATCAGTAAAGATAAGACTCCTAAATTCCAGGAGATGTATGAAGTTGTCGCTTCTACACTTCGTAGATTCCCTGACGCTGCACAAATTCGAGCTGGTGGACTTCACACTGCTACTCAATTTTTGCTAGATAATCGTAGTTTACTGTCAACTGATTACCGTCAATTCTTGACTAATCTATCCGAACAATTCTTTAAACGTAAAGATGTTGGTGAACTTGGTCTTGAAGAATCTGCTATTGTTACTCAAGAAGCAGCTAAAAACTTTTGGACAGACCCTGCTGCTAACACTGTAATTGCAGTGGCTATGCGCGACGCTAATCAGTCGCTGATTGATCAATCTTTCCATCTTCATACGCTTGATTCTGCTGGACAAGATTGGACACCTTTGCTACCTCAACTGAGAAACGCAGTTGCTGCAGGTGAAAGTTTTGCTAACCTCTATCGTCGTTGGCAAAGCACTTGGTCTGCTCAAGGCTACAATGCACGTGGCAAAGTCATTTCAGCTATTGATGAAGAACGCTATCTCGATCTATTTGACATGGAGCGGGAGCTTGCTGATGTCTTTACATTGACTGACCAAGAGGCTTTGTTCCGGGCTAACCCTGAGATTGACCCACAAGAGCGTTGGATTACTGACATCTTTGATAGGGCTATTGACGGTGATGAAAAAGCACTGCAAGCTGTAAAAGAGTTGACAGCTATTGCTGCTATTCAAGACTCTGCTCGTCCTGTGGACTGGGCTAACTTGACTAGCGATTCTATTAAAGAAGCTTGGTTGGCTGGCTCTGGAGTTTTTGGTCCTGAAGCACGACGACTTTACTATGGTCTGAACCTGCTTGGTCGTATCCGTACTGCTGTATTTGCTGCTGGATCTAACCTGGCTCGTTACACCATTCAACCTCTTGCTGCTGCTGTTGGTAAACCTTTTATCAGTATGCAACTGGACGCTGCTAGTTTGAAAAATTTGAACACCTATACCGACGACTTTATGTTGTGGACTGGTGGTGCTCATAACATTAAAGCTGCAGCTAAAACTTCCCTTAAGGCTTGGAAACTGAATGAAACTGTTGCAACTAGCAATGCACGTTGGAACAACACTTCCATGAACCTTAAGCAAGCACGAGAGGATCTAGATCGTAAGTTCCAAGCTCTGATGATGAGTGGGACACTTACTGAAAAAGAAGCTACGATGGCTACAGCCCATTATTTGGCTCGTGCCACTGCTATGCACCCTGCACTGCACGTTGTTCCTCGCGCTTTGATGGCAACTGACGAAGGTTTCAAGATTACTTCTGGTACGTCTTGGGCTTCTATGATGGCACAGCGTCGAGCTAATGAGCTGGCAGTGAATGGTAAGGCTCCTACTGATTTTGAGTGGGAAGGGCTGCTTGATGAAGAGATGAAGAAAGTTTTCATTGAAGGTGATCCGATGAAAGGGTTTGCACCTGGCGCTACTGAAGCTAAGCGGTATGCTGAGCTGATGACGTTCCAGGCACCGATCGATGCTCAACGTTCTAAATACTCTATCTCAGGCATGACTAATAGCCTGTTCAGTATTTTTGAAGATGCTGCATCTAAACACCCTGGTGTTAACCTGTTCTTCCCCTTTATGAAGACAGTGTGGGGTCTGACTAACCAAGGCGCAACAATGATTACTGGTGCGATCCCTGGTGGTCCTGCACTTGCTAAAGCTCTTGACCCTGACTTTAGAGATGCTGTTAGTGGCGCTCGTGGTCCTGCTATGGAGATGATGGTCAAGTCTAACTTGGCTGCTGGTGCTGGACTGTTCTGGGTTACTGCAGCAGCTGCAGGTACTGGCGTTGTCTACATTTCTCGCTCTGCTTCTACTAAGACTGGCGAAACTCGCTCTGCTTTGGTGGTTGATCACGGAGACGGTCAACGAGTTGAAATTGCATTGGATCGCTTAGATCCTGTGTTCTTGCCTGTCGCTATGGCTACGTCTTTGGTTCAAGAGTATAAGGACGGTCATATGTCCCGTGGTGACTACGGTCAAGCTATGGGAGCTTTGATGGCTGACATGAGTACTATGTTCCTAGATAAGTCCTTCCTGGCTGGTCTGGAGCAATCCACTGACCTGTTTAACGTTGACACCTTTAAGTACACCTCTGCTGATAGTCTTGGCAGCATTGCAGGCTCTGTCTTTGGTATCGGTCCTTGGCGTATGATGAGTGACTGGTCTAATGGTTTCATTACTCCTACTAAGTTTAATACGGAAGACTGGTTCGGTTCGTTCATGCGAGCTTATGCACGTAGGTCTGGTTTTGATATCTACAGCCCACGTCCCGTTATTACTAACGTTTTGACTGGTCGAGCGCGTACAAGTCGTTTCCAACGCCAAGACGCTAATCTTTATGAGCGTTGGGGTTCTGGCATTCGTGCAGAATTTATGCCTTTTAAATTTACCGAAACTTCGTCTGGTGATAAAATTGTTAAAGAAACCGGTGAGTTTGGATTCCAAGAGCCACGGAATTATTTGACAAAAGCTGACGATAGTACTCAATTTGAAAGTGCTGAACAAGTTGCTATTCTTTCTAACGATATCTACAATCCTCAGTACGGTGATTTGAGAGGTAAACTCCAATTTTTGTACACTCAAAATTCTAGCTATAAACTATTAACTAAGCGTTTTAACAAACTCAGAAAACAGGATAATAACGGACCATTCCCTCGTCCTATTTCGCCCACTGAATCTGCTATTGTTGATCAAATTAACGCTTTAAAAACGCAAGCTTATCAAGCTGCTAAACAAGAAGCTTTAATGACTGGACGCCTTAGCGAATGGTATAAAAAGAATAAAATTGATCAGATCGATTCTATCAACTTTACTTCTGACGGAAGCATGGGTCAGACTGATGGTCTGTACGCTCAAGCTGCACAACAAGATACTGCGCTGGCTCGCCAAGCAAAAGCTATCTTAGATATTGCTTAATCCACCCATTACAATAACTATGTAACGTAATGGCATTAACTGAAGAATTTTTTACAGTGGAGGAAGGTAATGAAAATCAAACCGACTTCCAATTCACATTTGAATACATTACAAAAGACGACGTTCGAGTAAGCATCAACGACGTTGAAACAACCTCATACACCTGGCCTAACGCTACAACAGTTCGGATTACTGCAGATCTTTCTGTAGGTGATAGAGTCCGAGTTTTCCGTTACACTAATGTAGACAACCTGAAAGCTACGTTCTATTCAGGTTCGTCTATTAGAGCTAAAGATCTAAACGATAACTTCCAGCAAAACAATTTTGCTGTTCAAGAGATCAAGAACTACACTTGGGATAGTGAAGTTGATACTGTTCACAGTAACGAAACTTGGGAAAGTTCTGATGAAAGGATTGCCACTACGGCGGCAATGGATCAGCGTTTCCAAGACGAAGCTACTGAAACTATCCTTAGCACCGAGACTTATGTAGATACTGATGATGCTATTCCTAGTGCGCTAGCGGCATCTAACCAGTATCGTACTATTGTTAGTCCTGACACTCCTCCTCGAACTGACTACTTTGTTGGTAAGACTTGGCTTCAGAATGACGATGATCTAACCCTTTCTATCTGGAACGGCACTGGTTGGACTGGTGTCGTTTCAGGTGGTACCTTTACTACGCTCCGTAAGGTTGTCTATGTTGACGCCCTTAACGGTAACGATGCTGCTGAAGGTCACCGTATTAGCGCTCCGAAGCGTACTATTCGGGCAGCTATGGAACAGATCAACGGTGAAACCGATGAAGTTGGTGATGGCTCTGTCATTGTCGTCGCTCCAGGCGTTTATGCAGAAGAATTCCCGATTGACATTCGGAAAAAAGATATATCAGTCGTTGGTCAATCTCTGAGGAACTGCATCATTCACCCTGTTATTGGTGGAATGCCTGCAACAGATATGATTACAGAGGGTCAGTATCGAATTCGTGAGCCAGGTAATACTGATTTTACAAATTTTGGTGCGCCTAACAATGACGTTGGTACTGTCTTCTTTGCTACTGGAGCTGCTACTGGTACTGGTAGGGTCGAAGATATTGCAGTCCAAAATGCTTACGATGTAACCGTCCCTGAGGATAACGAACTTGCTATTATGTTCCGGGTTAACACCGGTTCATATTTCCAGAACCTTACCTTTATGGGTATGAAAGGTGATGGACAACGTGGCGGTAACCCTCTAGACACTGATCAAGAAACTGGTCTACCTACTGAACAAGGTTGGAACTTTGCGTTCTTCCCCGATGCAGTTATTCGTAAGTCTCCTTATATTCAGAATTGCACTAGCTTCTCTGATAGCCGTATTAACAACGTAAACTTTACGCCTCATACTCCTGGCGAAGGTTTTGCAGGAGACTTGACTTCTGATGGATTTGCTGGTGGTGCTGTTCTTATTGACGGTTCCGTGCCTAGCGTTAACTCTCCGCTTCGGTCTATGGTGTGTGATAGCTTCACACATACGTCTCTGAACGGTCCAGGTATCCTTGTTACTAACAACGGTTACACCCAGGTTACGTCTAGCTACGCCTTCTTTAACCAGTATCACATGAAGGTGATCAATGGTGGTCAAGCGAACCTTGCTGCAAGTACTAGTGACTTTGGTAATTATTCGCTTATTGCTGATGGTCGTTCTGTTGTAAACATCTTTACTGCTGACTGTGTTACTGCTGTTGATACCAGCGGTGATGCTGTCACGACTATTCGTGTTAGCAACGGTGAGCGTGATGCTACCTGGCACGGGGCTACGACTCGTCCATCCAGTAACATGCTGCTGTCGGTAAATGGTGATACACAGATTTACCCCATCCTAAGCTCTGTTCCCGAAGACCAAGCAACCTTTGAACTCGATCCCCCTAATTATGAAGGAGATTGGATCGTAACTATCAGTAACCCTGACCCTACTAATCGTAGTCAAAACCTTGGTTTTACTGATGATGTTGCTATTGGCACCAATAACGTTCAGTTCTGGCTCCGTTCTATGATCGCTTCTAGCGGTCACACGATGGAGTACGTTGGCTCTGGTACTAACTACCGCGCACTGCCTGAGAACGGTGGTGTGCCCAGGCAAGAAAGAGAAATTACAACGTCTAATAACGGCGCTATCTGGGCAGCTGTTACTGATCACAATGGTAGGTTTAGTGTTGGTGGAGCGCTTGAAGTAGACCAGCAATTAGGTTTTGTTAACATTCCTGATGCTGCTATTGCATTCAACCTTGAATCTGACCTTAACCCTCAGCTTGGGGCAGACCTGGACGTTAACACCCATACTATCAGAGGTCTTCCTAACGCACCTGCAAATGATGACGAGGCAACGTCTAGGGCTTATGTGGACGCCACTGCTGCGGCAGCTGGTGTTGTCAGGAGCTTCTTCTACGGCATTCGTCGTGACCCTAATGATTCTAGCGAATTAACTGTTACTTACAGTACAGTTGATGAAGGGGATAACGTTAGTTATAATCCCCGTGATTTCATCTATAAAGACCAAGTACACTGGTGGATCGGTAACAACGGTCTTGTACGTGGTGTTGATGACCCTAACGCTGGTGAACCTAACATGTTCATCAACGCAGCTGGACACTTTATTATTGATCTTGATCCCTAATGGCACAAATTGATCTCGGAAAACTGAAATTTAACTGGCGCGGTACTTGGAACAATACTACCGCGTATGAAACTGATGACGTTGTGTATCGCAACGGTCAAGCTTATGTAGCGGTTGCTGACGAAGCAGCTGGTACTGCCGCTCCTGAGGAGAATGCTGACTGGGAACTGATGTCAGCAGGCATTAACTTCCGTGGTGAGTGGAACATTGCTACTACTTACTACCTGTATGACACCGTTACTGAAGACGGTGGTCTGTTCATTCTTGATGGAGCCGACGAAAATGAAGGCATCACTGGAGCTGACCCTACTCTGGGTGGCGATTGGACTGCTATTACCCCTGCTCCTGCTCAGAACGTTCTGACAGAAATCGGGGACATGGTGTTCCGCAACAACGAAGGTAACAACCAGCGGCTTACGATTAACCCTACCATTGGTAAGGGTCTTAGCGTTGCTGAGGCACCTCGTGAAACCTATTCTTCTCGTCAGTTTACTTACGAAGAGAATGGTACTGGCGGTAACACTATTCTGACTGATGGTAGTGTTCCTGCTGTCACTTACACTATTCGTACCCGTAACGTTCGGACTAACCATTTTACTTTGAATGGTCAAGATCGTAGTGGTACGTTTGCTTGGATTCAAGAACCTACGATTACCGTTAACATCGGTGACACCATTACTTTTAACAACACTGACACCTTTGCTGCTCACCCGATGGCTATTCGGGTTGCTGACGGCGGTGCAAGTGTGACTACTGGTGGTTATACTGGTGAAGGTACTGCTACCGTTTCTTGGGACACCACTGGTGTTGCAGCTGGTACTTATTTCTATCAGTGTACTAACCACGCTGGTATGATCGGTCAGATTGTTGTCCGCGACATTACTAACCGTCAAGGTGCTAACAACGCTAACGGTACTATTGATGTTACTCGTGGTAAGACCTACACTATTACGTTGGACAATGTGACCAACGGTGTGGCTTACAACCTGTTTAGCGCTGCTGCTCCTCAAATTGGTGCTGCTAACGCTATCACGTTGGCTGAAGGTAATGGTACTCCTGGTGGTACTACCTTTGCAGGTACCCCTATTACGTTTACCTTTAGTCCTAACGAAACTACTCCTAACACCGTGTTCCTTGCCTCACAGGCAAACACTAACAACATGGTGACCATTACGGTCAACGACAACGTTTACGTTCCTTCCTGGGGACAAGCTTCTGCTGCAGCGGGTGATAACCGTCGTTATAAGCATTGGCAAGATTGGTACGGTGGTGACACGACTGATAGTTCAACTACTCCTGGTGTTGCTACAACTTGGGGTGTTGTTCTTCCTCAAGCACAACGTGACCCTGGAACTGACGTAACTGTCAATGGTACTGCTGTTGGTGCTCAAGAACGTCGTCTTTATCGTGGGGACACTGGTGGTGCAACTACTGACTGGATTGTTCCTGACGGTGTTGAGCAAGTCCGTATCACCTGCATTGGCGGTGGTGGAGGCGGCGGTTGCTACGCTAGTAACTACTACGGTGGTGCTGGTGGTGGTGGCGGTGCCTGGGCTTCTGGTGAATATACCGTTACTCCTGGACAAGTTCTCCGTATCGTTGCTGGACACGGTGGCGCTGGCGCTTGGGGTGGTACTAAATTTGACGGTGGTACTACGACTGTCCAAGACGTTAATGGTGCAACTATTGGCGCAGAAGTCAGTTTGTCTGCCGAAGGCGGTACTGGTGGCTACTACCAAAGCAGTTATGGTCCAGGCGGTGACACCGTAGTTGTTCAAGGTAATGATCTTATTGCTGGTACTGCTTTGCGACATGCTGGCGGTGCTGGTGGTTATGGTACTTGGCAACCAACTGCTTGGGGTCCTGAAACCTATGTGTCCGGTGGCGGTGGTGCTGCTGGTTCTATGTATGGTCACGGTTTCGACGGTGGTTCAGCTCACGACTGGACTTTTGGCTACTGGTGTGGAGCTTGTGGTGGCGGTGGTATCGGCGGTGCTGGTGGTACTGGCACGGGTAACAACACCCCATCTCTCAATTGTCCCACCAGTGGTGGCGGCGGAGGTGGCTCTGCAGGTCCTGGCGGAGCGGGTAATCACGCAACTCAGAACGGTCCCTGGAATTACGTCGGTACTCCTCCTGGCGGAATGGGCGGTCCTGGACTTATTGATGGTGTCCATGTTCCTGATTACATTGACAACATGCCTAATGTTCAGGGATTCAGTGGCAACGACCATAACCCACAAACCGCTTATCTAGATAATTTGACTGATAACCGTTATCAGCGCAGCGGTATGCTTAGCCGTGAAGGCGCTCGTTTTGGTGATGGTGAAGCCACGCAACCCGCTGACGGTACTGGTTTCATTGGTGAAGCGGCTGTCCGTAATGCTAGTAACTTTAACTTTGACGTTTTCAAAGGTTTCAACCGTTGGCAGCAGTCACGCATTGGCTCTCGTACAGCAGCACCAACTATTAACTATACCGAAGACTGCTGGAACGGTGTTCTTGGTCGCCTTTGGGGCGGCGGTGGCGCTGGTGGATCACCTAACGCAAACTGGGGTTCTTCACAACGTGGAGGCGACGGCGGCGCTGGTGCTGGCGGCGGTGGTTCTATTACTTATCAAGCAGGTTCCTCTCCTGGAGCTGGCACTGCTGATGTTCAAATGGAATGGAGCCTCTGGGACGTTGCCAACATGGCTTGGCGCGTTCACGACAAGTTCAAGAGCCGCTATGACGTAACAACTACCAATACCGACGTTGATGGTACTCATAGTATAAACTCGTACGGTCTTCGCACTACTACTAGTATCTACGACGTTACTGTGTTCGCTTCCGGTGGTCACGGTGGCTGCTTAGGCGGCGGTGGCGGTGCTGGTCGTAATGGTAACCAAGGCGGCTACGGCGGTATTGGCGGCGGCGGTGGCGGCGCAAGCAGCAACTACTCTCCTGTCCAATACGGCAACGGCGGTATGGGCGGCGTTGGTTACGTCATGATTGAATGGGCTTAATTTATTATGTACGCACGAATTAAAGACAACATTGTAGTTGAGAAAACTACCCTTAACCCTGCTCTCTATTATTCGGCAACGGCATCCTCTTGGGTGCCTTGCCCTGATGATACTGCACTTGGTGCAATTTTTGACGGTACCGATACGTTTACTGCTCCTGAACCACTACCTGAACCTGCTCTGCGGATTCTTGAGGATGAAGCAGCTGCAGATGCTAAATGTGATGAGTTTGGTATTCCTCGTCCTGGTAACCGTCCAGAAAGTGGCACCGATCCACTGATTCCTCCTGCTCCTCCTGAGGAGTAATTTTTAATTTATTCACCCATTATGAACACTTGTATTTGGATTCACACTGAGATTCCTACGGAACTTATTGATCATTCTATTGAAGCACTTAAAGAACAGGAATCTAATCTAGAAAGCTCACAATTAGGTAAAACTGGTCGTTATGATGACCACCGTACCAGTGAGCAGCTTTGGGTTCCTGCTCAAATTTGGATTAGTGGCTGGGTTAAGCATTATGCTGACCTAGCTAACGAAAATTTTAAATTTGATTTAAATGGTATCTTTCAAAACGTTATGCAATATACCGTCTACAAAGAAGGTGGTCGGTTTGATTGGCACGTTGATGGAATAGAACCTAGTGAAGATGGCGACATTCGTAAGCTAGCTTTCAGTATTCAGCTTAGTGATGAATCCGAATATGAAGGCGGTGAGCTTGAGTTTTTGGATGGTCCAGAGAAGTTTACTGCCCCTAAACGTAAGGGCACAATTATCTTCTTTGATCCAAGAATCACTCACCGTGTTCGTAAAGTTAAAAGTGGGACCCGCCGTGCCCTTGTTGGTTGGATCGGCGGACCACGTTGGAAGTAAACCTACTAATTATGATCATGTTTGCACTTATCCGTCCCGTACTGATGTCGTTTATTAACAGCGACAAAGTAAAGCGGCTGATCGTTGACCTGCTCCGCAAACTGGCTGAGCAATCTGATAACACTGTTGATGACCAAGC
>Ga0255776_10003128_pt1 | contig 18003 bp, 18 predicted proteins | sample 071ome_19_FD_179974 | JGI IMG/M metagenome (GOLD analysis project Ga0255776, IMG submission 179974) | Coastal salt marsh microbial communities from the Groves Creek Marsh, Skidaway Island, Georgia - 071413AT metaG (version 2) | ecosystem: Environmental > Aquatic > Marine > Intertidal zone >... | reverse complement strand
ACTCAATAACATCTAGGATACGGTAAAACCGCTAAAGTCGGCGTTTGTTAGAGTATTGAGGCCGAGTATCGCTATGAGTGAACTCGACTCCGATGATGATTTTGCAAAGATGTTTTTTGCGAACATTTCTGATTATTTGCGGAATGTTCATAGGCTTGAGGTGAGAGACGTTAGTCAGCGAAACACAGGCGAGTATCGGGTTTTGGTTGATTTCGAGGATCAGGTAGTTTCGATTCACTTCAAACGTGAAACGGATAGCAAGCAGGCACAAATCAATGGTTAAGTATCGTTCACTAATAATATTGTTGTTCCCATTTCTTTTGAGCGCCTGCTCAAGTTCTGGCACTTCGGGTGGCGTCGGAACCTCAAGTGAGTTTCCCCTCGGCTCTTGTGAGGGACAAGGCGTGCAAGAGCTCTCTGGCACGAACACTGGTTGTGGCTGGAAATACCTCAGAGAGGGTAGTTATTACATCATGCCCAATGCGAACCTGAGAGGGGCTGACCTGAGTGGTTCAGACCTGAGCGGCGCGAGTCTGTCGGGCGCAGACCTGAGCGGTGCCTATCTTTATGGTGCCGATTTAAGGGGTGCAAACCTTTCAGGGGTCACCGCGGATTCATCCACCATCTGCCCCAACGGAATCAACTATGGGGCTTCCGGCAACGACTGCGGGTTTTAGGACGACATCGCGAATAGGACCGCGACAATCCAAACAAGGCACTCATTTAGTCCTTCAAGGCCGTTACTTGCGCCCGCAGGCGGCATATTTCCTTAGCTGGGAGGCCATATCTCTTTAAGAGCGTAATGGACGCACCAAGCGTAAGGCTTCTGCCAATGGTTCGGGTTAGTTCTTAACCAATCACCTACGGCGTGAGACGCCTGGCTTATCGTTATATTTTTAGGAGGCCGGTAACTTCGTCGGCTGTCTCCATTCAAGAATCCCCAGACGAGGCCCATGTAGTATCCGCTCGAGAGCATGTCTTTACTAGGCGCGTTTTGGGGTTTCGCATATTCAGCGTAGTAATCAGCCAGAGTTTCGCAATTAAGCCTGATCTCAGCACGGCAGATGAGCGGAATCAGGAGGGTTAGTGTCAGCAGGATCTTCATGTTTGGTCTGACTTCTCCGCCCCAACCAAAAAAGAGCCCGGCACACGGCCGGGTCTTCAACCTAAAAGCTCAAAAAGGGGATTTGGAGGCTGGGGTCGGAATCGAACCGGCGTCCACGGCTTTGCAGGCCGCTGCATAACCACTCTGCCACCCAGCCAGAATATGAAATTGGCGCGCGAACCTCGAGACAGACGAATACGCGGAACCTCATCACGAACTTTCAGCGCAGCGCATTATAGTGTTTTGCCGAGCCTTATAAAAGTTCCGCGGATTGGCGTCGGACACTACCGGCGAGAGAATTGCCGGCGTCGAACCCGATAAACAACTATCAATTGCCTGAAGCGAGAATTGCATTCTCAGCTTCACAGGTTTTCTCGTCGACGTCCTCGCCGAGTTTCTGGCTAATCTCCTCGCGCGCTACCGCGATCGTTGCCTGAAAAAGTGCATTGTTTTGCAGACGCGCAAACGCGGCTGATCCAACCGACATCCCCGCTTCGGTGTCGCTCTTCCAGTGCACGTTACAAATAATTCGACTTTGAGCGTAGGCTCGTCCTCGGGCAAGAATCTGCTCGGCCCTTTCTGGAGCGAGTTGGGATAAAACAAGGGCCCAGCCCCAGCCAATAGCACTGTGTCCGCTCGGATAAGAGCCGTCGGTCTTTAGTAGTTCCAATTCACCCGGGGTGCAAATATCTTCGCCATTAACCAAAAAAGGCCGGGGTCTCTCGTAGGCCTTTTTGGCAGGATAGGTGGCCAGACCAAAATCCGTCAGCGACCTTTGCAACAAACGATAGAGTGCGGGGGTGCGCTTCTCTGTAATCTTCATGCGCAGGGAGCATTGGAATATTCCCGCCGCTTCAGGAAAAGTGAGCACAGCATCTTGTGCTGCTAAATCCCATCGAGCCGAACCTCGCAGTTTCATAGTGTCCTGAGAAATCGCATCATCTGCGGCTTGCAACTTAGAGCCCTTCTCAGGCGGAATAGGCACGAACACAACGCTATTTATAGGCTTCTGATCATGCAGGTATCCCTGAACGAGCCCATGCCCAATTTCCGCTGCGGGGGCGGTTACGTCGATCTCGCTCGCCGAGCTTAGCGCATTGATCCCAAAAAAGATCGACAACCATAGAACCGCTTGCCTAGACAAACTCATTAGCTCTACCCTCGTTGAGATAACCCAGTCGACAGAATTAACACGGAATCAAAAAAGCGCACAAGTCAAAACTCATGTGCCTAAACCGTTAATATTCTGGAGCGGGAAACGAGACTCGAACTCGCGACCCCAACCTTGGCAAGGTTGTGCTCTACCAACTGAGCTATTCCCGCGCGAAGAACGTGAATTCTATAGGGGTTCAACAACCTGTCAAGTAACTGCTAGCGCTCGGTGAGCGCAGGCCAAGCCCCTTTTAGGTACAAAACCATCGACCACAGGGTAAGCGCTCCCGCTATGTATAAGAGAAGTTCCCCAAGGATTAAGACCGGCTGCTGCATCCCCGCCTGAGCAAAAAGCAAAATCGTGATCGACAGAAACTGCAGCGTCGTTTTGACTTTGCCCATCCATCCGACCGCAACGATGCCGCGCTGACCCAACTCGGCCATCCACTCGCGCAACGCCGAAATGGTGATCTCTCTGCCAATAATGATGGCGACTGTGATGGTGAAGAGGGCCGGGCTCAGAAGAGGCTCTGTAATTTCACGATCGGCCACCAACAAAACAAGTACTGCGCAAACCATCAGCTTGTCTGCGACAGGATCCAAGAACGCACCAAAGGCCGATAGTTCGTTTCGTTTTCTGGCCAGATACCCGTCCGCCCAATCGGTAACACCTGCGAGAAGAAAAAGCCCGGCCGTAAGGTAGCCCGAGCCACCGACAAGATAGATGGCGACCACAATCGGAATCAACGCGACGCGGATTACCGTCAGAATATTAGAGATCGTCCAGGGCATGGCTCAGGCAGTTCGAAAATGGTCCACGAGACGCTGCGCGAGATTAACACTGATTCCATCGACTTTGACAAGTTCCTCTACGGTCGCGCTTTGAAGGGGCCGGATCCCACCGAAGTGGCGCAACAATGCCTGCCGTTTCTTCGCTCCTATGCCGGGAATATCTTCTACCTTGGATCGCATTCGCGAAGCGTTTCTCTTCTTCCGATGGCCCGTAATCGCAAATCGGTGTGCCTCGTCCCGGATCTGCCGCAGCAGGAGATGGGCCGGTGAGTTCGGATCCAAAACCAATGGCGTCTTGCGCCCGGGAAGAAAGAGACTCTCCCTGCCCGACTTTCTGCCGGATCCCTTGGCAACCCCAATCAACATGACGTCTGTGGCTAGATGATCCCGAAGGGCCTTTTGCGCTCTGGCGACCTGCCCTGCTCCTCCATCAATCACCATGAGATTCGGCCGAATACCATCTCCATCGTTGACCCGGGCGATTCTTCGAGCGACGACTTGCTCCATTGCCGCAAAATCATCTCCGGGGCTTACGCCTTTAATGTTGAAACGACGATACTCTCCCGGGACTGATCCGGAGACGTCAAACACAACACACGAAGCCACTGGGTGCTCTCCCATGCTATGGCTTGTATCGAAACACTCGATCCTCTCAATCGGGTCAGTCTTGCCCAGCAATTCCCCCAGCGCCTGAAGCCGTTGCAGATGATCGGCGTTTGACGCCAACTGACGGTCCAGATGGTCGGTCGCATTCAGCACGGCCATCTTCCGCCACTGGTCGCGCATACCCCGCACACGGGACTTTACCTGCACGCCCTGCCCAGCAGCATTCCCGAGCGCATCTGAAAGCAAATCCGGATTGGCCCTGCCCGGGAGAATAATGATTTCCTGTGGGATGGGGTGGTTCTGATAGTGCTGCATCAACAGTTTTTCAAAAACTTCTTCTCGATCTTTCTCGAGCGGATTTCTGTGGGAATAATGACGGCTGCCCAGGTTGTGTCCGCCTCGGATCTTCATTACTGAGAATACTGAACTGCCCGATCGCTCCGTCAGCAACACAACGTCTGCGTTATGTTGCCCGCTCGACACATATTGGCGTTCCTGGAGGTTTCTTAAAGCAAGTATTCGATCCCGATACCGAGCTGCTGACTCATAATCCTGAGCTGCGGCTGCATCTTCCATTTTCCGCGCAAAAGCACTGCTGATCTGACTTTCCTTTCCATCAAGCAGCAACATGAGCTCTTTCACATCCTCTGCATATTCCTCCTCTGACACCAAATCCACACAAGGGGCTGAACATCGACCAATTTGATGCTGTAAGCATGGCCTGCTGCGATTCCTGAAGGTCGTGTTGTCGCATTGCCGAATCGGAATCACTTTCTGCAATTGCGCAAGCATTAGCCTTACGGAACCTGCATTGGCATAAGGACCGAACAAGCGGTCCTCTACCTTTGTACTGCCTCGGTAGAACGACAGCCTGGGAAAACGCTCAGTGGTCGAGACCTTCAGGTACGGATAACTCTTGTCATCGCGCAACAGAACATTGAACTTGGGCCGCAACTCCTTGATGAGATTGCACTCGAGCAACAGAGCCTCTGTCTCCGTCCGGGTACGTTGAATCTCTATCGCCTCGACCTGATTCATCATAAGCCGCAAACGACTGTTTTCTTGAGGCGAATTGAAATAACTCGAGACGCGCGCTTTTAGACTTCTCGCCTTGCCCACATACAAAACGCCCTGCTCCCCGTTACGCATCACGTAGACTCCAGGCCCGCGGGTTAGGCCCTTGACCGCCTTGGCTTTACTGATGGGCATGCGTTAACCCAGTAGCTCCCGCGCGCGGCTAAACACGTTTTCGAACATCTCGCCCGTCAAACGACCGGTCTGGGTGTTATACCGACTGCAATGGTAACTCGACAACAGCGTACGTTCGTCCGACACCCGATATTCGCTGGCGTGTCCAAATACCACTTCACTCACACGCATTCCAAGCGCCCGAACCACGCTGTCGTGTGCCAGTTTCCCCAATGCCAGGATCACGCCGCCCTCAGGCACTGTTCCTAATTCCTCGATAAGAAAAGGACGGCACGTATTCACCTCGGAGGCTATTGGCTTGTTTTCAGGAGGCAGACACTTGACCGCATTCGTCACCGCACAATTCTTGAGAACCAGGTCGTCGCCTGGATGGGAATCAGGCGCTGAGGAAAACCCAAATTTATAAAGCGTCTGATAGAGAAGAATACCGGCATGATCCCCCGTAAAGGGGCGCCCGGTGGCATTCGCGCCATGTAATCCTGGTGCCAGGCCGACAATCAATAACGAGGCGCCCAGCTCCCCAAAAGAGGGCACTGGCCGGCAGGCGTAGTCAGGATGACGCGTCCGCACGGAATCCAGAAACTCTACAAGCCGAGGACAGGCCTTGCAGTCCCGCCGATAGAAACGCGGTGACAGTTTTTTGCGTGGCCTGTCGATCAAATGCTTAGCGCTCATGCGAGTCCTGCTTGAGTTGTTGCGCTTTTGGCAAAGCTTTACAATCGCGAGCGCTCAAAACTGACTCCTTAATCTCCTCATGAAGATATCTGCTTCGGATGTGCGCATTGGTAATCTTGTCGAATATCAGGGAAAACTCTGGCGTGTCCTGAAAAAGGCTCACGTCAAGCCTGGCAAAGGTGGCGCATTCGCCCAACTGGAAATGAAGGCCATTTCTGATAATACCAAGTTAAACGAAAGGTTTCGCTCGGAAGACAAACTTGAGAAGGCTCATGTAGAGCCGCGGCAGATGCAATATCTTTATCCTGAGGGAAGCGACTTCATCTTTATGGATATGGAATCCTTCGAGCAAATCCCAATAGGCGCAGATGACCTGGATGGGCAGTCCGAATTCCTCCTTCCGAATGAAGAAGTCCAGATCAACTTCTACAATGACCAGCCCATCGGCATTGAACTGCCCGCGAGCGTTGTTCTGGAGGTCACAGAGACCGAAACAGTCGTCAAGGGACAGACCGCCGCTGGCTCAGGAAAGCCCGCTATTGTAGAGACCGGCCTTCGGGTCATCGTTCCCCCGTTCGTCAACGCCGGGGACAAGATCCGAGTCAACACCGACACGGCGGAGTACATGGAGCGGGCAGACTCTTAACCGGCTGACTTTCAGAATGTCGCCCCGGTTCGACAACTTTAGATATGCCGGGTGACCTGCTCTCTTGCCTCATTCATCAGAGCATCATCCGTCGCATAAGAAGCAACTGGACGCATCATCTCCAACCGCTCTCGACTGGCCCCCGACTGAGGAGGTAACTCAGCGGACTCGAGCACCTGGTCCGTGACCTCGTCACTGTTGCACAAAAGCACCATATCAGAGCCTGCCTCCAGCGCCATTCTCGCCAGCCCTTCCGGGGCGGCTATGGCACCCAGCGCACCCATCAAAATATCGTCTGAGAAAATCGGCCCCTTGAAGCCAAGCCGGCCTCTGAGTTCGTCGCTCAGGAATTTATACGAAAGACTTGCAGGTACCGTGTCTACCTCTGGGAACAACACATGACAACTCATCACCCCAGCGATCGTTTCACAATTTAAATTCACATACACCTGCATATCGTCTTTGCGCAACTGATCAAGTGATCTCTCATCCCGCGGGAGCTCATCGTGGGGATCTTCTACAACACCACCGTGACCTGGGAAATGCTTGCCAACGCCCCGCATTCCATTCAGGGTCATGCCTGTGGCGAGTGCGTCCGCAAGTGTCGCGACGACCTGTGGATTTAGGTGAAATGCACGCGTACCGATCGCTCTGTTGCTTGAAAGGAGATCCAGTACAGGAGCAAAACTGAAGTCAACACCACACTCGCGCAACTCTCCCGATAACACGTATCCGGTTGCCCGAGCCAAGGCCAAACCAGATTCTTGATGAGCACTAAAGAGCTTGCCAATCGTCTCCATCTCCGGCAACCGCGTGAAACCCTCCTGAAATCTTTGGACACGCCCTCCTTCCTGATCGACCCCAATCAGTAATTCAGGACTCTTGAGCGCCCTGATTTCGCCCGTAAGTGCGCGCAACTGCTCTGGGGAGTGATAGTTTCTTGCGAAAAGGATGACCCCACCGATGCTGGGGTGCACCAGCCTTGCTCGGGTTGACTCATTAAGAGCCGTCCCCTCGATGCTCACCATTAGTGGGCCGGTCATTGTGGATGGCCTATTCTGAAAAGTCGCGGATAGCCCGTTCGAGGTCCGCCACAGTGTCAATCCCGGGACCGGGGGCCTGACGGGCCGCTGCAACGGCTATCTTGTCGCCCAGCCAAAGCACTCTGAGTTGCTCAAGTGCTTCAGTGACTTCAAGAGCACAAGGCGGGGTATTTGACAGCTGCTGAAGGTATTCACAGCGATAGGCGTAAATCCCGATATGCCGGCGCACCTCCCTCCAAGGAACCCGATCAGGCGAATCGCCCTTGAGCTCCCGCGCATGCGGAATCGACGCTCTGGAGAAGTAGATCGCATGCCCATGGCTGTCGGTCACCACTTTAACAACAGAGGGATCGGAATATTGCTGGGGTTGGTCCAAAGCGGTACAAGCGGTTGCCACCATCGCTTGCGAATCTCCACTCAGAAGCGTCGCGACCTGGTCAATAAGTTCACCCGGCATGTCAGGCTCATCGCCTTGGACATTCACCACAATTTCCGTTGGCGCGAGTCCCAGAATCCGCGCGGCCTCGGCCACGCGATCGGTCCCGCTCTGATGCCCCGGCGAGGTCATGCAGGCTTCGCCACCAAATTGGCGTACCGTCTGCGCAATCCCCTCATCATCCGTCGCCACAACAATGTTGGCGGCGCTGGAGCGCGCGGCTGACTCAAAGGTTCGCTGAATGAGAGGCCGCCCCGCGATATCCCGAAGCGGCTTCCCGGGAAGCCTCTGGGAGCCGAATCTTGCGGGAATGACTATTGTGAAGTTTTCCGACATGTCAGGCGCTTAAATTGACTTGCCCCGTTGGTGGATCACGTTTTCCAATTCATCGATCAATTCCGCGGGAATCTCGGTAATTTGCGCAACAGACCAACAACGGTCGCTCGCAAACCTACCACACTTAACCGCATCTTTTTCAGTCATCAGAACAGTCGTCTCCGCGGGGATGTCATCAGCGGAGAATTGATAATGGTCTGGAAACGGATGCGCGCTTATCTTCAAGCCATGCTGTCTCAGTAGGCCAAAAAACCGCTCCGGGCGGTGGATGCCGGCTAGAGCGGCGAGTGGCGCATCACGAAATTCGTCTAGCGAGACCTCTTCTCCTGAAACAAGATTGCGCGCACTGCCAAGAGCGGCGCTGACGCTGTATTCGCCCGCGCTTGCCTGACCTCCGCGCCGAACTCGGATATCGGCGGATGCAAGACGAGCCGGCGGTTCTCGCAACGGTCCAGCGGGGAGCAAAAAACCGTTACCCAATCCCTCGATGCCGTCGACCATAACGATCTCCGCACTACGGGCCATAGCGTAATGTTGAAGACCATCGTCGGAAATCACAATATCAACGGACTCCTGTAAGAGCTTTTCGACCGCTTGCGCTCTGCGCTTCGCCACCGCGACAGGAAGACCGGTCTTTCTCGCAACCAACACGGGCTCATCGCCGAAGTGGCGAGGATCTCCATCCGCAGGCACAAGTTCGGCCTCTGCTACGCTGCCGCGATAACCTCGACTCACGATCCCCGGACGCCACCCTCTTGTTCTTAGTTGTTCTGCCAGAGTCATCACGAAAGGCGTTTTACCGGTACCGCCCACCGTCAGATTTCCGACCACGACAACCGGAATATCAAAACGATATATCTTTAAAACCCCGCAAATGTAGGCGGCTTTTCTAAGCTTTGTGACCAACCCGTAAACAAGGCTCAAGGGCGTGAGTGCAAGGCTCACGGCAGTGGGTGCGCGCCAGTGCTGCTGAATACGTTCAGCCAGCGTCATAGCCGTTCCTACCCGGTCTCGTCTGCAAAGGCCTGAGCCTGTTGGGTAAGCCACATCCTGGCATAGGCGCCATTTTGTGCCAAAAGGCTCTCGTGGGTGCCCGATTCAATAATCTTTCCTGAAGCGAAGACGTGAATGAGGTCGGCGTGGGTAATGAAACTTAGTCGATGAGCAATCAAAAGCACTGATCGCTGTCCCCGAAACTGCGCGATAGCATGTTTCATCGACTCCTCGGACAGCATGTCCAGCGCCGAAGTGGCTTCGTCGAGCACCAGCATGGCGCCTTTGCGCGACAAAGCTCGGGCCAACGAAACCCGTTGGCGCTGCCCGCCGGAAAGCCGGGACCCCAACTCACCGACGCCCTCGTTTTTGTCAGCAAAGGCATCTATCCCCGTCGCACGAAACAGGCTCTCAGTATCAATATTCGTATCACGCCCAGCGCCGTAAAAAACATTCTTCTCGATCGACCCATCAAACAAAATCGCTTCCTGGGGCACAAGCGCGATCTGCTCTCTCAATTCTTTTTTGGAAAAAGTCTCGATAGAAGCGCCGTCCAGGAGAATGTTGCCTGCGCTTGGGCTATAAAAGCCTAAGAGCAGCGAGGCGACCGTAGATTTCCCACTGCCGGATTCCCCCACCAATGCGATCGTCTGCCCAGACTTGACTTCAAACGTTACCCCGTCGAGCGCCCTTCCCTGCCCGCGGGGATATTCGAATACGACTCCCTCAAAGGAGACGGAGCCCGACAACACTTTGCCGGTATCAACACCAGTGTCCGACTCCTCCGGCTGATCCATCAGGCGGAACACGCTCCCCGCAGCTGCGAGGCCCGCCTGAATATATTCATTTATTCGGGCGAGGCGCTTTATCGGACTCATCAGCAACAGGATTGCCCCCATATACGATACGAAGGTCCCTGCGCTGACAAACTGGCCGATCGTATCCGTGAGAGCGAGATAGATAATTCCCGACACCCCTGCCCCGGCGATCAAGAGCAGCATCGGAACACTCACCGCCGCCACTACGGCCCGTCGTAATGACCGTCTTTGATTGGCCCGATTGACGTCAAGAAATGCGGACTCCTCTTCTGAATATCCGCCGTAGGCTTTGACCACTTTCTGACCTTGCAGTGCCTCTTTCGTGATGTGGGTGATTCCCGCCATCGAGTCCTGAATTCCCTCGCTCGACCGCCTGAACCGGCTTGAGGCTTTTCGCACCACCACCCCGACGAGCGGCGTGATCAGAAGAAAGATGAGCGTCAGATGCCAGCTAAGGATAAACATCCAGATCACCAAACCCAGCCCAAGGAGAATATCCTTGACCATGACCCGCACCGCCATCGTCGACGCGGTCGAGACCTGCTCCAGGTCGTAGATGAGGCGTGAGATCAGATCAGCGGTGGGATTCAGATCAAAATACCGGGCCGGCAACCTCAATATCTTTGCGAACAGCAACTGCCGCAGATCAAAGATGACACGCCGACTCACCCAGGCAATGCAGTATTCGTCGGCAATGGCGCCTGCCGCCCGCGCAACAAACACCGCCATCAGCAAAAACGGGGTCAGGGCGATGATCTCTTGATTACGCTCAACAAAGCCGCCATCCATGATTGGTTTGAGCAGCGCGGCGAAAGCCACCTCTGCAAGCGCTACGACTGCCATACCCAGAATACTGATCAGGAAAATACTCTTGTAGGGCCAGACGTAACTCAGCAAACGCCGGTAGAGCAAGGCGCCACTTACGGCTATTTTGTCCTCTGTCACGACGCCGTTACCTCAGCCGCGAACTTGACCCGGGTAAGGTTCGCCTTCCGGGCCGCATCCAAAGCTTGCACCACCGCTTGGTGAGGCGTCTTTGCGTCTGCCTTGATCACAAGCGTTGTCGTGTCGTTTTGAGCCGACAATCCCTTAAGCATCTCAGACAGCTGCTCAATATTGACTGATGCGAAGTCTGAACTTTTCCCACTCTGCTTGGTGTTCAGCCGATAAGCGCCTGTTGCATCGATTTCAAGAATGAGTGCAGAAACCACTGGTTCTGGGGAAGCTTCGGCACTGGCCTCGGGCAGTGCGATTTCCAGCTCTGTCTCCCGCTGGAAAGTGGTCGAGACCATAAAGAAAATCAGCAGCAGAAAAACAATATCGATCAGCGGTGTCAGATTGATCGATACTTCCTCAGTCTCGGGAACTGAGAACTTCATTGAAAATTTCTCTGACGTAGCAGATCCAATAACCTTAACGCCTGCTGTTCAATTTCTACTGTCAGCTCACTGATTCGGCCACGGAAATACCGATGAAACATGAGACTGGGAATACCAATGGAAAGACCCGCAGCCGTCGTGATTAGGGCTTCATAAATCCCGCCTGCGAGTACCTGTGGATCTCCCACACCTGATGTGGTGATCGCAGCAAAGACCTTGATCATCCCGATGACGGTACCCAATAATCCAAGCAAGGGTGTCGTGGCAGCAATCGTACCCAATGCATTCAGGTACCTCTCAAATCCATGGACGACATGGCGCCCTGCTTCTTCGACGGCCTCCTGCACCCGGGCGGGGTTGCTTTGCGCGGTCGCCAGCCCGGCCGCCAGGACCTGACCCAGCGCAGAGCCACGCCTGAGGGAAGCGATTCGATCGACATCCAGACGACCCTCTGAGATCGCCCGATCGACATCCGCCGAAAGGCCCGATGGCACGACTGCGCTCCGACGGAGGGCGAATGAACGTTCAATAATGATCGCGACGGAGATGACAGAACAGGCGAGGATCGGCAGCATCAGCCACCCCCCGCTTCGAAGAAACTCAAGCACGCTTGTCTACCAGTCCGATATAAGGGATGTGAGGCCAAGAGGTTTGGCCGGAGGGTCAATTTTACCCGTGCTTCACCCCATTAACAGGCAAGATTCGAAAATTAATGCCAAAAACGAGCCCAATCTTCCGCAAAGCTACCAACCTCCCAACCCTCACGCAGACTCTGATAACTCAACTGCCCATCCGTAGCGGTGTCCCCGATTTGAGCCCCATGTTCCTGGTAACGCGCTACCACGGCTGGGTCAGGGTGGTTGAACCGATTCAGCACCCCTCGACTCAGGGCGGCATAGCGCGGCCGAGTTGCGGCGAGAAATCTCTCGGTCGATGAGGTCTTTGAACCGTGATGGGGGATCTGCAGAACGTCGCTTTTCAATCCCTTTCCGTAGGATTTAAGCAGATTCCGCTCTGCCGCCGTTTCAATATCGCCTGTCAGAAGCGCGCTTCCATATCGTCCTTTAATCAGAAGGACGCATGACCGGTCATTTGCATTCGGTGCTCTATCCGGCAACGACCTTAAAAATAAAAACGTCACGCCGTCCCAAACCCAAGGAACATCGGCCTGCAAATGGCAATCGAAGCCGGGGGTCTTTTGCGTTTCTCCAGTAAACAATTTTTTCAGGGGAACCTGCTCAAGAACAGAGGAGGCTCCCCCTGAATGATCGTTCGCGCCATGGCTGATGATTGCGGCGTCGATCTGACCATGACCCTCGCCGCGAAGATAAGGGAGCACCACCGCCTCGCCCAGACTGAAACTGCCGAATCTGGGCCCGAAGTCATACACCAAGACGTGGGCGCGGGTCGCAACCACCATGGCCAGGCCCTGGCCAACGTCCAACATCGTTACCCTGAACTCACCTTCTTCCAGAGTCGTTCTATTTTGAAAAAGAATAACACCCCATAACACTCCCAAAGTCACCAGCAATATTGAGGCCTGGCGGGCTTTTAAGGCGAGAAATCCAACGAGGCCAAAGACCATCAGGATCATAGCGCCAAATTCTTGCGCCAAACGCACACTCGGCAAAACTCCTCCTGATAAGAGCTCGGCAAACCACAACACCCAAGAAACCAACTTGTCGGCGGGCAAAAGGATCCAGTCGATCCAATGGGGTAGTCCCACAGCGTAGACTCCTAGCGAAAACAATACGCAAGGCACCACAACAGCGCCGAAGATGGGAACAGCAAAAAGATTCGTCAAGGCAGCCGACAACGGCACCTCGCCGAAAACAAAGATCAGTAGAGGCATCATCCCTACCAACAGGACGATTTGAAGCCTTACAAGCGCTCGCAGATGCCCGAACAAGTGCCTTTTGACAGTAACAACTCGGGCATCCTGACCATCCGTAAGTTGACCGCGATCCAGGTTTTGCCTGGAAGCAAACCGGCAGATGAGCCAGACCGCACTGAAAGAAAGCCAGAAGCCCGCGGAAGCCACCTGTCGGGGGAACAATATTGCAACCACGAACATTGTGGCGGCCAGCAGTGAATCCGCCGAACTGCGGATGCACGCTAGCAGGAGTGCCGCGCCGACAACCGCCATGACAAGGGCTCGAACGGTGGAGATTGGCAAGCCCGCAACCAGCGAGTAAGCCACCGCCACCATTACACCGGCGGCCACTCCAACATGTCGGGCGGGAACGGATGAGCAGGATCTTGCGACCCCCCGACAAGTCCCTGCAGCCAAACTGAACGCAAACAAAGCGGCCAGCCCAACATGCAGCCCTGAGATTGCCACTAAATGACTCAGGCCCGACTCCCTCAATAGCTCTCTTAGTGCTGGATTCAATCCCGCGCGCTCTCCCACCGCCAACGCTGTCAACAGCGGCTTGTTGACGAGAATTTGGGAGTTCGCCAGATGATTTCTGAAATTCAGCCGGAACCGATCTACCGCCACCCAAAGACCATTCTGCACACCAGGCAACCGGCTCCCCTGTCGGACATACCCGGTTCCTTGAATTCCTCTCTCTAGAAGAAAGAGCTCGTAGTCAAATCCATGCTGATTTCTATAGCCCCTTGGAGAGCGCAATTTCACCACCAGCCGCCATTGGCTGCCGGGGGTCAACACGTTATCGGTCTCGTACCACCTTAGACGGACGGTGCGTCCGACGAGTCTTGCCTCAACTTCTGGGCTCGCTTCAAGAATTCGAAAATCAAATCGAACATGCCGCGCCCCTTCTCTGGGCAAGCCAACGACCATTCCCACGATCTCTCGGGCTATGTGTGCATCTGCGCCAGCAATACGTTGCTCTAGAGCATGCTCGTAGACATTGTTTCCCCAGATGACGCCAAAAATAAAAAACGGCAAAAGACGCAGCCGGGGGCCCAAAAACAATGCGATCCCGACCAGACCCACTCCGGCCAAGATTACCCACGGCAGGAGTGAGCGCTGTAGCGCGACCGCACAAACCCCTAATGAGAATGTAACTGCCCAAACAAGACGGCGGTCCATGTGGCATTGACCTGGACTTCGGTGCTGAGTTCAGGTCAGTGTAGTAATTCTTCCCCTTTTCGCGCTGTGACTTTTTCACTCATTTGGCACTTGCCCATTATCAGACGCAGGCAAGAAGAGTGTTCACTCCGTGACGGACAGTTGGTGAAGGTTCCCATCCTGGAGCTCATATTGGACGGCAAGACTTCGGGCGAACTGCAGATCATGGGTAGCCACGATGAGGGCGAGCTTCTCGGCCTCCATCAGTTCCAATAAAAGCTCTTGAACCTGCGCCGCGGTCTTCTGATCCAGGTTTCCCGTAGGTTCATCTGCCAAAATGCAGTCGGGGCGGGTCACAAGTGCCCTTGCGACTGCCGCCCGTTGACGCTCGCCCCCAGATAATTCCGAGGGCTTGTGGCTAAGTCGATGAGAGAGCCCAACTCTCTCCAGAATGTTTTCTGCTTGCGCCTTTGAGTCGGCTGGAGACTCTCCCCTTATCAGTAGCGGCATCCCAACGTTCTCGAGGGCAGAGAACTCAGGAAGGAGGTGATGAAACTGATACACAAATCCCAGATGACGATTGCGCAGGTCACCCGATTGGGCGGGGGTCAACCCCTTTAGGGTCTGGCCAGATAGGACCACTTCTCCTGACGTTGGCTCCATCAATCCACCCAAGGCATGCAGGAGTGTGCTTTTTCCGCTCCCGGAGGCACCGACAACCGAAACGCTCTCGCCTGAACGAACGCTCAGATTGATTTTTTGGAGCACATCTACCGAGAGCCCAGGCTCCGAAAAGGTGACACAAATCTCTCGGCAGGCCACGACGATCTCCGCTTTACTCATATCGAAGCGCCTCCGCCGGTTGGGTGCGCGATGCCCGCCAAGCCGGATAGATCGTTGCGGCCAGACAAATCAGAAAAGATACTCCAGAGATCAGGTAAACATCGGGCCACTTCAGTTGGGCCGGAAAGTCGCTGATGACATAGACACTGGCGGGAAAGAACTCAATACCGAATAAATTTTCTACCCAAGGCACTAAGGTCTCGATATTGAGTGCTGTCAGCACGCCGAGGACACCCCCAACAAGGGTACCCCCAAACCCGATAACAACCCCCTGCACAATAAATACCGCCATTACCTGAAGAGGCCGCAGGCCCAGCGTACGAAGAATCGCCACATCGGCGCGTTTATCGGTGACGACCATCACGAGGGTGGAGACAATATTGAACGCGGCCACTGCAATTATCAGCAGAAGAATGACAAACATGACGCGTCGCTCGATCTTAAGCGCCGTAAAGAAATTCGCGTGCTCACGCGTCCAGTCACTCAAGCGGAAGCCGCCGCCAAGTTGTTGGCGCAACTGCTGACTCACCAGGGGTGCGCGGTAGATCTCCTCAAGGCTTAACCTCAGCCCAGTCACCCCTCCATCGGTTTCCAGCAATCTGGCGGCATCAGCAAGGTGGATGAGTGCAATACCGGAGTCGTATTCATACATATCCATCTCGAAGACCCCGCTTACTTCAAAACGGCGCATTCGAGGCAGAAGCCCTGCCGGGCTGATCTTTCCTTGTGGGGCAATCAAGGTGACCCGATCACCCACGCTGACACCCAACGACCGCGCAAGTTGGGCGCCCAGTACGATCTTCCACTCACCTTCTCTGAGCGACGCGGATTCACCGGAGATCAAGTTATTCAGAATTCCAGAGACCTTCGCCTCTTCCGCCGGAAGGATGCCCCTGACCAACACGCCAGAGACTGTATTTGCACGCGTGAGCAGGCCTTGGCCATATATAAACGGCGCAGATGCCACTACTTCCGGATGCTTGGATACCGTCTGCGCCAATTCCGGCCAGTCCTTCAACCATCCGTTTCTCGCACTGACCGTGGCATGGGAGGCGACACTCAAAATACGCTCGCGAAGCTCACGTTCGAAGCCGTTCATGACGGACAACACTGTGATTAACGCCCAGACCCCAATCGTGATCCCGAGAATCGAGACCCCCGAGATAAATGAAACGAAATGATTTCGCCGACGCGCCCGGGTATACCTAAGACCGATAAATAACGCGACTGGACGGATCATCTCGGCCTCACCGGCGCCGACAGGCTATTCGGCAGATTCCGGACGCATATGCGGGAAAAGTAGCACATCGCGGATCGAGGGGCTATCAGTGAGGATCATTACGTACCGGTCTACGCCGAGTCCGCCCCCGGCATTAGGCGGCAAACCATATTCCAGTGCCATGACGTAATCCGCATCATAAAACATCGCCTCTTCATCCCCCTTCGCCTTGGCTTGAGCCTGATCGCGAAACCTCTGCGCCTGGTCTTCGGGATCATTCAACTCTGAAAAACCGTTTGCTAACTCCCGGCCTGCGGCAAACAGTTCGAACCGGTCGGTGAAATCCGGATCATTGTCCTGCCGTCGTGACAACGGTGATACCTCAGCAGGATACCCAGTAATGAATGTCGGCGCGATCAATTTGCTCTCCACCGTTTCCTCAAAGAGCGTAAGCAGCAGTTCACCGGCAGTCTTTCCCTGCCCCTCTTCAAGGCCCAACGTGGTTGCGCACCGTGACAACGCCTCGGTATCCGTGCAGTCGGCAACAGAGAGGGCTGGATTGTATTCACAAACTGCCTCTGCCATCGTCATCCGATTAAACGGCTTTGAGAAGTCGATCTGCTCGCCCTGGTAATTGAGACAGGCCGTACCGGTGACCTCGCCTGCAACTTCCCGAAGCATTTCCTCGGTGAGATTCATATAGTCGATAAAATCCACGTAGGCTTCGTTGTACTCGAGCATAGTGAACTCCGGGTTGTGCTGCGTGCTCAGCCCCTCATTCCTGAAGTTCCGGTTCAATTCATAGACTTTCTCAAACCCGCCCACCAGACACCGTTTGATGGCGAGTTCCTGGGCGACACGAAGATAGAGATCAACATCGAGAGCATGATGGTGGGTGACGAAGGGGCGGGCATTCGCTCCCCCCGGGATCGACTGCATGATGGGTGACTCAATTTCCAGGTAGCCTCGACGGTCGAGAAAACGGCGCAACGCGGTGATGGTTGCCGCTCTCTTTCGAAAAACTTCCCGCGACTCCTGATTGACCAGCAAATCGACATAACGGCGTCGATATCTCGTCTCAATATCAGTGAGGCCATGGTACTTCTCCGGCAGAGGATGCAGCGATTTAACCAGCAGCCGGAACTCGCGGACATTGACCGTCAATTCACCCGTACGGGTTTTAAACAACACACCCGATACCCCGACAATGTCTCCGATATCGAGTTTCTTGAAGACATCGTTATAAATTCCTTCCGGCAGCGCATCACGCTGAGCGTATATCTGGATATCTCCGGACTCATCCCGAACATGAGCAAAGGCAGCTTTGCCCATCACACGACGAGTCATCAACCGCCCTGCAATGCGAACCTCTTTAGGATCAGCTTCAAGCGCTTCGTTTTCCTGGCTTCCAAACTTCTCCAGGAGGACGGCCGCTTCCGAGTCGCGACGGAAGTCATTGGGAAACGGGTTGCCACTCTCCCGCAAGGTAGTGAGTTTTGCCCGCCGCTGAGCGACCTGCTCGTTATCCGTCTCGTTATTGTCCTTCATCACTTTTTCTCAGTTACAGCCCCGCTTTCAAGCTGGCTTCAATAAATAACCCTAGGTCTCCGTCAAGAACCGCCTGCGTATTTCCTGTCTCCACTCCCGTTCGAAGATCCTTGATGCGGGACTGATCAAGGACATAAGAGCGGATCTGGCTGCCCCAGCCGATATCCGC
>Ga0255776_10003124_pt1 | contig 18016 bp, 16 predicted proteins | sample 071ome_19_FD_179974 | JGI IMG/M metagenome (GOLD analysis project Ga0255776, IMG submission 179974) | Coastal salt marsh microbial communities from the Groves Creek Marsh, Skidaway Island, Georgia - 071413AT metaG (version 2) | ecosystem: Environmental > Aquatic > Marine > Intertidal zone >... | reverse complement strand
ACGATTACTGATGTAACGCCAAGGTTTTGCATTTCCCCAAGATTTAAAAAATTGTTTTTGGAAACCCTCAAGATGCCTGCCAATGGCTTTTTCTGCCTTTTGTTGCATTCGGCTATCAATAGTGGTATAGATTTTTAATCCGCTTCGGTAAAGGTTATATCCGTGTGACTTACACCATGATTTAAGTTCGTTACCTACATGCGTTTTGAAATAGGGCGCCATGCCCAAACTTGACGCAGGTCTGTAATTCAGTACAATATCCTCTTCCTTTATTGATTCAAAGCTATCCTTGGGTAAGTATTGGTATTTGTTCATCTGCGAAAGAACAATGTTGCGTCTCTCTTTCGACTTCTCAGGATTATATTTTGGGTTGAATCGAGAATTAGCCTTAAGCATGCCCACTAAAACAGCAGCTTCTTGTACTTCGAGTTCTACTGGTTTCTTATTAAAAAACTCTATTGATGCTGCTTCAATACCAAAAGATATCCCTGAGAAGGGAACAGTATTTAGGTACATTACCAATATTTCATTTTTGGTATATCGTTTTTCCAATTCCACGGCAATTACCCATTCTTTGAACTTTTGGATGATACGACCCATTTTTCCACTTGGAACATCAAAGCGATTGAATAAATTCTTAGCCAACTGTTGAGAAATGGTGCTAGCACCCCCATCTCCTCCAAATGAGGCTACCGCGCGAATTAATCCTCGAAGATCAATTCCAGAATGGCTGTAAAACCGTACATCTTCAGTGGCAATAAGTGCGTTGTAAACATTCTGACTAATATCCTCATAACCTACATTGGTTCTGTTTTCAAGGAAAAATTTACCAATAACAACACCATCGCTGCTTATGATCTCTGAGCTCAATGAATTCTTAGGGTTCTCCAGGTCTTCAACCTCGGGCATTTCTCCCAACAAGCCATATGAAACACCTACAAAAAATAGATACCCCATTAAAAAAAGGGAGAAATAGGCAAGCCAAAGTTTAGGATAAAATTTCATAAGGTGATAGTATTTACTCAAATATACAAATACTCTCGCTCATCAAGTTGCTCTGCTTGATTAAGGATATTGCTTTTGGTACCAATCGATGTATTCTCCCGCTTCCTGTTTTATTAAAATGCTTTGAAGATTCGCAGGTTGAATGGCAACCACCGAATAATTTGAAACGCCACGGCTGTTGAATAATGATTGCTGTTTCCTCAAATATCTCATGTAGAACAGCGCTTTATCGTTGTCAGGGAAATTCTCCACGATGAGTAAATACTCTTCATTTAAAGCAAGTGTTCTACCCATAACCAACTTATCAAATGAAAAATCTTTTTTATTCAAATCAGAGATCATGGCCTTCACCATATTTTTATTCGCTGATTTCGGAATGATAATAGCCACTTGTAAAGGGATGGTTTCATCGTAGATTGTGAAAGATGCACTTTGTTGAAGTAACGTGTCGGACGACACGTCAGACACGGTGTTTCGCTCCGTTAATAAACGTATTAAGTCTTTTGCTCTTTCAGACGCATCGGTATTAGGGTGATCTAGCGTAAGTTGTTCAAGGTATGGTATCGCTTTGGCACTATCCGTCTTTAACATACATAATGCGTAGAGATAGTCAAATCTCGGCTGAAGGGCATTCCCTGAGTAACTGTAATCAGTTGCTAGTTTGATTTTCTTGGCACTCTTGTAATCACCTTGTTGGAAAGCCATCGACATAGAATCGAATTTTTTATGAATAATTTGGCTTCCAGCTATTTGGCTCTTGCGTATGTTTTTAAGGGCTTCCGGGTTTTCTAGCATCTTCACATAAATGCTTTCGGGGAATTTACGTTTGAGTGTGTCTTTATGAAGTTTTGCCAACGTAGGTCTTCCTACCAAACGATTCAATTTTACCAATTCATAAAATGCCTGAGGCAAATATTTTGAGGTATCAAAACGGGAAACCAGTTGTTCAAATTGAGATACTGCTGTAGGATATTCGGCTAGTCTTTCTTTATAGATATTTGCGGATTCGAATAAAGCAATCTCAACCTCTTTTAACATTTCCAGTTGTTTTTTCTTCTTGAACGGAATACCACGGTAATACTTTTGGTCTTCCTTAGGAACATCTTTTAAGAATTCTTGATTCGAATTATCCGTGATTTGAGGATCTGAAGTATTCGAAATACTGTCTTTTGAGTCGCTATTGGTACCTGGAGAATTTGGGTTGTTATTATTCAGTGCTTGGTTGCTCTGCATTTTTGAGGCGTACTTCCAATAATCTGAATTAGACCGATTGCCCCACTTTCGCTTGAATTCGTTTTTGCCGTTTTTACGCGTTATGACGTTATAGAACGGAAAGGTGCTTCCTCCTGCACCTCCTCCCATAGCAGGCATAGAAGGTATATTGGTATTGCCAGGCATGTTTCCTGCACCGAAAGGTTGATTGGAAGAATTATTGTTGTATTGCTGACTAGCCAGTGCTTTTTTGATGCGTTCGGCGGATTCTTTTTCAGCCTTTTTCTGAGCTTTAATGACACGATCTCTAAATCGTTCGTCGTTTGCCATCCGAATTAGGGAGTCGTTTTGTTTGATGGTTACTAAATGACCTAAAAGTTCAGAAAGGATTTCGTTTCGCTTTAAAATATTCTCAAAATTTGGATGTGTTTCATCTAAAACACGAAAGGCCGAGTCGTAATATTTTCCTGCCCATTCAAACTGACGATTGGCGTAATGTATGTCACCTAGTTTTAAGTAGGAGGTGGTTTTTTGGTTATTATCTGATTGTGATTCTACCACAGATTTTCGCAAGGTAGCGATGGCCTTTTCTCTGTCGTTGGCATTGAGTTGGTTTAGAGCCATACGGAAATATATTTTTCCTCGGTAATCTATGTTCTTATCATCGCGCAGCATCCTCTCCAATATTTTATTCGCGCGTTCATAGTTCTGTTGCTTTGCTGAAAGTATACTCACTTGTTCAATCTGTGAATTGAATGTGATTTCATAAGGAGGATTGAATTTTGGAACTTTGGAATAAGCTCTCTCCGCTTTTTCGAAATCCTCCAATTGCTGATAAGACTGACCGAGAGCGAAATATACTCGGTACTTATCCATTCTGTTTTTAATATTTGGTAATGCTTTCGATAGCAATTCAGCACTTTGTTGGAATTTCTTTTGTTTGTGATAAATCGCCCCTAGAGTTAATTGCGCTTCAAAAAGCATTCTCTTGGGTAATTCAGGATTTTTTATCACGAACTGAGCCATCGCCTCGGCATCCACTATTTTGTTTTGCAATAGCAAGGCTTTTACTGTCCATAATTTAGCTTTAAAACGGATTACGGGATCTGAATATTGGGAGTAAACATACTCAAAAATATTGATAGCCGCGGTAGCGTCACCTTTGAATAAGTAAGCTTTACCCGTGAGTAAGTAGGCGTCGTCAACCCATTTACTTTTAGGGTGTTTGTCAATCATGGTGCTGGCCTTTTTTATGACCTCATCCATAGCCGCTAAATTGGCCTGTAAACCGGTGAGACTACCATAATTGAATAATTCAATGGGTTTTCGGAAGTCTTCTTTGTAAGACTCTCTTACGGTCTGGTGGGTTTCCAACCATTTCTGCTCCCCGTTAAAAAATATATTATAATGGGCGAGAGTGTTATGCCAGGCTTTATTTGTCCATGACTCCTCATTTCCGCAAGAAGTAAAAAGACTGAGGATGACTACTATTAAAATCTGAAATCGGCGCACCTTGAGTACCGCAAATCTCATAGATTTATCCTTTAAATGCGGTATTTTTGACAAATATTTCAAACGATTCTCAGTTGTTTAATCATTAGATGGCAAACAAAAGCAAAAAAATCTTCTCTAAACTTAGAAATAAACATCGGTTTGTACTAATGAACGATGAGACCTTTGCTGAAATTGCCTCTGTGAAGTTAACTCCCTTGAATATTTTAAGTATGTTCAGCGGGCTGTTGCTATTTTTTGCGATACTTATGTATGCATTATTTTCTTACACCCCTTTGCGCAGCTTGATTCCTCAGGAATTATCCTCCACCGAAAAAAGAGAATTAATGGAAGTATACGAGGAGTTTAAAGAGCTTGAGGAAGAACTAGAAATTCGCAACCAAAAATCTGAGGTTTTGAACAACTTGCTTTCAGATAATGAAAGCAAATATGATTCTACTTCTGTTCGACGGAGAGAATCTGTGTCGAATTGATTTTGGGTAAAAAACACATTGTGCTGTATCTTTGCAACTCATTTAAAAAGTTATGCTTGGAAACGGTAAATCAAAATCCGGAAATACCCCTCAAAAACTCCTGAATCTCATTGGAACGGGAACAACGATCAAAGGCGATATTCAATGTTCTGGAGATATTCGTATTGATGGTGTAGTAAAGGGAAATATCGAGGTGAGCCAAAAGTTGGTGGTTGGTCCAAGTGGGAAAGTTACCGGTGATATTACGGGTTCACAAATAAGTATTTCGGGGTCAGTTATTGGAAATGTACATGCGGATGAGACTACCGTCTTGCATGGTCAATCTTCAGTGACTGGAGATATCCATACCAAACAAATTATTATTGAACAGGGTGGTGTTTTCAACGGGCACTGCAAAATGGGTGATAACTTGAACCCAGTGATGCCTAAAGTCAATGAAACAGAATCCGCTAAATAATAACAGGGGGTTTATCCAGTACACTTCAATGGCTTTACAGATGATCGTTACCATTGTGGGTGCTACATTCTTGGGTAGGTATATTGATGAAAAGGCACAGAGTAAATTTCCAACAGGAACTTTAGTCGGGATTTTTGCCGGAATGGGTATTGCTCTTTATCGTGTGTTCACTGGATTAAAAAGGCGGAAATGAGATCATATATTGTAAGAAGCGTTGTTTTAGCTGTAATGATAATTCTCAGTTTTATACTTTCTGAGCAATTTACAAACTACCCCCTGACACCATGGATTTATCCAGCGGTTATATTTATGGCCCTCGTTTTTATTCTTGTTCATTACATGAGCATGCACGATGAAAAACAAGATCCAAACAAGGGAATTAGGAAGCTTATGATCGCTTCAATGTTAAGATTGTTTCTAGTGGTTATCTTTCTGGGAATCAGTTTGTTCAATATGCCGAAGGTAGAGTTGGGTTTTGTGGCGGGATATATTGTTACTTTTCTTTTATTTCTTTTCTTTGATATTCGTGAAATGCGCACTAAATTGCGCCCCGAATCGAAAATGTCACATAAAAACTGAAATGTCTGATAATCAAAGATTTACGAAAAACACAAGCGTCTTAAAGGCAAGTGTGTTTTCTGTTTTGTCGCTGTTTTTTGCGATGCAATTAGGTGCAGCTAGCCAAGAGGGTCACGAAAAACACAATGATGCTCAGCATGAAATGACTCCTTCTACTGAGTCTACCGAGCATTCTACCGAATCTCATGAGTCCGAAGGATTTAATCCGGGGACCATGATCATCGAGCACGTTTCTGATTCGCATGATTGGCATTTATGGGGTGAGGGAGATCATGCAGTCTCTATACCACTACCTGTTATTATCTACACTGAAAGTAAAGGAGTTATTTTGTTTTCTTCATCTAATTTCCATCACGGTCACGCATCATATGAAGGATTTAAACTCAACCATGAGGGACAGATCGAATGGGAAGATGAATCAAACAAAGAGGTGTTATATGACTTGAGTATTACCAAAAATGTTGCAGCAATGTTCATCGGCGCCATATTGTTGATTTTAATGGTGACGAGTATGGCTAAACATTATGCTAAGAACCAAGGGAAGGCGCCTAAAGGATTTTACAATTTATTAGAACCGTTGGTTGTTTTCTTGAGTGATGATGTGATTAAACCCAATATTGGGCCAAAAGCTAATCGCTTTATGCCTTTCCTACTGACCATCTTCTTCTTCATTTTTACATTGAATTTAACAGGTCAAATTCCGTTTTTTCCAGGAGGGGCAAATGTTACTGGAAATATTGCGGTAACCATGGTATTGGCATTATTTGTTTTTGTTACGGTTACGTTCAGTGGAAACAAGTATTATTGGAAGCATATTTTCATGCCTGACGTCCCTGTGTGGATGTACATCATTATAATTCCAATCGAGGTATTAGGGGTGGTTTTGAAGCCATTGGTTCTAATGCTTCGCTTGTTTGCCAATATTACGGCAGGACATATCATCATTTTAGGGTTCTTCAGCTTGATTTTTATCTTCGGAGCAATGAGCCCAACTTTAGGTTACGCAGTAAGTCCATTGAGCGTTGCCTTTACTGTTTTTATGAGTCTCTTAGAATTGTTGGTAGCATTTCTACAGGCTTATGTATTTACGCTTTTATCTGCCATTTATGTAGGTATGGCAGTGGAGGAACATCATTAATTTAAATAAAATTTAAAAAATAAATCAAAATAACTATGAGTTTAATTAACACGCTTCTTCAAGCAACGGATTTAGCCGCTGCTTACAGTAAAATGGGTGCCGCTATTGGCGCTGGTCTGGCAGCGATTGGTGCTGGTATTGGTATCGGTAGAATCGGTGGTAGCGCTATGGAATCAATTGCACGTCAACCTGAATCATTAGGTGATATCCGTGCGAATATGATTGTAGCTGCAGCTCTTGTCGAGGGTGCTGTATTCTTTGCAATCGTTGTTTGTTTGTTGATTCTTTTCTTGTAAGAAACTATCGGGGGCTGTAAAAAGCCCCCGTTTTTAAATTAAAAAAAATGCAATTAGTTACACCCGCTATAGGATTGGTATTTTGGATGCTTGTTACCTTTAGCATCCTTCTATTTATATTAAAGAAATTTGCTTGGAAGCCTATTTTAGAGTCAATTAAAAATAGGGAAGAAAGCATCAATGACGCTTTGAATCAAGCGGAAAATGCACGAGGCGAAATGGCTCGTTTACAGGGTGAAAATGAGCAGCTATTGGCGGATGCACGTCAAGAGCGCGATGCCATGTTGAAGGAAGCCAAAGAGATGAAAGAAAAAATCGTTGGTGAAGCTAAATCATTAGCAGACGAGGAAGCTAAAAAAATGATCGCGCGTGCACAAGACGAGATTACAAAACAAAAATCAGCGGCTATGGAAGAGTTGAAAAAGGAAATTGCTTCTTTCTCGGTTCAAATAGCTGAAAAATTAGTGGCTGATAAACTGGAAAATAATGAAGCCCAACAAGCGTTAATTTCAACTCATTTAGGTGAATTAACTAAAAAGGCTGAAGCTTAAAATATGTCAGAACTAAAAATTGCCTCTCGTTACGCCAAAGCTTTGTTTCTCAAAGCACAGGAAGATGGTGTATTAGATGCTGTAATGAAGGATATGCAGGAATTGACTGATCTATCAAATGATAGTCATGAATTCATTGTGTTTTTAGACAGCCCTCTTTACAACATCTCGGTAAAGAAAGAGGCTGTTTTAAAGTTAACTGAGAAACAGAACGAACTTTCACGAGGTGTTTACAGCTTAATGGTAGACAAAAAGCGTGAATCCTACATTCCGGCAATGGCGAAGTCTTTCATCGCCATGTATAACGAGGCGAAAAAAATCGTGCAAGTCGAAGTCAATAGTGCTGTCGAGTTGAGCAAAAGTACCCTCAGTGACATTGAAAAATATGTCAAGTCTATCACTGATTCAAAATCAGTTGATGTTAAAACTAATATTGACACAAGCGTAGTGGGCGGTTTAACCATCGAATTTGGTGGTAAAATCTTCGACAGCACGGTGTCAACACAAATCAATAAAATTAAAAAAGAACTTCAAATCGCATAAAAAACCATGTCACAAATCAGGCCAGACGAAGTATCCAGCATTTTAAAAGACCAAATCAATGGTTTTAACAGTGCTGCTAACTTAGAAGAAGTAGGTACCGTACTCCAAGTAGGAGATGGTATTGCTCGTATCTATGGACTTTTCGGAGTACAAAGTGGTGAGCTTGTAGAATTCGAAAATGGCGTTCGTGCCGTTGTATTAAACCTTGAAGAAGATAACGTAGGTGCTGTACTTATGGGAAGCAGTACGGATATCAAGGAAGGAGATAAGGTTAAACGAACCAACCAGATTGCGAGTTTAAAAGTGGGTCATGGAATGCTCGGTCGTGTTGTAAACGCACTAGGTGAACCCATTGATGGAAAAGGTCCTATTGAAGGCGACGTATACGAAATGCCACTTGAGCGTAAAGCACCAGGTGTACTGTTTCGTGAGCCTGTAACCGAGCCTTTACAAACAGGTATCAAGGCGATAGACGCGATGATTCCAATTGGTAGAGGTCAGCGTGAGTTGATCATCGGTGATCGTCAAACGGGTAAAACCGCGATTGCTATCGATACCATCATCAATCAAAAAGAATTTTACGAGGCTGGTAACCCAGTGTATTGTATCTACGTAGCATGTGGTCAAAAAGAATCCACGGTGAAGCAAGTAGTTAAATCTTTAGAAGAAAATGGCGCGATGGCTTATACGGTTGTAGTTTCTGCTCCGGCTTCAGCTCCAGCTCCATTGCAGTTCTTCGCACCTATGGCTGGTTGTGCTATCGGTGAGTATTTCCGTGATTTAGGATTACCTGCATTGGTTGTTTACGATGATCTATCGAAGCAAGCGGTTGCATATCGTGAGGTTTCCCTATTACTTCGTCGTCCTCCAGGACGTGAAGCATACCCTGGTGATGTATTCTATCTTCACAGCCGTATCCTTGAGCGTGCGTGCAAATTGAACTCGAACGACGAGATTACAAAAAACATGAATGATTTACCTCCTTCTTTGGAGGGTAAAGTAAAAGGTGGAGGGTCTTTGACTGCCTTACCAATTATTGAAACACAAGCAGGAGACGTTTCAGCATATATCCCAACCAACGTAATTTCCATCACCGACGGTCAGATTTTCTTGGAATCAAATCTATTTAACTCTGGTGTTCGTCCAGCGATTAACGTAGGTATTTCTGTATCTCGTGTTGGTGGTAACGCACAAATCAAGTCAATGAAGAAAGTGGCAGGTACATTGAAACTTGACCAGGCTCAATATCGTGAACTTGAGGCATTTGCGAAATTCGGTAGTGACCTTGATGCTGCAACGAAGAGTGTATTGGAAAAAGGAGCTAGAAACGTTGAAATGTTGAAGCAAGCTCAATTCAGTCCTCAAACGGTAGAAAACCAAATTGCCATGATTTATTTAGGAACTCAGAACAAATTACGTAGTGTTCCAGTAAATAAGATCCGTGAGTTTGAAGAATCATTTATTTCTTACTTAACTCAAAAGCACAAGGATGTTTTGGATACGTTGAAATCAGGTAAAATTGATGATAACGTGAAGAAAGTTCTTGAAGAGGCAGGAGCTGAGATCGCAAAAAATTACCAATAAACCAACCCTAGTCCATGTCAAATCAAAAGGAAATACGCGCTCGGATATCTTCAACGATTAGTACGCAGCAGATCACCAAAGCGATGAAGTTGGTGAGTGCAACGAAATTAAGAAAAGCGAGTGAAGCGATAATGCGTATGCGTCCTTATGCCATGAAATTGCAAGGTATCATGTCCAACCTACAAGAGAGTGTGGACGATGATAAACTAGCTGTGTATTTCAAACAACGAGAGGTGAAGAAAGTAGCTCTTGTGGTGATCAGTAGCGATCGTGGTTTATGTGGAGCATTCAATGCTAATGTGTACAAACAGGTTCGTCGTCTTATTGATGAAAAATACAAGGACTTACATGCAGCGGGTAATGTAGAAATTATTTGTGTCGGTAAAAAAGCAGCTGAAAGTTTAGGTCGAGTTGGCTATAAGGTAAACACCGAGTTTATGTCTATGCTTAATGGTTTATCTGCGGAGAAATCATTTGAGTTCTCAGAAATTCTTTTGAAAAGATTTCGAGCTGGAGAAATTGATAAGCTAGAGGTAGTGTATAATCAGTTCAAGAATGCGGCTACGCAGATTTTAACTTCAGATGCTTTGTTACCTGTAACCCCTTCAGAAGATTCTTCAGATCAAGCAGTGGGAGATTATCTGTTTGAACCAAATAAGGTGGCTATTTTAGAGGATTTGATACCTCGTTCATTGAAAACACATATGTACAGAGCCATGCTTGATTCATTGGCTTCAGAACATGGTGCACGTATGGTGGCAATGGATAAGGCTACTGAAAATGCAGGTGAATTATTGAGTTCACTACGATTAGCGTATAACCAAGCACGTCAGGCGGCTATCACACGTGAGATTTCAGAAATCGTGGGTGGCGTTGCAGCATTGGAAGGCGCGGGTTAATTAAAAATTTAAAAACTGAATTAATTGAGGTTGAGTGATTCTATTCGCTCAACCTCAATGTATTTATGGGCTTTTTTGATTGTACTTACAAGCTCAGTGAGGTGATCTTTATTTTGAACTAAAATTTCAATTGTACCGCCGAACGTTCCATCATTATTAGCCTTTATATTGATGCTCTTCATGTTCACTTCTAAATCTCGTGAGATGATATCCGTTATCTTGCTTACTATTCCGACGTCATCAACCCCACGAACGGAAATATTTGCATCGAATGATTCATTATATAAGTTTTGCCATGTAGCAGGAATAATCCGGTAACCATATTGACTCATGAGTTTTTCAGCGTTTGGACAGGTGGTTCTGTGAATTTTTACTCCATCTCCAACGGTTACAAAACCAAAAATGGATTCACCGGGTAATGGATTACAACAACGGGCCAAAGAATATGGCATTTCATAATCTTCTCCGAAAACAATCTGTTGCTGTTTCTTTTTGTCCTTTTTAGTTTGAGTCTTATCGCTATATACCTTTTCTTCTAAAATAGCCATTAGACTCTCCTTCATCATTCGAATTTTCCCTTGAGCAACGGCATTAAAAAACTCGCTAGAATTAGGGTACCCAAAATGTTTATTTAATAATTGGATGTGTTTGTCAGTAAATGGAATTTCATGCTTTTGGAACATACGTTCCATGATACTTTTCCCTCTACCTGCGAGTTTAGTGCGTTCATCTCTAAGAAACTCACGGATTTTTGTTTTTGCTCTACCGGTTTTAACGATATTCAACCATTGTTGTGTTGCTCTCGGCTTGGAAGTGGTGAGGATTTCAATGATGTCACCGCTTTTCAATTCTTTGCTAATCGGTACGAGCTTGTTATTTATTTTAGCTCCAATTGTCGTTAGTCCTACTTCTGTATGTATAGCAAATCCAAAATCTAAGGCTATAGAACCCATTGGCATGGATTTGACATCACCTTTCGGCGTAAAGACATAAATATCTTCACCCAGTAGCGTGTTTTTGAATTCATTGACCAAATCCATCGCAGATAAGTCATTATTCTCCAATGTATCTTTTACGGCGTTTAACCAATGATCAAAAGCATCATCTTGGGGCGTACTAATGATTTTTTCTCCTTGTTCAGATTTATATCTCCAATGTGCAGCTAATCCGCGTTCGGCAATATCATCCATTCTTTTCGAACGAATTTGTACCTCCACCCAACGGCCTTTAGGCCCAAGTACGGTGGTGTGTAAAGCGGAATAACCGTTGTTTTTTGGTCTGCTTATCCAATCCCTCAAACGTCCTTGATGAGGACGGTATTTATCGGTAATAATGGAATAAGCCCGCCAGCAATCTGCTTTTTCTGAATAGATGTCTGTTTGAAGAATAATTCTAATAGCAAAACCATCATAGACTTCCTCAAAGGAAATATCCTGTTGTTGCATTTTACGGTGTATGCTGAATATGCTTTTAGGACGTCCTTTGATTTCTTTGATTTCAAGACCAGAATGTTGCAATTCGTTACGAATCGGCTCAATAAACTCTCTTATGTAGCGTTGTCGTGATTGTTTTGTTTCACTAATTTTATCTGAGATAAAACGGTAGGTTACGGGATCTGTATACTTCAATGCGAGGTCCTCCATCTCTGTTTTTATAGCATTCAGCCCTAGACGATGGGCAAGGGGAGCATAAATAAACATAGTTTCGGAGGCAATCTTAAGCTTGGTTTTATCGGGAACGGAACCCAATGTCCTCATGTTATGCAATCGGTCGCAGAGCTTAATCAAGATTACCCTCAAATCCTCACCAAGGGTAAGGAGCATTTTTTTGAAGTTTTCAGCCTGTATACTTGCATCAGCATCCACTGTTTCAAATACAACGGATATTTTGGTAAGGCCTCCAATGATATCGGATACTTTTGAACCAAACTTTCGTTCAATATCGTCAAGCGTGATTTCCGTGTCTTCAACCACGTCGTGAAGAAGTGCACAAATCACAGAAGTTGCACCTAGGCCAAGTTCACCGGCAGCAATTTGTGCCACGGCTAATGGATGAAAAATATAAGGCTCACCGCTTTTTCTAACGGTTCCTTCGTGGGCCCGTGCGGCATAATCAAAGGCTTGACGAATAGATTTCGTTTTATCCTTTGCAATCTTACCGCTGAGGGTCCTCAGAAGAAGACGGTATTTATTTAATAAATCGTGACGATATTCCTCGTAAACTTCACCGTCTAAAAGCGCCATTACTTGTTCATTTCTGCAAAGTGGTAAAAAAATCTTGGGATGGTTTCAATACCTCTGAAATAATTGAAAACCCCGTAATGTTCGTTTGGAGAGTGAATAGCATCGCTGTCCAATCCAAAGCCCATTAATACCGTTTTGGTCTCCAACTCTTTCTCGAATAGGGCAACAATGGGTATACTACCTCCACCTCTGGTAGGGATTGGATCCTTACCAAAAGTATCTTTCATAGCTGCAGCTGCAGCCTTATATGGAACACTATCAGTAGGGGTCAGTACCGGCTCTCCTCCATGATGTGGAGTTACCTTAACCTTTACACTTTTTGGAGCAACGCTATTGAAATAATCGGTAAATAGTTTAGTAATGGTTTCGGATGACTGGTTGGGGACCAAACGCATCGATATTTTTGCATAAGCCTTGGATGGTAAAACCGTTTTTGCGCCTTCTCCGGTGTAACCTCCCCATATTCCATTTACGTCTAGCGTAGGACGTATTCCAGTTCTTTCTAAGGTAGAAAATCCTTCCTCACCCATCACGTCATCTATTTCTAGATGACTCTTGTATATATCAAGGCTAAATGGTGTTTTAGCCATAGCCGCACGATCTTCAGGGGATACTTCTAAAACATCTTTATAAAAACCAGGGATGGTAATGTGGTTGTTCTCGTCTTTCATTCCGGCGATCATGTCGCACAATACATTGATGGGATTTGCCACAGCTCCACCGTAAACACCCGAATGTAAATCAATGTTAGGTCCAGTAACTTCAACCTCCACATAGCTCAATCCTCTAAGTCCTACATCTATACTCGGCATATCGTTGGCAAGCATCGAGGTATCGGAAATAAGGATAACATCCGCTTTTAATTTTTCTTTATTGTTCTTGCAATACGTATCTAAATTACTGCTTCCTACTTCTTCCTCACCCTCAATCATGAATTTCACGTTACATGTCAATTCATTTGTTTGCATCATTGACTCAAATGCTTTTACATGCATGAACATTTGTCCTTTATCGTCGCAGGCTCCCCGAGCGTATATTTTATGATTTTTGATAGTCGGCTCAAACGGAGGAGTGTCCCATAGCTCATCGGGCACACTCGGTTGAACATCATAATGTCCGTATATCAGAACCGTCGGGAGATTTGTGTCAATTATTTTCTCACCGTAAACGATGGGATAACCAGCTGTTTCTTCCAAAATCACGTTATCGGCACCTGCTGTTTTCAAAAAGTCAGCAACGGTTTCAGCACATTTACGCACATCACCTGAAAATGCTGAATCAGCACTAATGCTAGGTATTCGTAATAACTCAAATAATTCTTCTAAAAAACGTTCTCTGTTGGATTCGATATAACTCTTACTTGACATATACCGCAATTTACGGATTATTTAGGCTAAAAGTAAAGGTTAATCGCTTAATTTGTAGGTATGAATCCAGATACGACTTCTGCATCATTGAACGCATTCAAGGGGGAAGTTTTTATGTATGAAATCATCATTTCGGCGATTGTTTTTACCGCTGTTTATATGGTTTTAAAACGCTACCATCAAAAGGAAAAAGAGGCTAAAAAGCATAATTCCAAATACCATAACGGGCAAGGTTGAATTTGCCTGGCTACTTTGTAGGCTTCCTTGACACCTTATCCCCGTCCATCATTGTTTTAGCAATAGACATACTAGGTGAAGTAATGACATTTTCTCCTTTACTTAAACCAGAAATAACTTCAAAGTAGTCTAGATCTTGTATTCCGGTTTTTACTTTCTTGGCAACGGCTTTCCCGTTTTCATAAACAAAAACCCAAGTTTCAATTTCATCTAAATTTGAATCTTTACTTTTAACCTTCCTTGGATCTCTTGTGGTTAATGCCGCAATGGGAAGGGCAAGTGCGTTTTCTCTTCTTTCAGTTTTGATCTCAGCTGAGGCAGTCATGCCTGGAAGCAATGGTTGTGGCCTGCTTGCGCTATTTAAATCAGCGTAGCTGGATGGGTCAATTTGTATCTTAACTGTATAATTCGTGACCTGCTCATTAATGTCCATGTTGGCATTGAATTTTGCTGAATTAGCTATTTCTGTTACTCTTCCGGTGAAGGTTTTCTTTGGATAGGCGTCAACTCGGATATCGGCTTCGTCGTTTAATTCAAGGCGAACGATATCATTTTCATTTATTTTAACTTCAACTTCCATTCGGCTTAGGTCGCTAATCCTCATGATTTCAGTTCCCGCCATTTGTGCAGTCCCTACGACACGTTCCCCTTTTTCCGAACTCAACTGTGTTACAATACCTGATTGAGGAGCAAGAATCTTTGTTCTATCCAATGTTTTCATTCCTTCATCTAAGCGGGCTGCTAAACTTTTTACGTTATATAAAGCAGCCGTTTTATTCTTTGACGCAACGGTAGCTTCTGTTTTAATTTGTTCATATTGAACTCTGGCATTTTCCCACTCTAGATCTGAAGTGATATTTTCCTGATGCAGTTTTTTTTGTCTCTCAAAATTATCTTCAGCAATATCCAAGGCAACTTTAGATCTAAGTTCTTGAGCCTCGGCCGACGACAAGTTCGCTTTAGCATTATTAAGATTTGCCCTTAACTGATTAACGGTGGTTAGATAAATTTCTGGATTAATGGTTACAAGTAGCTGTCCTTCAACAACAGAATCACCTTCGTTGACAAACATATCAATAATCTCACCGCTTACATCTGGGCTAATTTTTACTTCAGATTTGGGAAGGATTTTACCTGTGACTGTTACCGTTTCTACGATCGTTTTATCTTGAATTTTCTCGGTAGTTACTAACTCTTCGCTTTTTCCACCTTTAAATATGCTTGCTGCAACGATGAGCGTTAAAATTATAATACCCGAAATCCAATAAACTCGTTTTTTATTCTTCATCTGATTTAGTCAATTCTTTTTATATCGCCATGAGCAATGAACTGAAGGATTATATCCCTCAATGCCGCTTCGTATTTCGCTGAAAGCATTTGTTGATATGCTTGTCGTTCTTGATTTTTTGTCTGTTGAACCTCGTAAAAGCTAACTTGTCCCAAATTGAACTGTTTTTGCACGAAGTCTAAATTTTTGGATTGGGCCTCATAGTTACTTCTTAAGGCTTGGTAATTAGTGGCAGCCGAATTAAAGGTTTGTTGGGCGTTTACCACATCGTTGATCACGGCTTGTTTGATTTGTTTTTGGTTCCATTTACTTTGGATTAGAGCCAATCGTGATTGTGCGATATTGGTTTGAGTTTGTAATCGATTGAAAATGGGCACCGATAGAGTAGCCCCAAAACTCTGTCCAAAGTTGTCCCGCATCTGAGTTCCAAATCCTATGGTTTGGGTACTATAATCAAACTTGGGTGCTTCTACGATATCTCCAGATCCCTGAACAAAACCGATGGGCTGGGTGCCGCTGATTTGAGACCCGGTGATTTCAATGGCGTTGTCGGAATATACCGTGCTCAAGTTAGCCCCCACAGACAATGTAGGTTGCAAGGCGCCTTTAGCCGCTTTCAGTGCGTACAACATGGATTCACTACGCTTGCAAGAGGCTTGATAATCTGGCCTGTGACTAAGGGCCGAGTCAATTAACTCATTCACTTCAATAGGGAATTCAACATATTCGGGTACCGCCGTTGTCATATCAGCAAGTTGAAGCATTTCCGTGTGATCCAATCGCATCAAGTTTTTAAGGGATAAAATTGAATTCAAATACTGGTTTTTCGATTGAACCTCCAAAGATGTTGCTTGGGCTTCTTGCGCTTGTGCAGCTAATAAGGCACCTTGATTGGAAGCCCCAGCTTTGTATAGCTTCTCGATGCGTTTTGTTTCTCTTACTGCATTTTGTGTATTCGATTGTTGCGCGGCCCAAGATTCTTTGTTTTGTTGGCATTGTAAATAGGTCAGAACTACATTTAAAGCAATATTCTGTTGTACTTGTTGGTAGTCAAGGTGAGCCGCTTCGAGAGTTTTTTTTCTCTGTTTGATGGTGTTTCTAATAGAACCACCAGCGTATAGTAACCAGTTACTTTGAAGCTGTGCAGAACTGTTACCTACCGTCTTTTGTACGAATTGATTACTGAAACGGTCAATACTACGACCACTTTGGTAAAACTGTCCGCCGTTGGCTGAAAGATTTGGCGCCATATTTAGTAATGATTGGCGATATGAGATGTCCGCATTTTCAACGTTCAGCTCGCTCAATTGAATATCAATGTTGTTTTCAATTGCCGTTTCAATACAACGCCGTAAATCATATACCTGTTTATTTTGTGCTCTGAGTGGTGCGACACAAACTGCAGCGAGCAAACAAAAGATTTTTAGCTTCATTTAAATGGTTAAGCAAGTTACATCCATCAATGAGCTGCTGTGGAAAACCATCGATAGACCTGATTTTGTTTCGATTAATTATGTGGAAAATAAAACAAAACGAATCTCATCCTTTAGTCTAGTTTTGTCCTAGAGTTTTGGTTCTTGATTTAGTCGGGCAAGACAAATCAAGACGAAAAGGGAATGTAGTGTAAATCTGCAACTGTACCCGCAGCTGTAACCTCTGCTAAAGCAAATGCTGTAGGCCTTTATGCCACTGTTAAGAACGGGAAGGCGCCTGCCGCGAGGAAGTCAGAAGACCTGCCACACTCTATTTAAAATCGGCTTTCGGGAATAAAAGCACGGTGGAGATTCACGTACTGCAGTACCTGTCGCCATCTATTTTATTTTCGAAAACCGGCTTGATATATGTCGATGGCCTTCATACATACCGCCCTGTTTGCACTGTCCGGAATAGATTCTTTGGAAAGCCATCTGCATTACCCACCAATAGAGCCGGTTGATACTGTTCATATTCAAGCTTCACGGACGCCTTTTGCAACGGTTGGTCGTAAAGTGCGATATATAGAATCAAAACAGTTGAATGTCTCATTACAGGAGTCAGGTCAGTTTGTTAAATCCTACGGTATTTCAGGTTCAGCTTTGATATCCAAAAGAGGAGCTGATGCAACACAAACCCAAGTACTTTGGAATGGATTACCTATTAATCATCCCATGTTGGGCATGATGGACTTTTCAAACATAAACGGTTTTGGTATGGATCAAATCACAGTTGTTGAGGGAGGGAACTCCGCCATGTTTGGTAGTGGTAGCGTGGGTGGAACCATTGCGTTGGAAAATGCGCTAGCCTTCAATTCCCCTTTACGCTCAAGTGTTGAATACGAGTATAATTCTTTGTTGAATTCTAATTTAGGTATTACCATGTCGGCAGGTAATGAATCCATGTACTTCTCGTTCACCTCTTTTACTAAGAATCAGCAGAATAATTTCACTTATACGGACGAATGGACAGGCGCTAGGGAACGTGCAGATAATGTACATTTCGAACAGATTGGAGCGAGACTAGTTACAGGCTTGAAAAAGTCGAATCACACATTGAAATGGGTAACTGAGCTGAGCAGTAATGATCGCGGATTAGGATTCATTGGCGCACAATTACTAGGAGGGCAAACCGATGATAATATTCGGTCTGCCCTTCA
>Ga0255776_10003116_pt1 | contig 18041 bp, 15 predicted proteins | sample 071ome_19_FD_179974 | JGI IMG/M metagenome (GOLD analysis project Ga0255776, IMG submission 179974) | Coastal salt marsh microbial communities from the Groves Creek Marsh, Skidaway Island, Georgia - 071413AT metaG (version 2) | ecosystem: Environmental > Aquatic > Marine > Intertidal zone >... | reverse complement strand
AAAGGTTTCCAGATTGTTTGCAGGCTTCCTGAGCAATTTTCTGCCAGCGTATCTTCTTGGCTTCAAATTTGGTTAAGGAAAATTCTCCTTCCGTCCTTTCAGATACTATCGGCGTTAAGCGGTTTGTTCCGAGTTCCGTAAGTGGGCGGATTAATTCCTCCCATTTATTCGCTTTCCCCAAGGCCACGGCTAATCTTATCTCTGGAAATTGAGGCTCAGACTGATCTATGGTCAAAATACGAATTTGCACTTTGGCACGATGTACCTCCAAACACTCCGCTTGGTAACATCCTCCTTTCCCATCGAGGCATTCGATCTTTGCACCCGTTTGCAAGCGAAGCACTCGGGATAAATGAACCGCCTCATCCTCGGAAAGAAAGCATTCTTCTCCGACACAGGTTGGAGTTTGCTCCATGTATGCACGGATACGCCTAGTCATTAAGATCAAGACTTAAAAAATACTGCTTGCTTGGCAACTCAACACCATGCAAGGGATGAATCCGTGAAAGTTGAATCTAGAACCATAAAATGAGGATAAGTGGAGGAAAAGCCAGAGGGATCCCACTGCGGGTAAATAAAAAGAGTGGTATCCGACCAGCAATCGAGACCAGTCGGGAGCGGGTCTTTTCCTCTATCTCACAGAAAGTCGAAAATGCCCGGGTTCTCGATCTTTTTGCTGGATCAGGTGCTTATGGTCTCGAAGCACTTAGCCGGGGAGCCGCACACGCCACCCTTGTGGAAAAAAACAGACTCGTTTATTCGGACCTCCATACGAACTTAATGGCTGTTCAAAAAAGTGCCCAACTGCCTCTAGATTCAGGTAGGGTTGCCAAGAGAGATGTCTTGGAATTTTTGCAGGATCCCTCCCCTTTTGCCTATGACCTCATTTTTATCGACCCACCCTATGCTGAACTTGAAAAATTGTGTCCAAAAATATTCAGCCTACTGGCGTCTAACCACTACCTTTGTGGAGATGGAATTGCGGTTTTAGAGTGTCCGGGTGATTTCAACTTTGAGCCAAATGGATGGGTGCATAAGCGAACCATTGGAAAAGAGAAAAAAGGATCACCGGTCCACCGAATCTTTGAAACCGCACCTTAAGTCAAAGCCCAGAAAGCCTCTGCAAGGCACCCTACCGATGCAACCATAGCAGTCTCTACCCGCAAAACACGGGTCCCCATATGGCATAATTCAAAATCCAATTTTCTGAGTTGTTTGCGTTCTGCATCTGACCAACCACGTTCCGGACCAATAGCCAGCTGCAAGGGCTGTCCAACAGCAGGTTTAACTTCGGCAAGAGCTCGATTGGCCTCATAAACATCAAGAGCCAATCGGAGAGAATGGATAGACGCACTTTTCTCGATCGCCTCCTCCAGGCAGCTCACTTTTTCACAAACCGGCAGATGACAGGAAAATGCCTGCTCTGCTCCCTTGACCAACAGCCTCCGCCATTCTTCATCCCACAAAGAACTCTTGGTATAGGATACTTCGCCTTTTTCGGTTGGGAAAAAAAGAATTTGGCTCACTCCAAGAGTCGATCCCTGCTCAATGATTTTCCTGCAGGTTTGCGGACGGGACAAACCAACCAAAATGGACAGAGGAATCAGATCGGATGGATGAGGAGTCTTCCAATCTAAGAAAATTTCAACCTCTCCAGAATTTTGCCAAGAGACCCGCCCTTTTCCCTTGGGTCCATTCACGACCCCAAAATCTACGAGGTCACCGTTCTTAACTTTAAGGGTATTCCTTAAATGAATCGTGCGGGGGTCTTTAGCCGACCATTCAATTCGATCCGCCGCTTGTTCAAGAAGGAACAGGTTCAATGGGGTATCAACCAAAGGGCCTGGTAAGGGCGTAAAACCAAGTCTTTACCCGCCCAATCAATCTCACCTCCCGAGATCAGATCCTTCGCCTGGCATGCAGGGAACCAATGTTTGATTTTGTCCAAAGGCTTAGGTGATTTTGGGTGGGAGCTAAAATTGTATAAGCAAACAATCGACTGTTGTTCATCGGTGGAACTTCGAACCAATCCAAAGACTTCGTTACCCAAGTCGAGCACTTCCTGAGATGCATCCGGATGAAAGGCGGGAGCAGACGCGCGCTTCCTCAAGGTAGTCACATACCAGTCAAAGACCTTTGCACTGGTCGTGTTCTTTTTATTTAACACCGAATCCAATTCCGAAAGTTGCCACTTTTTTCGGTTCAAAGTGCGGGCTCGCCCAGTCTCGGAGAAACCTGCCTGATCATTTGGAGTTGCACAGAGGGAGTGAAAATAAACGGCCGGGATTCCCTGTAAGGATAGGGCAAGGGCCTGAGAGCAGATAAAACGTGCTTCGCCCAACTCGGGGTTATCTGGTTCCGATAAAGCCGAGTAGTAGGTAACATTTAGTTCGTAGGGCGATTGGGAGCCATCCGGCAAACTACGCATGGACACCTTGCCGCCTTTTTTCTCAATTTCATCAGCGAGGGAAAGCACCTCCTTCTGAGGTAGAATCCCTTCCAATGGACGCACACCCACTCCGTCATGACTCGCCGTGAAATTTAGAAAATGACATCCTTTGGGCGGAGGTGCCAATTGGGTGGCCCATTCCCTCAAGTGTTTGGATGTTCCGCGAAGCAATCCATGCAAAAGCAAGGGTGGGAGCGAAAATTGATACACCGCATGGGCTTCGTCTCCTTTGCCAAAATAAGAAATATTTTCCTCATGCGGAACATTGGTTTCGGTCAGTAAAATAGTCTCAGGGGCTACGACCTCCACAAAATTACGGATGAGTTTGATAACCTCGTGTGTCTCCGGAAGATGCAGACAATTGGTTTCCATCTTTTTCCACAGGAATGCAACCGCATCGAGCCGAAGGATTCGGCAACCCATAGAGAGGTAAAAGAGGATGATATCAAGAAACTCGAAGAGTAAATCGGGACAGGTCCAATCCAAGTCCACTTGATCCGCACTGAAGGTCGTCCAAACCATCTTTTCTCCACCTCTGGTTTGGTAAGGTGTGAGCAAGGGTGTGGATCGTGGGCGGACCACGGAAGATAAATCCGCTTGCGGGTCTCCCTCCATAATGTAATTCATCCCCGGTTCGACCCCGGATACAAATTCGCGAAACCATGGACTTTTCGACGAACAGTGGTTGAGGACCAAATCAAACATCAGTTGAAACTCGGATGCAAAATTCTCCACATCGGACCATTTGCCATAGTCGGTATGAACCTGGCGGTAATCCACCACAGAAAATCCATCATCGGAAGTCCATGGATAAAAAGGAAGAAGATGGACTGTCGAAACCGCTCCTTTTAATCGTTGCGAACAAAATTCACGAAGAACATCCAAGGGAGCACGATCCTCCGATTGGACCATATCAGCGTAGGTGATAAGGACCACATCCTGCTGATTCAGACCAGATAAATTGGAACCAGATGACAGACCGACGCCAACTCCATACCTGCCAATCATCTGGTACATTCGATCCAGTAAGCGATCCGCACGGTCCATCCCGTAAAGCTTGGCTAACCGCCGACGCAATAACTTCAACCGGGTACCAGAGATGTGTTTAACAGCATTTTGGGTAAAATAGCTCATAAGAACGAATTAATAACCGGTAAGATCCGCAATGAAGGCACGCAAGTTACTGCGTATCGTGGAGTAGGAGTAGAATTGACGGGCTACTTCATAATTATGGTTCACGATTTCTTCGCACAAATCACGATCCGTAAGAATTTGCCGCACCTGACGGGCGATGGTTGGGGTGACAAAACCATCCATGGTTAGAAGACGAAACCCCTTGGGTTCAATATCCCGGACAAAAATAGAGTAGCGGTTGATCAGAACTGGTTTCCGGAAGTAGATCGCTTCAAGAAGGGCGTTCCCAAAGCCCTCATAGGTGCTTGGGTAGGTGACAAAGTCTGCATGATGGTAAAGGTCCCAAAGGGTATATACCTTGCGGCCTTCAGAGTCTCTTTGCCGAACCTCGCCCACCCGGTCCGCGACAATTCTCATATCCACTCCCTCTTCCTTGGCTAACTGCTCAAGCATGCCAAGGTACTCGTAGCCCTCGTCGCCCGCTTCATGAGAAATCACCAACTTACATCGAGGGTCCTTCAGTAAGCTAACCAGTTTGATTGCCTGCTCAATCCCTTTGCGTGGAACAACGCGCGTGGGCTGGAGGATAAAGAAATCGTCTTCGCTTAAACCGAGCTCTTTCCGCACATCGGATGCGTATTCATCGACCTGCTCTGGAGGATTCTCGAAGTCAAAAACATTGGGAATCACCAAAGAAGCACTGCCCTTTCGCAGGGCCAATTGCTCCTGAGCTTCCTGATTGATCACCACATCCCTCATATTGGAAAGCTTTGGAGGAAAGCTCATATCGAGGTACTCGGGAATGCAATTCACAGAAAACCGGGTTCTTTCCCAATAAAAATCATGGTGATGGGCGATGGCAGGCATTCGGGTTTCCGACAAAAATTCGGTCAGGGCAATACCAAGGGGAATGTGCATGGGAATCGCCAGACAATTTTGGGGAACTAGAATATCGATATCAAACTTCTCCACAAAGCGGTAGAGCGTGCTTTTAATGTAGTCCGAAAGGGCCCGGATTCTTTCCGTGACAAAACGGTCTCTCACATCCCCTTTCCAAATACGCTCATTGATCCACTGGTTTTCAGAAAAACCAAAAAAAGCTTCCGGAACCACATGGCTGATATCTGGATTTCGGTCGCTTTGCCCGCTGTACCAAAAGCTTACATGCCTATCTTGCCAAAGCACTTCCGCCCATTTCGCACTTTCGAGCGATACCCCATCCTGCCCAGCAAAGCGGGTAGATACAAAACCGATATTTTTTGACATAATGAATCCGATCAGCAACTAAGATGCCTCTCTTTAATGGGTCATGAAGAATGCACTAGTTTTTTTCAACCCCTAAAACGATTTCTTCGGTTTGTCTTTACAAAATCGTCCTGCAAAGCTTATTCCAAACATACATGCCAATTGAACAAATAGAAACTGAAAGCTTGCTAAGTGCGATCCTCCAAGGCCTGCCCAATACCATTGAAAAAATTCGGGACATGAGGGATTCCTTCCTCACAGACGCGGTTCTTCTCGGAGAAATCCCCTCTCCTACTTACGGGGAGGAAGAACGAATACGTGCGGTCATGGATCGGTTTAGGGAAAATGGATTGAAGAACCCAATGGTTGATGAATTTGGGAATGCATCCGCCCATCTAGCGGGAACGGAAGGTCAATCTTCCATTGTGGTGATGGCTCATGCTGACTCCGTATTCTCTCCCGAGGTAAGACACGAGATTCAGGTCGGTTCCGACACAATGACGGGTCCTGGAATTGCGGATAATGCTCTTGGCTTGGCTGCGATGATCTCGATTCCCAGAATTCTTTCTGAGTTGAACATTAAACTCCGTGACAACCTCATCCTCGTGGCCAATGTGAAAAGTCTAGGCAGGGCAAACCTCGAGGGGGCAAACGGATTTCTTGAGACTATGAGCCTACCTGCCAAAGCTGGGATTTGTATCGAAGGATCGACCCTTGGGCGTTTAAGCTACTCCGGCCTTGGTACCCTCCGTGGAGAAATCACTCTTCAAGTACCGGCAGATTACGATTGGAAAAGATTTGGAGCAGCTGGTGCGATCAGCCATCTTACGGGATTAATTAACCACATTCGAGAAATCCCTATCCCCAAAGAGCCTAAGACCCAGTTGGTCTTTGGAGGATTAAAATGCGGATCGAGTTACAACACCTCTCCCCGTCAGGGCAGTTTGCGTTTTGAAATCACCAGCGAGGGGGATGAATTGATCGGGCAAGTGGAAAACCAGCTCAATGAGATTTGTGAACAGTTTTCAGCCGAAACAGGCACCCATGTACAGATGGAAGTGGTTGCCAAAAGAATGAATTGTGGAATTCCCTTCACTCATCCATTGGTTAAAACAACCCGATCCATTATGCAGCAAGCTGGGACAACTCCCAAAGTCGACCCAAGCACTGGCGACCTGAATGCTCTGATTCTTGGAGGATTACCCGCCGTCACCCTCGGATTAACCACGGTTGAAAATCTCCGTGAAACCAACGAAACGGTTCATTTGGATCCTCTTTATGGGGGAATGGCTCAAGTCATCACCTTAATCCAGGCAATTGATCAAGGAATTTGCGAATTATGAGTACCAAAGAGCAATCCTGGTTGGAACGAAACACTTTTCACCACAGTGTATTTTGGGATTTAATCAAACTGGTGGAGGAAAAAGAGAGGAAGGGACTTAAGATCTCTCTATGTATTCCTACTCTCAATGAAGAAAAGACCATAGGGAAAGAAGTGCTCATCCTCCGCTCAGAACTTATGGAAAGGTATCCACTGGTGGATGAGTTTGCGGTTATTGACTCGGGCTCCGAAGATAAAACCCTTGAGGTTGCCAAAAACTATGGAGCCGATGTGTACCTTGCCTCTGACATTCTCCCTGAAGTCGGAAATAAAAGAGGAAAAGGAGAGAATCTTTGGAAAGCGATTCATCAACTCAAAGGCGATATTATTTGTTATGTGGATGCTGATATCTCCAATATCCATCCCCGTTTTGTCTATGGATTAGTGGCTCCTTTGATTCACCGGGATGAGGTCACTTATGTGAAAGCATTTTATGACCGCCCATTGAATTACTCCAGTGGAATCCGGCCAAGTGGTGGGGGCCGAGTGACTGAGATCCTGATCCGCCCACTCTTTTCCCTCTTTTACCCAGAGCTTTCCAATGTGATCCAGCCTTTGTCTGGTGAGTACGCCGCCCGTCGCGAAGTCCTCGAGCAAATCCCATTCCCTATCGGATATGGGGTGGAAACTTCACACCTTCTGGATCTCTACGAAAAATTTGGGCTGGAAACCTTCGCCCAGACCGACCTCGACCGAAGGGTGCATCGCAACCAGACCACCAACGCCCTAGGAAAAATGAGTTTTGGGATTTTACAAACTTTCTTCAACCGGTTACACGCTCAGGGAAAGCTCGACCGCATGCCAGATCTCGATACTTTTTACCGGAGATTTGAAGTGGAGGACGGAAATTATCGTCAGCTCATTCAGGAAGTTGTGGAGGAAGAGCGTCCTCCGATGATTGATATTGAAGGATACCGCAACCGACAAAATCCGTCCTGACCTTTTTCTCTCCGCCTAGATGAAGATTGCCTTGGTTCATTACCACCTCCAACCAGGTGGAGTGACCCGGGTGATTGAAAACACCATCCTTGCATGGGACCTAAATAAAAGTGCCCCGGATCAATATGTCGTCCTCACCGGCAGGGAGTATCCTGGAAAAATCCTCAAGAATGTAAAAAGGGTCGAAGGGTTGGATTACGCTGAGTTGAAGGATGCCATTGATCCAACCGTCCTCAAAGAGAAACTGGAAAATGCCGCTCGAAATGCATTAGGCTCCCTGCCCGATGTCTGGCATATCCACAACCATTCACTTGGTAAAAATCCGGCCCTAACCGGAGCAGTCGCAGAACTGGCCCAGTCAGGTGCCAGGATTTTGCTCCAACCTCATGATTTTGCAGAAGATGGAAGACCCAACAACTTCAGTAACCTGGGAAGCACGAAGACGAGGCTCTATCCAACCGCCCCGCAAATCCACTACGCTGCCCTAAATCAAAGAGATCAATCCTTTCTACAGTATACTCTAAAGGAAACATCCAGCCCTGTACATCTATTGGCCAATGCCATTCCCGAAGCCCCTCAACCCACATTTAAAGATGGGAAAGTACTTCGGGATGTACCCGAAAATCTGTATCTCTATCCGGTTCGAGCGGTCAGAAGAAAGAATCTGGGCGAACTCGCCCTCCTCTCTCTGGCTTATCCGGAATTCCACTTTGCAAACAGCCTGGGTCCAACCAACCCAAACTTTCAATCCGTATATGACAGCTGGATAAAATTTGGCCAAGAATTAGGCACTCAACTGACTTACGGACTGGGTGAGCAAACCGAGGCAAGCTTTCCTGAATTAGTCCAACAGGCTCAATCTTTGATCAATGTAAGTGTGGCCGAGGGATTTGGGCTCGGGTTTTTAGAACCTTGGACTTTTGGTCAAAGCCTATGCGGACGAAACCTGCCAGAAATTACATCGGATTTTACTGAGCTCGGGGTCAACTTGGATCATCTTTACAACGAAATCCTTATAGACCCATCGTTGATTGAACCCGATGCTCTGAAAAGTGCTATCTCAGTCGCCTTGGAAAAGACGTACTGTCAGTACGGAAGAAGTCTACCTGAAAATGGGGTTCAGCAAGCTTTTGAATCAATCTCAACTCCCCTAGGTATCAAATTTGGACATCTCGACGAGAATCTTCAAAGATCAGCGATCGAAAAAGCCAAGCGATCAGACCTCATACTCCAAGATATCCGAAAACAAGCTAAACTCGGGGTGCTCGAAGCTGAGCACATCCAAAACAACCGATCTGCCGTAACCCAAAACTTTTCCCTGGAGGTATACGGACAAAAGGTTTTACGTATTTACAAAGAAATAGAGCAATCTCCGACTACAACGATTGAATTTTCTGACAACGAAAGAATGGTGAACAAGTTCCTTAATCCTCAAAGGTTGAACCTATTGAGGGTATAGAAGAAGAAAACCTGCTGTGCTCCTCCAGATATAACCAGAGGATTTTTGGAAAACAAGGTTTAGCTCTTTCTCTTTGCTTCGTAGAGACGCTTCTCTTTTACCTTAGTTGCTTCCTTACCCACACGGTCGCGAAGATAATACATCCGAGCACGCATGGTGATACTTTCACGATCCACTTCAATCTTGTCGATTAAAGGAGAGTTAACCGGAAATACCCGCTCCACACCCACACCAGATGCAATTCTGCGAACAGTAAAGGATTCGTGAATGCCTGAGCCTTTGCGGGAAATAACAATCCCAGCAAAGATCTGGATTCTTTCTTTATCACCTTCACGAACGCGAACATGAACTTTCACACCGTCCCCAACTTTGAATTGATCGCGCCCTTCCTGGAGGTATTCGTTAGTAATTTCGTTCAGCAGTTGCTCATTCATGTTCTCAGTTCCTTATTGATTAATGATAGTTTCTAAATCTGGGCGTAATCTTTTCGTTTTTTCGAGACGTTGTTCATGTCTCCAACGAGCGATTGCCTGATGGTTCCCCGAAAGCAAAACTTCCGGGACTTTAAATCCTCTAAATTCCTCTGGACGGGTATACTGCGGGCAACCCAACAATTGATCGTCAAATGATTCACCCTGAAGAGACTGATCGTCTCCCAAAACACCAGGGACATGACGGGCCACAGCGTCTATCAGTACACTAGCCGCAAGAGCACCGTTGGTAAGAACATAATCCCCTATACTGATTTCGCGATCAATTGCATGGTCACGAACTCTCTGGTCAATCCCTTCGTAGTGACCGCTTACAAGCACGAGGTGGGGAGATGTGGACAATTCCTTGGCTAGCTCCGTGGAAAATGGTTCTCCATCAGGTGCCATATATATGACTGTGGATGATGGGGTGGTAACCTGCTCGATCGCATCAAAAAGAGGTTCTGGTTTAAGAACCATACCGGCTCCGCCTCCGAAAGGGCGATCATCTGCTTCCCTATGTTTACCCTTAGCCCAATCCCGGAGATCGAGCGAATGAACATCGATTAACCCGCGCTCAATCGCCTTTCCAACTATACTTTCCTGAGTAAATGCCTCAACGGTTTGAGGAAAGAGAGAAAGTACGTCGAAACGCAGTTGAGGGCTCATCGTGCGAATCATCAGGTATTAAAAAGAGCATGCCAACCGGATCAGCCAGACTGGCAAATTAGGATTCAGTTTCCTCTTTTGCCTCAGCTTTGTCCTCAGCCTCAGCTTTGGGTTCTTCCTTCGCTTCCTCTACTGGCTTCTCTTCCGCTTTTTCGTCTTCTACAGGTGCTTCCTTTGCTTCGGGAGCAGGATCAGCCGCCTTCTCTTCCTCAGCTGGTTTTTCCTCTACAGCAGGTGCCTCTTCTGCAGGAGCTGCTTCTTTGGCTTCAGGTTCAGCCTCTACTGGCTTTTCCTCAACTACAGGAGCAGGATTCTTCTTTTTAGCAGCACGGGCAGCTTTGGCGCTTGCTTTTGCTTCCGTACGCTTCAACCAATCTTCAGGGCTCAAGCGACCCTGACGGATCAAGCTTTTGGCGGTATCGGTTGGTTGAGCTCCCACTTCGAGCCAATGATCAATTCGATCCATCTTAAGGTCCAGTTCACGCTCGCGAGCACTTGACTGAGGGTTGTATGTACCAACAACTTCCAGAAAACGGCCGTCGCGACGAGCTTGGGATGGAGCAACCACCATGCGGTAAAAGGGTGCATGACGGGCACCGTGTCTTTGTAAACGAATCTTAATCATATCAGATCGGAGTGAGTACTTGAAAATTGGGAAAAGCAGAGAATACAAGTAAATTTATTCGCTTAAGTCAACCAATATCACTCTTAGACATGATCCATTTTATATGAATGAATGCAGATAGATTTGTGTTTTTTCAAACAAGCGTTTTAATTCTTTTTTTTTGTGATCGCAACTGTTATCAAAAATCCAAAACCCAAGCTGGAAACCCGTGCCCGTTTGATTGAAGCAACCGCACGTTTATTTTCACTTCATGGTTACAATGGCCTGACCCTTCGATCCGTTGCCAAAGAGGCTAAAGCAAATCTTGCTGCAGCTAATTACCACTTTGGTTCAAAAGATGCCTTGGTTTTGGAAATGCTGAGGGAAAGAATCCAACCCATCAACCAACGAAGGCTCGAACTTTTGGAGGAAGAGAAAAATAATAACTCAAACCTGCCTCTTGGGGTATTTCAAATTTTCCGTACCCTTATTCACCCAATCGGAGAGGAAATATCCAAAAGTGCCAACTCCCGCTGTAGTCTTGCCCAATTGGTTGCCCGAACCTTTACCGAACCGACCGAGTTTATCGAACGCATGCACCATCGTTTTTTCTCCCAAATTGCTGAAATTTATCACCGCGAACTCTCCCTTACCTTTCCGAATCAACCCCCTAAAGAAATTTATTGGCACCTTCATCTTGCGGTCGCTTCTATGCTTGGTGCACTTGCCCAGCATCGTAGATTGGAAGACTTTACCAAAGGCATGTGCAATGAGAATCAGGTGGATGAAATGATTAACCGTTTAACAAAATTCGTTAGTCATGGTTTCACACATGGGTTAAGAAACTCCTCTCCATCATGAATCAATCCGTTCTCATTATTACACCACCCATCGTTCTTTGCACAGCCTTGCTGACGGGTTGCTTGGCTCCTAAGCAACAACAGATTTCCAAATCCGAACTTTCCTATCCTCAAAACTGGGAATCAAACATCACCCTATCGGGGGAAAATCATTCTTCCCAAGGGTGGGCCTCTGCTCTAGGTGGAGATGTTTTGCAGAACATAATTGAGGATTCCTGGTCAGGGAATCCTTCTTTGTCCGCAATGACCGAACGCTTAATTGCCCAGGGAGAACAAGCCACCATACTGGGAGCGAACCTTTTACCCACCGCTCAAGCAGAGATTACGGGAAGTAGATCCAAAAGGAACTTAATCGGATTCAACCTGCCCAATGGAAGCACATCCTTCACCAGTAACAGTTTTACCTCCGGACTGAACATCAGCTGGGAGTTGGATTTATGGGGAAAGCTTGCCGATGCTCGGGATTCTGCCGAAAAACGATTTCAGGCAGGCAGCTTGGATTTGGATGCAGCCAGGCTTTCCCTATCCGGACAGGTATCCAAAGTGTGGTATGAAATCATCGAAGGGTCAGAACAACTCACCCTTGCCAACCAAAGTGCCACTTCCTTTGCTCAAAACGAAAGTTTTGTGAACGAACGGTTCCGCAAAGGTCTTGCCAATGCCCTCGAACAAAACCTGGCTCAATCCGGAACGGCTTCGGCTCGGGCAAGGGCCTTAGCCTTGGAGCGACAATTGAATCAGAACAAGAGAAGGCTCAATGTGCTTCTTGGTAACTACCCAAGTGTAAATCTCGACCTCAATGATTCATCCAAACTTACTCCTCTGCCTGAAATTAGCCATTCCCCTGAATCTCCAAGCTCAGCTCTTACTCAAAGACCAGACATACAAGCTGCAGAGAAGAATGCTGAGGCAAGCGGGCTGGACCTTTCGATTGCCAGAAAGAATTTCTTTCCTTCTTTAAGCATCAGTGGTGGCCCTGGAAGCCGTAGTGATGAATTTGAAAACCTGCTCGATAAGAATTTTCAAACCTGGGGAATTAATGGGTCCTTTTCCCAACCAATCTTTAACGGGGGTCGTCTCCGGGCTGCACAACGCCAAGCCAAAGCTAGGCAAGCAGCCGCCTGGGCAGATTATCGCTCCACTGCACTGGAAGCATTTACAGAGCTGGAAAACTTGCTCTCTGCAGAGCAAAACCTAGCCAAAGAAGAGGATTTTTTACAACAAGCTGCCAGAGCAGCAGAGGAGGCTTCTCGACTAAGCTGGGAAAGATACCAGCGAGGGGTGGAGGGAATTTTCAATGCCTTGGAAAATCAAAGACGGGCATTCGATGCTCGAAGCCGAGCTCTTTTAATCCGTAAGCAAAGAATTCATAACCGTATCGATTTATACCTTGCCCTTGGGCAGTCCCCTCTTCCTTCACAATCATGAGAAAATTCATTCTTCCACCCCTTGTTCTGGGAGGCCTATGTTGCCTTGCCTGGTATCTAATTCAGCTCCGCCCAGAGCCCCAACCAAGGAAGGTCAACAAACAACTCCCATATGTGGAAGTAGTGGTCGCCAAGAGACAATCCATACCAGCCATCCTTCACTCTCATGGTTTGGTACGCCCTCGTACCCTTACCACTTTGATCGCAGAAGTACCCGGAATTATCGAGGGTGTAGCTCCCTTTTCCTTAGACCAACCCATCCCATCCTTTCGTGCAGGGGGCTTTTTTAAAAAAAATGACCTCCTTGTTAAAATTGAAGAGGTCGATCTTGTAAGCACGCTGGCAGAAGCTAAAGCCAATCTGAGCCGTGCTCAATTGCAATTGATTCAAGAGCAGGAATTTGCCGAGCAGGCAAAAAGCGAATGGGGCGAACGAAACTGGTCCAAAGCACCCGAATTGGTCAAGCGATTGCCTCAAATCCGCAAAGCCGAAGCGGAGAAACTGGCAGCCCAAGCATTCCTGGATCAGGCGAAGAAAAACCTCTCTCGTGCCCAGGTGACCGCCCCTTTTGACGGAAGAATCATCCGTACCATGGTGGACCGAGGCCAACGGGTTGGATCAGGGACATCTTCTGCCCTTGCTGAGATCTACGCTCTTGATTCCGCTGAGATTGACCTTTCTCTGAGTCAAAAAGAGATATCTTTTCTCGGTTTTATCGATGGATTGGCCAAGGATCATAATATCCTGGTTGAAACCTTAAACAAAGAAGGTACCTCTTCTCACAAAGGATTCCTCGATCGATCCCAAGGCATGGTGGATCCTAAGACGAGGCTGACCAATTTCGTAGCTCGGATAGATGACTGTTTTGCCAACCCATTTTCGAAATCACCCACAAATCATCCTCTTAGCCTTGGACAATTTGTTAACCTCAAACTAACGGGTAAAAAAGTCTCCGCATTTGTGCTTCCTGACTCGGCCTTTCGCGACCTCTCCACGATATTGGTGGTGGATCCATCCAACCAGCTTCAACCCAGAAAAGTTGAAGTTTTACACCGAACAAAAAGAAAGGTTTGGGTAGGAGCAGGTCTGAAAGACGGCGAGCGGGTATGCACCACTCCAATCGAGATTATTTCGGAGGGAATGAAAGTTCGGGTAGTTGGAGATGAGCAAGTGGAAGAACAGTCCACGGAGGCAAGCCAAAACTCAGAGTCTAATAAAACGGCCCAATGATTGCCTGGTTTGCTAAAAACGGGGTTGCTGCCAACCTCCTGATGGGGGTGATCCTGATTGCAGGAATTTTTTCTGTTCGGGGATTAAAGATGGAGCTTTTCCCTGACTTTGATCTCGATCTTGTCACCATTTCAGTAGCCTACCCAGGGGCGGCTCCTTTGGAGGTTGAGGATGGAATCTGTAAACAGATTGAGGAGAAAATTTGGGATCTCACTGGAATCAAAGAGATGACCTCTTATTCCAGGGAAAACTTTGGCGTGGTATCCGTGCAGGTTGAAAGAGGAAAGGATGCCAAACTTCTTGCAGATGAGATCAAAGTTCGGGTCGACTCTATTCTCACCCTTCCTGAGGAAGCCGAAAAGCCCATGGTTGAAGTGACGGCTATTAAGAGACGGGTTCTAGCGGTTGCGATCCATGGGCAATGTGATGAGAAATCTTTGAGAAAGTTAGCCGACCAAACCTTAGACGACCTGACCAACCTTCCAGGCATTACCCAGGTTGAAATCGCTGGTATCCGCAAACCCCAGATTGGGATCGAAGTTTCCGAATCTGCTCTTCGCGAACACGGTCTGAGCTTCGACGATGTAGCCAGGACACTTCGGCAGACTTCCCTCGATGTCCCAGGCGGTGTTGCCCGCACTTCAGCAGGTGAAACCTTGCTCCGATCGATGGGTAAAGCCCGAGACGGGCAGGGGTTTAATGAGATCGAACTCTTACCATCCGAAAATGGATCCAGCTTAACTCTCGAGGAGATAGCCACGGTCAAAGATGCATTTGAAGACAAAGCACTCTACACCACTTTTAATGATCAACCCGCAGTGACCCTTCGGATTTTTCGGGTGGGTCAGCAAAGCCCGCTGGATATTTCGAAAAAAGTAAATGATTATGTAAATGCAGTCAGTCCGACTCTCCCTGAAGGGATGGGTATGACCATCTGGCAGGATAGTTCTTACTACCTACAAGGCAGGCTTCAAATGATGATCAACAACGCCCTTCAGGGGCTTGTCTTGGTCTTTTTAGTGCTATCCCTTTTCCTGAGACCATCCCTGGCATTTTGGGTCGCCCTTGGTTTACCCATTTCTTTCATGGGTGCATTTGCCGCCATGGGAGTGATTGGAGCCTCGATCAATCTGGTTTCCTTATTTGCCTTCATTGTCGTCCTTGGAATCCTGGTGGACGATGCCATCGTTGTGGGCGAATCGGTATACACCCAAGGAAGGAGGGGGAAAAATTCTCTCTCTGCTGCTATCGATGGAACTCATCGGGTGGCTATGCCCGTTACCTTTGCCATTATCACGAGCATGGTTGCATTCGTACCCCTGCTTTTCCTCCCCGGATGGCTTGGTAAATTGTTAAAAGATATTCCTCTGGTTGTGATCCCAGCCCTGTTCTTTTCTTTGATCGAATCGAAGTTTATCCTGCCCTACCACCTGAGCCTCTGCCGATTCGACCGCTCGCCCAACAACCCTATTTCAAGGATGCAGGATAAAGTCGCTATGGGATTGGAGAAGTTTATCGAAAAAATTTATCAACCCTTTCTTGAATCATGCCTTCGGTACCGCTACCTGACACTCGCCTTTTTTGTGGGGATGTTTGCGGTAACCATTGGATTGATCGTCGGCGGGCATGTTCCCTCTATTCGTGGAGTACCTCCTGTGCCCTCCGATTATATTTCGGTAAAGATCCATATGCAGGAAGGAGTGCCCGCCCGATCCACCGAAAATGCGATCGAAAAAGTGGAAATGGCCCGATTGGAGGTGATTAAATACCTGGAAGAACTCGGTGAACCCAACCCTTTTCGTTATGTGATGCAAACCATGGGAGCTCAGCCCTTTTCGGGCGGACCCAAGAGTTCTTCCAATATTGTTTCTGGATCGAACATGGGCGAGGTGAGCGTGGAACTGATCAAATCTGAGATGCGAACCCGTACCGCCCCTCAAATCTCAGCCCTTTGGCGGGAAAAAATCGGACCCGTCCCCGGACTGAAGGAACTCTACTTTGGCGATGTGGCCGCGGGCGGAAGCAGGACTGCGCTCGAAGTTGAAATCTCAGGAGATGACCTCGAAGAGATGAGCCTAGCCAGTCGTAAACTGGTCAAACAGTTGGAGACTTACGAAGGGTTATTTGATCAAAGAGATACATTCTCAGAAGGCAAACGTGAGGTACAACTCCGCCTTAATTCTGCGGGCCGGTCTCTAGGCCTAACTCAGGCAGACTTAGGCAGGCAAGTCAGGCAGGCGTATTATGGAGAGGAGATCCAGCGCATCCAAAGAGACCGGGATGAGATTAAGGTCATGCTACTTTATCCACTCGAAGACAGAAAGAGCCTGCATGCTCTTTCCAACTTACGTGTTCGTGCGCCAAACGGTGTGGAAGCTCCCCTTGAAGAAGTCGCTGAAATCAAAATCGGGCTAGGCTTTTCCACCATTACCCGGACCGATCGATCCCGCATCATCAATGTCGGATCCTCTGCTGATAAAGTGGTAGCCAATGTTCCGGGGATCGAACGCGACCTGGCGGCAAACTTTCTTCCCCAACTCCGAATAGACCATCCGGGGCTGAAATTTTCCTTTGTTGGTGAAAAGAAGGAGCAGGAGGAGAGTGACTCTGGACTTGCCCGTGTGGGTGGGATTTGCCTGTTTCTCATCTACGCCCTGTTAGCGATTCCTTTCCGCTCCTACCTCCAACCCTTTCTGATCATGTCAGTCATCCCTTTTGGTTTGACTGGAGCGACTCTCGGTCACTACCTCTTTGGTCTGCCACTGAGTCAGCTATCCCACTTCGGGCTGGTCGCCCTGACAGGGGTGGTGATCAATGATAGTTTGGTGTTGGTTCATTATGTGAACGAGCGGGCCAAGGGTAGCTTTATGCTCGAAGCGGTGAAGACTGCGGGCATGGCCCGCTTCCGCCCCATATTACTGACCTCTCTGACCACCTTCGTCGGGCTCATGCCCATCCTTTTTGAAAAAAGCCTTCAGGCCCAGTTTCTCAAACCCATGGCGATTGCCATCGGGTTTGGGGTGATGTTCGCCACCTTTATTACGCTGTTGATGGTTCCTTGCCTCTACTTGATCTTGGAAGATGTAAAAAAAGCCGGCCGATGGTTTTTTCGATTCCTTGGATTTACGATCCAAAGACATCCTCCAATCGAAGATTCAGCCAGTTAAAATGAGCTGATTCTACATTTTGTGCTGAAGCTCCCGGAATAGTCGATCCATTTCAGGAACCATCCGTCCTTTCTCCTGAGCCCGTCGTAAGGGTTCTCCCCAGATTGCATCCACCTCTACCGGTTTCCCGTCGAGGTAGTCGATCAAGCTCGAAGGTTTGTAAGGGCCCATCGGTTCGGTTAATTCAAACTGCTTCTCCAAGAAAGCATCCTCAATCTCCACCCCATGAGCACGAGCTCCTGCCTGCACCTCTAGCATAAGCACTTGGGCACGATTCTTCAGTGCAGGATCTGCCAGAATCAAATCGGTGGTGATGCCTCCCGCAGCGATCGACAGACCATTGAATGGAACATTCCAGCAAAGCTTTCTCCACAGAGCTTCGTCCAAAGAATCAGATGTTCTTACCTTAATGCCCGCATTGGAAAAGGCATGCACTGCTGATTGTGCTTCGGGTGAAAGCTTCTGCCCCAATTGACCGAACTGCACATATCCGGGCAATAAATTCTCAATCACCCCTTCTGAAGTCCGGTTGATGCAGGTAAAACAAAGTCCACCGACTACGGTTCGGTTTTTGCCAAACAAACGGAAAAGATTTTCCACATTGCCCATTCCATTTTGCAAGGTAAGCAGGCGGGTCGAAGGCCCGACCATCGGACTCATCATCTCTGCTAATTGATCATTCGCTGTGGCTTTGGCAGCCACAATCACCCAGTCGCACACTCCTATGGACTCAGCACGATTATAAGCTTGAAGAGGGCTTACCTTCGTTTGCTTGCATGCATCTGCATGGTGAACCAAGGTCAGTCCGTGCTCAACGACTGCATCATAGGTCGAGCGAAACAAAAAGTGCACATCCTCCCCTGCAAGAGCTAACATCCCTCCGTAAAACCCTCCAATCGCTCCAGGGCCAATTAAGCCGACTTTCCCAAGGGTATGAGCCATCCAAAATTTGGTTACTTACGGGAAGATACCCTGGTATTTCTGAGCTTTGCGGATTGATCGGGGTA
>Ga0255776_10003105_pt1 | contig 18079 bp, 14 predicted proteins | sample 071ome_19_FD_179974 | JGI IMG/M metagenome (GOLD analysis project Ga0255776, IMG submission 179974) | Coastal salt marsh microbial communities from the Groves Creek Marsh, Skidaway Island, Georgia - 071413AT metaG (version 2) | ecosystem: Environmental > Aquatic > Marine > Intertidal zone >... | reverse complement strand
GCGATAGCGGGTGTGACATCGGGCCCGACGGTCGGCTGGAAAGACGTCTCAACCGGGCATTCCGTTCCCAGGAAGAAGCAGGATTGCGGCTGGTCGCGATGCTGCGCGTGGTTGCCATGCTGGCGATCACGGTCTGGCTGTTTGTGCTGCTGGGGCGGGCGGCCTGGTTTTACCTTCCGATCACATCGTTGTTTGCGCTTGCCGGCATTGTCCATCTCTGGATGTTTCGCCGGAAATGGGGCGGAAACCTGCACGCCTATCTTTTCTTTTCTCTGGATGTGGTGCTGATCACGCTTGCGCTCTTCGCGCCCAATCCGTTTCTGGATGCCGATACCATCGGATATGTCTGGCCCGCCCAGATGACAGTCCGCTTCGGCAGCTTCAACTACTATTACCTGCTGATCGCGCTCTTCGCGCTGGGAAGCTATTCGGCGCGTGCCATGCTGTTCGCAGGTGTGGCCTGCATCGTGGGCTGGGGCGCCGGTATCGCGTGGATCGCCACCTTGCCGGACACCCTGTTTGACATTCCCTCCTTCACGGACAGCGAGGGACGGCTGACCCGGTTCCTCGATCCGCACTACGTTTCGCTCGACGTGCGGACGACCGAGGTCATCGTCATGCTGCTGGCCACGACGGTTCTGGCGACCGCTGTCATGCGGGGCAGACGTCTTGTCCGGGAACAGGTTCTGGCTGCACGTGAGCGTTCGAACCTCGCGCGCTATTTCCCGCCCAACATCGTCGATGAACTCGCCGGATATGATGGCGCTCTGGAGACCGTACAGTCCCAGGAAGTTGCTGTGCTGTTCGCGGATGTCGTGGGCTCCACCCGCCTTGCTGAACATGTCACACCCGAGGAACTGATAGAGCTCTTGCGGGCCTTGCATGCGCGCCTGGAACGGGCCGTCTTCGACAATGGCGGTACGCTCGACAAGTATCTTGGTGACGGGGTGATGGCGACATTCGGTACGCCACGCACAAGCCCGCAGGATGCCGCCAATGCCCTGCGCTGCGCGCGCACAATGCTGCGCATGGTGGACGAATGGAATGTTCGCCGCCGTGCGGGCGGCTATCCTGAAGTCCCGCTCGCGATCGGCCTGCACTACGGACCGGTGGTGATGGGGGATATCGGCAGTGAACGCCGGCTGGAGTTTGCGGTTATCGGCGATACCGTGAATGTGGCGTCCAGGCTTGAAGAGGCGACACGCGCCGCAGGCACGCGGCTGCTGGCCAGTGATGACCTGATGCGCGCGCTGCATGCCAGTGCACCGGACGATCTGAAGGTGCTGTGCGACGGGGTTGAGCCGCACAAGGGACTCGTTCTGCGCGGTCGAGATAGCGTCACGGATGCCTGGATGCTGAATGAGAGCGCCACGGCCCGCGATTGAACATGGACAGGTACACGCGCTAGCACATACATTCCGCCGCGCCACGCCCGACGCGGAGAAAATTCATGCGGCGCAGTCAGTTGTTCTTGCCGACCCTCAGGGAAACCCCTGCGGAAGCGCAGATCGTTTCACATCGCCTGATGCTGCGGGCCGGACTGGTGCGCCAGTCGGCGGCCGGCATCTACACCTGGCTCCCGGCGGGCTACCGTGTGCTGCGCAAGATCGCCCAGATCGTGCGTGAGGAGCAGGACCGCGCGGGCGCACAGGAAGTGCTTATGCCGACCATCCAGTCGGCGGATGTGTGGCGCAAGTCGGGCCGTTATGACGATTACGGCAAGGAGATGCTGCGTATCACTGATCGCCACGACCGCGAGATGCTGTTCGGTCCCACGGCGGAAGAGGTCATCACCGACATCGTCGCGAACGAGATCAACAGCTACCGCGATCTTCCCAAGAACCTCTACAACATCCAGTGGAAGTTCCGGGACGAGGTGCGGCCCCGCTTCGGTGTGATGCGCGGGCGCGAATTCCTGATGAAGGACAACTACTCCTTCGATCTCGACTATGAGGGTGCACGGCACTCCTACAACCGCATGTTCCTGGCCTATCTGCGCACATATGCGCGCATGGGCCTGCAGGCGATCCCCATGGCGGCGGAAACCGGCCCCATCGGCGGCGATCTCAGTCATGAGTTCATCATCCTGGCTGAGACGGGTGAAAGCGCCGTCTTCTGCGACAAGGCGCTGCTGGAAATGGACCCGCCGGGCGATGACGTGGACTACACCGCCGACCTGCAGCCCATGGTCGATGCCTGGGCATCGCACTACGCCGCGACCGATGAGAAGCATGACCCGGTCAACTGTCCGATTGCGGGCGACCAGCTCGTGACCGCGCGCGGTATCGAGGTCGGCCATATCTTCTATTTCGGCAAGAAATACTCCGAACCCCTCGGCGCGACCGTGCAGGGCCCGGACGGCCAGCCCATCGTGCTGGAGATGGGGAGCTACGGCATTGGCGTATCGCGTCTGGTGGGCGCGATCATCGAGGCGTCGCATGACGACAACGGCATCATCTGGCCGGAATCCGTGGCGCCCTGGCTGGTCGGCCTCATCAACCTCAAGGTCGATGACGCGGATTGTGCGGCAGCGTGCGAGAAGATCTATGCCGATCTCAACGCGGCGGGGGTCGAGACTCTCTACGACGACCGCGATGAACGGGCGGGGGCCAAGTTCGCCGATATGGACCTGGTGGGCATTCCCTGGCAGCTCACGGTCGGCCCGCGCGGCATCAAGGACGGCAAGGTCGAGGTGAAGCGGCGTGGTTCGGACGAGAAGAGCGAGATCGCACTCGACACGCTGGGCGGATGGATCGCAGACCGTGCGCGGCCGCTGTCGCAGCCTGTGTCATAGCGTGGTCATATTGCGCCCACACATTCGCGGCCCCGAAACCTCCGCCGGAGCCCACTGAGCGATGTTTTCCGCCGTCGAATGGATGATCGCGCTGCGCTACATGCGCGCGCGCCGCTCGGAAGGCTTCATCTCCGTGATCGCAGGCTTCTCCCTGCTGGGGATCGCGCTGGGTGTGGCGACGCTCATCATCGTGCTGTCCGTGATGAACGGCTTCCGCAGCGAACTGCTCGACCGCATCCTGGGCCTGAACGGCCACGTCTCCGTCGTCAGCGCTACGGGAAATATCGCAGGTTACGACCCGCTGGCAGAGCGCGTGCGTGGGGTACCGGGCGTTTTGTCGGTCACGCCGCTTGTGGAGGGACAGATCCTCGCTACGGCGGGCGGCCGCGCCGCGGGCGCGCTGGTGCGCGGACTGAAGGCCGAGGACCTCGCGCAGCGCCCCTCGATCGCGGGCAACATCAAGTCGGGCACGCTGGCCGACTTCAAGGGCAACGATGCGGTGGTACTGGGCTCGCGCCTGGCCCGCACTCTGGGCGTTGCGATTGGCGACAAGGTTACGCTTGTGTCTCCGAAAGGCACAGTGACCGCCTTCGGGACCGTACCGCGCATGCAGGCCTACAGGGTCGTCGCGACCTTCGAGGTCGGCATGTTCGAGTACGACAACAGCTTCATCTTCATGCCGTTGGGCGCCGCCCAGCAGTATTTCCGGCTCGGCGACGCCGTCAGCCAGCTCGAGATCTTCGTGGAGGATCCCGACAACCTGTTGCGCCAGCGCATCGCCATCGCCGTGACGTTGGACCCGGAACACCGTCTTTTCGACTGGCAGCAGGCAAACAGCAGCTTTTTCAACGCGCTGCAGGTCGAACGCAACGTGATGTTCCTGATCCTGACGCTGATCATCCTGGTCGCCGCTTTCAACATCATTTCCAGCCTGATCATGCTGGTGAAGGACAAGGGATCGGCCATCGCGATTCTGCGCACCGTAGGCGCGTCGCGCGGCACGATCATGCGGATATTCTTCATCGTCGGCGCCAGCATCGGGTTTGTCGGCACCGTGTCGGGCGCGATCCTTGGGCTTGTCTTCGCACACAACATCGAGGCGATCCGCCGGGGGCTCGAATCCCTGACCGGGACGGACCTGTTCGCCGCCGAAATCTACTTCCTGAGCCAGCTTCCTGCCGAGGTGGACACCGGTGAGGTGATATTGGTGGTGGCGATGGCGCTGGGCCTGTCGATCCTGGCGACGCTGTATCCGAGCTGGCGCGCCTCACGGCTCGATCCGGTGGAGGCCTTGCGCAATGAATGACCCGGCCTCTCCGGTGCAGGCGCTCGAACTGCGCAATGTGGTGCGCACCTTCCAGCAGGGAGGACAGGAACTGCCGGTCCTGCGCGGTGTCGATATGACGCTGGCACCCGGCGAGATCGTGGCTCTTGTCGGGCCGTCAGGCGCCGGCAAGTCGACTCTCCTGCAGATTGCGGGGCTGCTGGAGCGCCCCGACAGCGGGGATGTGATCGTCGCCGGGGAGAACAGCTCCGGCATGCCGGACTCCGAGCGCACCCGCCTGCGGCGCGGCACGCTGGGCTTCGTCTATCAGTTCCACCACCTGCTACCGGAATTTTCGGCGCTGGAAAACGTGATGCTGCCCCAGATGATCGCGGGCGTGCCCAAGGCGACCGCCCGGGAGCGGGCGGGTGAACTGCTCACGATGGTGGGGCTCAGCGCGCGTGCGACCCATCGCCCGGCCCAGTTGAGCGGCGGTGAGCAGCAGCGCATCGCCATCGCGCGCAGTGTGGCCAATGCGCCCGCCGTCCTGCTGGCCGACGAGCCGACCGGCAACCTCGATCCCGAAACGGCCGAAAGCGTTTTCGGCCAGATGCTCAAACTGGTGCGCGGCGCCGGTCTGGGGGCACTAGTGGCCACCCACAACCTCGATCTGGCGGCGCGCATGGACCGCACGCTCACCCTGCGCGACGGCAAGGTCGTCCCGGCGTAAGTTTTCCCCGGGTTTCGCCCGTTTAGACAGGCTGCAGGGGCCGAGAATCGGGCTACTGTGCCGGCATGTCTCACGCTGATTTCGTCCATCTTCGCGTCCATTCCGCCTATTCGCTTGCCGAGGGCGCGCTGCGTATTCCCCAGCTTGTCCAGCTTTGCCGTGACAAGGAGATGCCGGCGGTCGCCATGACCGACACCGGCAACCTGTTCGGGGCGCTGGAATTCTCGCTGGCCGCCGCCAAGGCGGGCATCCAGCCGATCGTGGGGTGCCAGATCGCGCTGGCGGTGGAGGAAAGCGCCGAAGGCGCGCGGCGCAACGGCAATGCCAGCCAGATGGGCAATGGCGACCAGCTAGTCCTGCTGGCCCAGTCGGAGGCCGGTTACCAGAACCTGCTGGCCATCGTCAGCCGCTCCTACGTGGACATGGGCGACGACAACCGGGCCATCGTGCATCTCGACGACCTGGAAGGCGTGACGGACGGACTGATCGCCTTCTCGGGCGGTGTGGCGGGGCTTCCGGGCCGTCTGCTGGCCGAGGGGCAGGCGGAAGCCGCTGAAGAGGCCATGCTGCGCCTCGCAGGTCTGTTTCCGGGGCGCTTCTACGTCGAAATCCAGCGCCACAACTTGGAAATCGAGGACAAGCTGGAACCGGCCTTCCTCGATATGGCCTACAAGCACGACCTGCCGCTTATCGCGACGAATGAGTGCTTCTTCGCCGATGCGGACATGTATGAGGCCCATGACGCGCTGCTGTGCATCTCCCAGAGCGCCTATGTGTCCCAGGCGGAGCGCCGCCGTGTCACCCAGGAGCACCGGTTCAAGTCGGCGGCAGAGATGCGCGCCCTGTTCGCGGACCTGCCCGAGGCCCTCGACAACACGATTGTTGTGGCCCGGCGCTGCGCGTTTATGCCGACCGAGGCCGCCCCGATGCTGCCGCCGTTCCCGACAGAGGACGGGGCCAGTGAGAAGGACGCCCTGCGCGCCCAGGCCGAGGCGGGCCTGGAAGCCCGGCTCGCGGCCCATGTCTATGAAGGCGACATGGATGACGCCGCGCGGGAAGCGGTTGCGAAGCCGTACAAAGATCGCTTGAAGTATGAACTGGAAACCATTGAAAACATGGGGTATCCGGGATACTTCCTGATCGTTTCTGACTTCATCAAATGGGCCAAGGCCAATGGCGTCGCCGTCGGGCCGGGCCGCGGTTCCGGCGCGGGTTCGGCGGTCGCATGGGCGCTGACCATCACCGATCTCGATCCCCTGCGGTTCGGGCTGTTCTTCGAGCGGTTCCTGAACCCGGAACGCGTGTCGATGCCTGACTTCGACATCGACTTCTGCCAGGAACGCCGCGACGAGGTGATCCGCTACGTCCAGCAGAAATTCGGGCATGACCGGGTCGCCCAGATCATCACCTTCGGCAAGCTGCAGGCCCGCGCTGTTGTGCGCGATGTGGGCCGGGTGCTGGAAATGCCCTACGGGCAGGTGGACCGGATCGCCAAGCTGGTGCCGAACAACCCGGCCAACCCGACCACGCTGGCCGAGGCCATCGAGGGCGAACCGCAATTGCAGGCGCTGCGCGACGAGGACGAGGCGGTCGCGCACCTGCTGGACCTGGCGCTCAAGCTGGAAGGGCTTTACCGCAATTCCTCGACCCACGCAGCGGGCGTGGTGATCGGCGATCGGGCGCTGTCGGAGATCATCCCGCTCTACCGCGATCCGCGCTCGGACACGCTGGCGACCCAGTTCTCGATGAAGTACGTCGAGGCGGCGGGGCTGGTGAAGTTCGACTTCCTGGGCCTCAAGACCCTGGATGTGCTGCAAAAAGCCGTCGAATTGATCGGCGCGCGCGGGACGAAGGTCGAACTCGAGACCTTGCCGCTGGACGATGCAAAAACCTTCGAAATGCTGGCCAAGGGCGACACAACGGGCGTGTTCCAGTGTGAATCCTCGGGCGTGCGCGAGGTGCTGCGCAAGCTGCGGCCCGACCGCTTCGAAGACATCATTGCCGTTGTGGCGCTCTACCGCCCCGGTCCGATGGACAACATCCCCAGCTACATCTCCCGGAAACACGGGCTGGAGGAGGTTGACTGCCTGCATCCCGATCTGGAGGCCTGCCTCGGCGAGACCTACGGCATCCCGATCTATCAGGAGCAGGTGATGCAGATGGCCCAGGAACTGGCCGGCTACACGCTTGGCGGGGCCGACCTGCTGCGCCGGGCCATGGGCAAGAAGATCAAGGAGGAGATGGACGCGCAGGAGGAGACCTTCGTCGCCGGCGCGGCCGAACGCGGGGTGCCCGAGGCCCAGTCGCGGCGCATCTTCGCCACCATCGCCAAGTTCGCGGGCTACGGTTTCAACAAGGCCCATGCGGCAGCCTATGCGCTGATCGCCTACCAGACGGCGTGGCTGAAGGCGAACTACCCGGTGGAGTTCTTCGCCGCCTCAATGACGCTCGATATGGGCAACACCGACAAGCTGGCAGTCTATAAGCAGGAACTCGCGCGCCAGAAGATCACGCTGCTGCCGCCGGACATCAACGCCTCGCTGGTGGAGTTCGGTGTCGAGGACATAGACCCGCCCGCGCCGGAAGAGGGCGAAGAGGTGCCGGAGGGCACGCCGGAGAAGGTCGGCGCGATCCGCTATGCGCTGGCTGCCATCAAGGGCGTGGGGCGTGCCGCCATGGCGGACCTGGTGCGCGAGCGCGAGGCCAACGGGACTTTCGGTGACCCGTTCGAGGTCGCCAGCCGGCTGGATGCCCATGTTCTGAACCGCCGCCAGCTTGAACAGCTCGTCGCGGCGGGCGCCTTCGACGGCCTGGACAAGAACCGGGCCCGGGTGTTCGACGGGATCGACAAGATCCTCGGCCATGCGCAGGCGACCCAGCGTGAACGAGAAAGCGGCCAGTTCAACCTGCTGGGTGACATGACCGGAAGTGACGCCATCAAGCCGAAGCTGGCCGACCGTATGGACTGGCTGCAATCCGAGCGTCTGCAGCGTGAGCTGGACGCGATCGGGTTCTACATGTCCGCCCATCCGCTCGATGAGTATGCGCGCGCGTTGGCCCGTCTGGATGTGGTGCCGAGCACTGAAATCGAGCGCAATGTGAACGAGCGCGGCGGTGCGGCGGTGCTGTCGCTGGCGGGATCGGTGATTTCCGTTCAGGTGCGGACGTCCCAGCGGGGCAACAAGTTCGCCTTCGTGCAGCTGTCGGATTCCGCGGGTCCTTACGAAATCATGATGTTTTCCGAGGCCCTCGCTGCCTCGCGCGAGCTTCTGGACAGCGGCCAGCCGGTGCTGATCCAGGCGGCGGCGCGCATCGAGGAAGGTCAGTTGCGTCTGAACGGCCAGACCGTACGCGCTCTGAACGAGGTTGCGGCGAATGCCCCCACGGCGATCCGCGTGTGGATCGACGACGGGGAGCCCATCAAGTCGCTCAAGACGCTGGTGGAAGAGCAGGCGACCCCCAGGCAGGGCCAGAATGCCGACGGCCGTATCAGCCTGGCCATCCCGGATGGCGATCAGGACGTGATCGTGCGCCTCAGCGGCAAGTACATCTGCACGCCGCAGGTCCGCCAGGCCCTGCGGGCCGTGCCGGGCGTCGTCGAAGTACGCGAACTCTAGGCGCGCCGCACGGGCAGGTGTAGAGTTCCCCGAAATTGCAAACGGGGGAAACACCATGTCCACGAAACTCATGGAAAAGACTGCGGAAGTCGCGGCGGACCGCGAAGTCGGTCAGTTCACGACGCTGCTCGACGACGACCGCACGCGGATTACGCACTGGGTGATCAAGCCGGGACAGCAGACCGGCTGGCACCTGCACGATTTCGACTATGTGACCATCCAGCAGTCGGAAGGCACGCTGTTCATGCAGCACGCCGACGGGGCGACCCGCGAGGTCCACTATGTGCCCGGGACGGCCGTGGCCATCAGCGCGCCCGTCGAGCACAACGCGATCAACATCGGCGACGTCGATATCGTCGTGACCGAGATCGAATACAAGAAATAGGGCCGGGCGCATGTCCACCAAGATGGAGGAACGCACCCGCGCCGAGGTGCCGCCGGACAAGCAGGGCCACTACGAGGTCCTGATCGACAACGAGACCACCCGCATCACCTTCCATCGCATCGAGAAGGGCGAGTGCTCGGGTTGGCACCGCCACGAGCATGACTATGTCGGCTACCATTTCGGCGACAGCGAGGTGCAGATCGAGCGCGGGGACGGCGATGCGCCATCGCAGATGGCGTCGAAAACCGGCGTGGCGACATTTTACGAGGTCGGTGACGGTTTCGAGCACAATGTGACCGTGCTCAGCGACACGCCCCTGATCGCGCTGGAGATCGAATACAAGAAAACCTGACAATGCGAATAACTCCTTGATATTCGCGCGTTCGGCTTGTATCACCCCGCTCGTCACCGCATGAGCGGGACGTAAATCCACACGCAGACCTGCGGCAGGCGGACAGACAGACCCGCTCGTCGATCCGGTGCCCTTCGGGGCGACTTGTCTGCGGAGGCTCAACCGGAGAAGGAGAGACCATGGCGGTCCCAACATTCACGATGCGCCAGCTGCTCGAAGCTGGCGTCCATTTCGGCCACAATACCCGCCGCTGGAATCCGAAGATGGAGCAGTACATCTTCGGTGTGCGCAACGGCATTCACATCATCGACCTGCAGCAGACGGTCCCGATGCTCTACACGGCGCTGAACGCGGCGCGTGACGTGGCATCGAACGGCGGTCGCGTGCTGTTCGTCGGCACCAAGCGTGCGGCCAGCGACATTGTCGCCGAATCTGCTCGCAAGTGCGGCCAGTACTACGTCAACCAGCGCTGGCTCGGCGGCATGCTGACCAACTGGAAGACCATCTCGAATTCGATCAAGACCCTGAAAGATCTGGAAGAGCAGCTTTCCGGCGATGCGACCCAGGGCCTGACGAAGAAGGAACTGCTGAACCTGACGCGCCAGCGCGACAAGCTGGAAATGGCGCTGGGCGGCATCAAGGAGATGGGCGGGCGTCCGGACCTGATCGTGGTGATCGACACCAACAAGGAAGATCTGGCGATCAAGGAAGCCAAGAAGCTCGGCATTCCGGTCGTCGGTGTGGTCGATTCCAACTCGAACCCGATCAACATCGACATGCCGATTCCGGGCAACGATGACGCGATGCGTGCCATTCAGCTCTATTGCGACCTGTTTGCCGGCGCCGTGATCGACGGCCTGCAGCTGGACATGGCGCATGCGGGCATCGACCTCGGTGCGGCGGAGACCCCGCCGGAAGAGGTGCTCGACCAGGCGGCTCCCGAAGCTGCTGCCGAGGAAGCTCCGGCAGCAGCACCCGAAGAGGCGCCTGCGGCTGACGCTGCCAGTTAAAACAATAGTTTAGAACGTAATACGAAAGTGGAGTATCAGCATGGCTGAGATCACTGCGGCTGCCGTCAAGGAGCTTCGCGAGAAGTCGGGCGCCGGCATGATGGACTGCAAGGCTGCCCTGACAGAGACCGATGGCGACATGGACGCGGCGGTTGACTGGCTGCGCAAGAAGGGCCTGTCCGCGGCTGCCAAGAAGGCCGGCCGCGCGGCGGCCGAGGGCCTTGTCGGCATGGTCGTCGAAGGCGGTGTCGGCGCGCTGGTTGAGGTAAATGCCGAGACCGACTTCGTGGCTCGCAACGAGACCTTCCAGAAGTTCGTGGCCAAGGTGGCCCAGATCGCACTGGAGAACGGTGCTGATGCGGATGCCCTGAAGGCGGCGGACTTCGGCGACGGCAACACCGTCGAGGAAGCCACCGTGAACCAGGTTGCGACCATCGGCGAGAACATCGGCCTGCGCCGTTCGACCCGCCTGACCGTGTCCAACGGCACGGTTTCCGGCTACATCCACAACCAGATCGCGCCCGGCATGGGCAAGATCGGTGTTCTTGTGGCGCTGGAATCCGACGGCGATGCGGCAAAGCTCGATGAAATCGGCCGTCAGCTTGCGATGCACGTTGCCGCGGCGCAGCCGCAATTTCTCGATATCAGTTCGGTCGATGCCAGCGCGCTTGATCGTGAGCGCGAGGTTCTCGCCGAGCAGGCCCGTGCATCGGGCAAGCCGGACGAAATCGTGCAGAAGATGGTGGAAGGCCGCCTGCGCAAGTACTACGAGGAAGTGGTGCTGACCGAGCAGGTCTTCGTCATCGACGGTGAGACCAAGGTGTCGAAGTTCCTTGAGGCGGCTGCGAAGGATGTCGGCAGCCCCATCAAGATCGCCGGGTTCGAGCGCTTCACCCTGGGTGAAGGTGTCGAGCGGCGCGAGGAAGACTTCGCCGACGAGGTCGCGAAGCTGACAAACTGACGAGGCGCTCAGCGGGAGGCAGCCGACCATGACGGGTGAGGGACCTTACAAGCGCGTTCTCCTGAAGATATCGGGCGAAGTCCTGATGGGAGACGGCGAATTTGGGCTCGAACCCGCCACGGTGGGGCGGATCGCCCGTGATATCGCCGAGGTTCACGCAGCCGGCTTCGAGCTTTGCCTCGTGGTCGGCGGCGGGAACATCTTCCGGGGCGTCTCCGTGGCCGCACAGGGCATGGAGCGGGCCACGGCCGACTACATGGGCATGCTGGGCACAGTGATGAACGCACTGGCCCTGCAAAGTGCGCTGGAGGAACTCGATGTTCCGACCCGTGTTCTCTCCGCCATCCAGATGAACACGGTCTGTGAGCCCTATATCCGCCGGCGTGCCGTGCGGCATATGGAAAAGGGCCGGGTCGTCATTTTCGCCGCCGGCACGGGCAACCCGTTCTTCACCACCGATACCGCTGCGGCGCTGCGCGCGTCGGAGATGGATTGCGACTGCCTGATGAAGGGCACCAAGGTGGACGGGATTTACTCCGCCGATCCCAAAAAGGATGTTTCGGCGGAGCGATACGAGACCCTGACCCATTTCGAGGTGCTGCAGCGTGACCTGAAGGTTATGGACGCCGCGGCCATCACCTTGTGCCGGGAAAACAACATTCCGATTCTGGTCTTCTCGATCCAGAATGAGGGCGAAGTGAGCCGCGTTCTCCACGGACAGGGACGGTTCACGACAGTGAAGGGAGAATCCTAGTGTCTGCCGAGCAAAAGGATATCAAACGCCGCATGGACGGCGCGCTTGATGCGCTGAAGCGGGAGTTTTCAGGCCTTCGAACTGGGCGCGCGTCGCCCGCGCTGCTGGATCACGTCGTGGTTGAGGCCTATGGGGCCAAGATGCCGCTCAACCAGGTCGCATCTGTCAACGTGCCCGAGGCGCGCCTGCTGACAGTCCAGGTCTGGGACGCGGCCAATGTGAAGCCGACGGAGAAGGCCATTCAGGACGCCGAACTTGGCCTCAATCCGCAGACCGAGGGCAACACCATCCGGGTGCCGATCCCCGAACTGAGCGAAGAGCGGCGCGGCGAGATGACCAAGGTGGCGGCCAAATACGCCGAACAGGCCCGTGTCGCGGTCCGCAATGTCCGCCGGGACGGCATGGATTCGCTCAAGCGCATGGAAAAGGACGGGGACATCTCCCAGGACGAGCAGCGTGTGCGCGGCGAAGACATCCAGAAACTGACAGACGCCCATATCAAGATGGTCGATGAACTGCTCGAAGCCAAAGAGCAGGAGATCATGCAGGTTTGACCCAGCAAGGCGGCAAACCCGACGCGGCCGGGCCGGTCCCGGCGCATGTTGCGATCATCATGGATGGCAATGGCCGCTGGGCGCGTGCGCGAGGCCTGCCGCGCGTTGCCGGCCACCGCAAGGGCGCCGAGGCTGTCCAGCGGACCATGGAAGCCGCCATGGATCTCGGTATTCCCTACCTGACGCTGTTCGGCTTCAGTTCCGAGAACTGGAACCGGCCCGAGGCTGAAGTGGGTGACCTGATGGGTCTGTTGCGTCGTTATCTCCAGGCCGAGACCGCCGAAATGCACCGCCGCAACATCCGCATCCGGGTGGTCGGCGACCGGTCCCGTCTGGCACCCGACATCGTAGCGCTGATCGAGGCAGCGGAAGGCATGACCGCCGGCAACACCGGGCTCAACCTGACAGCGGCGCTGAGCTATGGCGGGCGGCAGGAGATCACCCATGTGGCCCGCCGCCTGGCCGAGCGCGCCGCAGCCGGTGAAATCGATCCGGCGAATATCGACGAAGCGATGGTGAACGAACACCTGTGGACCCGCGAGTTGCCGGACCCTGACCTCCTGATCCGGACCAGCAACGAACAGCGCATCAGCAATTTCCTTCTCTGGCAGTGCGCCTATACCGAACTGGTGTTCGCGGACGTGTTCTGGCCAGAATTCGGCCGCGAGCAGCTTGAATTGGCGCTTGCCGAATTCCGGACACGTGATCGCAGGTTCGGCGCGATCGCCGGTTGATCCCTTGAACGAGACGCAAGCCACCATCCCGACGTCCGAAGGCCGTGGCATGGGCGAGCTTGTGTTGCGTGTGGTCTCGGCGGCCATCCTGGCCCCGATTGCGCTGTGGTGCGTCTGGGCGGGCGCCCTCTGGTTCGCGGTCCTTGTCTGCATCGTCGCCGCCGCGGCCGGCGGCGAGTGGCGGCGGCTGGCCGGGCTGGAAGCGCGCGGGATCGGGACAATCCTCATCATCGGACCGCTGTTTGCGGTGATCGCGGCGGTCTGGGCGACACCGGTCGTGGGCCTCGGTGCGCTGGCGGTGGCCCTCATGCTCGCGCTCCTCACATTCGGATCGCCCTGGGCCGAGCGGAAATGGGTGCTCATCGCGCTGCCGCATGTGGCCCTGGCCGCCCTGGCGCTGCTGGCCCTGCGCCAGTGGCCCGATGCGGGGCGGGAGCTTGTGTTCTTCCTGCTCGGATGTGTCTGGCTCTCCGATATCGGCGGGTATGTCGTCGGGCGCATCGTCGGCGGACCAAAGCTCGCACTCCGTATCAGTCCCAACAAGACCTGGTCCGGCGCCGTGGGGGCACTGGCCTTCGCTGTGGCCGGAGCGGTCGTGTTTGCATCATCGGCCGGAATCGCCACTGCCACACCGGCCCTCATGGCTGCGATCCTGTCGGTGGCCGCGCAGGCCGGGGACCTGTTCGAATCCGGTCTGAAGCGGCGGTTTGGGGTCAAGGATTCGGGCAAGTCCATTCCCGGCCACGGCGGCGTCCTCGACCGGGTGGACGGCGTGCTGTTCGCCGCACCGGTCATGGCGCTGATGGTCTATCTGCAGGGCGCGGAGTTCGTACAATGGCTGTAAACGAGACCGAACGGCTCTCCGCCGTAACTCCGGAGCAGCGTCGGCTTTCGGTTCTGGGGGCGACCGGCTCTGTGGGATCAAGCACCGTCGATCTGGTGCGCCGGAACCCGGAACGTTTCGATGTGGTTGCGCTGACCGCGAACCGCAGAGGGGCGGAGCTGGCCGAACTGGCACGTGAACTTCGACCGGAAATCGCGGTTGTGGCCGATCCCGACGCCTATGACAGCCTGAAGCAGGGACTTTCGGGGACCGGGATCGAGGCGGCGGCGGGGCCCGGTGCGCTTGTGGATGCGGCGCGTGCACAGGCCGACCTGACCATCGCGGGGATCGTCGGCGCGGCGGGTCTGGATGCGACCCTGGCGGCGATCGGGCAGGGCGGCTCGGTAGCTCTGGCGAACAAGGAATGTCTCGTTTGTGCGGGCGAACTCGTGCTCGAGGCCTGCGCCCGGGCCGGGACGATCCTCTTGCCGCTGGACAGTGAACACAATGCGATCTTCCAGGTATTCGAATCCGAGAACGCGGACGACGTTGAAAAGCTGGTCCTGACAGCGTCAGGGGGGCCGTTCCGCACCTGGACACGCGAGCAGATGGCGTCCGCGACGCCCGATCAGGCGGTTGCGCACCCCAACTGGGACATGGGCCGCAAGATCTCTGTCGATTCCGCGACGATGATGAACAAGGGCCTCGAACTTATCGAGGCGGCCTATCTGTTCCTTGTCGCGCCGCGGGACATCGAGATTCTGGTGCACCCGCAATCTGTCGTTCATTCGATGGTCGCCTATCGCGACGGATCGGTTCTTGCCCAGATGGGGCCGCCGGACATGCGGGTCCCCATCGCGCACGCGCTTGCATGGCCCGCGCGCATGCCGTCGCCGGTGGAGCGGCTGGACCTGGCGCGGATCGGCACGCTCACCTTCGAGGCACCGGATGTGGAGCGGTTTCCGGCGATCGCGCTCGCACGATCTGCGCTGGAGGCCGGAAACGGCGCCACGGCGGTCCTCAACGCCGCCAATGAAGTTGCGGTGGCACGATTCCTCGACGGTACGGTCGGCTTCCTCGACATCGCGGCGCTGGTGGAGCGGACTCTCGAGCAGGTGGTGGCCGGGCCCGTCAGCTCGCTCGACGATTTCCGTGAGCTGGATGCCCATGCGCGTGCGGTCACCGAATCTCTTGTAAAATCCGGTTCTTAACGCCAACTCAAGCATTCCCCGGCAAGTTTGCCGGCCATGACACGAACGGGAGCGCATCCGGATGGGCGGTGTCGTTGAAACGGTATTCTGGTTCCTGGTGGTTCTCACGCCGCTCGTGTTCGTGCACGAATTCGGACACTACTGGTTCGCGCGCCGCGCCGGGGTCCGGGTCGAGGTGTTCTCGGTCGGGTTCGGGCGCGAGTTGTTCGGCTATACCGACAAGGCCGGAACCCGGTGGAAATTCAGCCTGATCCCGTTCGGCGGCTACGTGAAGATGTTCGGGCAGAGTGATATCGGGCCCGACGACGATGTCGAGGAGATGACCGAGGACGAGAAGGCGGTCTCCTTCAGCAACAAGAAGCTGTCCCAGAAAACGGCCATCGTTGCGGCGGGCCCCTTCGCGAACATCATCTTCGCCATTGCTATCTTCACCGTGCTGTTCGCCGCGGTCGGACAGCCCTTTACGCCTGCCGTGGTGTCTGAAGTCGTGCCCGGTTCGGCGGCGGAAACAGCGGGTCTGCAGCCCGGGGACCGCTTCGTCGAGATCGAGGGGCGTCATATCGCGCGGTTCGAAGAAGTTCAGCAGCTGATCCGTTTGCATCCCGGGCTACCGGTGGACGTGAAGGTGGAGCGCGACGGCCGGGCGCTCGATCTGGTCGCCGTTCCGACCGTCAGCGTTCAGCCCGATGGACTGGGCGACGAGGCCCGGATCGGTGTTCTGGGGGTTCGCGGCCTGGAACGCGCCTTTGAGCGCCACAGCATCCCGGAAGCGGCGTGGCAGGGCGTGCGTGAGACGGTCCGGCTGGTATCAGTCACGGTGACCGCTATAGGGCAGATGTTCGGGGGCGAACGCAGCGCCAAGGAACTCGGCGGTCCGGTTCGAATCGCCCAGATGTCCGGCAGCGCGGCTGATGCCGGAATCACGACGTTGATCATTTTTGCAGCGTTCCTCTCGATCAATCTCGGACTGATCAATTTGCTCCCGATCCCGCTGCTCGATGGCGGACATCTGCTGTTTTATGCCTATGAAGCACTGGTCCGCAGGCCGCCGGGACGGTTCGCCCAGGAGTTCGGCCTTAAAATCGGGCTGGTTTTCGTCCTTGGGCTCATGCTATTCGCCACGTTCAATGATATTGCCCGGCTCCCGGTCGTCCAAAGGCTCGTCGCACTGATCACCTGAGCCTTAAGAGTTTGACCGTAAAGCGGAAAAGGGCAGCCGAGGCTACAGGGACGCGCGCGTGATTTCCCGTTTTCGGAAGTATTCGTTTTTGGGTGTGTTGGCTGGTGCGGTTCTGGCCGCAACCGTTTATGCCCCGCCCGCCCGTGCGCAGTCCGGTGCGGTTATCGACGAGATTCGTGTCGTCGGGACCCAGCGCATTGATCCCGCGACCGTGAATTCATACATGCAGATCAAGCCGGGCGATGCCTACAACCCGGCCAAGGTCGATGAATCCCTCAAGACGCTGTTCAACACCGGCCTGTTCGCCGACGTGACGCTGCGGCGCGAAGGCAATTCACTGGTTGTCCAGGTGGTCGAGAACCCGATCATCAATCGCATCGCGTTCGAAGGTAACCGCAAGATCGACGATGAGACGCTGCAGCAGGAAGTCACGCTCCGCCCGCGCGTCGTCTATACGCGCACCAAGGTGCAGAGCGATGTACGCCGCCTGTTGGATGTTTATCGGCGTTCGGGCCGTTTTGCGGCGACCGTCGATCCCAAGGTCATCCAGCTTCCCGAGAACCGCGTCGATCTGGTCTTCGAGATCAATGAAGGTGGCGCGACGGGCATCCGCGCGATCAACTTCATCGGCAATACCGCGTTTTCCGATGGCGAGCTGCGCGATGTCATCCAGACGACGGAATCGGTCTTCTATAATTTCCTGTCGTCGAACGACACATATGATCCCGACCGTTTGTCCTTCGACCGCGAGTTGCTGCGCCGGTTCTATCTTTCGGAGGGACATGCGGACTTCCGCGTCGTGTCCGCCGTGGCGGAACTGACGGACGACCGCGAGGACTTCATCGTCACCTTCACCCTGGACGAAGGGCCGATCTACACCTTCGGCGACCTGGGCGTCTCCAGCACGTTGCGCGGCGTGGAGGACGAGGAGCTGGTCGGGCAGATCAGTTCCGATCCCGGCGACATCTACAACGCGACCGAGGTGGAAAATACGGTCCAGGCGATCACCGATGCGCTCGGCGAGCGCGGTTTTGCCTTTGTCGATGTCCGCCCCCGCGTGAACCGGAACCGTGAGGAACTGACAATCGACGTGTCCTACGAAGTGCGCGAAGGCCCGCGCGTGTTCGTGGAGCGCATCGACATCGTCGGCAACACGCGCACCCTGGACGAGGTGGTACGGCGTGAGTTCGCGCTGGCCGAAGGAGATGCCTTCAACACAGCAAAGCTGCGGCGCACGCGTCAGAAACTCCAGAATCTCCGCTTCTTCTCGCGGGTCGATGTGACCAACAACCCGGGAAGCGCACCGGACCGGACCATTGTACAGGTCGATGTTCAGGAGAAATCGACCGGCGAATTGTCGATCGGTGCCGGTTTCTCATCGACTTCGGGCGCGCTGGGCGACCTGACCATCGTTGAGCGCAACCTGCTGGGCCGCGGACAGGACCTTCGCCTGAGCACGACGCTCGCGACGAAACAGCAGCAGATCGACCTGAGCTTTACAGAACCCTATTTCCTTGACCGTGAACTTTCCGCCGGCATCGATGCCTTCTTCCGGACGACGGACTTCGGTGACCTCAGTTCGTTCGAGGAGGATGAGGCCGGGTTCGGGCTTCGCGCGGCATATCAGCTTGCACCGAAACTGCGCCACTCCGTGCGCTACAACTTCTCGCGCGACAACATCGACGATGTCGGGACGGATGCGTCGCTTGC
>Ga0255776_10003094_pt1 | contig 18122 bp, 16 predicted proteins | sample 071ome_19_FD_179974 | JGI IMG/M metagenome (GOLD analysis project Ga0255776, IMG submission 179974) | Coastal salt marsh microbial communities from the Groves Creek Marsh, Skidaway Island, Georgia - 071413AT metaG (version 2) | ecosystem: Environmental > Aquatic > Marine > Intertidal zone >... | reverse complement strand
GACAACCGCCGACTCAGGGACAACCGCCGACTCAGGCCGAGATCACCACGAGATGACGCTGCTTCTTTCCCTTCTGGAGCAGCACGTAGCGACCGTCGACAGGGCTGACGGTGGCACCGGCGGCCTCAACCTTCTCGCCGTTGATCCGAATGCCTCCCTGCTGCAAGGTTCGCCGAGCATCGCCCCTCGACGACGCAACCCCACTTGCAACGAGCACCTCGACAACGGGTTCATCACCGGTGAGCAGGTCGGTGGTGATCTCACTCTCCGGAACGATGCCCCTGAGCGCCTCGAGCGACTCGGCGTCGAGCGCTCCCCCACCGAACAGCGCTGCGGCTGCCAGCTTGGACTGGCGAACCGCAGCGTCACCGTGCACGAATCCGGTGACCACATCAGCGAGGACCTGCTGCGCCCGGCGAGCCTCCGGTTCGCCCCTGTGGTCGGCCATGATCTCGGCGATCTGCTCGACCGGTAGCAATGTCAGTTGCAGCAGGAACCGCTCGACGTCGCGGTCGTCGCTTCGCAAGAAGTACTGATGAAATTCGTAGGGCATCGTCTGCTCCGGGTCGAGCCACAGCGCACCGGACGCCGACTTGCCGAACTTCGTTCCGTCGGCCTTCGTGATCAGCGGCCACGACAGGCCGTACGCACCCGTGGCCTCCCGACGGCGAATCAGATCGATACCCGCCGTGATGTTGCCCCACTGATCCGAGCCGCCGATCTGCATGTCGCATGCCATGTGTGTGTGGAGCCACCAGAAATCGAAGGCCTGCAGGAGCATGTAGCTGAATTCGGTGAACGAGATGCCCTGCTCACTGTTCATGCGCGTCCGCACCGATTCCTTCGCCACCATCTGATTGACGGTGGCGTGCTTGCCGACGTCGCGGAGAAAATCGAGGATGCCGACGTCCTTGGTCCAGTCGAAGTTGTTCACGAGTTGGACACCCTTGCCAGCGGAGACACCGACAAGCCGCTCGACCTGACTGCGGATACCGTCCACATTCCCTGCGAGCGTGGCCGCGTCGAGAAGGTTGCGCTCCTCGGATCTGCCCCCCGGGTCACCCACCATCCCGGTCGATCCACCGACGAGGGCAATCGGCAGGTGGCCATGGTCCTGGAATCGTCGCAGGACGAGAATGCCGATGAGGTTGCCGAGATGCAGGCTCGACGCCGAGGGATCGATGCCGTGATAGAGGGTGATCGGTCCCTCGTCGAGGCGGGTACGCAGCGCTGCCTCGTCGGTTGTGTCGTGGACGAGGCCGCGGGCCTTCAGGTCATCGATGATCGCGCTGCCGGACATACGGTCAACGATACGCGGGGGTGCCGAGGATCATCGTCGTTTTCGCAGCAGAATGAGCGCCCATGCGTCGTGTCCGCCGCCTGCTTCTCGCCACCCTCACCGGGGTCCTCTTCACCGCGAGCTGTTCCATCGAGACGAAGGACTTCGATGCGCTGTTCGGCGAGAACTTCTCGGTCAACACACTCGAGACCGCCCAATCGTCGCGGGTCTATGACCGCAACGGCATCCTGATCACCGAACTCCGTGGTGATCAGAACCGCACCGACATCCGCTTCGAGCAGATGCCGGAGGTGCTGATCAATGCCGTTGTGGCCATCGAGGACGAACGCTTCTGGGACCACTCCGGCGTCGATTTCAAAGCCATCCTGCGAGCTGCCCGATCGAACGTCAGCGCTGGCGGGATCTCCCAGGGCGGCTCCACGATCACCCAGCAGTACGTGGGCAACGTCTTCCTCGACCGCTCCGAACAGACCGGTTCCCGCAAGATCGAAGAGATCTTCATGGCTCGTCGTTTCGAGCAGCGCTACACCAAAGAATTCATCCTGGAGCGCTATCTCAATTGGGTGTTCTTCGGTCGGCAGGCGTACGGGGTCGAGGCTGCCTCCCGCACGTACTTCGGCCCTCCGGCCTGCCAGGGGCAGACCGACCCCGGCGACGACACCTGTCTGAAGGTCAGCGAGCTCACGCTGATCGAGGCGGCCACCATCGCCGGCCTCATCCAGGCGCCGAGCCGCTTCAACCCGTTCAACAATCCCGAGGCGGCGCGCGACCGGCGCGACCTCGTGCTGTTGCGGATGTTCGCCAACGACTTCATCACCGAAGACGAGTACCAAACGGCGCTGCTCCAACCGATCGACCTGATCGAGGACGTCCCGATCCTCGAGGAGCGCTATCCGGCCGCCCACTTCGTCGACGACGTCAAACAGTGGTTCCTCGACAACGAGTCGTTCGGAGCAACCCGCGCTGAGCGAACGACGCTGCTGTTCGAGGGCGGACTCGACATCCATACGACCCTCGACCTCACCCTCCAGGCCCAGGCCGAGGCAGCCGTGGAACGGGTTCTGCCCCAGGTGGCAGCGGACGGTTCGCTGAACCCCGATGCTGCTGCCGTGATCCAAGGTGTCACCGACGACGACGACGGCCACATCCTCGCCATGGTCGGTGGCCGTGACTTCTTCGCCGGAGACAACGATGCCAAGTTCAACCTTGCCAGTGGGTCCGGTCGGCAGGCTGGCTCGGCGATGAAGCCGATCGGTCTGGCGGCGGCGCTCCAGATCGGCATTCCGATCACCCGATTCTACGATGCGACCTCGCCGATCGAGATCGAGAACGAGCCGGTTTGCGGTCCGATCTGGAAGGTCCGAGGTGGCACCGACGGCGACAGTACGCTCGCCGACGCCACGAAGTGGTCGCGCAACACGGTCTTCGCGCAGTTGATGGTCGACATCGGGCCGCCGCGCTTCGTCGACATGGCCGAGCAACTCGGCATCGGCGAGGGCCGTCTCCAGCCGGTCTGTGCCGCCATCCTCGGAACCGAGAACACCAATATGGTCGAGCTTTCCACGGTGTATGCAACCTTTGCTCGTGACGGCGTTCGAGTCGATCCGGTGATGGTCACCCGTATCGGACGCCCGGACGGCACGCAGCTGTACCAGTACGCCGAAACCTCCACTCGAACGGTGCTGAACAAGACGGTCAACGACCAACTGACCTGGGCGCTCTCCACGGTTATGCAGGGCACCGGCTGGCGTGCTGCGCTCGAGGATCGACCTTCGGCAGGAAAGACCGGCACCGCTCAGAACAACGCCGACGCAACGTTCGCCGGCTACACGCGTCAGCGGGCTGCCGCAGTCTGGGTCGGTTTTCCTGACGAACAGATCCCGATGGAAACCCAGTTCGGTGGCGAGAAGGTCCAAGGCGGGACCTTCCCCGCATTGATCTGGCACGAGATCATGAGCGATGCCCATCGGGGCTTGGACGTGCTCGACTTTCCCAGCCCACCGGTGTCATCTACCACCACCACCCTTCCCGACATCCCGGAGGAGGCGGAGGTGCCGAACCTCATCGGGCAAGAGATGACCGAAGACGTCGTGATGGCACTCCAGGACGAGCCGAACTACTGGGTCATCCGGCAGGTGTTCGTCCAAACCCGAGACTTCGAGATCGGGAAGGTCTTCAACCAGATCCCACAACCGGGCCAGGTCGTACCCGGAGGTTCGGTGATCACCGTCGAGGTCGCAGTCGAGCCCATCCTGCCGCCGGTTCCTTCACTGATCGGACTCGATGAGGCAACGGCCGTACGAGTCCTCGAGGATGCCGAGTTCGTCGTCGAGATCGTGTACGAGTCGAATCCCGATGCCGACGAACCGGTACCCGGCACGGTCTGGGCCCAGAGTCCGGAGGCCGGAACCGCGCGCGACGAAGTGGAGCGGGTCACGCTGCGGATCGAGCCCGACCCCGACAGCGGAGACACAGGCGGGTGAGCCCAGACGGGAACCATCCTCCGTCTCCGGGATACGCGTCGGACGGGCAGTCGCGGATCGGGCGAGTCGCCGTGATCGTTGTGATCGTTGCACTCATGACCATGTGGGCCTGGATCTGGTTCTTCGCACCCCGCGAGAACGTCGATCGGTTTGCCCAACGAGCCTTCCCGGAAGCTGCAAACCCGATTTGTGCCGCTGCCCACGAGGAGATTCTCGCCCTACCCAGTGGCCGCCAGACTCCCGACGTTGCCGAGCGGGCCGCCGTCGTCCGCCGAGGCACCGAGATCGTCGAAACGATGGTCGCCGATCTCGAAGCAATCGCCTACCTCGTCACCGACCTCGACGACGCAGCCATCCTGCGTCAGTGGTTTGCGGATTGGCACGACCTGTATCTCGCAGACCGTTGGACGCATGTCGAGCGACTCGAGGCAGCCACGGCCGAGACTCCCGACGAGGATCTTGCGTTCTTGGTGCAAGACCTCCAGTACGGCCGCCGGATCGACGGACTCGCCAACGTCAACGACATGGAGGCCTGCGTCATCCCCGGGGACATCTAGATCGTCCGCACGGTTCGATCACGCTCGAATCGACCGTGCGAGGGCCAACCCGTTCCTGGCCAAACGCTGCAGACCGACATCGGCCCCGAGGCCGGCGAGCTCCTCGGGCCGAACCCACCGGTAGGCCTCCGACTCGTGGTTGGCGTGGATCGCCGCCCGTTCGGGGGCAAGGACCACAAATCGAACGTCGAAGTGTTCGTGGGCATCTTCGCCCGGCGGATCGACGCGGTGGATGTCGAGATCGACGGCAACCGGCCAGACACACAACCCTTCGATTCCGGTTTCTTCCTCGGCCTCGCGCAACGCAACAGCAGGCAGATTGGCATCACCATCGGCATGACCGCCCGGCTGCACCCAGATCTTCAGCTTTGCGTGGAACAGTACGAGTGTGCGTTCGAGGTCGGCATGCACGACCAGCGCCGAGCCGGTGAAGTGGCCCGGCCGCTCCGACCGATCCAGCGGTCGGGGACGAGAGTCGATGAGCTCCCGCATGCGGCGTCGTTCATCTGCCAACTCGACTGCTACCACCGACCCGACCGACTCCCAGGCGAACTCGGGGTCGGTGACACGACGAAGTTCAGGGGCACCGGGGGCGAGCAACTCGGGCACGATCGGAGCGTAACGGCGATCTACGCTGAGAGCCGTGACGACCTTTCGCATCGGCCGACGCTTTCAAGGGCCATCGGGTACCGGTCAGGGAGGATGGACGGCCGCACTGTTCGAGCGGGCAGTCGGTGAGCCGCTCACCATTTCCATCCGTCGCGGTATTCCGCTCGAGACCGATCTGGAAGTGATCGAGGTGTCAGGTGGCTGGGAGCTCCACGACGACGGACCGGAGCCGGTGATGACAGCCCATCCCCGCACCGAGCCGTTCGTGGACACCGATCCGGTGCCGCTCGACGCAGCGGTCAGGGCCCGGCAGCGGTTCCCCGCTGCTGCTGAGGTCGTTCATCCGGTTCCCGACTGTTTCTCGTGCGGACCCATCGAGTCATCGATGGGGGTTCATGCCGGGCCGCTCGATGATGGCACCGACCGGTTCGCAGTCGACTGGACCGTCCCGGATCGGACCGACGCAAGCGGCGAGGCGGATCAGGCACTGCTCTGGGCTGCCCTCGATTGCGCAACCGCCTGGTATGTCGGGTATTCGGCAGGTCGGCGGCCCGCATTCACCGTCGGCTACGCCGTGGAGGCACGTGTTCCCATCGAGAGTGGTGAGACCTACAGCCTGGTCGCCTGGAACGGTGACTACCCGGCGCAGTGGGACGGCCGAAAGCGGGGCGGCGCGTCCGCAGCCTTCGACCGACAGGGTCGCTGTGTCGGGCGCTCACGCTCCTTCTGGATCGCAGCGGCGCTCGACGACCCCCGTATTGCGATGTGACCGATCAGGGTCGAGGTCGACTGACATCGGCGACGCCCGGTACTGCCCATCGCCACGGAATATCCGCACCGTGCGTAAGTCCGACCCGAACGCCATTGGCTGGCCGTTCCGGTGGCGGCGTCCCGTCATCGATGATCCGGACGCCGGCGCCGTTCCGTACCCCGTCGATGCCGTCGTGGGCACCGTCGAGTCCGAAGGCTGCTGCGAGCTTGGCCGGACCGCTGCAGAGATCGACATCTCGTCGGACCTTCGGCCTGCGCGCACGCATCACGTCGAGCCCGCCGAGTGGCGTGACGGCGCGAAGGAGCACCGCCGATGCGACTCCCACCTCGCCACACACGATGTTGACGCACCAGTGCATGCCGTAGGTGAAGTAGACGTACAGGTGGCCCGCCCGCCCGAACATCACCTCGGTGCGCGGTGTGGGACCTCGATGGGCGTGTGAGCCGGGATCGTCTGCCCCCATGTACGCCTCGACCTCGACGATCCGGCCCCGAACGTCGGGGGCGACGAGCACCTTGTTGAGGAGCTCGGGAGCAACCTCGGTTCCCGGTCGAGCAAAGAACGATCTGGGGAGCCGTCTCACCCGTCGAGCAGCGCGCGGAACCGGTCGAGTTGAGCAGCGACTGCGGCGGGCGATCCACCTCCATGGGTGGTCCGCCGCGTCACCGACACGCCTGGAGCGAGCAGCGCAGCGGCCTCGGCCCCCAGTCGTGGATCGGCGGCGACGAGCTCGGCCAGCGAGCCTTCGCCCGCCAACGAACGGCGTACCTTCTCACCGACGACGCCGTGTGCGTCTCGGAACGGCATTCCTCGACCGACGAGCCATTCGGCAAGATCGGTCGCAGCTGCGTAGGGCGAGTCCGCCTGCGCAGCCATGACGTCCACGTTGAACGTGGTCGTCGAGAGCATGCCATCGAGCGCAAGCAGGGTGAGCCGAACGGTGTCGACGGCATCGAAGATCCCTTCCTTGTCCTCCTGCATGTCCTTGTTGTACGTGAGCGGCAGGCCCTTGAGCGTGGCGAGAAAACCGGCGAGATGGCCGATCAACCGCCCTGCCTTCCCGCGGGCCAGTTCGGCGATGTCGGGATTCTTCTTCTGCGGCATCATCGACGAGCCGGTGGAGAAGCCGTCGTCGAGCGTGATGAATCCGAACTCGGTGGAGGCCCAGACGATGAGCTCTTCGCCGATCCGACTCAGGTGCACACCGAGCAGCGCCACCGAGAAGAGTGTCTCTGCCACGAAATCGCGATCGGCTACGGCGTCGAGACTGTTGTCGAAGACACCTTCGAACTCGAGATATGCCGCCGTCTTCGCCGGATCGAGCGGCAGCGACGATCCTGCGAGTGCACCGGCCCCGAGGACCGACACGTTGAGGCGAGCTCGTGCGTCGCGAAGGCGACCAACATCGCGCGCCAATGCCCACCCATGGGCGAGGAGGTGATGCGACAGCGCCACCGGCTGGGCCTGCTGCAGATGGGTGTACCCCGGGAGGTAGGCATCGCCAGCTGCTTCCGCCTGTGCGAGCAGGGTGCGCATGAACTGGTGGGTGAGGTCGATCACCTCATCGATTGCTGCGCGCGTCCAGAGCCGCATGTCGGTTGCGACCTGATCGTTGCGGCTTCGCCCCGTGTGCATCTTGGAACCGTGCGGTTCGAGTTCGGTGACCCGACGCTCGACTGCGGTGTGGATGTCTTCGTCGTTGACCGCGAACTCGAAGGAACCCGACTCGATCTCGCGCTCGACGGTATCGAGCGCACGGACAATGCTGTCGCGTTCAGCTTCGGAGAACAGTCCGACATCGCAGAGCATCCGGACATGAGCGCGAGAGCCTTCGATATCTTCGCGGAACAGCCGCTGGTCGAACGGCAAGCTGTCGTTGAGTGCCTGCAGCGCTTCGGAGGGTCCACCTGCGAAGCGTCCATGCCAGAGTGTCGAACTCACGACCCCGACCGCTTCCGAGCCAGGTTCCGGAGTCGGAGTGCGTTGAGCTTGATGAAGCCCTCCGCATCAGCTTGATCGTAGGTGCCGTGATCCTCCTCGAACGTTGCGATCTTTTCGTCGAAGAGCGAGTACGGGCTCTTTCGACCGACGACGTCGACGTTGCCCTTGAAGAGCTTGAGCCGAACATCGCCGCTCACGTACTGCTGGCTGTGGTCGATGGCCACCTGAAGCATCTCCCGCTCGGGACTCCACCAGAAGCCGTTGTAGATCAACTCGGCGTACTTGGGCATGAGGGAGTCTTTGAGATGGGCAACCTCACGATCGAGGGTGATCGACTCGATCGCCCGGTGGGCTCGCAGCATGATCGTGCCACCCGGCGTCTCGTAGGCGCCGCGACTTTTCATACCGACGAACCGGTTCTCGACGATGTCGAGACGGCCGATGCCGTTCTCACCTCCCAGACGATTGAGCTCGGTGAGAATCTCGGCCGGACTCATCACCTTCCCATCGATGGCGACGATGTCGCCCTGGTCGTAGGTGAGATCGATGTAGGTCGCCTCGTTCGGGGCCATCTCGGGGCTGACCGACCAACGCCACATCTCCGAGGGGGGCTCGGTGAAGGGATCCTCGAGTGGACCGCCCTCGAAGCTGATGTGGAGCAGGTTGGCATCCATGGAAAACGGGGACTTCTTGCCCCGCTTCATCTCGATCGGAATGTTATGCGCTTCGGCATAGGCCATCAGCGTTTCGCGGCCGCCGAGTTCCCATTCGCGCCACGGCGCGATGACCCTGATCTCCGGGGCGAGTGCATAGGCCCCCAGTTCGAAGCGAACCTGATCGTTGCCTTTGCCGGTGGCCCCGTGGCTGATGGCATCTGCACCATGTTCAGCAGCGATCTCGACAAGTCGCTTCGCAATGAGCGGGCGGGCGATGGAGGTGCCGAGAAGGTATTCCCCTTCGTAGATCGTGTTCGCACGGAACATCGGGAAGACGAAGTCGCGAACGAACTCCTCGCGTACGTCCTCGATGTGGATGTTCTCGGGTGGGACACCCATCTCGAGCGCCTTGGCCCGAGCGGGTTCGACCTCTTCTCCCTGTCCGAGGTCGGCGGTGAAGGTGATGACCTCTGCGTCGTACGTCTCTTGGAGCCAGCGCAGGATGATGGAGGTGTCGAGACCACCGCTGTAAGCGAGTACGACCTTCATGATGCAGATACTTCTCTCAGGGTTCGGGGGTAGGTTCAGCCGAGACCGGCGAGGGTTCGCAGGCGTTCGGCGAGGGCGGCACCGCCGATGTCTTCGGCGGCCACCACGATCAAGGTGTCGTCACCGGCGACGGTACCGAGAATCTGGGTCATCCCCGCCCGATCGAGGGCAGAGCCGACGACATGCGCGGAGCCTGGTGGCGTCCGGAGGACGACGACGTTGAGCGAGTGGTTCACATCGGCCACCCAGTCCGACATCACCCGACGCAGATGATCCTCGGGAGCGATGCGGTCGACCGGGTGTTCCGGGATTGCGTAGACGGTCTCCCCGCCTGGACCCCGAACCTTGATCGCCCCGAGATCATCGAGATCACGGGACACGGTCGCCTGGGTCGTTTCGAGGCCTTCGGCCTGGAGCAATTCGGTGAGCCTGCCCTGGGACGTCACGGCGTGCTCCTCGAGAAGGACGGCGATGCGGTGCTGCCGACGAGCCTTGCTCATGAGATCGCCGCCATGTCAGCCTCGCTCCTGCATCAGCCATGCCATTGCCCCCCGTGCTGCGTGCATTCGGTTGGCGGCCTGGGCCCAGATGCGACTGCGCGGACCATCGAGCACGGCATCGGTCACTTCTTCGTTTCGATGAGCCGGCAGGCAGTGCAGGAAGATCGCATCAACACCAGCGAGTTCCATCAGTCGCTCATCGACCTGAAAGCCCTCGAAGGCCCGGCGCCGCTGCTCGGCTTCCGCTTCCTGCCCCATCGACGTCCAGGTGTCGGCGTACACGGCATCCGCTCCCGCAACCGCGTCCTCGGGACGGTCGACCACCTCGATCTCGACCCCTGCAGTTGCAATCCGGTCAGCATCACGATCGGAGAAGCCGTAGCCAATCGGGCTGGCGATCCGGAAGTGCATGCCACTGAGCCCAGCACCAAGCGCAAGGCTGCGCGCGACATTGTTCGCGTCGCCGACGTAGGCAACTGTTCGGCCCGCCAGTTCGCCGAACTCCCGACGCATCGTCAACAGGTCGGCAAGCGCCTGCAGTGGGTGCGCATCATCGCTGAGCATGTTGACGATCGGGACCAGATCGAGCGCTGCCATCCGCTCCACCACCGTGTGCGCGAAGACACGGGCTGCGACGATGGCGTGAAAGCAGGCCATCGTCCGAGTCACGTCCTCGACGCTTTCGCGACTGTCGATGCCGACCTCGTGGCCCTGGATGTAGACCGGATGCCCACCCAGTTGCACTACGGCCATCTCCATCGAGTTGCGCGTTCGGGCCGAGGGTTTCTCGAAGATCAGCGCAGTGCCCTTCCCCGCCAGAACGCGTGGCGTTTCGACCGACGTGGCGATCGAGAGGATTCGGCCGAGGTCGTCGGACGTGAGATCGTCGATTTCGAGCAGGTGACGCATCAGGCAACTCCTTCGCCGATGACCGACGCCATGATGTCGATCGCCTCGGCGATTTGCGCATCGGTGAGAATGAATGGTGGCGCGAGCCGTAGTGTCGTGGGCGTGACACCGTTCACGATCAGTCCCCGCTCGAGACAAGCACGGGCGACTTCCGCACCGGTGCGGCCGGCGAGGCCGACGTCGTCGAGTTCGACCCCCAGGAGCAGTCCTCGACCGCGAATGTGATCGACGCCCGACAGCGGTTCGAGGCCGGCCCGCAGGACTGCCTCGATCCGGCGAGCAGCGGCGGGCGCGTCGATGGCTTCGAGTTCGGCGATGGTCGCTCGCGCGGCCGCCAGCGCAAGCGGCTGCCCGGCGAAGGTCGAGCCGTGATCACCCGGAACGAAGGCAGCCGCAACCTCGTCACAGGCCCAGATGGCACCCACGGGCATGCCGTTGGCAATGCCCTTGGCCATCGTGACCACATCGGGTCTGATGCCCGCCGCCTGAAAGCCGAACCATTGGCCGGTTCGACCGAACCCTGTCTGGATCTCGTCGAGGACCAGCAGGAGCCCGCGCTCGTCACAGATGTGGCGAACCCCTTGCAGGTACTCGACGTCGGCCGGGTTCACCCCACCTTCGCCCTGCACGGGCTCGAGGATGACTCCCCCGACTTCGGGGGTCAGCGACTTCTCGAACTCGTCGAGATCATTCCAGACGACATGGCGAAACCCTTCCGGGAGTGGCTGGAACGGCTCGTGCTTTTCTGGTTGTCCGGTGGCGGCCAACGACATGAGGGTGCGCCCATGGAAGCTTCGAAGGGCACTGACGACGCCGTGCCGCCCTCGGCCCTGATACTTCCGGACGATCTTCAACGCGGCCTCGTTGGCCTCGGCTCCGGAGTTCTGGAACAGGACCTGCCCCGAGCCGGAATCGATCAGCCGCGAGATCGCCTCGGCCACCGGTGCCTGATGCTCGTTCGCAAACAAATTGGAGGTGTGTGTGAGCGTTCCAGCCTGTGCGGCGATCGCCTGAGTGACGCTCGGGTGGGCGTGCCCGAGTCCGGTCACCGCCAGACCGCACAGGAAGTCGAGGTGTCGTCGGCCGTCGCGATCCCACAACTCGGCGCCACTGCCTCGCACGAAAAGGCGCGGTGGGGAGCCGTAGTTGTTCATCAGCGGGCTGTGGGTGCCACCGGCACCCCAGGCGGCTGCTTGTTCTGCGGTCATGTGGTTCCTCCGACACCGGTGATCTCGTCGCCCGAGGAGGGCGAGCCGGTGATCTCGTCGCCCGAGGAGGGCGAGCCGGTGATCATCGTGCCGATACCGGCATCGGTGAAGAGTTCGAGCAGAAGGACGTGCGGAACACGCCCATCGAGCATGTGTGCTGATGTCGCGCCTGATTCCACAGCGTGAATACACGCTTCGACCTTTGGAATCATGCCTCCACCGATGCTGCCCTCAGCGATCAGTTCACGAATCTCGTCGACCGAGGCGCGGGCGACGATCGACGTCGGATCGTCGACATCGGTCAGCAGTCCCGGCACATCGGTGAGATAGACGGCTTTTTCGGCACTGAGGGCACCGGCAAGAGCGCCCGCAACGGTGTCGGCGTTGATGTTGTAGGCCTGACCCGACTCGTCGGCACCGATCGTCGACACCACGGGGATCATGTTCTCGGCCAGCAACCGCTCGATGATGGTTGGCTGCACCGAGGCGACATCACCCACGAATCCGAGGGTTTCGTCTCGCGGCACTGCCGTGATGAGGCCGCCGTCCTCTCCGGAGAGCCCGACCGCATACGCGCCATGCACGTTGATCGCTCCGACGATGTCGCGCCCAACCTTGCCGACGAGCACCATTCGGGCGACATCGAGGGTCTCGGCGTCGGTGACTCTGAGGCCGTCGACGAACTCGGTCTCTTTCCCCAGGCGGCCGAGCAGTTCACCGATCTGCGGTCCGCCACCGTGAACGACGACCGGCTTGAGGCCTACCGAGCGCAACAGCACGACGTCTTCGGCGAAGGTCTGGGACAGCGCCGGGTCGACCATGGCGTTACCGCCGAACTTCACTACCACGATCGCGTCTCGGAATCGCTGGATATACGGGAGAGCTTCGACCAGCGCCCCGGCCCGCTGTGAGGGTGAGAACCCGCGACTGGGTAACAGGTCGTTCGGTTCGGTCATGAGCGATACCCCGCGTTGATCTCGATGTAGCCGTGCGTGAGGTCACACGTCCATACCGTTGCGCGCCCCTCACCCACACCGACATCGACGCGAATCTGGACCTCGTCCTGCTGGAGATGCGCAGTCGCCCGCGCTTCTGAGTAGGTGGGAACCACTGCGCCGTCTGCGGTGACCTGTTCGGATCCGAGCCACAGTTCGAGCTTGTCGCGATCAGCCGCTTCGCCCGATTTTCCGACCGCCATGACGATCCGGCCCCAGTTGGCGTCCTCGGCAGCAAGTGCCGTCTTCACGAGCGGCGAGTTCGCAATGGCAAGACCGATGGTCTTCGCTGCTGCGTCATCGGCTGCACCGGTGACGGTCACCTCGACGAACTTGGTGGCCCCTTCCCCGTCACGCACGATCTGATGGGCGAGGTCGAGCAGCACGCTGTCGAGCGCTTGTTGCAACGCTGGCAACCGCGGATCGTCGTCGGTGGTGAAGTCTTCGTCGATTTGTTCGCCCGTGGCAAACAGCAAAACGGTATCGCTTGTCGATGTGTCGGAGTCGACGGTGATGCGATTGAAGCTCCGCTCGACCGACCTGTCGAGGCACCGCTGCAGGAGACCGGGTTCGACGGCGGCGTCGGTGAACACGAACGCAAGCATGGTGGCCATGTCGGGGGCGATCATGCCGCTGCCCTTGGCGATGCCCACGATGTGCGCAGCACAACCTTCGATCCGAGCGTACGCACCCTTGGGGTACGTGTCGGTCGTGCAGATTGCGCCGGCGCCGAGCTCCCACCCCTCAGGGCTCGAGGTGTCGAGTCTGCCGGCCAGTATCGGCAGACCGTCGCGCATCGCCTGTTCCCGCAGCGGTTCGCCAATGACGCCGGTGGAAGCAAGGAAGATCTCCGCAGGCAACACACCGAGCGCGTCGGCGATGGTGTCGGCGGTGAGCGTTGCCGCCGCCCCTCCGGCCCGACCGGTGAACGCATTGGCGTTGCCCGAGTTGCACACCAGCGCTCGGGCGGTGCGGTTGCCGTCGGCAAGGATCCGGCGGCACCAGTCGACGGGGGCAGAGGGACACTGCGATCTGGTGAAGGTCCCGGCGACCGTGGTTCCGGCCGCCACCGTGGCGAGGAACAGGTCGTCACGTCCTTCGTACTTGATTCCCGCCGCGTGCGTTGCGAGCTGAACTCCGGCGATCGGAGGCATGGCCGGAAACTCGTCAGGAGCGAGTGGAGATACGCCGTCGGACATCGTCACCGCCCTACGGATACATACCGGCCACCGCAAGGCCAGCCTCTTCAGGCAACCCCAGGGCGAGGTTTGCGCACTGGACCGCACCACCCGAGGCCCCCTTCACCAGGTTGTCGAGAGCGGACAACACAACCACCCACCCGGTGCGGGGATCGACGCGGGCGGTGATATGGCAGCTGTTCGAGCCGAGTGTGGCCTTGGTCGAAGGCGAGCGTTCGCTGACGACGACGAACGGTTCGTCGTCGTAGGCGTCGTGCAACAGACCCAGGACATCGTCGGTCGTGAGGTCACCGACAGGCCGTGCGTAGCAGGTGGCAAGAATACCCCGATTCATCGGCGCGAGATGGGGGGTGAAGATGACCGAGACGTCGGTACCGGTGTGCTGACGCAGCACCATCTCCATCTCGGGGGTGTGGCGATGGTCGAGCAGTCCGTAGGCGCTGAAATCCTCGTCGACTGCACAGAAGGTGGTGTGGGGCTTGGGTGGCCGACCCGCCCCACTCACCCCGGTCGCAGCATCGACGATGAGGCCTGCCGAGTCGATACGGCCAGCTTTCAACAACGGTGAGAGGCCGAGTATGGCTGTGGTGGGGTAGCAACCCGGCACGGCGATCAACTCGGCTCCGGAGAGTTCGGCTCGGAACAACTCGGGCAGCCCGTAGGCGAACTCGTCGAGCATCTCGGGCGCCGAGTGTTCGTCGCCGTACCACGCTGGGTACAGGCCGGGATCGTCGAGTCGGAAGTCAGAGGCAAGATCGACGATGTGTTCGACCTGCCCTCGCAGGCCCGGCACAACCGATTGGCTGGCCCCATGTGGCAGGCCGAGAAAGACGAGATCGGCCTCGAGCACCGACGTGTCGTCCGTCGGCACGTACTCGGTCTCGCCATACGCCGCAGCGAGCGACGGGTAGAGGTCGGCCACCCGCTTGCCCGCCTGCGTCTCCCCGGTCGCAGCGATGACCTCGAGGTGGGGATGGGCCGAGCAGATGCGCATGAGCTCGGCGCCGGTGAATCCGGACGCACCGATGATCGCAACCTTGTACATGGGCTCGACCCTACGGCTTGTGGAATGTTTATGCAACATATTGCATATTTCTCACGAGGTGGGTGGTGAGAGCCGCCATCGGGGACCGCCGAGCGGTGCCCCGGTCACAGCGCAATACCAGCGAGTTTGGTCTCGAGGTACTCAGCGATGCCTTCGCGGCCACCCTCACGGCCCAACCCAGAGTCGCCCATGCCGCCGAAGGGCGCCGCAGCAGACGTCGGATTCACATCGTTGATGCCGATGATCCCGAAACGCAGGCCCTCCATCGCTCGGATCGCAGTCGACAGGTCGTTCGTGTACACGTAGGCGGCAAGGCCGTAGTTGGTGTCGTTCGCAAGGTCGATCACCTCGTCGACATCGTCGTAGACGATGATCGGAGCCACGGGCCCGAACGTCTCTTCGCGATAGATCGTCATCTCGTCGGTGACCCCGGTGATCACCGTCGGTGCATAGAAATGACCGGCGTCGAGACCATCGTCGAGGAGACGCATGCCGCCGACCGGCACCGATGCGCCCTTGGCCCGGGCGTCATCGACCTGGGCGGCAACCTTGGCGACTGCGGCCTCGTCGACGAGCGGCCCCACCCCGACACCGTCAGCAATTCCCGGACCCGCCTTCACCTTGGCGACGCGAGGCACCATCGTGTTGATGAATGCATCAGCGTGATCACGATGCACATAGAGACGGTTCGGACTGATGCAGGCCTGGCCGGAGTTCAGGAACTTCAGCGCTGCTGCGCCTTTCGCAGCATGGACCGGATCGGCATCGGGATAAACGATGAACGGGGCATGGCCACCGAGTTCGACCGAGACACGCTGCAGATTTGCACCGGCCTTGGCTGCGAGCATCCGGCCAACCGCAGTCGAACCCGTGAAGGTCAGTTTCTTGATCCGAGGATCGCTCGTGAAGACGTCCCCGATGGGACCCGGGTCCGCTGCCGTGACCAGATTGATGACGCCATCGGGCACGCCTGCATCGATGAAACACTCGAAGATCGCTTTCGCACACAGCGGTGTGGCCTCTGCCGGTTTGAGCACGAGGGTGCATCCTGCGGCCAGGGCCGGTCCCATCTTCCGGGTCAGCATCGACATCGGATAGTTCCACGGCGTCACGGCGGCAACGACACCGACAGGTGTCTTGACCGAGAGGAACCGCTGCTCGGCACGAGCCGACGGCAGCCATTCACCGGTGATGCGGCGGGCCTCCTCGGCGAACCAGCGAAGGAAGTCGGCTCCGTAGGCGACCTCGGCTCGACTCGCCTTGAGTGGCTTTCCCTGCTCCTCGGTCATGAGGTGGGCGAGTCCATCGGCCCGCTCCCCCATCAACCGCCAGGCATCCATCAACAGATCGGCACGGTGGTACGCAGTCGTCGCGCCCCAGTCCTTCTGGGCGGCAACCGCAGCGTCGACGGCGGCTGTCGCATCGGCGGCACCACCAGCCGGCATCTCACCGATGACCTCACCGGTCGCAGGATTGGTGACGGTGAAGGTCTTCCCCCCGACTGCGGCGACCCACTGACCGTTGATGAACATGGTGCCGAGGCTATCTGCCAGCCTGGTCAGCCGAAGAGGTCGGCAAGTACCTCGTAGTGCACGAGGCCGAGTGTGCCGTCGAGATCGATCGCCCGCGATCTGCGGAAGACCCCGGAGAGGTCGGCATCGAGGGTGAGGGCACCGATCTCGACGTCGGCACGGTCGTCGATCGCCGTCACGACGGCCGACAAGTGATCGTCGAGAAAGCCATCCCGATTCGCGGCCGACGTCGCTGTCTCCATGGGTGCACCATCGCTCACGACCACCAGGAGACGCCGACTCGCCTCCAATCCGACAAGCCGCCGGTAGGCCCAGGCGACCGCTTCCCCGTCGACCCCCTCGCGGTAGTGGTGGACCGACAGCATCGTCCCGATCGACCGCCGCGCCCGGCGCCACGTCGTGCCGGCGTCCTTGTAGACGATGTGCTCGACCTCGGCGACCCGGCCCGGACCGGCCGGCGAACCTGTGGCTCGCCACGCCTGGGCCGCGTTGCCGCCCGCCCACGAGCGGGTCGTGAACCCGAGAATCTCGACGGTTGCGCCCGCAAGATCGAGCGCCTGCGCGAACGTGTCGACGAGCACCGCAGCCGCTTCGTATCGCTGCTGTTTCATCGAGCCCGAGGTGTCGACCAGAAACGTCACAGCCACATCGGCGAGGGGTTGGAGCCGAGGCCGGCGAAAGATCCGATGCTCGACCGGATCAGTGACGATCATCGACAGGCGAGCAGGATCGATCTCACCCTCCTCCTCGGCGATCTGCCAGCCCTCCATGGCCGGACGAGCCAGGAGGCGAACGAGCCGGTGGGCAACGCGTGCAGCGCTGACCGACTGCGCCGCTCGGTGCCGGTCGAGCTCGGCCCGAAGCGACGGCAATCGACTGGCTGGAACAAGCAGTTCAGCAGCGACCTCGCGATCGAACGTTCGGGTGAAGACTCCGTAGTCACCGAGTTCGTCGAGGTCGCCGCTGCGGCCGGGAGCTTGCGATCCGGCAGCAACGACCGACCCGGTGCCGTCGTCGTCCTCGTGCCAACCCGCCAGTACGAGTTTCATTCGGTCGAGATCACCACCACCCGACGCGAGGGTGGCATCACCGGCGACAAGCGCAACGGCCTCCGCAATGCTGCGGGCGTGGAAGGCGAAGGCTCGCTGGTCGTGCCGGTGCTGGGAGAGTGCGACGAGGTCCTCGCCGATGAGCGGCGCCAAAGAGAAACGCTGCGCCTCGGTGACGTCGTCGACAATCTCGTTCGTCAGCGGCCGCAACAGACGACCACGAGCCATATGAGCGACGGTGAACACCATGAGGCCGACACCTGACTCGGCCACCCGTTCGTGCAGACAGTCATCGGACCAACCACGAAACGCGGTGGCGAGATTGTCGTCCATTCCCCGCCAGGTGTCGGGACGCAGCGACTCGCACCGAAGCTGTTCGAGGAGATCGAAGACCACCCGCTCGAGTGGTTCGGTCGGCGCAAGCTCATGATGAAGCGCGAGATCGCAGTGACACAGGAGCAAGCCGAGTGCATCGGCGATGCCACGAGCGCGAGCCGGGACGACCGAACCGAGATCGGCGGCAAGGTGGGGCGACGCCAAACCCACACGTCGCTGGCCGAGGCGAAGCGAGCCACCTCGCAGATCGGCGTCGGGCCGCTTGCCGACGGCCCGCACGATCGCAGCACCATGCCGCTCTGCCCTGCGCCGGCGAGCGGTCGCGTTGGTCATCCGAGCTCGGGGAGTTCGAGCCCCATCGCCCGTTGGAGGTATTCCGACAGGATGGGCCGCTCGGCCGGATCGCAGGTATTGGCGAACGCCAGCTCGAAGGCCTCGACAAGATCACCGAAGATCTCGAGATTTTCGGCCCAACTGATGAC
>Ga0255776_10003093_pt1 | contig 18125 bp, 15 predicted proteins | sample 071ome_19_FD_179974 | JGI IMG/M metagenome (GOLD analysis project Ga0255776, IMG submission 179974) | Coastal salt marsh microbial communities from the Groves Creek Marsh, Skidaway Island, Georgia - 071413AT metaG (version 2) | ecosystem: Environmental > Aquatic > Marine > Intertidal zone >... | reverse complement strand
GCAGCTGCTTACAAAAGAAATCTAAGCAAATCTCTGAAGCTTTTCTGGTAGCTAAATCTTTTTGATCGCCTGCCGCTAACTCTTGAAGAAAATTTTCAAAAAGTTTTTCAAAGTTATCAGGTAGTTGCTTGTTAATTAATCGTTGTAGTTCATTAGAAAGCTCTGGATGCTTTTTTGCGTACTCATCCATAAGCGAATCCCATTCGGAGTTATGCTTGGCTCCAACCTCTGTGGCGTCCCATCCAGATTTGATATCCTCAGGGATATCGAAAGGCTCATATTGCCAACCCAGTTGAGCCCTGGTTGCAATAATCTCTTCTTCTCCTAAAGGAGATCCATGCACTCCAGATGTTCCCACTTTATTTGGTGATCCAAATCCGATCTCTGTCTTACAACAAATTAAAGTTGGCTTACTTGATTCCTTTTGAGCATTTTTTATAGCCTCTAAAATTTGCTCAACATTGTGGCCATCCACTTCAATTACCTGCCAGTTATAACTTTCAAACCTTTGAGCAGTATTATCGGTGAACCAGTTTTCAATTTTGCCATCAATTGAAATGCCGTTTTGGTCATAAAAACAAATAAGTTTTCCCAAACCATGCGTTCCGGCAAAAGAACAAGCCTCGTGAGAAATGCCCTCCATCAAACACCCATCTCCAAGGAACGTGTAAGTGTAGTGATCAATTGGATGCAGTCCATCAGCCATATTGAACTTACTTGCTAGCATCTTTTCTGCCAGTGCCATGCCAACCGCATTGCCTATTCCTTGGCCTAAAGGACCAGTTGTAGTTTCTATGCCTATGTCTAAATCGAGTTCGGGATGGCCAGGAGTTTTAGATCCCAATTGTCTAAAATTTTTTAAATCTTGAATGCTTAAATTGTATCCAGTTAGATGTAATAAGCTATATAAAAGCATTGATCCATGACCATTTGATAAAACAAATCTATCTCGATTAAACCAATTTGGATTTTTTGGATTATGTTTTAAGTTATATTTCCAAAGAGCTACCGCAATATCTGCCATACCCATAGGCATTCCAGGATGACCAGATTGAGCTGACTGAACAGCGTCAATTGATAAAAATCTAATTGCGTTAGCAAGTTCTGTGTGCATGTTTGAACAGATAATTTAGAACCCAACTATCATAATATGTGGTTTAAATTATTTATAGAGATAATTAGTATTATTTTAGTAAAGTGGTTTATTTAGTTTGTGATTCTATCTAGTAGCTTTCTATTTGATTGTGAATAGGCTGCCAGAATCCTTTCAGCGCTGTGAAATAAAGCAACATATAATCCTGTACTAATTGCTAGTTTTGCATCAAATGGGATGGCGGCAATGTAAGTTTTAAAGAGAGAGCCTCCTGCAATAACCCATACAGCTCCATTAACTAATATGTGCCAAAGAGCAATGGCCATCAAAGACCCCCATAACAAACTATTGCTCAAACGACTCATCATAGGAGTTACTAAAAAAACCGCCAGCATAGTAGCAAAAATAATAATGTTTACCTGGTCTAAAAATAAATTTGTAAAAGTAACTATAGATACTGGAACAAGATATTGAATGCGGACATCATCTGAAAGTCTCGGCATAAAAACTGCCAATGCAAGCAAAGGAGAAAAATTAGCAGGCAGACCTATAAATCTACTGACCGCTATTAATGAAATTAATATGACGAGGTTTTTAAGCATTTAAGCTCTCCAAAAAATTCTTAATAATTTAATATGACCTCAGCATTATACTTCACTTAAACATCAACTCCTTTACGAGCCATAATGCCTTGTTTGAATGCATGCTTTATTTCTTTAACTTCAGACACTGTGTCAGCCCAACGTTTTAATGCTGCACCGCCTCCTCGGCCTGTGACCACAACTGATTGATTGACTGGGCGATTATTAAGCGCATCGAGGATGGTTGCTTCATCTAGATACTTAAAACTCAACATATAAGTCAGCTCATCTAGCACCACTAAGTTGTAACCATCATCTTGAAGCATTTTTTCTGCCACAGCCCAGCTTTCCTTTGCCGCAGCAATATCTATTGAACGATCTTGAGTTTCCCAAGTAAAACCTGTATTCATTTGATAAAAAGTTACCGAGGGACATTTATCTCGAACATAAACTTCCTCACCAGAAAGTTGCTGCCCCTTAATAAACTGAACGATACCAACCTTGTGATTGTAACCCAATGATCTAATTACCATTCCAAAAGCAGAGGTTGATTTTCCTTTGCCATTGCCAGTTAAAAGTATCCCTATGCCTCTTTCAATATTTGCTGCACTAATTGATGCATCAATATTCACTTTAAGCTTCTTCATTTTTTTCTTATGCAAACTATCGGATTTTTGTTGTTGCTGTTTCATTCTGTATTTCGTATAAATTTATGGTCTGAATCTAATCCCAAAATGAGCCCCGAAACCAAGTGGCTGATAACCAAAAACTTCCTCATAACTTTCATCAAACAAGTTTTCTAATCTTAAATATGCATCAAGCTTATTACTAATATTCAAGTTTGCACTGATGTTAACTATTGTATAACTGGATAATTTAATATTGTTTGGGTAGATAATATCTTCTTGTGAACCATTATATTGAATATTTGCATTCAGGCTCAAAAAGTCGCTTTGCTGCCAAGAGGCGCTAAAACTAGCAATATGACGAGGCCGTCTGACCTCATTTTGATATGCTCCCATCGCATCAAGCTCCTGCGAATCAGTATAGGTATATGACGCATCAATATTTAAGTTTGATCTGAAATTGTTAGATATATTTAACTCCAGTCCTTTTCTCTTGCTAAGCCCTAGTTTATTAATTGCTGTATACCCAAAAGTTATTGGATCTAGCGCACTTCCATTTATTTCATCTTCTAGCTCTGCATGAAATAGAGTGGCTGATAAAGACAAATTTTCATCATAAAATTTACTATCGATGCCCAATTCCAAACTGGTTGATTTTTCAGGTTGTAAAAATGGATTACCTATAAAGTTGGTATAAAAGCCAAAGCGCTCTGTGAAAGTTGGATTTTTAATGGCTGTGCCATATGTGCTTCGCACCCTAGTATGGCGATAAAAGTTTCGCATGATTTCAAATTTATATGTGTTAGCATCTTTGAATTGAGAATTATCATCTCGTCTTGTGCTCACTGCTAGAGTGGTTTTATTAAAAATGTCAGTTCGAAATTCAACTGCAATGCTTTTGGTTTTTCGACTTCGCTTTTGATTGGGATCAAATATCCCATAAATTCCATAGTCATTTATGGGCCCTCGCTGAGTAAATTTTTCTTCCTCATGCTCTGCTAAAAATGAAATCCTTTGAGAAGATTTGTTCCAAAACTTAGTGCTTACAAACCTTATTTGATCTTTAGAAGAGTGAGTTGCAGTGGCTGGTAAGCTGTCTTGAAAATCTTTGTTATGACTAGATGATTGTGAAATAGCTAACTGTTGTTTCCATATTTTATCTAGGCTTAGATAATTAACTTTGAGCCCGACTATTGTATTTTCAAATTTAGTAGCATTGTTTTGATCGTCAATAAGACCATCAAAATCAATATCTGAGTCATACTCATTCATTCCATTGGCCCGTCTTACAGAGAGTGAAGCTTGCAGGAACTCAATAGCCTCTAAGCCCGCATTAAATGTTATATTTTTATTTTCATACCCATCTTTTTCTCTTCCAATTCGAGAGATATTTTCTCCATCAGTCTTAAGGTGGCTTAACCCGAGTCGGGCATTAAAATTATTGTTCTTAATACCAAAACTTACTCCATTATTTTGAGTATTAAAACTTCCATTTTCAGAATATATTTCTAAGCTTCTAGGTTGTTCAGCTTTATTAGTGATGATGTTAATAACTCCGGCAATAGCATCACTGCCAAACATTGAGCTTTGGGGCCCACGGATAATCTCAATTCTTTCAATATCTGCAGAGGAAAGCACCCCCCAATTAACTCCATCATTCTGCGAAGGATTGTTTGCCTCAATCCCATCTATTAAAACTAGCATGTGATTGGCTTCACTCCCTCTAACTCTAATTTGGGTTTGAGAGCCCTGGATACCGCTTTTGCTGACTGCGAGACCAGGCACATCTCGGAGTAACTGACTAACGCTTGATACAGATCGATTTTTAATTTGAGAATAATTAATTACAGTGATGGCATTTGCAGATTGCTCAAGACTAATTGGTATTAAGGAAGCGTATACCAATGTTTCTTCAATGCTATCTGTTGAACTCTGCGCATTTAATGAGTAGGAAAAACTCAACAAGAGTGCACAGATAAGAATGAGGAATCTTCTCAACTCCAACTCCTATAGAGTATTTGGCATGCCCAAAAAAGCTTTGTATTAATACTAAACATAGCGAAAATCATTATGCTTTGATGTTTTTAATAGCCAAGCACAGGCGCTAACCAGATTTCATTTTCATCCATACTTTCATTTCTGGCTTTTGCATATTCCTCGACTTGATCTTTATCAATTCTGCCTAACTGAAAATAGCTTGACTGAGGATGAGCAAAATATAAGCCACTAACACTAGCAGTTGGCCACATTGCTAAAGACTCAGTAAGAGTTAAGTTAATGGTTTTTTCAACACCCAGTAGCTCCCAAATATTTAGCTTCAAGCGATGATCCGGACAGGATGGGTAGCCTGGAGCAGGACGGATACCCTGATATTTTTCTTTGATAAGCTCATCATTATTTAAGTCTTCTTCGGCAGAATAACCCCATAAGTCACAACGAACTTTTTTATGAGCCCATTCCGCAAATGCCTCGGCAAATCGATCGGCTAAAGCTTTTAAAATTATAGAATTATAGTCGTCATGATCCGCCTCATAAGCTTCAATGTAACTATCAATCCCATGCCCTGAGGTTACTGCAAATGCTCCTATGTAATCATCTTGATCATCAACATAATCTGCAAGAGAATTTGAAGCCAAGTCTTTACGAGACTTCTGTTGCCTCAAGCAATGCAACAGCAACTCTTCATTGGTCCCATCCGCTTTAATTACTGCTATAGAATCTCCAATAGATCTTGCAGGAAACAAGCCTATCACTCCTTTTGGTTTTAACCATTTTTCATTAACAAGCTGCTCAAGGATTATCTGGGTGTCATCCCATAATTTACGAGCTTCAGGTCCTTTGATAGGGTCAGAAAGAATATCTGGAAAGCGACCACTAAATTCCCAAGCATTAAAATAGGGCATCCAGTCTATATACTCTAGAAGTTCCTCTAGGCTTGGATTAAGCTCAGTTATTCCAAGTTTTCTTGGTGCAGCTGGTTTGAGTGACATATCTATGCTTGGCTTACAAGATTGCGCTTCTTTAAATGGCCTAAGAGGTGATTGAGCTCTAGAAGCATAGGCCTCTCTTTTGCCTGCATGAGCAGTAGCAAGTTCCTTTGCAAATTTGTCAGGTTCGCCGACCAATCTCTTAGCTACGCCAACAGCTCTGGAGGCATCTTTGACATAAACCACTGTGCCGCTATATGCAGGGTCAATTTTTACAGATGTATGAGCGGGGCTTGTTGTTGCGCCGCCTATTAGCAAGGGAATGGATAGTTTTCTTCGCTCCATTTCCTTTGCAACACCTACCATCTCATCAAGCGAAGGAGTAATTAGTCCTGATAAGCCAATGAGATCACATTTTTCTTTTTCAGCAACATCTAAGATTTTCTCAGTGGGAACCATGACGCCTAAATCTATGACCTCAAAGTTATTGCATTGCAAAACAACCGCTACAATATTTTTACCGATATCATGCACATCGCCTTTCACAGTTGCAATGACCATCTTTCCATTGCTTTGCATCGCCCCACCGCCTTTTTCCTCTTCGATAAATGGAACTAAATAAGCAACTGCTTTTTTCATCACTCGAGCAGACTTGATAACCTGAGGTAGAAACATTTTGCCTGCACCAAACAAATCTCCAACCTTGTTCATGCCATCCATCAAGGGCCCCTCTATTACATCAAGAGGTTTTTCTAAAGCCAGTCTCGCCTCTTCGACATCCTCAATAACAAAAGAGTCGATTCCAGTTACGAGAGAATGTTTAAGCCTTTCATTAACTTCAAGGCCACGCCAGTCTTGAGTAATAGTGCTAATGGAAGAGCTGTTCTCATTTGTATACTTTGGGGCAAGGTCTAACAGTGTTTCTGTGGCATCATCTTTTCGATTTAAAATAACATCTTCGACCGCTTCACGAAGCTCTGCTGGCAAATCATCATAAATAGCAAGCTGCCCGGCATTTACAATTGCCATGGTAAGACCATTTTTTATCGCATGCAGCAAGAAAACAGAATGCATGGCTTCACGAATAACATTGTTACCCCGAAAGCTAAAAGATACATTTGATAGTCCTCCTGACAAAGAGGCACCCGGACATGTTTTTTTAATTTCTGCACAGGCTTGAATGAATGAGAGACCATATTCATTGTGCTCTTTGATTCCTGTAGCGACCGCGAAAATATTTGGATCAAAGATAATATCATGGGGATCCATGCCTACCACTTCGGTTAAAATAGCATAAGCTTTGCTGCAAATTTCTACTTTTCGCTGCAGTGTTTCCGCTTGACCTTGCTCGTCAAATGCCATTACTACAACAGCTGCACCAAATCTTTTTACCAGGGTGGCTTGCTCAATAAATTTTTGCTCTCCCTCTTTCATAGAGATTGAATTGACAATGGCCTTGCCTTGAATACATTTTAAGCCTGCCTCTAGAATCTCCCATTTGCTTGAATCAATCATAAATGGAACTCTTGATATATCCGGCTCTCCAGCTATTAAATTCAGAAACTTAATCATTGCTGACTTAGAATCCAACATGCCTTCATCCATATTTATATCAATTATCTGAGCACCATTTTCAACCTGCTGTCTTGCAATTTGAACTGCTCCTTCATAATCATTAGCTTCTATTAGCTTTCTGAATATAGCTGAGCCTGTAACATTTGTTCTTTCGCCAATGTTAATAAAAAGGCTATCTTCTTTTATCTCAAGGGGCTCCAATCCACTTAGAAGCATTGACTGTTGGGATGTGGGAACTCTTCTTGGTCTAAAATCAGCTACGATCTCTTTGAGAAGCTTAATATGCTCGGAATTTGTTCCACAACACCCTCCCACAATGTTCAATAAGCCTTCCTCACAAAACTCTTTAATAATTTCAGCCATTTCTTCAGGAGTCTGATCATACTCACCAAATTGATTTGGAAGACCCGCATTGGGGTGCGCACTTACATAGCAATCAGCAATTTGTGAGAGCTTTTGCAAAAATGGTCTTAGCTCTGCTGCGCCTAGGGCACAATTTAGACCAACTGAAATGGGCTTAGCATGTCGTATAGAGTGCCAAAAAGCTTCTGTGGTTTGACCCGATAAAGTTCTACCTGATGCATCAGTAATAGTTCCTGAAATCATAATTGGGATATCTATTTTGCGTTCTTCCGCTACCAAATCTATTGCAAATAAAGCAGCTTTTGCATTAAGGGTATCGAATATTGTTTCAATCATTACAAGGTCTGCTCCGCCATCTAACAATGCTGATGTAGCCTCTTTAAATGTTTCAACCAGCTCATCAAAATGTATATTCCTAAATGAAGGATCTTCCACATCAGGACTTAATGAGCATGTTCGATTGGTTGGCCCTAATACACCAGCAACAAAAAGCTCGCTTTCGTTTCGTGCTTTGTAATCATCGACAGCTTTGCGAGCAATTTGTGCAGCAGAGAAGTTAAGCTCATAGACAAAATCTTGCATGCCATAGTCAGCCATTGAAGGAGCGTTTGAGTTAAATGTGTTTGTTTCGATAATGTTAGCGCCGGCTTCTAGAAAGAGATTATGAATATCTTCTACTATTTTTGGTTGAGTGATGCTAAGCAGATCATTATTTCCTTTTAGATCCATTGACCAATCAGTGAATTTATCTCCTCTATAATCCTTTTCTTGCAGATCATATGCTTGAATCATGGTCCCCATGGCGCCATCCAACAAGACTATCGTGGAATCGAACAGATTGACTAATTTCTTCCTTATGGAATTAGGCCTATTCATTTGTATTGCTTAAATTCAAAAAAATGTTCAATATAAAAATTGTTGTGAAAAATTTCGATTTAATCCTAAAGAAACTCCGTTTTAGCTATTTATTTTTTATCGCTGCAATAGGATCAACTCGCGATTATCATTGATTCTATAGACTGTGTGCTAATTTGCAAATTTAATTTTCATTATCTATCTGGGGTAGAAAATATTTTTAAATAAAATATAAACATTGGGTCTAAAAAATTTGTTTTTTCTCTCTAAACCTATTAATATTCCCGGCTTAGAAGCGATTTGTTCCTGCTTGCATGCTAAAACTGCTAAATAGGATCCCTGAATTAAGGTGAAAAATGAAACTTTCATATGAATTTTATCCTCCAAAGGAATTAGATTATCAGAAGGTAGTCAATGAATTTCTGTTAATGGAAAAATATGCGCCAAGGTTTGTCTCCATTACATATGGTGCTATGGGAGGCTCGCAAGAGAAAAGCGAGGGTCTCATCAAGGCTTTTAAAGAAAATACAGATGTTGATATTGTCGCGCACTTAACACTTGTAGGTAAAAGCAAAGAGGACATAAAAAAAATTATTCATGAATTTAATTCACTTGGCGTGAATAAAATAGTTGCTTTAAGAGGTGACAGTCTTGAAGGAAAATTTGAAGCTCATCCAGAAGGTTTTTTTAATACTGCTGATTTTGTTAAATTTTTAAAAGAATTTGGTCTCGAGGTTTATGTATCTGCTTATCCTGAACCTCATCCAGATTCTGAAGGATTTGATTTTGATCTCAATCTACTAAAAGAAAAAACCTTGGCAGGTTCAAGCGAGTGCATTTCTCAATTTTGTTTTTCTATGAAAAGCTATAAGGAATTAATTGATGGCATATCAAAAAAAGAAATCAAAAATAACCTGACTGCGGGGATTATGCCGATTTATAACATTCAAAGTCTTTGTAACATGGCAGCGAAATGCGGGATCGATATCCCCTCTGAAATCATTGAACAATTTTCAGAAGACCAAGAGCAAAATGAAAGAGCGGCAGTGAATATATGTATTAAACAAATCAAAGATCTTCAAAATATGGGTATAAACAATTTTCATTTTTATACCCTTAACCAATCATCACTTATTTTAAAAATACTTGATGAATTATCATTAACTCAATAAGGAGAGAATTATGAGCTATATTTTTACGTCAGAGTCTGTTTCCGGGGGCCACCCTGACAAGGTTTGTGATCAGGTATCAGATGCCATACTAGATGCCTACTTGGCAGAGGATCCAAATAGCAGAGTTGCTTGTGAAACAATGATAAAAAATAACATGGTCTTCATTGCTGGAGAAATCACTTCTTTGGGGAGTCCAGACCTTGAGCCAATTGTAAGAAAAACAATTAATGATATTGGCTATAACAATGATGAGTATGGGTTTAACGGCGATACTTGTGAATTTACAAATCTTGTCTTTGAGCAGTCTCCAGACATTTCTCAGGGTGTAACTGAGGGCGAGGGTGAAAATTTAGAGCAAGGAGCTGGTGATCAGGGCCTAATGTTTGGGTATGCGTGCAAAGAGACGGAGTCTTTGATGCCACTTCCCATAGATCTTTCTCATCGATTGGTAAAAAAACAAGCTGACGTTATGAAAAGTGGCGAAATTAAATGGCTTAGACCTGATGCAAAGAGTCAAGTAAGTGTTATTTATTCAGATGACGGCAAAACTATTGAGGGCATTTCAGCTATTGTGCTATCCACTCAGCATGATGAAGACGTAACTCAAGAAGAAATTAAAGATGAGGTAATGAACAAGATTATCAAGCCTATAATCCCAGAGGAGTGGCTGCTTGATTCAACAAACATTTTTATTAACCCAACAGGTAAATTTGTTATCGGTGGTCCAGTTGGTGATTGTGGCCTTACAGGTAGAAAAATAATTGTAGATACATATGGGGGCATGGCTCGTCATGGCGGAGGAGCTTTTTCTGGAAAGGATCCATCTAAAGTAGATAGATCTGCTGCTTATGCATGTAGATATGTGGCTAAAAACATTGTTGCTGCAGGGCTTGCAGATTACTGTGAAATTCAAGTCTCCTATGCAATTGGTGTAGCCAAACCAACATCCATACACATCGAAACTTTTAATAGTGAAAAAATTTCTAAAGACGCTATAGTAAAAATAGTTGAAGAAGAGTTTGATCTAAGACCAAAAAGCTTGATAAATATGCTCGACCTCAAAAGACCAATTTATCTCCCAACTGCTGCATATGGACACTTTGGAAGAACCGATATTGATTTAACATGGGAAAAAACTGATAGAGCAACTCAAATTTCACAATGATCTTCAATTTTCTATAAAAGAGTTCATTTAGGATCTTTTTTAGGTAGAATGCACGATCAGATTACTGGAGTAAAAAATGGATAATGATTTTAAAGTAGCAGATATAAGCCTTGCAGATTTTGGCAGAAGAGAAATTTCATTGGCAGAAAATGAAATGCCTGCCCTAATGGCGTTAAGAACTAGATACAAAGATGCTCAGCCACTTAAGGGGGCAAAAATTATGGGATGCATCCATATGACAATTCAAACAGCAGTATTGATTGAAACCTTAGTAGATCTAGGCGCAGAAGTTCGCTGGTCTGGATGTAATATTTTTTCAACTCAAGATCATGCGGCAGCTGCTATAGCTGCAGCTGGAATCCCTGTTTTTGCTTGGAAGGGGCAAACAAATGAGGAATTTGATTGGTGTATTGAGCAAACAATTGTCAAAGATGATAAGCCCTGGGATGCAAATATGATCTTAGATGATGGGGGTGATCTGACTCATATGGTCCATACTCAATTCCCAGACATGCTCGAAAATATTCATGGAATCTCAGAAGAGACTACTACCGGTGTTCACAGACTAAAAGCAATGCTTGAAAGCAACAGCCTAAAAGTCCCAGCAATTAATGTAAATGACTCAGTAACTAAATCTAAAAATGATAACAAATATGGTTGTAGGCACAGCCTAAATGATGCTATCAAAAGAGGCACAGATATGTTTCTCTCTTCAAAAAAAGCGTTGGTTATTGGTTATGGAGATGTTGGAAAAGGCTCTGCTCTCAGCCTTGCTCAAGAAGGAATGATTGTAAGAGTTGTTGAATCTGACCCTATATGTGCCATGCAAGCTTGCATGGATGGTTTTGAGGTTGTTTCAACATACAAAAATGGGGCAGTAACCAGAGATGTAAAAGATATTAACCTTAGTCTGCTTGAAGATACCGACCTCATTGTAACAACGACAGGAAATGTAAATGTTTGTGACGAAGCAATGTTACGAACTGTCAAAAGTACTGCAGTGATTTGCAATATAGGTCATTTTGATAATGAAATTGATACCCAGTTTATGAGGGATAAGTGGTATTGGGAAGAGATCAAGCCTCAGGTTCATAGGGTGTTTAGAGATACCTCTCCATCAGAGACTCCAAACCTTCAAAGTAAAGACTATATTATTCTCTTGGCTGAAGGCAGGCTTGTTAACTTAGGCAATGCAACAGGCCACCCTAGTAGAATTATGGATGGGTCATTTGCTAACCAAGTTTTAGCTCAAATGTATTTATACGAGCAGGGTTTTGCAAATGTTAATGATGATGACAAAAAGAAAGAAATGTTAACAGTTAAAGTCTTGCCCAAAAAACTTGATGAAGAAGTTGCAGAGCTTATGGTTCAGGGCTTTGGTGGAACTATAACAAAATTAACAAGCGAGCAAGCTGAGTATATAAATGTTCCTGTTGATGGGCCCTTTAAAGAAGAAGAATACAAATACTAATCTAATTAGTTTTTTTCTAATAAATTACTCATAATAGGCGAATGAAAATTCGCCTATTTTTCTTTTTAGTTTTAGTTTCTTTTATTGTTTCGGGTTGTGGGATGAAAGCACCTATACCTTCTGAGATTCTGTTTAATATTTAAATTCTCCTATGGATCATTTTCATTATAAAGAAGGCGAGCTATATGCTGAAGACGTTGCATTAAAGAATGTAGCAGATAAATATGGCACGCCCGCTTTCATATACAGCAAAGCTACACTTGAAAGGCATGCTAATGCATATATAAATTCATTCAAAACCATGGATGGACTGGTGTGCTTTTCAGTAAAGGCATTATCAAATATTTCAATTTTAAAAACCTTAAAAAATTCTGGATGCGGTTTTGATATCGTATCTGGTGGTGAGCTTCATCGAGCGCTTTTAGCTGGGGCAGATCCAAAAAAAATTATTTTTTCAGGCGTTGGCAAGTCAAAAGATGAGATGGTAGCAGGCATTGAGAATAATATTCTCTCTTTTAATATTGAGTCTGATCAAGAGCTAAGTCGGCTTAGCATGGTTGCAGAAGAAATGAAGAAAATAGCCCCTGTGGCAATAAGGTTTAATCCAAATGTTGATGCTGGCGTTCATGAGTTTACAAAAACTGGTCGAAAATCTGATAAGTTTGGTGTCAGTATTGAGGCTACAAAAGACCTTATAAAAAAATGTAGCCAGATTTCAAGTATTAACGTTGTAGGTTTAACTTGTCATATCGGATCACAAATTATGGAATTAAAAGGTTTTGAAGATGCTGCTAAGCAGGCTTTAGAGCTTTTGCTTGAACTTGATAGACTAAAAATTAATTTAGACTTTATAGATATGGGTGGCGGCCTTGGGGTGAATTATGTAGGAGAGGAGACTATTCAACCATTTGAGTTAATAGAAAGCTACGAAAAGATATTTGCTGGGAGAAATGAAAGGCTAATACTTGAGCCAGGTCGTTCCATTTCGGCCAATGCGGGTATCATGCTCACAAGAGTTGAGTACAAAAAAAATAATTTTCTTATTGCAGATGCTGCGATGAATGATTTGCTGCGTCCAGCTCTCTATCAAGCTCATCATGATGTTTGGCCTGTTTCGAAAACGATCAAAAGTGAATCCAATGTAAATCTGGTTGGGCCTATTTGTGAAACGGGAGATTTCTTAGCAAAAAATATCGATATTGAAGCCTCTGAAGGGGATCTTTTAGCAGTAAGAACTGTTGGAGCCTATGGCTTTGTTATGAGCTCAAACTACAATTCGCGACCGAGAGCGCCGGAAATTATGGTCGATAAAGATAAATTTTATTTGATAAGAAAAAGAGAAGATTACTCTTCCCTCACAGCTCTTGAGGAGGGTCTAGTTGATTAGTTTTAAAAAAATGCATGGCAATGGCAATGACTTTATTGTCATGGAGAATCTAACCAAATCACATTCTCTCTCAAAATCTCAATTAAGAAAAATGGGTGACAGAAAAAAGGGAATTGGGTTTGATCAACTAATTACAATCAATCCCCCGAAAAATGCTAATCACGATTTTTATATAAAATTCTTTAATTCAGATGGATCTGAGGCGGATATGTGCATGAATGGCGTTCGATCGGTTGGAGCATACCTTTGGGAAGGAGCGCTTGCTCCAAAAAAGCCCTTATTGTTAGGCACTAAATCAAAGCCAATATTAATCAAGCCAATGAGCTCTAAAAAAGTTAAGGTGGTATTGGATTGTCCCGTTCAGAAAGAACTTCCAAAGCCAGAAGCAAAGTTTTTAGAAAGATGTGGATTAAAAAAATATAAGTTTATAGACGCTGGCAATAAGCATTTAATTATAGAAACAAAAAAAGTATTTTCTTATGATCTTGATGACCTTTCTACAAAGATTAGAAAAAAGCAGTTTTTTAAAAATGTAAATATTTCTCTATTTGCCAAACTGCCAGAAAAACTTGAGCTAAGAACTAACGAAGCGGGAGCTGGCGAAACTTTGTCATGTGGTTCTGCTTCTGCAGCCACTGCAAGCTTTAATATTAGTGATCAATCCTCTATAAAAATCATTTCTGCTGGAGGCGAGCTGAGTCTCAGAAAAATAAATGATAAGCTTGAAATGGTTGGTCCGGCTGAATTTATTTGTGAGGGAATATGGCTAAAAAACTAAATGCCAAAGAGGTTGAGCTTTACTTGTTGGAAAATACGGATTTCTTTCTCTCGAGAGAATCTCTAGTAAGTGAGCTAAGCTTTAAACATGACGCTCAAGGCGCCACCTCCTTGCTTGAAATGCAAGTACGAAAACTAAGAGATGAACAGTCAAGGTTAATGGATATGCTTTCGGGCTTTGTATCAACTGGCAAGGAAAATGAAGAGCTCTTTTTTAAATCAAAAAATTTAACCTTATCAGTAATTGCCGCCAAAGATTTTGATGAAGTGAAGAAGACGGTTGAGCTATTCTTTGAACAGAACTTTGAAATTGATTCATGTATTTTAGAAATTCTCACAGACTCTCAATTACAAGAACTTGAAAATAAAACTAATTTAGATATGAATAAAGATGCCATTCATATGGGGCCTTTATCAAAAGAGAAAATGGATGCATTTTTTTCTAGCGAATCAGTTAAATCTGCTGTAATCAGCGTCATGAAATTAAAAAGTGGTTTTGGGCTATTGAAGATTGGATCCAATGAACCCACTAAATATCTTGGCGACGGAGATACAACATTCATAGAGTATATCCGAGATATTATTGTCACGGTCCTTGAGTCAAAAGAGGCATGAATGAAGCAAAGTATTTTTTATACAAACTAATTTATGATTATTTAGATTTTTTAGAAACCATTAAAGGCTTAAGTAAAAATACAACCAGCTCCTATCAAAGAGACTTAAATAAACTTTCGAAATTTTTAGAAATCTCTGGCATTAATTCTTTTAATGAGCTCACAGAAGAAATTTGTTCGGCTTGGATTGCTGATCTTTTTCAGCACAATGTTGGCGCGCGCTCCATTCAAAGACATATTTCTTCTGCCAAGGGTTTTTTTAATTATTTAAAAAAGATCGGTTTGATAACAAATTCTCCATTTGATTTGATTAATTCCCCAAAATCTCCAAGTCATCTTCCGAGCATTTTATCTCCTGAAGAAGTTTCACAACTCCTTAATTTTAAGCCGAAGAATGTTCAAGAAAAAAGAGACATAGCCATTATCGAGCTAATCTACTCAAGTGGCCTTCGGGTCTCAGAGGCTGTCAATGCAAATTTGGATGATTTTGAAGATAATAAAAATTTTTTACGGGTATTGGGAAAAGGGTCTAAGACTCGACTTGTGCCGGTTGGCCGCTATGCTCGCAAAGCAATCGATGAATGGATTGATGAAAGAAAGAAGCTCTCAACCAAAGATAACTCTTTGTTTGTTAATCTTAGAGGGAAAAGAATATCTGCTAGAAGCGTACAGGAAAAAATTAGGAACATAGCAATTATGCAAGGCCTCCCTCCTGTAAATCCTCACATGTTGAGGCATAGTTTTGCTACACATTTGCTTGAATCCAGTGGAGACCTTCGAAGCATTCAAGAATTGCTTGGTCATAGCTCCTTATCTACCACACAAATATATACTAGGCTTGATTACCAACATCTAATTAAGGTATATGAAAAATCTCATCCTAGAGCGCATAAGAAAAATGTCTATGATTGAACTTATTACCTTTGATTTAGATGATACGTTCTGGGATATCAGAAGCACAATTATTAATGCAGAAAATAATTCTAGAAAATGGGCTGAAGATAAGATTGGAGAAAAAATTGACTGGGGAACTTTTGAAGATTTTATGAAAATAAGAAGTGAGCTAGTTAGAGAAGATCCAACCTTAGAATATGATCTAGGGATGTTAAGAAAAAAAACAATCGCTCACCATACAAAAAAATTTTTTAACGATCCAAATGCTTTAAATAAATTTATAGAAGAAGCTTATATGTTCTTCCTAGAAGAAAGACACAAAGTGACTTTCTATGAAGATGTAATAACTGTTTTAGAAAAATTGTCTGCTCAATATAAGCTTGGTGTCCTTACTAATGGAAATGCAGATGTGAATAAATTAGGCATAGGCCATCTGTTTGATTTTTCAGTGTCTTCTATGGATGTAAAAAGCAATAAGCCTGCTCAAGGTCACTTTGTAAGGGCGCGCGAGCTTTCCCAAGTTGATTTTAATAATACTCTCCATGTAGGAGATCATCCAGTCAATGATGTCTTGGGGGCGCGTGAGTTGGGAATTAATACAGCCTGGTTTAATTTAAATAATCATGCTTGGGATATTGATGAATGCCCGCCGATTCAATTTAATAAATGGTCCCAATTTATAAGTCTAGTTGAGGATAATTATGGCAACTAAAGATTCTTTCGATGCTTTTGTAAGCATTGTTCGTGACAAAGTTAATGAGTTTTCTGAAAATACAGATCAACCTAATATAAAGATTATTCAGAATGAGTTAAAGGATAAATTTGCTGAGCTAGCAAAATCACAAGGTTATGTCTCTGGCGAAGAATACGAAGCGCTGAAAGACTTAGCTAAAAGACTTGAGCAAAGAGTGTCTAAGCTTGAGGAATTGTTAGAAGGGCCTAAGACTAGATAGTATCAAGCATGTACTGAACAGCTATGCCTATTTCTTCTTTGGTGCAGTCTGCACAAAGGCCCTTGGCCGGCATCCCATTAATCCCATTATAAGCATTATTCACTAGCATTTCGTAGCCTTTAGCTTGACGTGCTTCCCATTGGCTCTTGTTACCCATCATCGGAGCTCCGGCAACACCACCATCATGACAAGCAGCGCAACCTGTTGTATAAATCGACTCTGCAGATCTAGCTCCGCCAACTGCTGCAACGTTCATAGCAGTAGCTTGTCCACAAGATTGACCTTCCAAGCAGACTGCAATTGAAGAGTTGAGCCTTGAACTAACAAGATCATCATATTTTTTTCCATTAAAAAATAGAACAATTGCTATAGTTACAACAAATATTGGAATAAATTTTTTCATAATTTTTTTAAACTTTGCTAAGAAACTGGTTTTTGAAGTTCGATCACATGATCAACCACTTTAAGCATTTTTGAGTGGCCTCCTTTGGCCTCTATTTTATACTGTCCATCCACAAAAATCATTGGTGTTGCGGTAACTTTGAACTGTTTGGAAAGCTCTATTGCGCGTTTAACTTTTTGTTTGACAGAAAAAGAATTCAAATACTTGATTGTCTCGCTTCTATCCATGCCAAGCTTTTCAAGAAACTCTAAGATTGCGCCCTCGCTGGCTAAAAAATTTCCTTCTTTGTGTATTGCAGTAAAAACTGCTGCATGGGCAGTGTCTCCAATTCCTAGCGCCTCAATGGTATAAAAAAGTTTTGCATGGAGCTGATGGACAGGACCCCATGTCACAGGCATTTTTTGATAATTCACAGATGAGTCTAACTCTTTGGCCCACCTAGCAGAAACTGGAGCAAGGTTATAACAAGCTCCGCAGCCATACCAAAATACCTCCACTACATCTACCACTCCGTCTTCTTTCACGGGCAGCGGTCTTGATAGGGAGCCATAGTCTCTTCCGAGTCGGTATTCTGCAGCCATAGAGACAGAAATAATGAGTAATAAAAAAGAGGATAAAATTATATTTTTTTTCATTGTTGATAAAGTCCGTGCATGTAGTTAGCTAAAGCTTCAATGTCTGAATCTTTTAAGTTTTGAGATGCTGATTGCATTACTAAAGAGTAATCACCTGCATCCCTTGTAAGGTTTCTGTATTCTTTAAGTGTAGAAATTAAATAGCCTTTTTGTTGACCTGATACCCTTGGAAACCCTGCTTGGTCATTACCCGCGCCGTTTACTGAGTGGCATGCAGTACAAGCGGGTATTCCCCTGTCCAAATCTCCAGCTCTGTATAGACTTTCTCCTAATGCCAGTAACTCAGGATCATCTTTGGCTTGACCCACCGCGGGAGATTGAGAATTATAAAAAGCTGCTATATCTAGAAGCTGAGAATCTGAAAGACTTTTGAGATATGGTATGACTGCCATCATTAGGGCATTTTCACGATCGCCTTGTTGAAAGTATTTCAGTTGATCGCTTATGTATCTTTGGTTTTGCCCTGCAAGACTGGGCCAATCAGAATTGATGCTTTGACCTTGAGCTCCATGACAAGCCGAGCATGTTGCAACTAATGCAGCTCCAGCCTGAGCATCTCCAGTGGCTAGCAAATCAGGCATCTTAACGTCAGCTGCTGTTAAAGCCAAAGAGACCATGCTTGTGCCAATGATAA
>Ga0255776_10003091_pt1 | contig 18136 bp, 17 predicted proteins | sample 071ome_19_FD_179974 | JGI IMG/M metagenome (GOLD analysis project Ga0255776, IMG submission 179974) | Coastal salt marsh microbial communities from the Groves Creek Marsh, Skidaway Island, Georgia - 071413AT metaG (version 2) | ecosystem: Environmental > Aquatic > Marine > Intertidal zone >... | reverse complement strand
TGACTGCGGCGCTGGCGCTGATCGTCCTTCTTTATGCCGCGTCCGGCTGGGATGGGCGCGGGCGCCATTTCCACGCACTTTTTCAGTTCGAGTTGATGGGATTGAACGGGGCCTTTCTGACTGGTGACGTTTTCAACCTATTCGTATTCTTTGAAGTTCTACTTATTGCCTCATACGGGCTGATGTTGCATGGCGGCGGCGCAGAGCGCCTAAAGGCGGGGTTCCAGTACGTTGCAGTAAACCTTCTTGGTTCTACGCTCTTCCTGTTCGCTGTGGGGCTAATCTACGCAGTTACCGGGACGCTCAACATGGCGGATCTTGCGGTGAAGGTGCCGCAGGTCGAGCCCGGCGACTCTGCTTTACTGCACGCCGGAGCGGCACTCCTGTTGCTGGTTTTCGCCATCAAGGCGGCTCTTGTCCCGGTTCATTTCTGGCTGACTGGTACCTACGCCGCGGCGATGGCGCCCGTTGCGGCGCTGTTCGCGATCATGACCAAGGTGGGTGCGTATTCAATTATCCGCATCTACACGCTGGTGTTCGGTGGTGACGCAGGTGAGGCGGCATGGTTTGCGGAGCCCTGGCTTATGCCGGCTGCCATCGTGACCCTCGCCGTGGGGATGGTGGGTGTTATCTCTGCATGCACGCTGGGTCGGATGGTTTCGTATTCGGTTGTCGGGTCGATGGGCACATTGCTTATTGCCGTGTCCCTGTTCACGTCTGAGGCGATGTCGGCGGCGCTCTATTACCTGCTGCACTCGACGGTGGCCGGTGCTGCGCTGTTCATGATTACGGGCCTAATCGCCGAACGCCGAGGGCCGGATGGTGACGCGATTGTGGTATCGCGCCGGTTCCGCAATTCCGAAGTGCTGTCCGGGCTATTCTTTCTCGCTGCGATCGCAATGGTTGGATTGCCGCCTCTGTCGGGGTTCCTCGCCAAGCTCCTGATTCTTGATAGTGCACGCGACGCTGAGGCCGTCCCCTGGATCTGGGCCGTTATCCTCACGACGTCCCTGATCGCCACAATCGGTTTTGCGCGCGCAGGCAGTCGGTTGTTTTGGAAAACGGCGGCGAGCGATGACAAGGTGGACGCGCCGGTGCCGGCGCATGGCATCTTCGCGATGGCTGCCGCAGGTGTATTGGTGACGGGCACAGTTGCGCTAACGGGATTTGCGGGTCAGATCGGGATCTATCTCGATGCAACAGCGGCGCAGTTGTTCGATTCCTCAGCCTACATTGCCTCGGTTCTCGGCGAGAGCAGTGGGACGGTGCGATGACGAGATCACGAACCATGATCAAACGTATATTGCCGCATCCGTTCCTGACCGTCGTGCTGACTGCTGTGTGGATGTTGCTGCTGAACGATTTTTCGATCGGCGGGCTTGTTCTTGGTCTGATTATGGGCATGGCGTTGTCAGCTTTCACCACCGCGTTCTGGCCGGATCGTGTCCAGATTCGGAACTATCGTGCTGCGATCGAGTACGTCTTCATCGTATTGTGGGACATTGTGGTGGCGAACATTGAGGTCGCCTGGATTATTTTGTCACGCCGGAACACGAGCATGCGCTCGCGTTGGATCAGCATCCCGCTGGACATTCGTGCGCCTGAGGCGATCACGATCCTAGCCGGAACGATCACGATGACCCCAGGAACCGTGTCCGCCGACCTTTCAGCTGACGCCCGGTCGATCCTTGTGCATTGCCTAGACGTAGAAGACGCCGAAGCCACTGTTGAACAGATCAAGTCGCGTTACGAGACCCGCCTGAAGGAGGTGTTCGAATGATCGAGTATGCTCTGGCATTTGCGCTATCCTGCGTGGTGCTTGGAATTCTGCTCAATCTTGCACGGCTGGCAATCGGGCCCTCGGCAACGGACCGGATTCTTGCGCTCGACCCCATGGTTATCAATTCGATCTCGCTTCTGATCCTCTACGGTGTTTGGCAGTCTTCGCCTATGTATTTCGAGGCTGTTCTGTTGCTGGCCATGGTGGGCTTTATCTCCACCGTGGCGTACTGCCGATATATCCTGCACGGCAATGTTATCGAGTAGGCGCGACCATGGAACTTTTCTCCGAAATTCTCGTCTCAGCTCTACTCGTGATCGCCGGCCTTTTCACGTTGATCGGGTCATTCGGCCTGCTGAAGCTCGATGACCTGATGAAGCGGCTGCACGCTCCGACCAAGGCAACGACACTTGGGGTCGGAGCTGCGCTTCTTGCATCGATGGCCTATTTTGCGCTTCTCGTGGGGCGTCTGAGCTTTCACGAGCTGCTTGTCACCATCTTCCTGCTTCTGACGGCTCCGATCACCGCGAACATGATCGCCAAAGCGCATCTTCACCGCCGCCCCAGTTCTGAATATAGCCTTCCGGACACGGGTTCAGACCAGGGTTGGGCGACTTATCACACGGCTCCGACGATCAAGGCGGCTGAGCTGTCGCAAGAAACCTGAGGCCACGCGAGATTCGGGCGTCCTGGCTGTGTCCCGCTATTCGGACGGTGTAAAACCATTGCGTTCGGTTATGCTTTGCGACATGCGAGGCCTGATGCTGGTTTTTGCTGGCCATAAAGCCTAAATCCGTACCCATGTCTCCCAGATCTCCCCACGGTCGAGAAACCTCCGAAAAAGCTCCGCCGGGTGCCGAAATGCGCGCTATCCGCGCGCTTGCGCCATACATGTGGCCGCATGGCGAGACGGAACTGCGGGCCCGCGTCGTCATCGCGATTGTTCTGCTGATCGCCGCGAAGCTGGCGACGGTCGCTGTTCCTGCCGTGTTCGGGCAGGCCGTGGACGCGCTGGAGAAGGGCGTGCAGACTGGCGGTGCTGTCGCCGTGCCGGTGGCCCTCCTTATCGGTTACGGCCTGTTGCGCGTCGGCCAGCAGGCTTTCGCGGAGCTGCGGGATTTCATTTTCGCCAAGGTGGGCCAGCGGGCGATCCGGCGCATCGCGCTGCGGGTCTTCCAGCATCTGCATGCGCTGGCTTTGCGCTTTCACATGGACCGGCGCACAGGCGGGCTCAGCCGGGCCATCGAGCGCGGCATCAAGGGTATCGATTTTCTGCTGCGCTTCATGCTGTTCAATATCCTGCCGACTCTGGTCGAGATCGGCCTGGTCTGTGCGATCCTGTGGTCGCTGTTCGGCTTCGTATTTTCAGCGATCACCTTCGTGACGGTGGCGATCTATGTTGCGTTTACCTTCATGTTCACCGAGTGGCGACTGAAGTTCCGCCGCGCCATGAACGACAGCGACTCCGAGGCCAATACCAAGGCCATCGACAGCCTGCTGAACTTCGAGACGGTTAAGTATTTCGGCAACGAGGCGCATGAGGCCGCACGTTACGATACCGCCATGCAGCGCTATGAGAAGGCGGCGGTTAAAAGCCTGACCACGCTGTCGCTGCTAAACGTCGGACAGGGCTTCATCATGGCGCTGGGCATGACCATCTTGCTGGTCCTGTCAGGCTACCGGGTGAGTGACGGCAGCATGTCCATCGGTGAGTTCACGGCTGTGAATCTGTACATGATGCAGTTGTTTCAACCCCTAAATTTTCTTGGGTTTGTTTATCGCGAGATCAAACAGTCGCTGGTCGATATGGAGCAGATGTTCTCGCTGCTTCAGGAGAACCGCGAGGTCGAGGACAAGTCCGGATCGCAGCCGCTTGCGGCGGACGAAGGTGTCGTCAGGTTCGAGCATGTCTCTTTCAGCTACGACCCGCGCCGGCCGGTCCTGCGCGACGTCGATTTCGAGGTGCCGGCGGGCCACACCGTGGCGATTGTCGGCGCATCGGGTGCCGGCAAATCTACGATCTCGCGTTTGCTGTTTCGCTTCTACGACATCGACAGCGGCCGCATCACCATCGACGGGCACGACATCCGTGATGTGACCCAGCAGAGCCTGCGCGCGGCCATCGGCATCGTCCCGCAGGACACCGTCCTCTTCAACGACACCATCCTCTACAACATTCAGTACGGACGCCCCGACGCAACCCCGTCGGAGGTCGAGGAGGCGGCGCGGCTGGCGCAGGTACATGACTTCGTGATGGGCCTGCCGGATGGATACAACACCCGCGTCGGCGAACGCGGGTTGAAACTCTCGGGCGGCGAGAAGCAGCGTGTGGCGATTGCCCGTACGATCCTGAAGGATCCGCGCATCCTGCTGTTTGATGAGGCGACCTCGGCGCTCGACACCCACACCGAGCGTGAGATTCAGACCGCCCTGGAGCGGGTTTCCGCCGACCGCACGACGCTGGTGATCGCGCACCGCCTGTCCACGGTGGTGAACGCGGACGAGATCATCGTGCTGGATGGCGGCGTCATCATCGAACGCGGCCGCCATGACGACCTGCTTGCCCAGGGTGGCGCTTACGCCACGCTGTGGCAGCGCCAGCAGGCCGCGGCGCGCCGTGCCGCGCAGGATGCGGCTGACGTCGCCGACGGCGTGGTTGTGCTGGTTCCGGCGAAGTAGCCCCGGTCAGCGCCCCTCCACTGCGTAGCTCTCGACAGGCGGAATGCTCTCGATCATCCCGCGTCTCTTCAGGAACTCTGCGAACGCTTGGTAGCGGCCCGAATCCAATGCGGCGGGGCGCAGTGCGAAACGTGGTAACGTGTCCCGCCAGGCCCGGCGGTTCAGCTCGTCATCGAGGTCCTTGCGGCCCTTTATGAACAGTTCCCACGCCGCATCCGGGTGATTGACCATGTACTGGGTCGCGGCCTCTAGCGCGTCGATAAAGCCGGAAATCCGGGGGTCGGAGGCGTTCTCGCGCTTGGCGACGACGATCAACTCGTCATAGGCAGGCACGCCTTCTTCCTCGAGGTAGAACGCGCGGCCCGGACGGCCTTCCAGGTCCATCTGGTTCAGTTCGAAGTTCCGGTAGGCCCCGATTACGGCATCGACCTGGCCGCTCATCAGCGATGGGGATAGGGAGAAGTTCACGTTGATTAGTTCCACGTCGTCCAGCCTGAGCCCGTGTTTGTCGAGCATCGCGCCCAGTAGCGCATCCTCGAAACCACCGACGGAAAAGCCGACCTTGCGGCCTTTCAGATCGGCTATGGACTTGATGGGGCTGTCGGCCAGCACCACTAACGAACTGAGCGGGGTCGCGACGAGTGTGCCCACTCGCATCAGCGGCAGGCCTGCCGCGACCTGTAGATGCAGTTGCGGCTGGTAGGAAATGGCAAGATCGGCGCGGCCTGCGGCGACCAGCTTAGGCGGGTCGTTGGGGTCAGCCGGCGGGATCAGCTCGACGTCCAGACCGCGCCTTTCGAATTCGCCGCGCTCCAGCGCCACATAAAGCGGCCCGTGGTCGGGGTTGATGAACCAGTCCAGCATGACGGTCAGTTTGTCCGCGGCGGCGGCTGGGCTCGCGATGAACATCAGGCTGAGGACAAAAAGTAGTCGTTTCATGACGTTACTCGAAGTTTTGGGGTTCAGGAAAAGGTGGCCGGATCGGCCTCGGGTTGCCAAGCCACCAGCCGCCGCAACGTGGCATCGATGGCGAAGTAAATGGCGACGGCCATGATCGCGAGGATAAACAACGCGGCGAACATAGCGGCGGTCTGCACGCGTCCGTTCATTAGCAGCATGTAGTAGCCGAGCCCCGCCGAGGAACCGACCCATTCGCCGACCACGGCGCCGATGGGGGCGACGGCTGCGGCAACCCTGAGGCCGGATGCGAAGGCGGGCAGGGCGGCGGGAATGCGTATCTGGCGCAGGATCGCGGCCTTCGATGCGCCCATCGTCTGGGCAAGGTCTATCCAGCCGGGTTCCGTTCGGCGCAGGCCATCGTAGAAGGCCGCGGTGACGGGGAAATAGATTATTAACGTGGCCATAGCGACCTTGGGGGCGATCCCGTAGCCGAACCAAAGTACCAGCACCGGCGCCAACGCGAAGACCGGGATCGCCTGTGACACAACGAGGACCGGGAGAAGCCAGGACCGTGCCTGGCGGAAATACGCCATCATCAGGGCGCTTGCGCTCCCCAGAAGCGTGCCAAAGGCCAGTCCAAGCAGGATTTCGACGAGTGTTGTGCCAGCGTGTTCCGCGATGGTGTCGGCACGGGCAATTGCAACCTCGATCACCGCGATGGGGCCTGGCAGGATGAATGGCGCGATCTCAAAAACGGAGACCGCGGCCTGCCACAGGCACATCAGACCGAGAAACACGATCAGAGGCTTAACAATCGCGCTCATGCGGCAGCATTTCCCTGGTTTTCAGGAGTTTTCGGAGTGTCGAGCGCTGCCATGATCGCGTGATAGCTGCCCCGCAGCGATGGGTCAGTAGGATCACGCAATGCCGTGCCCGCAGGAGAGAATGGCACCGCACCGGAATTGTCGCCCTTGCGGACCACGTGGATTTTCGAACCCAGCCGCAGCGCCTCGAACGGGTCGTGGGTGACCATAACCACAGTCCGCGCGCCTAGTAGTTCGAAAGCTAGCTGCTGCAACTGGGCGCGGGTGATGGCGTCGAGTGCCGAGAAGGGCTCATCCATCAGCACGATGGGGCGGTTTTCCATGAGTGTCCGCGCTAGGGCGATCCGCTGGCGCTCCCCGCCGGATAGCTCGCGCGGGCGTGCATCGGCGCGGTCGGTCATGCCGGTTCGCTCCAGGATGTCAGAGATTTTGGCGCTGTCGGGTGTCTCGCCGCGTAGTCTTGCCCCCAAAGCGACGTTGTCCGCCGCCGTTAGCCAGGGCAGCAGCAGGTCCTGCTGGGCCATGTAGGCGACGCTGTTGGAGGTGTTCGTGGCACCCTTTGCCCAGATATCCACGCCGTCGAGCGGTTCGATCAGGCCAGCGAGGGTGCGCAGCAGGGTCGATTTCCCAACCCCGCTTTCCCCCAGTAGGCATGTCCAGGCGCGTGCCGGCGCGTCGAAGGACAGGCCAGACAAGAGTTCCAAGCCATTCCAGCCGAGGCGGGCGTTGCGCACAGACAATCCCGGCGCATAAGGACTTGCGGATAGCAGGTTGGCGTCGTTCAAGTCCACGTCCCTCCGCCGGTTCTAACCGGATCAGGTTCCAAGGGTCGTTTCGCTGGGCTATGCGAAACCTCTCAGCCGCAATGGCTCCCCATGTGGTTGAAATTTAATATGAAGTGTTCGCTCGCCTTGCGTCAATGGCAGTTATTGCAAGCTTGGTGCGCAACGACTATTTGAGATCGCATGACCGTCATGCCCGGAAACAGTAGGCCCATGCCCACTGGACGCCGCCTGTCGCGGCCGCTGTTCATTGGCAACGACATCTACCGACGATCCAATTTCGGCCCCAAACACCCGCTTTCGGTGCCGCGCGTGCCTGCAACCATCGATCTGTGTCGTGCGCTGGCCTGGCTTCCGCACGAGGTCTATCGGGAAAGTGCGCCGGCGAGTCCCGCAGAAATCGTCCGATTTCATGATCCGGCGTACCTTCGTGCGTTGCGTGAGGGCGAAAAACGTCTCGAACTTTCGAAAGCTGACCGGAAGAAGTACAACCTGGGCCGGCTCGAGAACCCGATCCACAGCACTATGTATAGCCGACCGGCGATATCGGCTGGCGCTGTGCTTTCTGCAGCACAAATTCTGGCTTCGGTAGATGCCGGGATCGTTTATAGCCCCGCCGGCGGAACGCATCATGGCCGGCCGGACCGAGCCAGTGGATTCTGCTACCTCAATGACCTGGTTCTAGGAATACTGCGTTTACAGGATCTGGGGCTTTGCCGCGTGCTGTATCTAGATTTTGATGCTCACCATGGAGATGGCGTGCAGGACGCGTTCGCGCGCGACCCAAATGTTCTCACAATCTCAGTGCATGAAGAGCGAAGGTGGCCGTTTACGGGTGCCCTAACCGACACGGAGGGGGGAACGGCATGCAATATTCCGGTGCCACGCGGTTTGCGTGACAGTGAGTTTCGTTTGATCGTTGATGAGATTGTTTTGCCGTTGGCCGTTCGCCACGTCCCCGATGTTATGGTCATACAGTGCGGTGCTGATGCCTTGGCGGATGATCCATTGAGCCGTATGGAGTTGTCGAACGGGGCGATCTGGGAGGCTCTGGGTAAGTCCATTGTACATGCACCGCGCGTTCTGGTGACCGGCGGCGGTGGCTATAATCCATGGAGTGTCGCGCGATGCTGGTCGGGTGTTTGGGCCACCCTCAACGAGTTCAATATTCCAACGCAACTCGAGCCGCACGCGGTCGAAGTATTACGGGCTTTGACCTGGAATCGCGCTCAGGGAAAAAACCCGCCCGAGCACTGGTTCACGACAATCGCGGATACTCCGCCTCAAACTGCAGTGAGGGGGAGTGTGCGTAAACTAGTTGCCGACGCACATAGAATTTATGTTGATAATAAGGAAAAATTTATAAAGTGCTGAAAAAAATACAAGTTTTTTTTCTGGCAATGGCATTTTTCACAGCAGTGGCCATGTATTTCGTGCCACTATCTGCGGTCGCGCAGCAAGATGCGGTGTTTCCAAAGGCGACACTAGAAATTGAAACCCGGTCCGGAGCGCGTCACAAGTTCCAGGTCGAATTGGCTGAAACGGATCCGCTGCGTCAGCGCGGGCTAATGTTTAGAAATGAAATGGCGCCCGATGCCGGCATGCTCTTCACCTACAAGCGTGATCGGTTAATTTCCATGTGGATGGCTAATACCTATTTGCCCCTGGACATGCTGTTCATCGAATCCAACGGCCGGATTTCCCGAATTGTCGAGAATACAATTCCACTGTCGCGGGAAACCATTTCATCTAGGAAACGCGCCCGAGGGATCCTTGAGCTAAATGCGGGAACGGCGCGCCGATTAGGTCTCTCGGTCGGTGACATAGTGCTTCACGAACGGTTCGAATAGTCGAGCTTATAGTCTTGTCCGGGTGCGGGACGGATACGCGTTTGATGCTTGAGGGTTGGTGGGTTCCCAACGCTCTCCGTTCGCTTCCATGCAGGACACGCCGTTCGGCGTTATAACGATGATCGACCAGGTTGTGTCCGCTTCAATCGTCAGGATCTCGAGCACCCTGCAGTTGCTGGCGAGGGCTGAGAGCCACCGAGCGTTCACGGTACGCGTTGTAACGGTGCGCGTATCGTCGCGTTCAGCCAGCGCGTGACGCAGACCTCACAGAGCATTGTGACATGGGTGTCCACAGACCGGATCACCAACGAGCAGATGGGCGAATCCTTGTACACGGCCCAGATATCGCTAGACGATACATCGGACCGCGCCTCGGAGGCCTGAACCTTATGCCGAGCATGCCAGCGGAGGTGCTGATCTGAACCAATTAGCATACCTTGCTGCATTATTTGATAAGCCCGGTGCGACAGTCCTTCACGCGGTCGCTGACGGAGCAGTGGTTCCGCGGCGCCCGTTACGTTTGGTGTAGACGATCACACAGAGCACTAGCGCGGCACCGATCACGTTCAGCAGCAGATCCAGCGGCACGAAACACAGCGCGCCGCCGCCCAGCAGCACCGGATACAGCCAGATCGGGATCGGGCCTTCCGAATAGCGCTGGATTGTCGCGGTTATAGCGTAGATGCCGAACATCGCGAACCCGCCGATCTGAATGGTTTCCCTGGGACCCGCCCCGATCAGCGGCGTGAAAGCGAACATCAGCACAACGATGTAGAGTCCCTTGGCGATCTTCCAGGCCTCGAACCCCGTCGCCATGGGCTTTGAACCAGCAATACCGGCCGCCGTGAACGCCGCAAGGCAGACTGGTGGGGTCACATTAGAATCCTGGCTTAGCCAGAACACGATCAGGTGGGCCGTCAATAGGAAAACGGTGAGGGTTTCCGTGTCGATCAGGGCTGGGCGGATGACTAGCGCCAGCTCGAAGGGCAGACTGCCCACCAGTTCGCGGGCGGCATCAGGGCTCAATCCCGCGCCGGACATGATACTTGCGGTGTGTGGGGAATCCACCAGCGCGAACATGGCGGCCTGGGCCGGCTCCAGCCCCTGGATAAGCATGTCGATCATCACACCATCGGCCAGCAGACCTGCTAGCGCCGGAGCCGAGAGGATCGACAGAACTATATAGGCCGCCGTGACCGGCAATCCCATGCCGAGGACAAGCGACACCAGCGCAATCAGGGTTACAGCGATCAGCACCGAGCCCTGCGACCACAGAGCGATCATCAACGACATGCCGTTGGCCAGCCCCGAGGTCACGACGGCGTTGTTGATAAGCCCCACGGTGACCAGCAGTACTGCCGTCATGATCGAGGTCTTGATGCCAATTACGAGCGCGTTGGCGATCTTTCGGAGGCCGACCTTGTTGGGAGTCACCCAACTAACTGCGATGAGAGTCACAATGGACACGCAGGCCGCGAAACTCGGCGTTTTGCCGGTCACCAGTAACCAGGTCATGACGGCAAGCGGCAGAAAGAAGTTCAGCGCGCCGCCGAGCAGTTTGGCGCGGTCCACAGCCTCCAAATGTTCGGTGCCGATGTTGTGCTTTATGGCCTCGACGCGAACCATGAAGGCGACCGACAGAAAATACAGGATGGCGGGAACAATAGAGACGAGGACGATGGTGCCGTAGTCGATTCCAGTGAAGGATACCATGATGAAAGCGCCTGCGCCCATGATGGGCGGCATCATCTGCCCGCCAGTAGAGGCGGAGGCCTCGATCCCCGCCGCGAAGCGCGCGCGGAACCCGTTCGCCTTCATCATCGGGATGGTGATAATCCCGGTGGAGGCGGTGTTGGCGATGGCCGAGCCGTTGATGGTGCCGGTGAGCGCGGAGGACATCACCGCGACAAAGGCCGCGCCGCCGCGAAAGCGCCCCGCGATTACCTTGGAAAACTCGATCACGAAGTCTGACGCGCCGGAGACCAGCAGGAAACCGCCGAAAATCATGAATAGGGTGATGTAGGACGAGGAGATATTTGCGATGATCCCGAACATACCCTCGTCGTTGTAGAGCGAGCGGAACATCACGTCGTTGAGCGGGAGGCTCGCGGCGCGGAACACTCCCGGCAGGTGCTCGCCGAGGAAAAGGATGTAGGCCAGCGCGAGAATAACGAGGACCGGGATGATCCAGCCGGTCAGCCGCCGGGTCAGATCAATGGCGCCGATGATAACAATTGCGCCCGCTGCCCAGTCGAGCGGGGTGAACTGCCAGTCCTGTCCGGTTTTCGCCAGCGTTCGGTCGTACAGGCCAGATTCTGCGCCCGCGATCCACAGGGCGGACCCCGCCACCAACAGGCCGAGAATGACATCTAGTGCGATGGACCATTGCGCCTCGGCATGTCGTCGGAAGGTTGCCGTGGTGACGTATCCAAGGAAGGCGAAACCGCCGAAATGGACAGTGTTCTGCCAGCGCTCGGGCTCGTTCAGGTAGAGGTTTGTAACGACATGCCAAATGCCGAAGCCGCAAACGCCCGCCAGCAGCGGCCAGTAGCGCACAATATGCGCGAGCATATAGTCGAGATCGACCGCGCCGTCGCGGAACCCGGCTGCCGCGTGGACATGCGCGGGATCTGGGTCATCGCGGTGGATGGCGGTCTCTTCGTCCTGCCGGACGTCTTCTTTCTGGCTCATGGGGTGACCCGGGTCCGCAAACGAGAAGGTGGCCACCGGTCGGTGGCCACCTTCATACATTGCTCTGCGGTATCTGAGGTTTTCCGATGACTATTTCGCCATCAGGCGGTCCGGAATATCCAGCCCGACTTCTTTATAGTACTTGGCCGCACCGGGGTGCAGCGGCACCGGCAGGCCCGCCATCGCCTTTTCCACGGCCATGGCCTTGGTGGCCGGGTGGATCGCCTGCAGGAAAGGCAGGTTCTCGAACATGGTCTTTGTCAGTAGATAAACGTGTTCTTCCGGCACATCGGCGTTCACCGCCAGGAAGTTCGGCTGCGCGATGGTCACGACGTCTTTGTCCTGGCCCGGATACGTGCCGGCCGCGATGGTGTAGGGGACCCACAGGTTGCGTCCGCCGTCCATCTTGGCCGCCTCGTCCGGGGTGATGCTCAGCAGGGTAAACTTGCCTTTATTGGCGGCCATCAGCTTGGTGATGGCGCCGGTCGGCGGCCCGGCCGGCGCGCCGAGCGCGGCTACCTGGCCGTTGGCCATGGCGTCGGCCGACGGGCCATATCCCGCATACATCAGCTCGAAATCCTTCTCGATATCGAGGCCGAGGCCGCCGAGCAGTACCTTGTTGGAGCCGATGGTGCCGGAGTTCTTGTTGCCCAGCGCGGCGGCCTTGCCCTTGAGCGCCACGAAATCGGCCATGGTGCCAGTCGTCGCGTCCGCCGTGGGAACCACGAACTGCTCGACGTTCTGCCACAGCATGGACACTGAGCGCATGTTCTTCTGCGGTTCGGAGACCGGGCCCGTGCCCGTTGCCGCGTAGGAGCCGAACAAGCCCTGGACGATAGCGAACTGGGCCGTGCCCGCGCCGAGTGCCTGGACGTTTGCGCCGGAACCGGCCGAGTTGACGGCGGTCAGGCTAAACTTGTTCTTCGGCAGCAGCTTGACCTTGGTCAGGGTCGCGATTGCCGTGCCGACCGGGTGGTAGGTGCCGCCTGTCGAGGCAGTGTTGAGGACGTAGTCCTGAGCCAGCGCCGGGGTGGCTGCCAATAGGCCGACGGCGGTTGCGCCGGCGGCGAGTGTATTAATGAGATTACGGTGTTTCATAGGATCCTCCTGTAAATGCGTTAGTTAATTAAAAAGATAGTCCAAAGCGCATCCTACTAAAAGGTTGCGGCATCCGACTTTATGGGGATACCGGTGCATATTTGCCCCGCCGCAACGTGTTTGAGGCGTTGCGCCGAAGCGGGCACACGCCTATCTTCGCTCCGAACATCAATCAGGGTCAGCCGGGGCGTAGCTCAGCCTGGTAGAGCACCTGCTTTGGGAGCAGGGGGTCGCGTGTTCGAATCTCGTCGCCCCGACCATTTTTTAAGGAACCGCGCGCATGAAAGCCCGCATTTTCCAGCCTGCGAAGACCGCAATGCAGTCCGGCCGCGCCAAGACGCGCAAATGGGTGCTGGAGTTCGAGCCGACGCGCCGACAGCAGCTCGATCCCATGATGGGTTGGACCGGCGCCGGCGACACGATGCAGCAGGTGCGCCTAACCTTCGACAGCAAGGACGAGGCGGTGGTTCACGCCGACCGGCTAGAATTGGATTATGTGGTCCAGGAGCCAAAGGAAAGAATCGTTAAACCAAAGGCTTACGCCGATAACTTCGCATTTGGCCGTAGGGTTCCCTGGAGCCATTAGAGGCCACTAGGCGGGAGGGGGCGGAAATTACTGCTCCTTCACACGACTCGTCGAAGGGCGCAGCGTAAGCGCAACTGGCGTTGGTTTTTGTGTGGTTTGGGCGCCCGTAGCTCAGCTGGATAGAGCACCGGCCTTCTAAGCCGACGGTCGCAGGTTCGAATCCTGCCGGGCGCACCAAATTTCTCTCGAATTACCCCATCCACGTGCCGCCGTTGACGTCGAGCACCGCGCCGGTCGTGAATGCCGCGCCCGGGGTACAGAAGTACCAGATGGCGTGTGCCAGTTCGTCCGGCGTGCCCATGCGCCCCACGGGCATGGCTTTCGCGCGCTTTTCCAGTTCCTCCGGCGGGTGACGCTGTACACGCGGGGTGAGCACGAGCCCCGGCGCGATGGCGTTAATAGTGATGCCAAAGGGCGCGAGTTCTGTCGCCAACCGCCGCGTTAGGCCGATAACGCCGGCCTCCGTCGCGCCGTACTCGATGGCGCCGCCGCGTGCGGTGCGCCCCGCTACGGAGGAAATGTTGACGATCCGCCCATAATTGTTTGCCTTCATCACTGGCACCAGTTCGCGGGTAATCAGGAACTTTGCCATCACGTTCCAGTCCCAACTGTGCTGCATGTCGGCGGCGGAGACCTCCTCCAACGGCGGAGAGTCGATGAAGCCGCCCGCCGTATTCACTAGGATGTCCGCGCGGCCCCAAGCGTCGAGGATGGTCTTGCAAGCGGCCTTTACGTCACTTTCATCGGCGCATTCGGCGCGCACGAACATGGCTTCGCCGCCCGCATCGGTGATCCGTTTGACAACCGCGTCGCCCTTTTCGGGTGTGCGGCCAATCACGGCGACCTTCGCGCCTTCCGCCCCGAAGCGCACGCAGGCCGCTTCGCCCATGCCAGCCGTGCCGCCGGTGACGATCGCGATCTGGCCTTTGATGCTGGTCATGTTTTCCATGGCTGGCGTCCTCCCTGACGCAAATTTCTAGAGCGGCGTCGGTCGCCTTTTACGATGACCTGCACATGGTTGTCGTGCGCCTGCGCCGATACCATCGCGCTAAGTGTGACGAACACCTGCGCGAGGGCGCGCAAGGCCGGATTACGCCGCGATGGCGATTTCACCCACATTGTCCATTATGAGTGGGGCATCGGTCACGGCCTGCACATCATCCTTGTTCAGGCCGGGCGCAATCTCATCGAGGACCATACCGTCTGCGGTGATCGAGATCACCGCCATGTCAGTAAAGATTCTGGTGACGACGCCGATGGCCGTCAGCGGAAAGGTGCGCTCGGTGACAATCTTGGCGCCGCCATCACGGTCCGTGTGCGTCATCATAGCGAAAACGCGCTTGGAGCCGGCGGCGATGTCCATCGCACCTCCGACGCTGCCGGATTTCTGGTTCGGCAGGCGCCAGTTGCACAGATCGCCGTTGGCCACGACCTGGAACGCGCCAAGGCACGCGCAGTCGAGGCGTCCGCCGCGCGCTACGGCGAATGAGTCCGCGTGATGTACGATGGCGCCGCCTGGCACCATGGTAACGAGTTCCTTTCCGGCACTGATGAGGTCCTGGTCGGCCTCACCCTCGGCGGGCTGCGGGCCCATGCCGATCAGCCCGTTCTCCGAGTGGAACATCACGTCCCGGTCCTTGGGGATGTAAGCGGGGATCATCGTCGGCATTCCGATGCCAAGATTGACCAGCCAGCCGTCCTCCATGTCCTGAGCGGCGCGGGCCGCGATCTGCAACCGGGTGAGGAGGTAAGTGTTCTGCTCGTTCATGATGCCTTGCGCTCCTTGCCGATCTCGTACCAGCCAGTCACGAAATAAGTATCGACGAAAACACCCGGCGTGACGATCACTTCCGGGTCCAGTTCGTCGATGGCGACGTCTTCCTGCACTTCCGCAATAGTGAAGTCTGCGGCCATCGCCATGACGGGGTTAAAGTTCCGCGCCGTCAGATGGTAGGTGAGGTTGCCGCGCGGGTCGGTCTTGTAGGCCTTGATCAAGGCGAAATCGCCGCGCAGTGCTTTTTCTAAAACCCATTCGCGCCCGTCGGATACGATGATCGGCTTGCCCTCAGCGAGGTCCGTGCCCAGCGCGGTCGGGGTAAGGAACCCGCCCAGCCCCGCGCCACCGGCGCGGATACGCTCTGACAGGGTGCCCTGAGGCACGATCTCGAGGTCGATCTTGCCCGCATCGTACAACTCTTTAAAAACGAAGGATTCCTTCGCCCAGGGGAAGCTGCAGATCAGCTTGCCAACACAGCCTTCCTCTATCAGCCGCGCTATGCCGCTATGGCCGGTCCCTGCATTGTTGGTGACGATGGTCAGGTTGCGGCGGCCGAGATCGCACACTCCGTCGATTAGGACTTCGGGCACGCCGGGCTGGCCGAAGCCGCCGACAAGGATCGTCGCGCCGTCCTGAATACGACCGACGGCATCCTCAAGTGTTGCTGATTTCTTGTTCTTCATAAGGGTAAAGCTCTATGCCGGGGTGAAATAGGTGGCAGGGCGGCCATTCGGACCGTTCCGGAACACGGCCTTCACACGATTGCCGATGGCGACCGAGTCAGGCTCGGCGTCGACGAGCCGGCTCATCATCCGAAAGCCCTCGTCTAGATCGACAAGCAGCACGGTATAGGGTGCCTGATCGGCGAAGGCTGGCGGAGCGCGATGCACCGTGGAACAGGCATATATGGTGCCGTTGCCCGCCGAAACTGCCCAAGCCGGGTTCGGCGCGCCGCACTCGGGGCACAGCGCACGCGGATAGAATACTGCGGCATCGCACGTATCGCATCGCTGGTAGCGTAGCTCGCCTTCAGCAACACCCTGCCAGAACGGCTCGGAATCGGGATCGGGGAGGGTCTGGTCGTCGTTCATCAGATTATTCTACGCCTAAAATGCAGGTGGAGTTGGAGGACAGAACGCCACCGGTACCGCTGATCAGCGCTAGCGCGGCGTCGGCCAACTGCCGGTCACCGCATTCGCCGCGGAGCTGCCGAACAGCCTCGATGATTAGGAAAATTCCATACTGGCCGGGATGGCAGTAAGACAGGCCACCGCCATTCGTGTTCAGAGGAAATTCACCGCCGGGGCCCGTCCGTCCGCCGGAGATAAACGCGCCGCCCTCGCCAGGCTTGCAGAAGCCTAGGGACTCCAGTGTCAGCAGCACCGTGATCGTGAAGGAATCGTAGATCTCTACCACGTCGAGGTCGGCATGGGTGACTCCTGCCATCTCGAAGGCGCGTGCGCCGGAACAAGCGGCCGGGGTGATGGTGAGGTCGCGCATCTCGGAAATCTGGGCATGGGAGACGCTTTCGCCCTGGCCGAGCAACCAGACCGGGGGCTTGTCGAGGGTCTTTGCAATATCCGGGCTGACGACCACCGCCGCGGCGCCGCCATCGGTGAATAGGCAACAGTCGAGGCGGTTGAGTGGTGTCGCGATGGGGCCGGAGGTCAGGACTTCTTCACGCGTCAGCGGCTCACGGCGGTAGGCCTTCGGGTTCATCCGCGCCCATTCGCGGGTGGAGACAGCCAGGTCCGCGAGTTGTTCACTCGTGGTGCCGTATTCGGCGAAGTGGCGTGAGGCGGCCAGAGCGTAGGAGCCGACTGGGGTCGGAAGACCGAAGGGGGCTTCGTACTGGTAGCCGAGGTCATCACGGATCTGGAAGATGTATTTGTCAGCGCGCGACCGCTGGGTGCTGCCGTAGAGGATCACCGCGACCTTGCACAGGCCGGCCTGAATGGCCGCTGCCGCGTGGCCTAGATGAAATTCGAAGGAGGCGCCGCCGACCATTGTGCTGTCGGAATAGGAGGGCTGGATACCGAGGTATTCCGCGATCTGCAGGCCGGGCAGTCGGCCCCATGGCCCGGAAACGAAAAGGCCATCGACGTCGGATTTCTGGAGCCCGGCATCGGCGAGCGCGGCCACCATAGCCTCCGCCTGCAGGGTCAAGACGGTCGAATCAGGCACGACGCCGAGACGGGATTCGGCGACGCCGGCGATGGCGCATGCGCGTTTGAGGCTCAATGTTTTCCCCGAATAAATTCTGCTTACGGAATGTTCCGCTATTGCCTTTTCGGATTATCGCGAAGTCCCGGAAAAGTCCATGTGCACGGGGCGTATGGCGGACGCGGCTCCGACGCGGGCGGTGCGTCACATACGCTGTTAGAGGCGCGCGAAGCCGGCCTCCAGATCCTTGATCAGATCGTCGGGATGCTCGAGGCCCACATGAAGGCGCAGGAGCGAGCCTTCGGCGTCCCAGGTGGTCGCCGTACGAAGCGGTGCCGCGGGCAAAATCAGGGATTCATAGCCGCCCCAGCTTGCGCCCATGGCGAAGAGTTCGAGCCCGTCGAGCATTCGTGCGAGCTGTTCGTCTTCGTAGTGATTCTTTAAGACAACCCCGAACAGGCCACACGCGCCTTCGAAGTCGCGCTTCCACAACTCATGCCCCGGATCGTCCGGTAGCGCCGGGTAGAGCACCCGAGAGACCTCGGCACGCGACTTCAGCCAGTTGGCGACAGTCGTTGCGTTTTCCTGATGCTGTTTCAGGCGCACGCCCATGGTGCGCAGCCCACGCAGGCCCAGATAACAGTCGTCCGGCGCGGCGTGCTGGCCCCAGAATCGGAAGTTATCGAGGATCGTTTTGTAATGGGCCTTGGTGGTGACGATCACGCCGAGCATCGCGTCTGAATGGCCGACGATATACTTGGTCGCTGCGTGAACCGATACGTCGATACCGCGTGCAAACGACTTGAAGTGAAGGGGCGTGCCCCAAGTGTTGTCGTTGATGACCACTGCGCCGCGCGTGTGGGCGGCCTCGGCAATCTTCGGGATGTCCTGCACTTCGAAGGTCTGGGACCCCGGCGCCTCAGTGAACACGACCTTCGTGTTGTCCAGAATCAGATCGGCGATCCCGGCGCCTATCAGCGGGTCGTAATAGGTGGTCTCAACCCCG
>Ga0255776_10003088_pt1 | contig 18139 bp, 11 predicted proteins | sample 071ome_19_FD_179974 | JGI IMG/M metagenome (GOLD analysis project Ga0255776, IMG submission 179974) | Coastal salt marsh microbial communities from the Groves Creek Marsh, Skidaway Island, Georgia - 071413AT metaG (version 2) | ecosystem: Environmental > Aquatic > Marine > Intertidal zone >... | reverse complement strand
GTTCATGTACATCGATGCCAATGGCAACGGTCAATTCGACGAGCCCACTGAAGCTAACAACTTCGAAGGCGAGCCAGGATTCTGGGCCTACGATCATGTGAATTTCAATACTTGGGGTGGCATCTTGCGCCTAGGTTACAGCGACTGTAACCCAGATACCGGTGAGTGTAATTACTTCGAGCAGGCCGTTGTACCGGATGGCGTGTACGAAGGCCCAAGCTTCGATACCATGCCACAAGGCAGCACAGGTACTGCGGGCGAGCCGCTATAACCAGCCGCTTATACACTTAGAATGGATTACAAGCCCACTTCGGTGGGCTTTTTTATTGGGCCTTGATTGTCGCACTGAAGTAGAACGTATTGGGAGTGCTATTCCGACAATGCAGCGCACACCGACAACAACCGCTCATGACGGACTGAAGTCCGACCTACAATGACGTAGATCTCGACCACCTTTTGTCGCACTGAAGTACGACCTACAGGAGATGCTTCAGATATTGAGCGGTTTATTAATCAATGTAGGTCGGAATCATTGTGCCCTTTGGGTGTTCTTCAAATCATCCATGTTCGTGATAAATGTAGGTCGGAATCATTGTGCCCTTTGGGTATTATTCCGACAATAATGATCACTACTGCAACGGCTCATGACGGACTGGAGTCCGACCTACAATGACGTAGATCTCGACCGCCTTTTGTCGCACTAAGGTACGACCTTCATGGCTCAACCTTTAGTACAAACTACGGCCATCTAAACACCCGTTTGAAATTTCCTATTTTAATTCTTGCCTTCGTCTTAAAAGCTCGGTTGAATGGAGAGGCATAAACCCGTACTGCTAGGGCAAGCCTCAAGCCCAACAGTTGAGTTCGCTCATGTCGTCGTTCACGGTAGGATTGCCTTGCGGTGCTCATAAGGAGTGCTGAATGGCCAACCGACGCCGTACCAAAACCTACGTCATAGACACCAACGTTTTAATCCACGATCCCACCGCCATTTTTAAATTCGAAGAACACCATGTGGTCATACCCATGACCGTCCTTGAAGAGCTGGATAAACTCAAAATGAGCAAATCCGGCGTATCCATCGAATGTCGACAAGCCATTCGTAATATTGACGGTATTTTAGGTACCGCGACCCCAGAAGAAATCAGCGATGGCGTGGCCATTCCTTCAGCGAAAAAACGCCATGGGTATCTCAGTATCCTCATGGATAAACCGGTACAACAGAGCATCATGCTGCCCAATGATTTAAACGACAATAAAATCATTAATAGCCTTGTGTTTGTGCAACAACAAAGGCCTAAAACACAAATTGTATTGGTGACCAAAGACATCAACATGCGTTTAAAAGCGCGAGGCTGCGGCATCGATGCGGAAGACTACCACAATGACCAGCTCGTCAATGACATAGAGTCACTGACGAAAGGCTTTCACTTTTTTACAGAAAGTTTTTGGAACACCATCAACAAAGTCGATACCAAGCATGAGCCAGGACGCACCTATCACATCATTCCTAAGAAAGAGATCAAACAAGATATTTTCTTGAACCAATACATCATCGATGAGCAAGGGTTTGTGGGCCGCATCACTCGTATCAATGAAAAAAACGTCGAAGTCTGGGACCGCTCTAGCGATCAGCTCATGCACCAACAAGCATGGGGGCTCACGCCCCGCGACATTTACCAAGCCTGTGCGCTCGATCTATTAATGGATCCTGATATTCACCTGGTGAACCTGACTGGCTCAGCGGGTTCAGGCAAAACCATACTGGCCCTAGCGGCGGCCATTGAAATGACGGTGGCACAGAACCGATACAATCGCATCATTGCCACGCGCAGCGTGCGCGGCCTAGACGAAGACATTGGGTTCTTACCCGGTACCGAAGCCGAAAAAATGGAACCTTGGTTAGGGGCCATTACCGACAACCTAGAAGCCCTTCACATGGATGACGAAAGTACCCATGGCAGCATCGACTACATTTTGCAAAAGGTGCCATTGCAATTTAAGTCTTTGAACTACATTCGTGGTCGCAGCTTCCAAAAGAGCTTGATCATTATTGATGAAAGCCAAAACCTCACGCCTCACCAAATGAAGACCATCATCACTCGCGCGGGCGCCGGCTCCAAGGTCGTTTGTTTGGGGAACCTCGCGCAGATCGACACTCCTTACTTGAACGCCACCAGTTCTGGCCTCACCTACTTAAACGAACGATTTAAAGGGTTTGAACATGGCGGGTCCATCGAGCTACAAGGGGTACCTCGCTCCATCTTGGCCGAATACGCTGAGAGTCATTTATAGTATTCACCCGTTCGCGCCAGAGCCACTCGCTCTGGCGCCGTCATCATTTGACGAATAGCCGTTCCTTTCCTAAGTTTGTAGTTAGAGTTATTCCAAGGATGAATAAACATGAAAGGATTATTGCTGTTTTTGTCTATAGCTTTAATTGGCCAAGCGGTGGCGGCACCCAATGACGGGCAAATTTACGAGTTGTCGGTATCCACGGACAGTAATTGGACCAGCATCGAAATTCGAGACGATGCAGAATGGGTTAACGCGCCCCCTGGTAAGGTGATATCGGTTAACAGCCGTGACGGCATCAAAGCTTACACCCTGTCTCCAAAGAAAATGCACCTACGGGCCTCTGGACGAGGAGAAGTTACCCTTAACCTGTTCGTTAAGTCCAAGAATTCCGTATTGGGGCTAGAACTGTGTAAAGGAAAACGAAGCAGTTACATCTGGGTCAAATCGGACCAAAGTAAACAAAAGAACGACACACAACAGCAAGATTATTGCGAAAAAGCCGCATTGGTACTTCAGCTCCATTAACCCTGGTAAGCCCTTAAGGAAAGAACACGGTTAAGTCACTAGGCATACCGTCTATTCCCTCTTTTTGGTGTCACCCATTTTTAGTGACAAGCCATAAAAAAAGCCAAGCGATGCTTGGCTTTTTTATTTTCGATAGTTGAGCTGACGCTAGGCTGTAGGAGTGATGTTCTTCACGACTCGAGCAGTGAAATACACCATACCGTCTTTCATATCCGACACTTCAATTTGGTTTTGGCCGAACGGCGATAGCTTCACTGAACTGATGGCTAGCCCCTCGGCACTAATCAAATTGCGATCCACATCATTAAAATGCGGGTGCATAAAAGCAAAGCTCTGGCGTTCAACACCGCGCTCCAACGTCACGACAAGCTGAGGGTCGGCCAGTTCGTTCCCACGGTAGTAATTGACATAACTTACTTCGAAGGATTCATCGAATTGAAACAAGATCTGTGCGCTTTGCTGTTTACTTAAACTCATGGGATGCAACCTAACTAAATATCAACCTCATAATTAATGTCTAGTCGGGTTTATGCGGCTTTGCAAAGCCGGGGGAGAGAAAAGTGAACAAATAATTAAAGAAGCCAGACTTATGCCAAATTAGGCTAACTTGCCATAGCTAACGCCTTGAAAATCAAGGAAACAAGGCTCTCTTTTACTAGTGGGCCCGGTCTTTTATTATATTGTTTATGCAGACCTCTCAGGGGCAATCTAATTCGCATAACCCTGCGTATACTCACAATATGTAAGAACCGTTCGTCTGGCTATCGGTCATATTGGCCATTTCATCATAAGGATTTATCCATGAAAGCAAAAATAGGCATAAGCGCATGTTTATTAGGAGAGAAAGTCCGTTATAACGGTGGTCATAAGCGCTCTCGTTACATTCAAGATATCTTGGGGCAGCATTTTGATTTATACCCTCTCTGCCCTGAGGTGGGTATTGGTATGGGTGTACCTAGACCGCCCATTCGTTTGATCACGACATCTGGTAATAATGTCGAAGGCATTGAAGCCGCCCATACCGATGACCATTCCATTCGAGTCACCGAGCAACTTAAGGAGTACGCTCGTAATCAAGTGGAAAATTTAAAAGACGCCAGTGGCTATATCTTTATGCAGAAGAGTCCGAGCTGCGGGTATACTCGCGTTAAGCTCTATCACATGAACGGCAATCCATTGGAAGTCGCGCAAGGGATCTATGCGGCCGAGCTAGAAAAACTCATGCCGAACCTACCTAAAGAAGAAGCCGGGCGTTTAAACGATCCTTGGCTGAGAGAAAACTTTATTACACGGGTCATGGCTTACCAAGATTGGCAGCAAAACGTCGAAGCTAATTTAACCAAGCAAGCCTTGCTAGAATTTCATGTACGGTATAAGTATTTACTCATGGCCCATCATATTCCGAGCTATCAAGCGCTGGGGAAAAAAGTCAGTAACTTGAAGAGCGCACCGTTAGAAGACATCGCACAAGACTACATCTCTGTGTTCATGTCGGCGCTAAAGCATGTGGCGAATCGCAAAAAACATTCGAATGTCATGCACCACCTACAAGGCTATCTCAAGAAGTTTTTAAACCCCGAAGAAAAGCAAGAAATGGTGGAGATCATTCATCAGTATCGAAAAGGCGTGATTCCCCTTGTAGCTCCGCTAACGTTGCTCAAACATCACGTGCAACTGCACACGGATGAAGGCGACTATCTACGCCAACAGCTTTACCTCAACCCTCATCCGTTTGAACTGGGGCTTCGTAACGCCATCTAGGCCCGCGTGTTCGACAACCGCACAGATTCGAGCTGAATCTGTGCTGTCTTTGAAATTTCATACTTTTACACGACATTCTCTATAGGAATTTGTTAGAGTGCCCATGCTTAAAAATAATATATTGATGAATCGGATTTTCATGATGAAACGGACGCTCCTGTTATCCTCCCTCGCCCTAAGCGCTTGCCTGGTACACGCCGAAGAAACACAAGATGATGCAGCAACCTCACCCGAGGGTGTAACAGAATTAGGCACAGTCAATGTCAGCGCGAGTAAGAACACTGGGCCAGAAATCACGACAGAGCAATTGTTGAAAGTACCAGGCTCTGGCGGCGATCCACTTAAAGCCATCGAAGCGTTACCGGGTGTGGTGTTAGGAGGCTTTGGTCCATTTAGCATCCCAGCCATTCGCGGTTCCAACCCACAAGACAACATTTACATTACCGACTTTTTACCCGTGGGATATGTCTTCCATAATGACGGCAACAGCACCTACAACGACAATATCATCGAAGATTTCAGTTTAAAAGCGGGTGCATGGGGCCCTGAATACAACAATGCCATTGGGGCGGTTTTATCCACAAAATTGCGCGACCCTTACATCGAACCGTTACATACTACGGTCGATGTCAGCTTCTTGCGAATGGGGGCCATGGTTGAAGGCGCCCTCAGTGACGACAGCGCTTTCTACGCATCTTATCGTCAGTCGCTGCTCGAATTTTACGTGGAGAATTTCATCGATGAAGACGAGCTGTCTTTCACAGAGGTCCCCAAGAATTCAGACTACCAGTTTAAGTACCTAAAACAGATTGATCCTGTATCGCGACTCAGAGTCATTGCCACAGGTGCGAACGACAGTGTGGGCATTGAGTTTGGGCCTGAAAATAAGGCATTAGAAACCGAGCCAGGCCTTGAGGGCGGATTGGCTGCCGACACCTATTATCATAACCAAGGTATTTTATACGACACGGTATTCCGAGGTGGCACCTCAACGATTTTGAGTTTAAGCCACAAAGAAGAAGACGTTAGTTTCTTCGTGGGTACCCTCTTTAACTTAGATGCCATAAACAACGAAGTACGCCTGAAGAATTACTACAATACGCCGTTAGACAATGGCGATACGCTGCGTTACGGCGTTGACCTTGCGTCAATCGATATTGAATACACCGCTTCGGGCTTGCTTACCATTTGTAATGAAGACGTTGGTGACAACTGTGGGCCAGCCTCTTTAGGGGTGCCTTTTTTAAACGCCGACACACTGACCATTAACGGGGCATACAGCTTTGTGGCCTACGATTGGCTCGCCTCACCCGAACTAGAAGTCACACTGGGTTTAGGCAACAGCTATAACGACTTCAACGAAGAGTCACTTCTGCTACCTAGGTTGTCGGCCCGCTACCAACTCGACGATCAATGGACGCTCACCAGCGCCTTCGGTCGCCACAGCCAGTTCATTCGTGAGTTCCGCTTCATTGCTGAAGACATAGGGAATCCAGATTTAAAACAACCCGATGCCTACCATTACGTCGTTGGGTTTGAACATACTATCGACGACTCGTGGAGCACCAAGTTGGAAATGTACTACAAAGACATTCAAGAGCTGGTGATCGCCAACCCAGAACTCGAAAATGACGCCAATGCGACACCCTACATTAACGAAGCAACGGGTACCGCCTACGGTCTTGAACTGCTCATCAATAAAAACCTAACCGACAAATGGTATGGTTGGTTAAGTGTGGCTTACAGTAAGACCGAACGGGAAAATAACATCACTGGCCAAAGCATTGACTATGAATACGATCGCCCTTGGGTGGTCAATCTTGTGGCGGCTTACCAGAAAAACCCCAAAACCTCTTATGGCTTTAAGTGGCGCTATCAATCTGGCAGTTTGGTCACCCCCATCGACACCAGTGGCAATGCCACCCCTTACTACCCATGTGGTACAAGGGCTGATGGCAGTACGATTTACTCGGCCAATTCTACCGACCCAGGTTGCTCTTCCACCGCCACCCTGTACGACCCTGTAGAAGGCGCTCCAAACTCTGAACGCCTAAGCAGTTACCACAGGCTAGATTTCCGTTTAGATCATAAGATCAGCAGCCGCAGCACCATTTATGGAGAGATCATTAACCTCTACAACCGTCGTAATGTCAGCGGCTACGAATACAACAAAGATTACACGGAAAAAGAGGAGGTGGAATCGCTACCGATTTTATTCTCGGTGGGCGCTAAACTCGTTTTCTAACCCCCTTGTGACATAAAAAAAGGCGACACAAAAAAAGGCAGCCACTTGGCTGCCTAAAGTTTCATTGTCATTGAAAGGACCTTTAAACCCACATCAATCACACTAGCGACTGACCCACGCTTGTATTCGCTTATCCATGCTCAATCGTAATAACCTTAACCCTTCGTTCATCACGTTGTAGTGTGCGTCAATGATGGACGTACTGAGTGTAAAGATTTCATCTGCACTGGTGACGATTTCGCGGCCACTTAAAATATCATGGTGCAAGATGCCATACAGGCGCTCTAGCTTAGGCTCGCACAGCAACGCATCAATCAGTGACGTCGTGATTTCAATCGCCTCTTGAGAAAAACGCTGTGCTTGTTCCTTTACCTTCACCTGTTGCTTTTGCAATTGGCCGAGCAAGAAACGAATTCGCATTTCCGTTGGATCGTCCAATTTACCCACCACGGCTGCCGATGTACCTAAAGCTCGAAGCTGACCCAGCAATTCGATAAACCATGGCAAATCTTCAAATACATAGTGGCCAAGTGCTTGGTTATGGAAATTGGTCTCAATGAGGCCTTCCGCCTTATGGCCCAGCTCAGCAATGTAATCCAGCACTTGCTTAACCAAATGGCAGTGCAGCTCAAAGTTTTCAATAATCTCATCCTGACGCCACTGAAGGTGGACTGTTTGCCAAGCATTGCAGACATCATCCCAGCGCACGTCGTTATGCAGCTCAGGCTGGTCTAACTGCATTCGTTCTAGCTCTTTAAACCGGGCATTTACCTCACGGGCAAGCACTCTGGTTTTACTTTCAAAAAACGGGTTACCGGCAAGAGCACCATTGGTCGCCGCGCGGTGTTGTTGTATTACCCTTACTTGCTCATACAAAGACTTCACCAAATCGAGGGCTTTCAGTCTTAGCTGTTGGTTTTGGTGCAAGCTGGCCAAGGGCACTTGTTCTACTTGGGCGTTTTGCATGGGTTGCTTCACTTCTGTGCTTATTCATCATAACTAGCCATTTAGTCAGCAATCACCATGCCAATTAAATATTCCCTTATATATCAACAACTTAAGAGACTCCTCAATCAATACACAGAGAAAGTCGCACCAAAAATAAGCACAAGCCCCACAAGAGCCTGCATGTATGGCACGAGGCTCAACGGACTTCCGCGAAAAGCGCCAAAATGGTGCTGTTTGTTGTTTGGGGTGTATAAAACGAAAAACGCACCCTTGAAGGGTGCGCTTAGATATAACCTAGGGTGGTTATAAAGGGGCTTAGAACGCGTAGTTCACCTGAGCAGATAGACCGAATACGTCGATTTCGTATTCGCCATTTAGCTCAGCAGCATCTTTCTGCTGATTATCCAAGGTTTTATTAACTTCAGATAAATCCATTGGGTACATGAACAGGTACCCAGCAGCCACGTCAAACGATAGATTTTGATCTAGTTTGTAACCCGCACCAAAGGTTAACCATTGACGGTCAGAAGACGGTACGCGGGCGGTACGGTACTCATCACGTACAGGTGATTGGTCATATGCGTAACCTGCACGCAGCGCTAGACGGTCATTTAGCTGGTAAGTACCACCAAACGCAATCGCCCAAACATCCACCCAGCTTTCATCAATATGACCAATATAACCGTTACCTAGGCCAGCTAAATCGGAAGGATCCGTTGCACCATCACCTAGACCACCGGCAGCATTCTCGGTTGCAATAACGTCAAAGTTTTGGAAAGAAGACCAGCCAGTCCAAGTGGCACCAGCCTGTAGCTTCAACTCTTCAGTTAGTTGATGAACTAGAGAGAATGTGGCTGACTGAGGTGTGGTAAGGGGCACTTTAGATGCTTGAGCTCGGGCGTTAGGAATGGCAACAACGGCACCTGCCTGTGAGTTATAAACTTCAAGGCCTGTCGTGGTTTCAAACTCAGAATCACCTGTCAATTCAACATCGATTTCCGAGCGATAGGCGAAACCAAACGTGGTGCTATCGCTTAACTTATAGTAAACGCCAAGGTTCCAGCCAATTGCCCAATCATCACCAGACACTTCATAGTGGTTTTCTGGACCAATGTAATCTGTGTTGCTCAAAGCCGGAACTTGAGAGTTAAATGGAATAAGGTCGACATCTTTAGACAGCAAACCTTCGATGTAAATAATATCGATACCACCGCCAACACTTAGTTGATCGTTGATTTTGTAGGCAACTGAGGGTTGAATCTCAAGTGAACGTAAAGAGGTCTCATCAGCAAACTGACCACCAACAAAACCGTCGTCATAATCGGTGTTGGTACCAAAGGGTACGAATACACCCAAACCAAGGGCGAGATCACTTGTTACAGGCATCACGCTGTATACAAACGGGATAAATGAAGAACCAAGGAAGTCGCCACCATTGTTATAACCTTCGAAGCTGCTTGGGAATTGGGCTGCGTTTTGACCCGACCCTTCAAATTCACCGTCACCTTCGATATAAGTCGTACCGGCAGTCATTTGCGCTGACTTTAGTTCCGTCATAGCGGCTGGGTTGTAGAATACAACAGAAGCGTCTTCTGCCATGGCTGCACGGCCTGCGTGAGCGGTACCCATACCGCCCGCGCTTTGTTCGTTTAGTTTGTAGCCTGATGCCATAGATACAGCTGGCACCAAGGTGGCTGCTAGAATCGCTGATCTTAGAGCTGTTTTATTTGTGATCACGATGTACACCTTTCGTTAAGACAATGTTCTATGCCGCTCACACGCCGGCACGCTTACTTCCGAGTCTTATTTTTATTCTATTAGGAAATTTACAGGGGCCGGAGTATGCCAGTGGCTAATATGCGCCACCATAGGAAAAACGATCAAAACAGATTGTTTTACGACTTTTTTGGCCAATACTGTCTATTTTTTACCCTCTTGATGTACATAAGTACCAAAATTAAAACTGGCGAAAACCGAATTATTGTTCCACAATGGCAACAGTTTTCCCTTTTGTGGAGCCATTGCCATGGAACAGTTCGATCTCAACGAGATTGCTATTTTTGTAAAGGTGGTGGACGCAGGTAGCTTTACCGGCGCCGCGAAGGCCCTTGGCCTGCCTAAATCCACAGTGAGCCGTAAGATCACCCAGCTAGAAGAAAGGCTTGGAGTACGGTTGCTGCAACGCACCACCCGTACACTCAGCCTGACCGATACTGGCAGCGCCTACTATAACCAGTGTTCTCGTATCATTAGCGATGTGGAAGAAGCCAACATCGCGGTCACCGAAATGCAGTCCAAACCAAAGGGCTTATTACGGGTCACGGCCCCTATGCTGTTTGGTTCATGGGTACTCAGCGACCTCGTATCCCAATTTTTACGTTCGAACCCTGATATTCAAGTGGATATGGTTCTAACCGATCAACCATTAGATTTAATTCAAGAAGGCATCGATGTGGCATTCCGTGTGGGCGTGCTCGCGGATTCTTCTTTAATTGCTCGCCCTCTCGGCGAAGTGAAAGTGGCAACGGTGGCCAGTCCGCAGTATATCGAAGAGCATGGTTCGCCAAGTCACCCCAGCGACCTCAAGCAACATGCCACCCTAGGCTGGACTCAGTCAGATACATGGGATTTTGATTACCCAGAGCCCGTGCATGTCGATGTTAGGCCCAAAGTGCATGTTAACGACGCCCACAGCCTACATAAGCTTGCCCTAAACGGTCTTGGCGTGGCCCGCCTGCCCACGTTCTTATGTGCACCAGACATAAAAGAAGGCCGCCTAGTGCCTCAACTTTGCGACTGGAGCATTAAAGCGGTTCCGATACACGCGTTGTATCCAAGTAACCGTCATCTGAGCGTGAAGGTCAGAAGCTTCGTCGACTATGTAATCGAAGAGTTGAGGCAAAACCCCCCTTGGGAAGTGGAATTTTCTGACTTCACTCAATGCAGCGCATTAAAGTAGCTCGATAGACATAGAGCCAAAGTTTAAACCAATAAAAAGGCGGGAAATACCCGCCTTTTTATTGCTCTTGAATCAACTCCAATATCTTCTGTCTCTGCTGGCTGGATAAATTTACGTTGTCACTCGACAAGAATTGACCCAACTGTTTGATGACCTGATTAAAATCTTCATCTAGTTTTAACCCCTCAGAGAAAATGACATTAGTACTTTGAATACCATACTCCATAACACGCTCTAGGGCTTTTTCTTGTTCTTCATGCAGCGCAAGGTTCACGATCACCTCACTAATGCCATCCGACATGTTCTCTACCACATCGGCAATGTTACGCATGACATTTTGATAACCTTCATCGATATTGGCCATCATAGATTGCATACGGGCCGACAGTGCCTTCACCAGCTTTTGCTGATCCTCAACCTGGGCAATATTTTCCAACGCCTTTAGGCGCGCGTCTGCCCCCTGCAACAATGAGAAAATATTGTCTTTTAAGGCCCCATATTTTTTTTCATCTTCTAACGGCATGTTCTTAACGAGCAAAGACACTTGCTCGTAGTTCATAACACTGCGCCGACCAAAGTCCACATAGCGACCATCATCTTTTAATTCCCAAAGCAACGAGGACTCCAGCTCTTTCGCGATCCCCGAAATGTCCATGTTCTTTATACCCATGTCACTGCGCAGCTGCAGACTGGCCTTTAGGCCATAACTGTTTACGGATTGAAGCAGGCGCATGCCCAGTTCATCCAAGTTGCTACACTCATGCACATCCAGCAAGAACTGGATATTGATACCCAAGTCAGATGTGTCCGACATGGCGATGAACGCCAACTCTGTGGCTTGCTTAATCTGCGCTTGCAACTGTTCGCTGGCAATCTTGTTATATATCAATTTCTCGCAGCGCAGTGCGACTTCCTCAATGGGAATGGAGTCATCGACGTAATCATCGCATCCCAATTCAAAAGCTTGTAGACGGCTTTCTTTCATCGAGTCGCTGTGTATCACCACAATCGGGACATTTTCCACATCGTCTTTTTTCTTAATCGATTCGATAAGGGACAGATCCATACCTTCTAATGACACCAAATCTAAGACGATAAGCTTAGCGTTTGGCGTCACTCGATGCATGAATTGCTCAAAAATGGGGTATTGGCAAAGGTGATAGCGACCACCAAGGGTCTTGGTAAACAGCTGCGGGCGACTGCTTAAGATAACGATATCGTACTCTTCTTCCATGAGCTAAACCTCTCCTGATTACTAAGGTTTAGCTCATAATACGACGGCTTGCCACTAGATAAGGCCAATCTCCCTAGCTTTAATGATGGCTTGGGTTCGGCTCTTCACCCCCAGTTTGGCATTAATCCTTCTCGCGTGGGTCTTGACGGTATGCAGACTAATAAAGAGCTTCTCGGCAATCTCTTGGTTCGATAGGCCTTGCGCTATCAACTTCAGCACCCCCATTTCCCTTTGGCTGATCACCGATCTCGCTTGGGCAAACGCTTGGTTATGATTATCGTCTTCGTTCAACTCAATGTTTTGTAAAATGGCTTGGACGAACCCTTTCTTTTTCAGTGTAGGAGGAAGCTGATTATATAGGGCTGCCATACCAGAGCTGTATTCTATAAACGGCATAACACAATAATCTTTCTCGGCCATTGCGATGGCCTGACGAAAATCTTGAAACGCGCTTTCTTCTTGGCCCAATTGATATTTCAGCAGGGCACGCATAAGGTAAACGAAAATCAACGCAAATCCCTGCTGACTTTTCGGCGCGCTGTCATCGAATTTTTTCTCCAGTAAATTCAATGCATCTTTATGGTTACCCGCAATGGATTTCGCCCTGACAAAAAACACATCCACCAGACCTTTTAAGGCAGGGTAGTGTTCTGGCGATAACGCGAACGGATTATTATCCAATAACGAATATAAGCCTCTCAAATTGGCCAAAGCGCTATCGAGACGCCCTTGGTCAATCAACAAGTTAATACGCATGGTCGACAACCAAGGTTGGAAAATATAACCGGGGATGGACCAGCGTTGAAGCTGTGCTTCTGCTTGTGACAAGTGATCAAATGCCAATTCCGTTTGCGCACGCTGTCGCGCTATGTTGCTCAACAGCACATAGCTCATGATGATATAGCCATCATGACACTGCCTAGAAACTTCTAGACCATATTTAAGTAAAGATTCCGCTTCTTCTGGTTGGTTTGACAACCACTTTATATAACCCTTATACGTCAGGAGGCGACCATAGGCCGCCGCTTTTTCTTTATGGGGTAAACGGTCACTAAGACTTAAGCCTTCCTCGATGATCTTGAGTGCCAACAGCATGTTGCCTTTCACCTGTTCAATCCGAGCCTGCTCATGCAAAGCCAGCATTTCTAAATGAACACTGCCAGCGGATCGCGCTGTTTCAAATGACAAACGATTGTATTGTCGAGCTTCGGCAATTTGATCCAACGTCATATAGGCATTGGATAGATTAAAATAGGTAATGGCCTTAGCCATAAAATTCTTAGCGGGCAACTTATCCAGAGCCTGTTTACACAGCTGAATTGCATTATCAATATTGCCTCGACAACGGGCCACGTATGCACGAATGGCAAATAACTGGCCCGACAACTCATCGTTAATTAACGATTTATCTACTGCAATAAGGCGATCGAGTTTAGCCATTAATCGTTCAGATTCATCCGGCTGTTGAGCCAATGCCAAGGCCCAACTGAATATAATAATAAGCCTTGGGCTAGCACTAATAACATCGTCTGGCAGCTGCTTGCGCCACGTTAAAATTTGCGCCAAGTCTTGATCATTTAAAATGCGTTCTGCCGTTTCCTGCAGTAGTTGGGCTGCCTTACCTTTATCGCCCGCTTGCAGCGCCATCTCGATCGCTTCGATGTATTGACCTTGACGGTGTAACCATTCACTGCCCTTCAGGTAAACGTCAGACAAATACCCCTGATCAATATCCGCCATGAAAAAACGACGTAATAAGTTATGACAACGAAACCAAGAATGTCGGTCTGACCCATGTACTACGTACAAATGCTTATCTGCCACCGTTGAAAGCAAGCGAGAGGCATGCTCTATATGAAACACATGCTTCATATAGTCCGGCGTCGCCTCACCCAGCAACGCCAACTGTTTTACAATGGACGCTTCGCCTTCTGTTAGCTCGCTCAATACTTCTTGCTGGAAATATTCTTGTATCACAGGCTCGTTGCCATGAGGACTGACACGGCCGAATTCTTGATAAATGTTGTGCAGCATCTGAGCACCAACAAACCAGCCCTCACTTAATTCGTACCACTCCCCAACCATGACACTGGATACATCAGCAAACTGACCCACCCATTGGTCAAACTCATTGGCCGTGAGCGACAGTTCGTGCTCGCCAATCGTGAGTAAGCGACCGCTGACTTTATCTTTTGCTTTGTGGAATATTTCTCGACGACGAGACGTCACATACAAAATTAAATTTCGCGGTGAAAATTCAAACAAATGAGAGAGTAATTCGAATGACTCCGTTCCATCGAGATAGTGTGCATCATCTAATGCGAGGTGAATGATTTGTGGATACTGGCCTATTTCATTTAATAAAATATCGAACACGGCATCAAACGGTTTACCTTGATCAATGGCTTCTAAGGCTCGCAAACCCAGCTGTGGATCCGCTGTATTTAACGCACATGAAAGATAGGTGACAAAACGAAGTGGGTCCTGTTCCTTTGGATCTAACGTTAACCACCCCACAGGTTCTTTTGCCTGAATTCGAGTATTTAACCACTGCGTTAGAGATAGCGATTTACCATAACCCGGTGCCGCTTCAATCAGCACTCGGTTCGCGTTGGCGACATGAGACTGGATCAGTTCATTGAGTTGTGGCCGTTTAATATGCTGAAGTGGCAGAAGTGGCATGCGCAACTTCATTGCCAAAACTCGTACACGGTCTTGTGCTAGGGATTTAACTACTGAGTTTTCTACCGAAAACACGCCCACGCCCCTGATATTTTTATTGTTAAAAGGAATGATAGCCGACTAGGGCTATAGGTGCTGTGATACTGGTGTGGCGGAATCAAACCATTGACGGGACAAAATTTCAACAACTTCGAGCTGATTTTCCAACATTCGTACAAAAAAAAGCCCAGATCCATGATCTGGGCTTTCTTCGCAATCCGCTAGGGACTAGCGAACACCTGAACGGCGAAGCGCTGCTGGGGTGTAGTCTTTCTCGCTACGAGTAAAACCAAAGTCGTATGGAGCGGTTTCTTCGTTATCCAAACCTAGGGCTAGGTAACGACCCGACTGTAAGTCATACAGGGTTTCGATGGTGTACCAAGGTACTTTACGATCATAGAAGAAGATGTTGTGAGCTTCCGCCACACGCCATAGCTGTCCACGGCCATCGTAATGGTCGATTTCAGTGGCTTGCCAAGTGTCTTCATCGATATAGAAGCTACGCTTACCATAGATGTGACGCTGACCATCTTTAAGAGTGGCTTCAACGTGCCATACACGGTGTAGCTCATAACGAGTTAGATCCTGGTTAATGTGACCTGCTTGAATGATCTGATCATACTTCACATCACCGCTGTTCAATTTGTAAGAGTTGTAAGGAATGTAAACCTCTTTCTTACCGATGAACTTCCACTCATAACGATCCGGTGCACCGTTATACATATCGAAGTTGTCCGAAGTACGCATACCATCAGACGCAGTACCTGGGCCATCGTATGCTACCTGAGGCGCACGACGTACACGACGCTGACCGGCGTTATAGATCCACGCTTTACGCGGCTCTTTTACTTGGTTCAATGTTTCGTGTACCAACAGAACGTTACCGGCTAGACGCGCAGGAGACACAACATCTTGCTTAAAGTAGAACAGGATATTGTTGTCTTTCATGGTGTTTGGATCGTAATCCGACAACTTGTTCTTAAAGGTAAATTCATCACGGAATTTAACAATGGTGTAATCCCCGTTTGGCTGAGGCGTAGCCTGACCAATAACACGAGTTACACTACCGCCACGGTAACGCACGATGTGGTTCCAGATCATTTCCAAACCACTGTTCGTGATTGGGAATGGAATACCCTGATCGTAATTCGACATACCATTACCACCTTCGATCAGTTTCGTCTTGGTGGCGTTGGCGATGCTCGCATCGTAAATTTCTTGAGGTAGACCTGAGCTACGGCGAGTTTGGTAAACTGGCATTTTGTAGGTAGCAGGGTACTTCTTGAACATAGCAATCTGACCTTCTGTCAGGTTTGCCTTATATTGTTCGTAGTTTTCCGCAGTGATGGTGAATTTCACCTTGTCTCCTGGGAATGGGTCAATGTGCTTCATGCCCGCTTTAAAGCCGGCTGGCACTTCAACACCACCAGTCCAAGCTGGGATGGCACCGCCATTACCCTTCTTTTCAGCACCAATTGGTGTCAATTCTTTTCCTAGCTTGGCGGCTTCCGCTGCCGATACCGCTGCCATGGAGTTTGCGGCTGCCAAGGACAGCGCTAACGCGCTGCCCAGCATGATTTTATTCTTCAATAACATATTCATTCCTTTACGAATCTCTATGCCTAACTTGACAGTCTAGCAGTTAGAACGTGACTTTCAGGTTCAAGCTTACGTTGTCGCGATCTTTCAACTGATCGTACTTGCTACCGTCGTACATGGTGTATGCCAAGCCCGCACTGTAGGTGTTCAAGTAATCGAAGTTAAAGGCGATATCAGTCTTAACACGACCATCAACAAACGCACCGCCTGGCTCAGGCGCAGTGCCTTTGTCTAAACCAATGGATAGTTGTGGCTTGAAGTTCCAGCCGAATACCGCATTCGGGTAATCTAAAGAGGCACGTGCACGCACACCGTAGGAAACATCATCTACATAACCGTCTTGGGTACAGTAGCTGTCATTAATGTTGCCGCCTTCGGTTGCGGAATTATCGATACACTCATCATTAGCCGCACCACCGCCACCAGGCACTGAACCGATACCGTAGGCACCAGAACGACCATAGCGAGCCTCATCCAATCCAGGCAGGTCAGGAATATAAGTAGCACCAATTTCTGACACAAAGCTCAAACGGCTCGCACCCATCACTTGGTCAAAGAACTTGATGAACGTCATTTGTGCTTGCCACACGTCATAGCGGTCAAAACCGTCAAACGCATTGCCTTCAAGCATCGCTACAGCTTCATCGATGTCAGCCGCTTCGCCAGAGTCGATAAGCGGTTGAGCGATTTGACGCAGCAACAAACTCATGTCATTTAGAGTACCACCAAGGATCAACTCAAAAGAGTTCCACTGAAGCGGGTAATCTTGCTTCAAGCTCAGCTCACCACCGATGGACCAACCGCTGTCGGTACCGCGGTTGAAAGAAATACCGGTTAGCTTAATGTCTTCTGGATAAACGATCTGGTATTTAGGGAAGGCACCAATATCACCACCCGCCGCGTAACCAGAAATATATGGTAGGCGACTATGGATGTTCATGTGGTAAAAACCGAATTCGGTATCACCTAGGTCTTCAGAGTACCAACGTAGTGCGATACCAAACTGACCGTCGTCTTTTGGCTCATCGTCTGGCGTGATACGTTCAGTAATCGCTTGCGCATAGCCTTGCTCATATAGCTCTGCAATTTCCAGTTCACTCTGGGTACCGCCTAGGTAAACCGGTCCACAGCCATCCGCAACGATATCAACGGTAGAGAAGAACGTGCCACAAGCATCTGGGCGGGTTTTTTCCCACTCTATCTGATAGAAAGTTTCAAGGGTTACGGTATCGGTTAAACCGAATGAACCATAAGCCATGTTAACAGGTAGCAATACTTCTTTTACTTCTACACCCGGCTTACGAATCGCAGATGCATTCACTGGGTTAATGGAGTTGATACCACCTAAGATAAAGGTGCTTTCACCCCAGCTCACCACTTGGCGACCAAGGCGCACAGAGGCTGGTATATCACCCATATCAAAGTTATACCAAACGAAGGCGTCTAACAGATCATAACCCGCACCTGCTGCATCTTTGGTTTCGTCAATATAAGGTTTAAACGCTGGGTCCTGGTTCATGATGACATCATCATAGAACGCCGTACCACGGAAGAATGCACCGCCGTCACCCATCACCATTTCAAGATCCACGTTACCTTTTACCACGTTCGTGATTAGGTCGTTTTTCTCGTAGTTAAGCGTGCCGTCGTCATAGTTATAGGTTGAACCCTCACCGCCGGCTTTATTTTGTGGGGCGATTTGACCCATGTCCTGTTCTTCGGTTCGCATACCGATACCCCAAGACAAACTGGTGTTGAGCTGTGCGCTCACTGGCCCCATTTGAAACTCTAGGGCACTGGCAGAGGCAGCACTGAATGCGGCCACTGCAAGTGTTAATGTTTTAATTTT
>Ga0255776_10003082_pt1 | contig 18156 bp, 10 predicted proteins | sample 071ome_19_FD_179974 | JGI IMG/M metagenome (GOLD analysis project Ga0255776, IMG submission 179974) | Coastal salt marsh microbial communities from the Groves Creek Marsh, Skidaway Island, Georgia - 071413AT metaG (version 2) | ecosystem: Environmental > Aquatic > Marine > Intertidal zone >... | reverse complement strand
AAGGAAAAGAATATGTCATTTACAGATTACAAAGTAGCAGCACAAACGCCTGAAGCATTCGAAGCCGATGCAGCATGGGGCCGTAAAGAAATTCAGATCGCTGAAGGTGAAATGCCAGCACTAATGGCGCTTCGCCGCAAGTACAAAGCATCTCAGCCTCTAAAAGACGCTAAGATCATGGGTTGTATCCACATGACAATCCAGACTGCAGTTTTGATTGAAACTCTGGTTGATCTGGGTGCAGACGTTCGTTGGTCTTCTTGTAACATCTTCTCTACTCAGGATCACGCAGCAGCAGCGATCGCAGCAGCAGGCATCCCTGTTTTCGCATGGAAAGGCGAAACTGAAGAAGAGTTCCTATGGTGTATCGAGCAAACCATTCTTTCTGAGAAAGATGGCAGCGAAGTTTGGGACGCAAACATGATCCTTGATGATGGTGGCGACCTGACTGAAATGGTACACAACAAGTACCCAGAGCTTCTGAAAGACATTCACGGTATCTCTGAAGAGACGACTACAGGTGTTCACCGTCTTCTTGAGATGATGGAAAAAGGCGAGCTTAAAGTTCCAGCCATCAACGTAAACGATTCAGTAACCAAGTCTAAGAACGACAACAAGTACGGCTGCCGTCACTCGCTAAATGACGCAATCAAGCGTGGTACTGACCACCTACTTTCTGGTAAGAAAGCGCTTGTTATCGGTTACGGTGACGTAGGTAAAGGTTCTGCTGCTTCTCTAGCACAAGAGGGCATGATCGTTAAAGTAACTGAAATCGATCCAATCTGTGCTATGCAAGCGTGCATGGACGGCTTTGAAGTCGTTTCTCCGTTCATCGACGGTATCAACACAGGCACTTTAGACGGCATCAACAAAGAGCTACTGGCTAAAACTGACCTTATCGTAACCACTACAGGTAACGTAAACGTATGTGACGCCAACATGCTTCAAGCCCTTAAGAGTGGCGCGGTAGTATGTAACATCGGTCACTTCGATAACGAAATCGATACTGCGTACATGCGTGAAAACTGGGAGTGGGATGAAGTTAAACCTCAGGTTCATAAGGTTTACCGTAACAAAGCAGAGAACGATCACTTGATCCTGCTTTCTGAAGGTCGTCTGGTTAACCTAGGTAACGCTACGGGTCACCCAAGCCGTATCATGGATGGTTCTTTCGCGAACCAGGTGCTTGCTCAAATCTATCTGTACGAGCGTAAGTTCGCTGACATGATGGAAGCTGAGAAGAAAGAAAGCATCTACGTGAAAGTACTTCCTAAGAAGCTGGACGAAGAAGTAGCGAAGGACATGGTTGAAGGATTTGGTGGCGTGATCACACAGCTAACCAAAGACCAAGCAACCTACATCAATGTAGATGTGGATGGTCCTTACAAGCCGGAAGCTTACAAATACTAATTTGCTAAGCCTACTGCGCTTATAGATTCATTGTTAAAAACTTCTTTGGTTTGCTCATGTACACCAGTACACTCCGCCACCAAAGAAGTTTTTGCCTCGAATCTAAGTCGCTTGCAACGGCTTTAAACGCGTAAGTATCCTTAGGGATCGTGTATAATCCCGCACTTTGAAAGTAATTAAGCAACGAAAGTATTGAGAAAAATTATGAGCGATTTCAGATTAAGTTTTGAGTTCTTCCCTACGAAGACTGAAGAAGGCCACAAAAAGTTATTAGCAACACGCGATATGTTGGCAACTGAAATGCCTGAGTTTTTCTCGGTTACTTACGGTGCTGGCGGTTCAACACGTGATCGCACGCTTAGCATCGTAACTGAATTGAACAACATGGGCATTCCGGCAGCGCCTCACTTATCCTGTGTAGGTGATAGCAAAGCGGAAATCCGTGACTTATTAAATATTTACAAAGAGAACGGCATCAATCGGATTGTTGCCCTTCGTGGTGATTTACCTTCTGGTATGAAAGCGTCTTCTGGTGAGCTTCGCTTTGCCAATGAACTGGTTGAGTTTATTCGTGAAGAAACGGGCGACCACTTCCAGTTAGAAGTTGCGGCTTACCCGGAGATGCACCCTCAAGCAACCAACTTTGAAAACGATTTAGACAACTTCGTTCGTAAAGTAGAAGCCGGTGCCAACAGTGCGATTACCCAGTACTTCTACAACATCGATTCTTTCTACTATTTCGTAGATCGAGTACAAGCGAAAGGTGTTCAGATTCCTATCGTTCCAGGCATCATGCCTATCACCAATTACAGCAAGCTAGCTCGTTTCTCAGAAGCGTGCGGTGCTGAAATCCCTCGCTGGATTGCTAAACAGCTACAAGCCTATGGCGATGATATTGAAAGCATCCAGAAATTTGGTGAAGAAGTAGTCACTGAAATGTGTCAGGAATTGGTTGATCAAGGCGTACCTGGCCTTCACTTCTATACCTTGAACCAAGCGGCTCCTAACCTGGCTGTTTGGAGAAATCTTGATTTAGGTGAAGAATCCTAAATTCAGACAGTTTGATATGCAGTGTGCTGTGCGATCCACTCACACACTGTTCTTCCAGGCAGTGCTGGTTATCGCCAACACTGCCTTTTTTGTGCTAACTTAAAATTTCATCTCACTCGTAACGAGACGCTTACACTATGAAGCTCACAATCAAAGGTACTGTCGCCGATTCTCAGGTAGATCTTGAAGTTGAACTGAGCGATACGGATCTAACCAAAGCGATCTCATTATTGAAAGACGCCAAGATTGAAACCAGTACACCCATTTCTTCTGTACCGGTGCAAGCCGAAGCTCCTTTGGTAAAAAGCCGTCCGGAAGCGAAAACATCAGAGCTCTCCCTTTCGCTTGAGTACATTGAAAAGAAAAAAGAAGTGACTCAATATCAACTGATCGACCACCTGGCGGACAGTGGCCACAAGGATGCGAATATTAAGCGCGCCATTATGTGGTTAAAGCATCATGCGGACATCAAGGTAGACACTGTGTCCAAAGGTGAACACAGCCAATACTTTGTATTTCGTTGGTGCGGCGCCTAATCCCCGATTAAGCATCAGGCGCTATGGATTTAGGTAACACCTGAATAGCGATTCGTCTTGAAAGTGAGTAGATATGCCTGGCCTGCTCACAAAAAGCCATTTCCACTCGAAACACCACCGAGCGATTTGAACTTAGATCCAATTTCTCCATTTGGCGATCCAACACATTACTGATGGCACTATTGATGGCGTCAGACATTATCAGTACCGCCTGAGCCGCCTTTTGATCTTCCACAGTTACCGCTCGAATGGCATAAACAAACGCGATTTCTAGTTGCTCGAACAGACGACGAAAATCCTCCTGAGTTTCCTCACTCACCTCGATATCAAATTCTACAAACTTTCTGGCGACTCTGGCTAAGCCCACCGACAAGTCGTCCCCTACATGTTCAATATGATCAATAACGGCCATAAGCTGCATAAACTCTTGTTCTTGCTCCTGAGACAGCTCATGACGCCTGATACCAGCCATATAACTCAGTAATTTCTCCTGAAGCACATCCACCTGATCGTCCTGAATACAAACCTGGTTAATCTTATTTAGATCTTTCGTACCCACAATTCGACTGAAACGAGCCATCATCGTGGTTACAATCTGTCCCATATGGGCGACTTCCAAACGTACTCGCGCAAGCGCCAAAGCGGGAGTCGACACCAACTCTTTATCCAGATATTTAGCCGTCACAATCTCTGTTTCCTGCGCCACTTTCTCGGGTAACAACATTTCCGTTAAACGGCCAAAGTAATAAGCAAAGGGCAGAAACACACAGGCGTTAATAAGATTGAATAAGGTATTGGCATTGGCAATCTGACGCGGCGCTTCTACCGCCAATCGTTCAGCACCGGATAAATCAGGCGCCTCGGGGGAAACCCAAACACTAAGCGCGGCCAGATAGCCTATGATGGGTAACCAGATCAATGCGCCTGTGATATTAAACAACACATGAATCATGGCCGCTCGTCGAGCCTCTACAGATTTTCCAAGCGAAGCAAGCATCGCCGTTACACAGGTTCCGATATTTGCCCCTAATGCAAAGGCTATCCCGGTTTCGAGCGTCACAAAGCCTTGGCTGGCCATCACGATAACGATTGCGGTGGTGGCAGAGGAAGATTGCACCAAAGCCGTAAAAAGTGCGGCCACCAGGATCCCCAAAAACACATTGGACATGCTGGTCATAAAATCGAGAAAAGGCTGGAAGCTTCTTAGTGGCAGCATCGCATCACTCATCAAGTTCATACCCAGAAATATCAATCCCAGCCCGAGCATGACACTGCCATAAGCCTTAAATTTTTCGTCTTTGCCAAAGAACCAACAACCAAACCCTAAAGCTACAAAGAACAAAGCTGCTTTAGTGACTTTAAAAGCAACAATTTGAGCCGTGATGGTAGTACCGACATTGGCACCCATGATCACACCGATGGATTGAGTGGTACTCATCAAACCGGCCGAAACCAGGCCCACTACAAGAACCGTAGTCACTGAAGACGATTGAATGACTGCTGTTACTGCAGCCCCTGAACAAGCGCCTAAATATCGTGTTCGAGTGATAGAGGCCAGCCAGGACTTAAGCTTCTTCCCGGCAACCGCCTGAAGAGAATCACTTAACTTGCCAATACCGTACAAAAAGAGAGACAGACCGCCTAACAGCCCAATCAGCATCGACGTCCATTGAATGCTTTCCTGACCTTCCATACATTACTCACCGCGTAACAATGTAAAAAACATGCGGTCAACGCTCACTAAAAACAGGGTTATCAAGCAACAAATCGCGCCGGAATAATAGCTAAATGTGTATTCAGACTTTAAAATCATGTCACCCTCGCTTATACATCAAACGAACTGTAGATAACAAAATGCGTATACCTCGTATATATACAAAAGCACTTGAACAAGGATCTGACAAGATTTGCCTTGGCCCTGAAACCAGTCACTATCTGGGTAGAGTCTTAAGAATGAAGCCCAATCAGTCTCTCCGTTTGTTTGACGGTCAAGGCTATGAAGTACTGGCTGAAATTGATTCGTTTGAGGGCAAACAAAAGACCTGGATTCATGTGCATGAGGTTATCGAGCAAGACACGGAATCGCCTGTCCGAATCCACCTTGGGCAAAGTATTTCAAAAGGGGATCGGATGGAGTTTACCATTCAGAAATCCGTTGAATTGGGCGTTTCAGAGATTACGCCTCTTTGGGCTGAACGATGCGAAGTAAAACTCAAAGGAGACCGTTTAGCCAAGAAAGTAGAACATTGGCAAGGTATCGCTATTTCGGCCTGCGAACAATCTGGCCGCAGTTTTGTGCCAACAATTCGTGCGCCAATAACCGTTTCCGAATGGGTAAAACAACGAGACGAGAGCACCAAAATCACGCTGCATCACAGAGCGACAACCAGCTTGAAAGAGATGCCGACTCCTAAAGAAGCTGCTCTATTAATCGGCCCTGAAGGTGGCCTGTCAGAGCAAGAAATCGCATTAAGCGAAGATAATGGTTTCCAATCGATTGCGATGGGACCAAGAGTGCTAAGAACAGAAACGGCCAGTTTGGCCGCTCTCTCGCTGATTCAATATCAGTGGGGAGATTTCTAAAAAACCAGGAGTGCTTCAGCCTGGATGCCGATAATCTAGGCTAATACATCCTGATTGATCAACACTTCCAATTTCTCCAGATCCAGAATAGAAACCGTTTGTTGTTCAAACTCAGCGGTACACATATCAGATTTTAAGTTTGACCCATCTTTCGACTTGAGATCATCCTCATAGACACGCACCAACGTTGGTAAGTCTTTGATCGGTACCGCAAAGAAATCGTAGTTTGAATTTTGAGACAAGCGATTAATTACCGCATAACGCGTCCGATCAGTGATTTCTAATGGTGCTTGTTCGTTAAGTGCTTCAAGAGACAGTACAGGAACTTGTGTATTTCTCCACAAGAAAAAGCCCATAAACCATTCCGGCCCACTCTCCTTAACCGCTGCCTGATAAGGAATAACCTCAGCAACAGAAACGTTCGGCAACAGAATGTTGTTCGGATCTTTTGGGAACCTTAGACATGCCACCTGATTTACTTGTTCTGCCATGAGCGTTTCCTTTCAATAACTCTTTAAATGTAAGTAATACGTTTCTATTTAAAACGGATAGATAGGGTCATCCATCGACATATCCCCGGAATGTTCGTCAATTCTGACGGCATCCTGATGTCGAGCAGCAATGACCTGAACCAACTGGGCTGCGAGCTCTTCGGGCGTTCCCTGAAAATTACTTCGTCCTGTGGCCAACACCGATTCCGGCATTGAAGCGCTGGCACAGGTACTCAATTTCTGAACCCAAACCTCAGCACCGGCCTCCAACATTGCTGCACTGCCATCCGTTGCATCATCACCCATGCCACTAAAAATAATAGCGCCGCTATCTGGGCCGAAACATTGGGCAAACTCTTTCATCACGTGAGAGATGTTCGGACTGTACAAGCCTTGCCAAGGTCGATTGTGAACAAAAATAACGCCCTGTTCCTTGGTACTCTTGATTTGGTGATTCACGGGTACAATATGCACTTCACCAATACCAACACGCTTCTTATGTGCACATTGGCGCATATCGAAAACCGAATGTCTGCCCAGAACTTGATTCAATACCGGCAAGAAATTGTTATCAATGTGCTGAGCATAAACAAAACCAACAGGTAACCCTTCAGGCAAGACATCAAGGAATCGCTTGACTGCGCCTGGTCCACCTAGAGACGCACCTAACACCCACACATAAGGGGCTGGGCGGCCTTTCTCCCACTTATCCGATAGTGACGCTGGCAGAGGTATTCTCTTGGCCGGTTCACTGTTTATATCAGGCAGAGTCGGAGGCGATTTTTCCTGTGCTTCCACCTCAGATTCCACTAATAGTTCAGGTACCTCAGGCAAAGGGATGTCCGGAATACTGATCGTTTCGGTGGAACTCAATAACGCGGTTACTTTTTTATTGAATCGTCGCTGCCAACGCTTAAAGTCATCACTGTTAAATGCAGGAACTTCACCCTCACCAAACAACAACGGTGCATTGGCATTATCGAGGAGATCATCAAGAAAGTCTGACCATCGATCTTCATCGGCAAGGTCTACAACCCAGGCCGCTATATTTTCATCAGCAATCTCTTCTGTAGTGATTCGATCAGGCGAGGTATTAAGAACCACCACTAAATCAAGCGCTTCCAGAGCTTTGCCCAAAGTGCTTTTATTTAGCGGTTGATCCGAAACTACACCAACCTTAATGCCTGCAATACCCAAACTACTACCTTTTATTTTCTGAAACAGGCTTACCCACCAGAGAATCAATGGTTTCAAGCAACACAGATTCCTGGAAAGGTTTACCCATATAGTGATTCACGCCAATAGACATTGCCCGCTCACGGTGTTTTTCACCCGTTCTAGAGGTAATCATAATGATCGGCAAATCTTTAATCTGTTCATTGTGACGAACATGAGAAGCTACTTCGAAGCCATCCATTCTTGGCATCTCAATATCCAGCAACATAATGTCTGGTCGTTCATCCTGAAGTTTCGCAATCGCATCAACACCGTCTTTCGCAGTAAAGACCTCATAGCCCTGACGCTGCAGCACACGTGAAGTCACTTTTCGTACTGTTACCGAGTCATCAACCACCATTACGCGCAATGGTCGGTCGGCTTCGACCTCTTGCGAAGTAGAATTTACAACATCCGCTTCTTTCTCTAACTCAAGAGATCGAGCATGCTCTGCACGGATCAACGCAGCCAAATCAAGAATAATAACTACGCTACCATCACCAAGAATCGTTGCACCTGACACTCCATCCACTGTACTGAACTGAGCACCCAGAGATTTAACCACAACTTCACGGCTACCCATCAAGCTATCAACTTGCAAGGCGATTGGGTGCTCTGCACCACGAACCAATAGAACCGGTAATGGCAGTACCTGACCTTGAAGTTTTGGCTTATGGCCTGAATTCAACAAGGTCCCCATGTATTCCATGCGATAGTCTTTACCCGCGTAGGAATAAGGTAGATCAGCACCTTCTTTGTAGAACTCTTCCAACTCGTATGGGCTTACACGAACAATACCTTCAATGGTATTCAGTGGAACCGCATACAAATCGTCGCCCACTTTCACCATCAAGGCTCTGTTAACCGATACCGTAAACGGTAATCTCACATCGAAGTGGGAGCCATTTCCGTACTCGGAATCAATCGAAACGTTACCACCAAGCTGTTTGATTTCGCTGTTCACAACATCCATTCCCACACCTCGACCAGAGATCTGGGTTACTTTCTTGGCAGTAGAGAAACCAGGACTGAAGATAAACTGCATCACTTCATGATCAGTCAGATCTGAATCCGGTTTCATCAAATTACGTTCAATGGCTTTATTTCGAACCGCTTCAAGGTTGACACCTGCGCCATCATCCTGAAGCTTAAGAACAACATCGCCGCCTTCACGACCAACAAAGAGTTCGACCGTTCCTTTGGCTTTCTTGCCTGCTTTCTTACGAACGTCTGGCATTTCAATACCATGGTCTACTGCATTTCGAAGCATATGTTCCAGCGGTGCAACCATTCTTTCCAGAACCGTTCTATCCATCTCACCTTCAGCGTTATGGACTTTAAAGTCGACCTGCTTACCTAGTTCCTGAGCTACCTGACGTACAATACGACGTAGACGAGGCACCAAGCGACTGAATGGAACCATGCGGGTTCTCATCAAGCCTTCCTGCAATTCAGTATTAATGCGCGACTGCTGAAGCAACAATGTTTCAGAATCACGGACTTTATTTTCAAGCGTTGATCGAAGATCCAGAATATCGGTCACAGACTCCAACAGTGCACGAGATAATTGCTGCATGTTGGTATAGCGGTCCATTTCCAATGGATCAAAGTCGTCATATTCATGAGACTGCTGCATTTCAGTACGATAAGAAATTTGAGCCTGCGTCTCGATGTCCAGACGTTTCAGCTGATCTCGAAGACGACTCACAGTCATGTCCATATCTTCAAGCGTAAAGCCTATATCACTGATTTCTGTTTCCAAACGACCACGGGAAATGGACGTTTCACCTGCAAGGTTAACCAGGTTTTCTAGCAGATCAGAGGATACTTTTACTGCTTCCTGACCTGACTTAGCGTTATGATCAACAAGCGCTTCTCGAATAGAAGGACCAAATTCAGGCGCTGGAATCTTCTCAATTTCAGCTTCGTTGCCAAGCGTAAGTTCTTCAGGCGCTTCTTCATCTTCATCCAAATGAGTCAGCTCATCCAGCAACTGCTCTTCAGAGAAATTAAAACCATCTAAAGAAGGCTCTTCAGCTTCGACGATCGCATCTTCAAAATTGGCCAACTCCTGGTCATTTTCTGAATCAGGTAGTTCAAAGCTTTGCTCTACCAACGCATCCATAGCTTGAGATTCGTTAGAAGAGTTTTCCGCACCTAATCCTTCAATAACGCGCTGGATATGATCCACTCGCTCCATCAGATCAGCAAAGTAGGCATCGTCAAGAGACTCAGGCGCCTGTTCAATATGTGCTTCAAGGTTATGAGAGCTGTCCGCTAAATCATCCAACTTCGCAAGCTTGGCGCCACCCTTCAAAGTATGCAAGACACGCAACACTTCATCTTTGTGATGCGTACCGAATGGTTCAGCAGTCCAACCATGACAGGCATTATCCAGAGCTTCCGACAGTTCTACGGCCTCTTCAATGAAGATATCAGAAACTTCCAGAGCAGCAGCATCGAGCGCTGAAAGACCCAACGCGCTTAGATCGAATTCCGGTTCCTGATCATCAGATGCAACATTAAGCTCTTCCAAAGCTTCAGCAATTTCATCTTCCGGTTCAGGCAGAACTGCTTCCGGCTCTGGCAGAAGATCGTCTTGTGGCTCAACGGAAGGAATCTCAGCCTGCTCTTCGCTCTCTAGAGACTCGCTCAGATCAAATTCAGGTTCTTGCAGAGGTACTTCAAGTTCAATTTCATCAACAGATGGGAGCGATGTTTCCTCCGGTAGATCTACAGAACTGATATCAATTTCTTCCATATCTGGCTCACCACCAGATATATCTTCTGCAACGGTTAGCATTGTTTGAGGAGCCGCAGAAAGAACTGACTCATCGTATTCACCGTTCTGGCAATAACTTGTAATTGCATCAATAAGATCGTTAGCCGCAAATGGCATATGTTGCTTATTGACCATATCAATCATATCAGCCAAACGATCATGACAGGCACGTAGCAACTCGATTAATGAGTCGGAGCTCGTGAGCATGCCATTTACCAAGCCTTCATAAAGATTTTCCAACTCATGACCAAGATCTCCCACCGGAGAAATTTCAGCCATGCGAGCACCACCTTTTAGAGTGTGGAGCTCACGTTGTAGCTCAGCCACCGGTGCTAAATCATCTTGTGCATCAGCCCACTGCTCAAGATTCTCTGTAATGCTATCAAGAATCTCTTCCGCTTCTTCAAGGAAGATATCCACAAGCTCAGCATCAACATTAGAACTAAGTGGTTGAGGCACCGAGGCTGACAAAGCCTCATCAGCAGCAGCGGTAAGCTCCGCCATTTCTTCAGTTTCTTCGACTACACCTACAGGCGCCACCGCACCTGACATATGATCGATAATATTTTGCTCAAGATCAGGATACGAAGAAGGTTCTTTACCCTCATGGATATCCGAAACCTGAGTCGCAATCGCATCATGACAACGTTGAAGAAGTTCAGTCAGCGATTCTGAGAATACAAGTCGAGACTCAGAAACACCTTCATAGAGATTTTCCAGTTCATGACACAAATCACCGATAGGCTTAATACCGGAAAGTCGCGCACCACCTTTCAAAGTATGAATGGCTCTCTGTAGCTCATGTACTGGCAGGATTTCATCCGGTCTAGCAGACCACTGCTGCAGATTCTCATCCAAGTGAGAAACAATATCATCCGCTTCTTCAAGGAAAATACTAACTAACTCGTTATCTTCTTCCTCTACTTCAGTAGCCGCTTCAACCTCCGCTACTTCATCCAACGCTTCAGTAACAGTATCTTCTGCTGACTGACTTTCGCCGTATTCATCGAATTCATCTACAAAAGCAGCCAAATCATCATCGGAAGCCAACTTATCAAGAGACAGCTCTTCCTCTACATAATCCATCTCTGTTTCAGAGGCTAAACTATCGCTTCCATCTACGAGTTCGAGTGCTGGTAACGACTTACTTTCTTCCAAAGGATCTTCAGCAACATCACCAGCCACCAACTCGGCTTCTTCTGTCAGCAGAGAGTCCGTTGCAAGAGAATCATCTAAATTTTCCTGCTCATCGACCAATTCACTGCGGTCCAGTCCATCAATATTGGTCACTTCATCGGTCAAATCTGGTAACGCTTGGCCTGCAGCCAGCATATCCATCATGGATACTAACGCTTCGTAACCCATATCGACTTCAATAAAGAAACGCTCATTGGGTAGGCCACTCATAGAAGTGACATCACTTACCAACTTACCAAGACTCTCAGAAACATCAGAGAACCGCCCTATACGGGCCATACGGGCAGCTTTAGCCAGAGTAACAAACTCCGCCTCAAGATCAGCTCCGAAACGAGAATTATTAGGTTCTGAACGCCACTGCTGAAGAATTTGTTCAATATCGCCTAAGATATCCATACCTTCCATCAGGAAGATATTCATCATCTGGTGATCAGGAGACGTATTTAGATTTTCCTGAACCAATGATGTGTCAGCCTCAACTGAAACCTCACTCGGTAAACGAGGCAATGTATCCTGCAAAGAAGCTAACCATTCCTCAGGGATATCGAGAAGCACTGAACCATTTTGGTCAATGCCATCAAGGGCATTACGAATCCAGCCTGAAGCATCTTTCAACTGAGAGATAAGTTGTTGATCAGCCATCAAATGTGCCGCACGTGCCTCTTTCACTACATGCTCACAATGACTGGCCAAGTCTGCAATAGGCGTTACTGCGGCCATATGAGCACTGCCTTTCAGAGTATGCAGTGCACGCTGAACTTCATCCGTTAGTGAAGCCGTATCTTGATATAAATGTTGCTGAATATAGTTATCCAGAGTATCCAGATGTGTAATCGCTTCACTCTTGAATATATCCAACAGATCAGACGCTTCATCCTGATCAAGAGCAATCACATCATCTGAAGACTGAATGTCCAGGTCCGTAAGTAAAGGCGCTTCATTTTCGCCTTCTAAATCAACAGATAGGTCGCTGTCTGGAAGCTCGATTTCACCAGCCAGACTGTCTAGTAACTTAGACTCCAGATCTTCAGAGGCGTCGACACCTTCAGACTCCACCTCAGCCAAATCAAAGTTCTCAGCTGATAATTCCTCTGGTTCCGTGAATGCTTCAGAAATTTCAGTCGATTCTTCTGCCTCTTCGATGACGTCAGAATCATTGGACGCTGCAGAGGAATACCCTTTCCCTTCAATCAGACCATCAGCGGCATCCATAAGTCCCTGGGTATCCACATCTGCTTTCTGACCTTTCGCAAAGGCAGAAACCAACGCTGGCAATACCACACAGACATCATCAATTAACGAGAACATATCAGGCGATGCCTGAATGGTCTGGTCGATAACACGGTTGAGCATATTCTCAACTTTCCAGGCCAGTTCGCCCACTTGCTCAGCACCTACAAGTCGCCCGCTGCCTTTCAATGTATGGAAAGCACGTCGAACTTCAGTTTGAGCATCCGTGTTGTCATTATCTTGCTTATACTGCGGAAGATATTCAGCAATCGTTTCCTGAACTTCTTCGGCTTCTTCGATAAAGATCTCAATGATCTCATCATCAATCATGCTGTCCGAATCGTCGGACTCTTTAGTAGTCTCAGCCGTACTTTCAACTACAGGTTCAACCGAAGGCTCTTCTAACTCTTCTGTTAGCATCGATGCTAAATCGTCATCGGAAGCCATACCTAAATCCAGATCCAAAGCGCCGTCCAACTCTTCTGGCTCAGGTAGGTCCAGGCCAATACCGCCTTCAAGATCGGTTTCTTCTGCAACATCAATAGCAGAAATCAAAGGCTCTTCAGAGGTTTCAGGAAAATCCAGTTCGACCTCCGGCTCAGCCTCTTCAAGCACAGGAATATCAAGTGTTTCGTCAGACTCTGAATGCTCAGAAATCGGCTCGTCTGCAGATTCGGTATCCAGAACAGGAATATCCAGATCCACCACTTGATCGAGATCGATCGACTCATCCACTTCCTCTTCTTCGGGTGGTGCCTCGTTCATCGCAGGCTCAAGATCAATCTCCAGCTCAGGCACTTCTTCAATAGATGCTTCCAGATCAAATACTTCTTCCTGATTAGCGAATGGCGCATCTTCTTCAAAGCCATCAAGCGGCTTACCAGTGATTGCCGCAATGCTTTCTGCAGCCACCTGAAGAACTGAACCGCCTTCATCCTGAGCACTTTCTGTTACACGCTCAAGGTAATAATCCACACCAGCAACCGCGTCAGCCAGACTGTCCATCATTTCCCAAGTAGGATCGTCACTGTTCTCTGGCAGTAATCGTTGCTCAATTACTTCTCTGGTTTGTGTCAGAATCTGAGCCGCTTGTGCTAACTGAGGCACCATGGCCAAAGCACCTTCAACCGACTTCAACGTGTGAGACACAGAATCCAATTCCTCTGAGCGCCACTGAGAAGCAATGTAGCTAATGATTGAATCTTTAACTTGCTCCAAACCATTGCGGCACTCTTTTACAACCGCTGCCTGAGCGGTATTAAGTGCATCAACAGGAATATCAGAAGGGACTTCGGTCTTACTTTGAGTAGAAGTTGAAGCATTCAAACCGACTTCAACCATCAACAGATCACTGGCAATGGACATTAACTCAGCGGTCTCGGGCTGAACATTCTGCTCAACCCAGTTATTAATTATGTCGTACTGCTCAAGCAGAGACTTTCTTTGAGGGCCCAAGCCTAATACAGCCAGGGTATCGGCAATTTGCTTGAAGGATGCAGCCAACTCAGACAGTTTTTCTGCATCGTAATCAGAAGAACGAGTAAATAAATCGAATTGCTCTTTAAGGTTGGCCAACTCTTCAGATAATGCGGAAACCACCGAACCCATCGCAGACTTAACAGAGCCCTGTAAGGCCTGATTTACATCTTGTTCTGCCGGAAGCGCTGCTGTTAGACCAAAGACCTGTTTGATACTACGAACAGAAGGTGACTCTGAAGAGGATTTAGCAATGTAGTAGAGCAGATTCTTAGCCAGCTCTTCCTGCACCGGACTGTTCAGTCCCTCATCGCCTTCATTCACTAAGCGGGAGATTTCTTTTTCAACCTGACGCAGCAATGTCTTAACAGAAATACTGTTTTCGATAGTGTCATTCGACATGCCCTCAACAATAGCACCGGCAATCCACCACAAACGAGCCAGCGGGGCTTCACCACAAAGCTGCTCAAGGTGCATACATACTTTTGCAAGGGTCGCGTAACTTTTATCTAATCCCGAATTACGAATAACACCCAGCAAACCCAATTTGTAGGCTTCACGGAGGCGAACCAATTTTTCGCTGGCATTTGCCGAAGCAAAACTGAAGGTTCCTTCAGACTTAAGAGGCAACAGATTCGGGCTAAATAACGAAGTCTCCGTTAAAAGACTCTCACCACAGGCAGCGCGCAAGTCATTTAACAAAGGAAGCAAGGTAACAGGAACATCATCACGACCAGCTTGCAAATGCTCTAGATAACCAGGCAATTGAAGAATAGCCTGCATAAGGACTTCTTGAGCTTCCTTAACCTGAGGTACTTTATCGTTAATGATGGCCTGGGCTACCTTCTCCATTTCTTCAGCCAGAAGTGCAGCGCCATAAAATTCGACCATCTGTAACGTACCATGTACCTGATGGATGTAGGTCAAACAGAAACGCATCCTTGTGCCGTCTTCTGGCGACTCAACATAAGCCTCAAGTGCCTGTTCAGCCTGCTTCAGCGTTTCTTCAATTTCACCTTTCACCCATTCCAGGGCTACATAGTCGTGGTGCTCAGCCATAACGACTCCAATCTCACCAATTGTGTCCTGTAGCGTACGAGTTTAAGCCCTTAGGCTTTGTAACGTTCGAACGCTAATACGTCTCTGCAGGGAACTTGTCTTAATTTAGGGTGACTCCAGTCAGTAACTTCGCCTAACCCCAAAACCAATATGCCGCCTACCTTCAAACGTTCAGCTAAACGATTTACAGCTTCTTTTCGGCGCCACTTTCTTAAATAAATCAACAAGTTCTGGCAGAAGATGATATCCATATCGCGTATAGGAACGCGATTCAGATCCAGAATATTAACTCGGGCAAAGCAGACTCTATCTGCAATGCGTTTTTTAATTCTTATTTTGTTATCCAGCGGGTCTACATAATCGAGATAAGGCTCGGGTATTAACTCAGCTTTTCGACTCTGATAAACACCTGCTCGGGCTTTATTCAAAGCAGATAAACTAATATCTGTACCAATAACCCCATAGCTTATATTCGCTTCCAAGTTGGCCAACGTTTTATCCGCCAACATTGCCAAGCTATAGCTCTCTTCACCTGATGAACAACCTACACTCCAAATCTCAATCGACTTGGATTCCTTCTCATCGACTAACAGGTTCTTGATGTAGGTTTCTAAAAAAGTGTAAGAGCTTGGGTGTCTAAAGAACTGTGTTTCCTGAACAGTCAGCGTATCTACCAATTCTGACCATTCTTTTATCCCGTTTTTTTCATCCGTCACATATTCAAGATATTGCTCATAATCCTCGATATTGAGCAATTTCATACGGCGATTTAAGCCGCCTTGTAAATATGTTCTAAGATGATCTGCGAGTTGAAGACCGGTTCTTTGCTCGATAAGCGCACGCCACTGCCCGTAGTCCTGATCATCGAACTGTCCGAGCATTTTATTCTGAAGCCTTTTACTGCCTGAGGCTCCGTCTTGTTTAGACATGCGCTGTAGCCATTCCTCTTATTGCCAGATAACAAACCCAGGTCCAAGGACCTAGGCCAGTCCTTCTTCCTCAGCCACTGAAGCCAATTCAGCATCAGGAAGCTTAAAGCCTGCAACCGATTCACGAAGGTGATTTGCCAGTTCAGCAAGGTTACCAATCGATTTCGCTGTTGCAGTTGTACCGGACGACGTTTGTGATGTAATTTCCTGAATCACGTTCATCGTATTAGAAATATGACCGGCAGATGATGCTTGCTGACGAGCAGCGTTCGAAATGTTCTGAATCAAGTCTGCAAGATTCTTCGATACCGTTTCAATCTCTTCAAGTGCCACACCCGCGTCTTGCGCCAGACGAGCACCGGTTACTACCTCAGACGTCGTTTGTTCCATCGAGATAACGGCTTCGTTGGTATCACTCTGAATCGCTTTTACCAAAGACTCAATCTGCTTGGTTGCAGCTGCAGAACGTTCCGCCAGACGCTGAACCTCATCCGCAACCACCGCGAAGCCTCGACCGGCTTCACCAGCCATCGATGCCTGAATTGCAGCGTTAAGAGAAAGAATGTTGGTTTGGTCGGCAATATCGTTAATCAGGGATACGATATCACCAATCTCTTGCGAAGATTCACCCAGACGTTTAATACGCTTGGATGTTTCCTGAATCTGCTCACGAATGGTATCCATGCCGTTAATTGTGTTCTGTACAACTTCAGCACCTTTGTTCGCGATCGCAACCGATCGCTCTGCTACCGCGGATGATTCTGCAGCGTTTGCTGATACCTGGTCAATGGAGACGGCCATTTCGTTGATTGCCGCCGATGCACCAGCAATTTCTTGCGCCTGGTGCTCAGATGCTTCGGCAAGATGCATTGCTGTTGCCTGCGTTTCCTGAGCAGCAGCAGAAACCTGTACCGCAGTCTCGTTAATTGCCGATACCAAACCGCGCATCTGGTCGATCGCAAAGTTAATAGAGTCAGCAATCGCACCGGTAAAGTCTTCGGTTACTGTTGCCTGGGTAGTCAAATCACCGTCTGCAAGGTCAGCAATTTCATCAAGTAGACGTAAAATAGCGTTCTGGTTTTGCTCGTTACTTTCAGCTTCTTCCAGACGCTCTTCTTCTGATTCTTTATAAACTACATAACCGTAACCAGCACCACCAACGAACAATAGGATCAAACAGATGTAAACACCCATCGCTGTTTTGAAGAAAGGTCGGTCATCAGAAAGGGTTTGGAAACGTACCGCCAAAGCAGACGTGGTTTTCAACAGATCTTGAGAGTCTACGAAAATCGAGTTTGCTGATTCACGTACGTGGAACAAGTCAGGCGAGTTATCAAGAATTTCGTCAACGCTACCACTTACGAATTCAAAAAGATCTGAAATTTCTTCAAGACTGAAAACAGCCTCTTCGTCTTCTACCTGAGAAATATTCATCGCAACATTACCTTCCAGCATGCCACTAAGAACACGACCGAATAAGCTTGCGTCACGACCAAAGTTATCAGCCGCCAGTACCGCGTCATCGCCACCAGCCAATACTTTGTTAACACTACGCACAATACGCTCTGCAAGTAGCGATTGTTTCTGTGCGATCACAACCTGCTCGGCAGGTGCTTCTACTTCCAATAAGATTTCAACAACTTCTTCATATTCGATTTGCAGCTGAGGAATCGTCTCACTTAACGTTTCTGCTACTTCATGAAGCGTCAGTACAACTTCTTTTGATTCTAGGATTTGGTCAGCATTATCACGAACTCGACCCCATACACCATTCAGAGATTCCATCTCTGCCTGTACAGATTCAGGGCTCGCTGGCAAGTCCACATCTGGGTTTCCATTTAACAGGTTATTCCAGTGACGTTCGAAAGCTTCACGGGTAGATTGAAGCTGATTAAACGCTTCCTCTTTACCACCGGCCGCTTCCGTGGAGTTTTTTGCAATCGCCTGAGAAAGAACTCGTAATTCACCCGCGTTTGCAATGTATTCTTTATCTCGTGCACCTTCTACTGTCTGAATCCAAGAGGTCACAAACAATCCAATGATCGCAAAGACCATTAGGACAACCGATCCCCCCATTAAAGGATTTTCGAACAGCTTATTGGCATTAATACCACCTGCTACTTTCATGCTTCGGACTCCCAGCCGCATTTCTTATTCTTAAAAACGTTTATGTAATTCAAGCGTTATCGTTCAAAAGT